>Ga0209444_10000122_pt1 | contig 40931 bp, 33 predicted proteins | sample LauGreFaBDMM15DN_2_FD_188215 | JGI IMG/M metagenome (GOLD analysis project Ga0209444, IMG submission 188215) | Freshwater lake microbial communities from Lake Michigan, USA - Fa13.BD.MM15.DN (SPAdes) (version 2) | ecosystem: Environmental > Aquatic > Freshwater > Lake | place: Lake Michigan... | reverse complement strand
TTTCGTAGCAACTTCTTTTCCTGTTAAGTCAAATAATGTAATTGTAGCTTCAGATGCATTGTTTACATCAAATTTGAAGTTAGCAACTTCTGTAGCTGGATTTGGAGAAACTGTCAAGTTGTTGATAACGTTTTCAGCAACGTTAGATCCACCACATGCAGTACATGCATCCCAAACATAACATACAGAACCTGGTAACAAAAAGTAAGTACGGTTGATATTACCTGCGCCATCATCTGTTCCACAAGAGTCAATAGCAATTGTGTTTAATGGATCAGTACCTTCGTTTGATCCCCAATCACCGTTCACAAATTTGTACGTTTGTGTAGATTGTAGAGAAGCAACTGGATAAGTTACGTCGATTGACCAGATGTTGTTTCCTAAGTCTGTCATTGCTGAGTTAGCATCTGATGGAGACCAGTTAACCATTGCACCTGCAGCAACTGAACCACCGAAATCAGCAAAGTTTCCACCAACGCGGATACCATTTGCATTTAACGTAGCTCCACCTGCTAAATATCCAGTGATATCAACTTGGTAAGTTACTGTGTAATCTGTCATGAATTGGTAAGCACCAGATGTACGGTCAAAAACAACCAAATACGTTCCAGCAGGTACAGGAATGTTTGCACCATCTTGAACTCCTAATCCAGCTGGAAAAGTAGCCGAACCCCAATTGATTGCCCATCCTGCATCCTGACGAAATTTCGCTTCACCAGCAACACAAGGAACAATTGCAGCGTAGATGTTTCCATCCATCGTTTGCATTGGAACATCAACAGACCAGTCATAAGGTGGAATGGCAGATCCAATAATACCTACAGCAGGGAACTGCGCGTAGGAAGCTACACTGATTAATACAGTAGCTAAAAAAGTAAACATTTTTTTCATAGTTCAATTTTTAAAAGGTTAAAAAATACTTAGTGTCAGAGTGACATTTCAAATATAAATATAAATTCGCAGACAAAGAAATACTTTTCAAAATTCTATACTGGATTTTTGAACCTTCCTTTGTAGATAAGATGTGGAGATTGGTACTTTAACGCTTGTTGTTCCGTAGAGAAAATACCAAAAACACTTGAGCCTGATCCAGACATCGCTGCGTATTCAGCCCCGGCATCATAAAGCGATTCTTTGAGTGTCATCAAAAGTGGAAACTGTTGAAATACAGACAATTCAAAATCATTCTTGAGTATATCTCTCCATTTTTTAATGGGGTTTTGAAGGATTTCTGAAATAGGCGTGGTGTTTTCATCAACGCTCACCCCTGAATAGGCTTCTTTTGTTCCGACATGAATACCTGGATTCAAAAGCACCAAAAAATACGGCTCCAAATCGATGTCGATTGGTGATAGAATTTCTCCTCTACCTGAGGCAAGTTGAGGGATTTCATCCACAAAAAAAGGACAATCACTCCCCAATTCCGAGGAAAATTGCTTGAGATTTATCGAAGATAGATTCAATTGAAACAACTCATTCAGTGCCCGAAGAGTATACGTCGCATCCGCAGAGCCCCCGCCTAATCCAGCGCCAATTGGAATTTGTTTACGCAAATGAATGCGGACTGGTGGAATTGTAAATTGATTAGACAGTAATTGAAAGGCTTTTTCGCACAGATTTTCTCCGCTTCCACCTGTTATTTGGATCCCGGACTGAATAAACTCGAAAGATTCAGCGGGTGTTATTTCCAACACATCATAAAGGGGGATTGGAACCATACAAGATTCAATATCATGATAAGCATCCGTTCTTTTTCGAAGGATGTTTAAACCTAAATTGATCTTTGCTGGCGGGAATAAAATCATAAAAACAAATGTAGTTTTTTCGAGGGAACTTTTATCCATCTTCCAATTGGAAATGATGTTATCAGAAAATCAATTAACTTTGTCAACTCAATATAGAAATTATGTCTACGTATCTTGACTTTGAAGAACCATTAAAATCATTGGAGGAACAAATTGCTCAAACCAAAGAACTTGGTGAATCTACTAATGTGGATATGTCAGAGCAACTTACTGAATTAGAGCAAGTGTTACAAGAGAAAACCAAAGAAGTTTTTTCTGGACTAACACCATGGCAACGTGTTCAGCTTTCAAGACATCCAGACAGACCTTATACATTAGCCTACATAGATGCAATCACAGACGGTCAATTCATTGAATTACATGGTGACCGAAGTGTAAAGGACGATAAAGCCATGGTTGGTGGATTCGGAATGATTGATGGGAAAAGTGTCATGTTTATCGGACAACAAAAAGGAATCAATACAAAAATGCGTCAATATCGCAATTTTGGAATGCCCAATCCGGAAGGATACAGAAAGGCTTTACGTTTGATGAAATTGGCGGAAAAATTTAATAAACCGATCGTTACCTTTATTGATACTCCCGGAGCTTTTCCTGGATTAGAGGCAGAGGAACGAGGTCAAGGTGAGGCAATCGCTCGTAATATTTACGAAATGATGCGTTTAAAAGTTCCCGTGATTTGTATCATAATTGGAGAAGGAGCATCAGGTGGCGCACTTGGAATTGGGGTTGGAGATAAAGTGGTCATGTTGGAAAATACCTGGTATTCCGTCATCTCTCCCGAGAGTTGTTCATCGATTTTATGGCGTTCATGGAACTTCAAAGAAACGGCTGCAGATGCCTTGAAATTGACATCTACCGACATGCGAAAAAATGGATTAGTCGACGAAGTGATCCCAGAACCCTCTAATGGTGCGCATCGAAATCCAGAAGAAATGTTTCATGTAGTAAAAGCAAAAATCAAGGATTATCTTTCTGAATTAGAAAAACAAAATCCAGATAAACGCGTGGAGGACCGCATTGAAAAATTCTGTCAAATGGGTGTTTGGAAATAAACACCGCGAAACATTCTAATCATGACTGACTTGTTATCCACACCCATAGAATATTTGAAAGGTGTTGGACCGCAACGTGCAGTCTCTTTACAAACTGAATTAGGGATTTTTTCTTTTCGTGATATCCTCAATCACTTTCCATTTCGGTACCAAGACCGTTCTGTTTTTCATGAAATTAGGGATATTCATTTAGTCGATAATTACCTTCAATTAAAAGGAAAAATCGTCTTTATTGGCGAGCTTGGAACTGGACGTCACCGCAAGTTAACGGCTCGATTTGAGGACAATTCAGGCACTGTAGATTTGATCTGGTTTCAGGGGATTCAATGGGTGAAGTCCAATTTACTTGTTGGAGAAACGTACTTGCTTTTTGGAAAACCCAAAGCATACAATCAACAATGGACCATTCCTCATCCCGAATTAACAAAGTGGGGAGAGCGATCAATGGAGCTTGGCTTGCAGGCCATGTATCCATCCACAGAAAAATTAACAGTCAAAGGATTAAATGCAAAAGGAATTGGGAAAATTATTCAAGGACTACTTCCACAAATCAGACATCAAATCCCAGAAGTTCTCCCGAACTATCTGACCGAAGAACTTCACCTTATATCCAAAGAACAAGCCTATTTTTCCATTCATGCTCCAAAAAATGAGGGTGAATATAAACAAGCACGCTACCGCCTAAAATTTGAGGAGTTATTTTTTTTACAATTAGAATTATTGCTCCGCAAGGAAATACGCGCAAAAAAAATGAAAGGATTTGTGTTTTCAGACTTAGGAAACCTCTTTCATACTTTCTATACCAAAAACCTTCCGTTTGAGTTAACAAATGCACAGAAAAGAGTACTTAAAGAAATTCGAAAAGATTTTCTTCATGGTGAGCACATGAATCGACTTTTGCAGGGGGATGTGGGAAGTGGGAAAACGCTCGTTGCCTTGTTAACCTTGCTCATGGGAATCGATAACGGTTATCAAGGAGCACTAATGGCTCCAACAGAAATCCTCGCCACACAGCATTATGAATCCCTACGTGAACTAGTAAACGGACTACCCATCGAGATTGCCTTATTAACCGGCTCTACGAAAAAAGCAAGAAGAGTAGAAATCCATGAAGGACTACAAAATGGTACCATTCATTTATTAATTGGAACCCATGCATTATTGGAAGATGTTGTTCAATTTTCCAATTTAGGAATCGTTGTAATCGACGAACAGCACCGATTTGGTGTCGCTCAACGGTCTAAAATGTGGGGGAAAAATGCCGTTCCTCCGCATGTATTAATTATGACTGCAACACCTATTCCACGCACACTAGCTATGACTTTTTACGGAGACTTAGATGTATCCGTTATCGATGAACTTCCACCCGGAAGAAAACCTATTCAAACCATCCATCGAAGAGAGAACCATCGTCCAAAATTGTTACAGTTTATCAAAGAACAAATTTCCCTTGGGAGGCAGATATACATCGTTTATCCCTTAATTCAAGAATCCGAAAAGTTAGATTTTAAAAATCTACAAGAAGGTTATGATGTAATTACCGATGCCTTTCCTGAGCCACAATATCAAGTGAGTATGGTTCATGGTAAATTAAAGCCTGCAGAAAAGGAAGCGGAAATGCAACGATTTGTGAAAGGAGAAACACAAATCATGGTGGCAACAACCGTAATTGAAGTAGGCGTGAATGTGCCAAATGCCTCTGTCATGGTCATTGAAAGTGCTGAGCGATTTGGGCTTTCTCAATTGCACCAGTTGCGAGGACGAGTTGGAAGAGGGGCGGAAAAATCCTATTGTATTTTGATGACGGGAGATAAATTATCCAAAGAATCGATGAAACGAATGGATACGATGGCAAGAACCAACGATGGATTTGAAATTTCAGAAGTCGATTTACAATTGCGTGGACCTGGGGATTTAATGGGTACACAACAAAGCGGTGTACTTAATCTGAAATTAGCGGATTTAGCGAGAGATGGTCAAATCGTTAGTTTAGCAAGAGAGAAGGCCAGAGAGATTCTTGAGAAGGATCCAGATCTTTTATTAGCTGAAAACATATTGTTAAATCAGCGTATGCGTCAGGTATTGAAATCACGTCCAAACTGGGGTCGCATCGCATAAAAAAAAGGATGACCTTTCGATCATCCTTTTCCTTTTTATTTTTTCTTTTGATTAAGCGTCTTGTAACATTTCATCGTAAGCTTCTTGCGAACCAACAATCATTGTTTGGTATTCACGTACACCTGTACCAGCTGGGATTAAGTGTCCAACGATTACGTTTTCTTTCAATCCTAACAAATGGTCTTCTTTACCTGCAATAGCAGCTTCGTTTAATACTTTCGTTGTTTCCTGGAAGGAAGCAGCAGAAATAAACGATTGCGTTTGAAGGGACGCACGTGTGATACCTTGTAACAAAGGTGTAGAAGTTGCTGGCATTGCCTCTCTTGCTTCTACTAATTGTTTGTCCTCACGTTTCAATTTGGAATTCTCATCTCTTAAGCGACGAACGGAAACCAATTGACCTTTTTTCAATTCAACTGAATCACCAGCTTCTTTGACGAACATCATTGCGTAAAGTGCATCATTTGCTTCCATGATATCTGCTTTGTGAATGGATTGACCTTCCAAGAAGCGTGTATCACCAGATTCGATGATTTGTGCTTTCAACATCATTTGACGTACAATTACTTCAAAGTGCTTATCATTAATTTTCACCCCTTGTAAACGGTAAACCTCTTGGATTTCATTCACGATGTACTCTTGTACTTTCGTAGGTCCTTCAATGTTCAAGATGTCGTTAGGTGTGATAGCCCCATCAGATAATGGTTGGCCAGCACGAACGAAATCGTTTTGTTGTACAAGGATATGTTTAGAAAGTGGAACTAAGTATTTTCTTACCTCACCGAATTTCGATGTGATAATAATTTCACGGTTACCACGTTTCACATTTCCAAATGCTGCGGTTCCATCGATTTCAGAAACTACTGCTGGATTTGAAGGATTTCTTGCCTCGAATAACTCAGTTACACGTGGAAGTCCTCCGGTGATATCCCCGGTTTTACCTGCTAAACGCGGAATTTTAACCATGATCACACCCGCTTCAATTTTGTTGCCCTCTGTTACAGAGATATGCGCATTAACTGGAATAGAGTATTCTCTTAAAATTTCCTTTGTTTTCGGGTCCATGATATGAATTGCTGGACTTTTCTTTTTATCACGAGATTCGATGATTACTTTTTCAGTAAATCCTGTTTGCTCATCGACTTCTTCACGGTAAGTAATGTTTTCAATGATTCCATCAAAAACAACCTTTCCTGATACTTCAGAGATGATTACGGCATTGTATGGATCCCATTTACAGATTACGTCACCTTTCTTAATTTTTGTTTCACCAGAAACTAATAATTCAGATCCGTAAGGAACATTTGCTGTCATGACAGTAATTCCTGTTTTCTCGTCCGTAATTTTCAATTCAGCTGAACGTCCAACTACGATGATTTGATTGGTGCCGTCTGCATTTTTACGTTCGATTGTTCTTAACTCATCAATTTCTAATTTACCATTTGCTTTCGCTTTTAAATCAGAAATATCTGCGATATTCGATGCCGTACCCCCAACGTGGAATGTACGAAGTGTCAACTGTGTACCTGGTTCACCAATAGATTGAGCAGCAACTACACCAACAGCATCTCCTCTTTGAGCGAGACGGTGATTAGCAAGGTTGCGTCCATAACATTTGGAACAAACACCACGACGCATTTCACATGTCAATACAGAACGGATTTCCACTTCCTCTATTCCAGCTTTAGAAATCGTATTCGCGATATTCTCAGAGATTAAATCTCCTGCTGCAATGATTAATTCATCCGTTTCAGGTAAGTATACATCGTGAACAGATGTACGTCCAAGTATACGGTCGTACAATGGTTCAACAACTTCATCATTTTTCTTCAACGCTGTAGCGACAATTCCACGAAGTGTTCCACAGTCATTTGAATTGATTACCACATCTTGTGCAACATCCACCAAACGACGAGTCAGGTAACCTGCATCGGCTGTTTTAAGGGCTGTATCGGCCAAACCTTTACGTGCACCGTGAGTTGAGATAAAGTATTCAAGGATGGATAATCCTTCCTTAAAGTTAGATAAAATTGGATTCTCGATAATTTCTTGAACGGAAGCACCAGATTTCTGTGGTTTCGCCATCAATCCACGCATACCTGAAAGCTGACGAATCTGTTCTTTCGATCCACGTGCTCCAGAATCATACATCATGTAAATTGAGTTGAATCCTTGACGATCCGTTTTCAATTGATCCATTAACGTAGCTGTCAAACGAGAGTTTGTATGTGTCCAGATATCAATGATTTGGTTGTAACGCTCATTATTCGTGATAAGACCCATGTTGTAATTCATCATGACTTCTTTCACTTCATTTTCAGCCTTACCAACTAAAACTTCTTTTTCTTTCGGGATAATAATATCGTCTAAGTTAAACGACAATCCACCTCTGAACGCCATTTCGTAACCAAGTCCTTTGATATCATCAAGGAACTGAGCGGTGCGAGAAGTACCACAAATTTTCAATACCTCACCGATAATATCACGTAATGCTTTTTTCGTAAGTACATCGTTGATGTATCCAACTTCTCTCGGAACATTATCGTTAAACATAACGCGTCCACAAGTAGTTTCAATCAGCATTAATTCTGGTTCTCCACTTTTTCCTAAGTCATAAGACTTCACTTTAATTCGCGCATGCAAATCAAGTTTTTTCTCATTGTAAGCAATAATTACTTCTTTCGGAGAGTAGAAAATACCATCTTGACCTTTCACAATGTCACCTTCTACAGAAAGTTTACCTTTTGTGATGTAATAAAGACCCAAGACCATATCCTGAGAAGGAACGGCAATTGGAGCTCCATTTGCAGGATTCAAAATGTTATGAGATGCTAACATCAACATTTGAGCTTCCAAAATAGCAGCGTTACCTAAAGGTAAGTGAACCGCCATTTGGTCACCATCGAAATCGGCGTTGAAGGCTGTCGTCACCAAAGGGTGAAGACGAATTGCTTTTCCTTCAATTAATTTTGGTTGGAATGCTTGAATACCAAGACGGTGAAGTGTTGGGGCACGGTTCAATAGAACTGGGTGACCTTTCAATACATTTTCTAAGATATCCCATACAACTGGCTCTTTGCGATCAACGATTTTCTTTGCAGATTTAACCGTTTTAACAATACCACGTTCAATCATTTTACGAATGATAAACGGTTTGTATAGTTCAGCTGCCATGTCTTTAGGCAAACCACATTCGTGTAATTTCAAATCGGGTCCAACAACAATTACTGAACGAGCTGAATAATCCACACGTTTTCCAAGTAAGTTTTGACGGAATCGACCTTGTTTACCTTTCAATGAATCAGAAAGAGATTTCAATGCGCGATTAGATTCCGTTTTAACGGCACTTGATTTTCTTGAGTTATCGAACAAGGAATCAACTGACTCTTGCAACATACGTTTTTCATTACGCAAGATTACTTCAGGAGCTTTGATCTCAATCAATCTTTTCAAACGATTATTACGAATAATAACACGGCGGTACAAATCATTCAAATCTGATGTTGCGAATCGTCCACCGTCAAGTGGAACTAGCGGACGCAATTCAGGTGGAATAACTGGTACTACTTTCACAATCATCCATTCAGGACGATTGTCGATACGCGTTTGAGAATCTTTCATTGCTTCAACCACCTGAAGACGTTTTAACGCTTCATTTTTACGTTGAACAGATGTTTCGTTTTCTGCTTGATCGCGCAATGTGTATGATAATTCTTCCAGGTTTAAACCCTTCAATAAATCATACAATGCTTCCGCTCCCATTTTCGCAACAAACTTGTTTGGATCTGAATCATCCAAATATTGATTTTCTTTTGGTAAAGCATCAAGTATATCCAAATATTCTTCTTCCGTAAGGAAGTCGAATTTTTTCAAGATCACATTTTCTAAAGTTAAAGCAGCTCCTGGGTTAATTACCGCATAACGCTCATAATAGATAATTTGATCCAACTTTTTCGTTGGTAAACCTAAAAGGTATCCGATTTTATTCGGTAAAGAACGGAAGTACCAAATATGCGCAACAGGAACCACCAATGAGATGTGTCCTGTACGCTCTCTACGTACTTTTTTCTCCGTAACCTCAACTCCACAACGGTCACATACGATTCCTTTGTAACGAATACGTTTGTATTTACCACAGTGACATTCGTAGTCTTTAACTGGACCAAAAATGCGCTCACAAAACAATCCGTCACGCTCTGGTTTGTACGTACGGTAGTTGATTGTTTCAGGTTTTAATACTTCACCACTTGAATTCTCCAAAATAATTTCTGGAGACGCCAAGGAAATAGTGATTTTATTAAAGCTACTTTGTTTTTTTGGTATTTCTCTTTTGAAAGCCATTTTTTATGTAATGTTTTCGTTATTAATCAATTAGTCCATCGATACATTCAAACACAATCCGCGAAGCTCATGCAACAATACGTTGAAAGATTCAGGAATTCCTGGTTCTGGAATGTTATCACCTTTAACGATTGCCTCGTATGCTTTCGCACGGCCTGTTACGTCATCAGATTTCACTGTCAAGATTTCTTGTAGGATATTTGCCGCACCAAATGCTTCTAATGCCCATACCTCCATCTCACCAAAACGCTGACCTCCGAATTGCGCTTTACCACCTAATGGTTGTTGCGTAATCAATGAGTATGGTCCGATAGAACGTGCATGCATTTTGTCATCCACCATGTGTGATAATTTCAACATGTAAATCACCCCAACAGTTGCTGGTTGATGGAAACGTTCTCCTGTTCCACCGTCATACAAATACGTTTTACCTGACTTAGGAACGCCTGCTTTTACTGTCCACTCATCAATTTCAGATGGTTTTGCACCATCAAAAATTGGCGTAGCGAACTTTATGCCTAATTTGTCACCTGCCCATCCAAGAACAGTTTCATAAATTTGACCAAGGTTCATACGAGAAGGTACACCAAGAGGATTCAATACGATATCTACTGGTGTTCCGTCTTCAAGGAAAGGCATGTCTTCTTGACGAACGATGTTCGCAACAATTCCTTTATTTCCGTGACGACCCGCCATTTTGTCTCCTACTTTCAATTTGCGTTTCTTCGCAACATAAACTTTCGCCAATTTCACAATTCCTGCTGGAAGTTCATCTCCTACTGAAATGTGGAATTTACGTCGTTTGTAATTACCAAGTAAATCGTTCGCTTTGATATTAAAGTTGTGAATTACACGACTTATCAATTGATTGATTTTAAGGTCTGATGTCCAGTTTAACGGATTAACGATGGAATAATCCAAAGCCATTAACGCTTTATTTGTGAACTTCGTTCCTTTCTTAATCAACTCTTCTTTAAAGTTATTGAATACACCTGAAGATTTGTGTTCACCTAAAATGACCATCAATTTTTCCGCAAGTTTTTCCTTCAAATCAGCAAAATCTTTTTGATATTCTGCGTCGATAGTTTCAAGGATTGGTTTATCCTGAGATTTCGATTTACGGTCTTTAATTGCTCTTGAGAATAATTTTTTCTCGATAACAACACCACGTAAAGATGGACCAGCTTTCAACGAAGCATCTTTCACATCACCTGCTTTATCACCGAAGATGGCACGTAACAATTTCTCTTCTGGAGAAGGATCCGTTTCACCTTTCGGAGTGATTTTACCAATCAAGATATCTCCTTCTTTGATTTCTGCACCAATTCGAATTAATCCATTTTCATCTAAATCTTTCGTAGCTTCTTCACTTACGTTTGGAATATCAGAAGTTAATTCTTCCATCCCACGTTTTGTGTCGCGAACTTCCAAAGAAAACTCATCAATATGAACTGAAGTAAAGATGTCATCGCGAACAACTTTTTCAGAGATAACAATCGCATCCTCGAAATTATAACCTTTCCAAGGCATGAAAGCCACTTTTAAGTTTTGACCTAAGGCCAACTCTCCGGCTTGCGTTGCGTACCCTTCACAAAGTACTTGTCCTCTTTCCACTCGATCGCCTTTTTGGACGATAGGTTTCAGATTAATACACGTACTCTGGTTTGTTTTCATGAATTTCGTTAATCCATAACGAGTTACCTCGCTATCGAAACTCACCATTTTATCTTCTTCGTTCCAATCGTAACGAATCACGATTTCGTTTGCATCCACATATTCCACTGTTCCTGTTCCTTCAGCGTTAATTAACACGCGAGAATCACGTGCAACTAAACGCTCAATTCCTGTTCCAACAATTGGAGAATTTGGGCGTAATAATGGAACTGCTTGACGTTGCATGTTTGATCCCATCAATGCACGATTGGCATCATCATGCTCCAAGAATGGAATAGATGAAGCGGCAATCGATGCAATTTGATTGGCACCAACGTCCATCAAATTCAAATCTTTAGGTGCTACCACGGGGAAGTCACCTTCAAAGCGTGCTTTCACAACATCCGATAAGAAGTTTCCTTTGTCATCCATCAAGGCATTTGCTTGAGCGATCATCTTAGAATTTTCTTCTTCAGCAGCTAAGTAAATAGGCTCTTCGTTCAATACAACTTTACCATTCTCAACGCGACGGTAAGGTGTTTCAATGAAACCTAATTTATTCACTTTCGCAAATACACACAAAGAAGATATCAAACCAATGTTTGGTCCTTCCGGTGTTTCAATCGTACAAAGACGACCGTAATGCGTGTAGTGAACGTCACGAACCTCGAAACCTGCTCTTTCACGTGAAAGTCCGCCTGGTCCTAGTGCCGACAAGCGGCGTTTATGTGTTACTTCAGAAAGTGGATTGGTTTGATCCATAAACTGAGATAACTGATTCGTTCCAAAGAATGAATTAATCACAGACGAAAGCGTTTTCGCGTTGATCAAGTCAATTGGAGTAAAGACTTCATTATCACGTACATTCATACGTTCGCGGATTGTTCTTGCCATTCTTGCAAGTCCAACACCAAATTGTGCATACAATTGTTCACCAACTGTACGAACACGACGATTAGATAAGTGGTCAATATCATCGATATCTGCTTTCGAATTAATTAATTCGATCAAATATTTAATGATATTAATGATGTCAGTTTTCGTTAGAACACGAGATTCTTCTGAATCGTCAAGACCTAATTTTTTATTTAAACGGAAACGTCCAACCTCACCTAAGTCATAGCGTGCATCCGAGAAGAATAATTTCTCAAAGACACCTTTTGCTGTTTCGTAGTCGGGTGGATCTGCGTTCCGTAATTGACGGTAAATGTGTTCAACCGCTTCTTTTTCAGAGTTGGAAGTATCTTTTTGTAATGTATTATAGATGATCGTATAATCTGTTGAATTCCCGTCCTCTTTGTGTAGAATCATTGATTTAGCACCAGAGTCCATAATCGCATCTAAATGCTCTTCACCGATAACTAATTCACGATCAAGAATCACTTCATTACGTTCAATGGACACAACTTCTCCTGTATCTTCATCAACGAAATCTTCAATCCATGTTTTCAATACACGTGCAGCAAGACGACGGCCCACTAATTTTTTCAAATTGGCTTTATTGACCTTAACTTCATCAGCTAGTCCGAAAATTTCTAAGATGTCACGATCTGTTTCGTAACCAATCGCGCGGAACAATGTAGTAACGGGCAATTTTTTCTTACGGTCGATGTATGCATACATGATATTATTGATATCTGTAGCAAATTCAATCCAAGAACCTTTGAATGGAATAATACGAGCAGAGTACAATTTTGTACCATTTGCGTGACGGCTTTGACCGAAGAACACACCTGGTGATCGGTGCAATTGAGAGACGATAACACGTTCTGCTCCATTTACAACGAAAGACCCTTTAGGAGTCATATAAGGAATTGTACCTAAGTAAACATCTTGAACGATGGTTTCAAAATCCTCGTGTTCAGGATCGGTACAATATAATTTCAATTTTGCTTTTAATGGAACACTGTATGTTAAACCGCGTTCGATACATTCTTCGATAGAATATCTTGGTGGATCAACAAAGTAGTCCAAAAACTCCAATACAAATTGGTTTCTTGTATCAGTAATTGGAAAGTTTTCAGCGAAAACTTTATATAATCCTTCACTATCGCGATTCTCCGGTGTTGTTTCCAACTGAAAGAATTCCTTGAAGGATTTTAACTGAATTTCCAGGAAATCTGGATACTCAAATTTATTTTTGCTTGAAGCAAAATTAATTCGGGTTGAATTATTTGATGTTGCCAAGGCTTTTCTTTTTTAGTTATTCGATTATTCTGTCAAAATCAACATGCGCAAAAACAGGAGAAGGCATCCGCCAAATAGCGGTGCCTTTCCTGTAATATTATGGGGTTAATTACTTAACCTCAACTTCAGCTCCAGCTTCTTCTAAAGATTTTTTAAGCCCTTCAGCTTCGTCTTTAGATACTGCTTCTTTCAATGTTGAAGGAGCGGCATCAACTAAATCTTTAGATTCTTTCAAACCGTTACCTGTTAATTCTTTAACAAGTTTAACTACTGCTAGTTTGTTTGGACCACCAGCTTTCAAGATTACGTCGAATTCAGTTTTCTCAGCAACTTCTTCTCCAGCAGCAGCAGCGCCACCGGCCATCATTACAGGAGCAGCCGCAGCTGGTTCGATTCCGTACTCATCTTTTAATATTGTTGCCAACTCACTTACTTCTTTTACTGTAAGGTTAACTAACGTTTCTGCAATTTGCTTTAAATCAGCCATTTTATTTTTATTTAAAAAAGGTTATTATTAATTAATTTATGCTCTTTTCTCGAGCGTTTTAAGGATTCCAGCGATAGTACTACCAGAACCTCTAAGAGCAGACAATACATTTTGAGCAGGACTTTGTAACATTCCAATGATTTGACCAACCAATTCTTCTTTACTTTTCAGTGATTCAAGGATTGTTAATTGATCATCGCCAATGAAAACTGCTTCATCAATGTATGCACCTTTCAAAATTGGTTTTGGAGATTTCTTACGGAAATCAACAATCAATTTTGCAGGAGCATTAGCCACTTCGCTGAACATGATAGAAGTTGAACCTTTCAATACATCTCTCAATGCACCGAAATCTTTTCCTTCTACTTTGTCCATCGCTTTTTGAAGCAATGCATTTTTCACTACACGCAAGGAGATGTTAGATTGAAAACATCTTCTACGTAAAGCGTTTATTGTCTCTACTTTTAATTCTGCTGTGTCTGCCAGATACAACACATTGTTAGCAGTTAATTCTGCCGCCAATTCGCTGATATACTGTGCTTTTTCTTCTCTTGTCATTTTCTTAAGTATTAAGCAGTAACAGACTTCGCGTCAATTTGTATCCCTGGACTCATCGTTGAGCTCAGGTAGATACTTTTAATATAAGTACCTTTAGAAGCAGATGGTTTTAATTTCATCAGTGTTAAAATCAACTCACTCGCGTTCTCGCGAATTTTGTCACCTTCAAAACTAACTTTACCTACCGAAGAGTGAATGATACCGTATTTATCAACTTTAAAGTCAATTTTACCAGCTTTCACTTCAGCTACAGCTTTACCAATATCCATGGTAACTGTACCTGTTTTCGGATTAGGCATTAAACCGCGTGGACCCAAAACACGTCCAAGTGCACCTACTTTACCCATTACTGAGGGCATCGTAATAATTACGTCGATATCTGTCCAACCACTTTTGATTTTGTCAATGTAGTCATCAAGTCCAACATATTCAGCACCTGCTTCAATTGCTTCTTTTTCCTTGTCTGGAGTACAAAGTACAAGTACCTTGATATCCTTACCAGTTCCATGAGGCAATGCAACGGTTCCACGTACCATTTGATTCGCTTTACGAGGATCAACCCCCAAACGAACACAAATATCTACAGAGGCATCGAATTTGGTTGTAGAAATTCCCTTCACCAAATCACATGCTTCTGATAGAGTGTAAATCTTCGTCAAATCAAATTTCGACAAGATCTCTTTTCTTTTTTTAGAAACTCTTTTCATAACAATTAATTATTTGGATTGAGGAGCGTCTCCACCTTTAACGGTTACCCCCATACTTCTTGCTGTTCCTGCAACCATGCGCATCGCTGCATCAACGGTAAAACAATTCAAATCTGGTAATTTATCTTCCGCAATCATGCGTATTTGATCCCAAGAAATGGAAGCAACTTTTACACGATTGGGCTCAGAAGAACCTTTTTTGATTTTTGTGTGCTCGATGATTTGTACCGCTGCGGGTGGTGTTTTAAGAACGAAATCAAAGGATTTATCACCATAAACGGTGATAACAACAGGAACTACCTTACCCATTTTATCTTGAGTTCGAGCATTAAACTGCTTACAGAACTCCATGATATTTACACCTTTCGCACCCAAAGCAGGTCCAATTGGCGGTGATGGGTTGGCTGTGCCTCCTTTGATCTGCAATTTGATCAATGCTGCTACTTCTTTAGCCATATATATTAAAATTATGTAGTCAACGTGAATCGGTGATGGGAAGCTTTAATCATCGGACTCACTCCTACGGTTAATACAAACGTTACCCCTCTTTCTCAACTTGCAAATAGCTGAGTTCTAGAAGGTTTTTTCGGCCAAATATTTTGACCATTACTTTTAGTTTTTTCTTATCTTCATTAATTTCATCTACAACACCTGTAAAGTTATTGAAAGGTCCATCAACTACTTTGACTGACTCACCAACAACAAATGGAATTTTCGATTCCTCTTGTGATGTTGCTAATTCGTCAACTTTTCCTAAAATTCTATTTACTTCAGACAAACGCATTGGAACTGGTTCGCCACCTTTCACAGTACCTAGAAAACCAATAACATTTGGAATACTTTTAATTACGTGACTTACTTCACCCACTAAAGCCGCTTCAATCAATACATAACCTGGTAAAAAAGCTTTTTCTTTAATAACTTTTTTTCCATTTTGTATTTTAAAAACTTTTTCAGTCGGAATGAGCACTTGGTTCACATAGTCGTTCAGTTTCATTCGAGAAATTTCCAACTCGAGATACTCCTTCACTTTCTTTTCCTTACCACTTACGGCACGAACTACATACCATTTCTTAACAATTTCTGCCATTATTGTATGGGTTAGAATGAACCGTAAATAAATCCAAGTAATCCTTTCCACAAGGATCCTTCTTCTCCGGAAATTCCGAAGGCGTAATCCATCGCGAAAATAAGAAGTGCAATGAGAACAGATGCAACAACTACCAAAATGGTATTATTTTGTAGTTCTTTCCATGTTGGCCACGTTACATTGTGAACCATTTCTTGGTAAGTTTCCTGAAAATATGATCTAATTTTTGACACTTATTTCAATTTTAATTGAGCACGGGCGGTAGGATTCGAACCCACGACCAATGGTTTTGGAAACCACCACTCTACCAGCTGAGCTACACCCGTTTAAAAAGGGGAGTTGTTAAACTCCCCTTACTTTAAACTATGTTGTTTTGTATTAAGCTACGATTTCAGTAACCTGTCCAGCACCTACTGTTCTACCACCCTCGCGGATTGCAAAACGAAGTCCTTTATCCATTGCAACTGGTACAATCAATTTTACATTGATCGATACGTTGTCACCTGGCATAACCATCTCGCGACCATCTGTTAAGAAGATTTCTCCTGTTACATCGGTTGTACGGAAATAGAATTGAGGACGGTATTTATTATGGAAAGGAGTGTGACGTCCACCTTCTTCTTTCTTCAATACGTAGATTTCTGCTTTAAATTCGTGATGTGGCATTGTTGAACCTGGTTTACAGATTACCATACCACGTTTGATTTGAGATTTCTCAATACCACGAAGTAATAAACCTGCATTGTCACCTGCTTCACCACGATCTAACATCTTACGGAACATCTCAACACCTGTAACTGTAGATGTTAATTTTAATTCTCCCATTCCTAAGATCTCAACTGGCTCACCTGAATTGATAACACCCGTTTCAATACGACCTGTTACAACTGTTCCACGACCTGTAATCGTGAATACATCCTCAACTGGCATCAAGAAAGGTTTGTCAATCTCACGTGGAGGAAGTTCGATATATGTATCAACTGCTTCCATTAATTGTTCAACTGTAGCAACCCATTGAGCTTCTCCGTTTAAAGCTCCTAAAGCGGAACCTTGGATAACTGGTGCGTTGTCACCGTCATATTTATAGAATGAAAGCAATTCACGTATTTCCATCTCAACTAATTCTAATAACTCTTCATCATCTACCATGTCCACTTTGTTCATGAAGACAACCAAACGAGGAACTCCAACTTGGCGACCAAGTAGGATGTGCTCACGAGTTTGAGGCATCGGTCCATCAGTCGCAGCAACTACTAGAATCGCTCCGTCCATCTGAGCAGCACCAGTAACCATGTTCTTTACGTAATCGGCGTGACCTGGACAGTCAACGTGAGCGTAATGACGACTTACTGTTTCGTACTCAATGTGCGAAGTGTTAATAGTGATACCACGCTCTTTTTCTTCTGGAGCGTTATCAATTGAAGAGAAATCACGAACCTGAGCCAATCCCTTAGAAGCAAGAACGCTAGAGATTGCTGCAGTCAACGTAGTCTTTCCGTGGTCAACGTGTCCAATTGTACCAATGTTCACGTGTGGTTTGGAACGGTCAAAATTTTCCTTAGCCATTTTCTTATTTGTTACTTAGTTAATAATTTACATTTATTTATCATAAAATCCTTTACCAAATAAATGGAAAGGACTCAACTTCTTTTAATCGTGAGCCAATGACGAGAATTGAACTCGTGACCTCTTCCTTACCAAGGAAGCGCTCTACCCCTGAGCTACACCGGCACTCTTTGAAAAGTGAGCGGGAGACGAGACTCGAACTCGCGACGTTCAGCTTGGAAGGCTGAAGCTCTACCAACTGAGCTACTCCCGCTTTTTACTTTTCTTGTGGGGGGAGCAGGATTCGAACCTGCGAAGATGTACATCAGCAGATTTACAGTCTGCCCTCGTTGGCCGCTTGAGTATCCCCCCTACAATGTGAGCCGATGGAGGGATTCGAACCCCCGACCAGCTGATTACAAATCAGCTGCTCTGGCCAACTGAGCTACATCGGCATTTTTTTGTTGGTTTTCTTAAATAAAAGAACTTTTTCTCTCCCCAAAGACCAATTTGGGATTGCAAATGTATGAAACTTTTTCTTATCTCAAAAGTATTTTTTAAAAATGTTTGAATTTTTTATCTCAATTATTATCACCATTCTTTCCTGCATGGATTTCATTACTTTTGTTTACATGATTAAACAAAAAGTGATTGTTTCGGTATCGAGCGATTTGGTTACAGACAACCGAGTCCATCGCACTTGCTCGGTATTACATAATCTTGGAATGGATGTATTATTAATTGGGCGTGAAAAAAAGTTAAGTCCTTTATTAACGGAACGCGCCTATCGAACCAAAAGACTTCAGTTAATTTTTGAAAAAGGCCCACTCTTTTATATGGAACTTAACTTAAGGTTGTTTTTTATCTTGCTATTCAAGCGCAAACACCTTTTATTCGCGAATGACTTGGATACACTTCTTCCTAATTTTTTAGCTAGCAAACTCTGTGGGACAAAAATCATTTACGATAGTCATGAGCTATTTACGGAAGCGCCAGAATTAATTCATCGCAAAAAAGTTCAGCGAATATGGCTCAAAATAGAACAGTTTATTTTTCCGTATTTAACTCACATCATTACCGTTAACGATTCTATTGCGGAAACCTACAAAGAATTGTATGCTAAAGACCTCGTTGTAGTTCGCAATATTCCAAATAAATATAATGCTTCTGAGCTTAAAAGTAAAGAGGCTTTAGGGATACCATCATCTGATTTTCTTGTGATCATTCAAGGTTCGGGATTGAATGTGGATCGCGGGATTGAAGAGGCTGTACTTGCAGTGAAGGAATTAGAAGGAGTTACGCTCATGCTCGTTGGTGATGGTGACGTAATGCCAATTGTCAAAGATTTAATTCGGATACATCAGCTAGATGAAAAGGTAAAAATCTATGGCCGTCGTCCTTATTTAGAGATGATGCAATTTACTGTTCATGCCGATTTAGGCCTCACCTTAGACAAGCCTTTGAGTAAGAATTATGCCTTTTCACTCCCAAATAAAGTGTTTGACTATATTCATGCAGGCACGCCAATTCTAGCGAGTAAACTCGTGGAAATTGAAAAGGTTATTTTGACACATCATGTCGGAAATATTATTTCTGATGTATCAGCAAAGTCTCTCGCTAAATCCATACTCGAGCTAAAAAATCAACCGGATCTTTTAGCTAGTCAAAAGAAAGCTTGTCTTGCCGCAGCGGAAATTGAGAACTGGGAGAATGAGCAGTTGAAATTAAGAAGCCTTGTTGTTTCTATATTGAGCTAGGTAGTTCATTAAATGAACTAGTCGATAAAAATCAAACATCCACAGTGTAAAGTACCCTTTCCTCAAACATTTTGTAAACATACTCAAACATAAAGGGTCAAGGATTTTGATCATGAATCGAAACGCAACATTCTTTTCGATACGCAATGCAAAGCATAAGAGGTGTTGACCTTGATTGAAATGAGCGTCCTGAAGTTTGAAAGAAATCGACAATAGATTCTGTAACGCTAACTTCGTTTTCTCTAAAAATTCTTGATTTTCGTCCAGGTTACTATTAAGTACTGGATTATCTATGTGATGGAATCTCACTCCTGATGTACTTAGATTAAACCCAAAAAGGGTATCCTCATGTCCGTAAGTCGTTAACGTTTCATCAAATGGGTGTTTTTCAACTAATGATTTTCGAATAACGAAATTATTGGATGTAAATCCTTGTTCTGGATATTCCATTCTATCCCTCCACTTCTTACTCTCTCTTTTTCGACTGTAAGTCCATCGAAGCAATTGTTTTCGAATTGGCTTTTGTTCGGAATAAATACTTGCACCAATGACGACATCATGTTCATCTGTTCGCAGACACTTAACATACTGTTGAATAAAGTCGGTAGAAATAACCTCTGAATCTCCATCTATGAACAATATGAATGTTCCCTTGACAAATGGCAAAAATGCATTTCGGATCTTTGACCTTCCAACATTCTCGGGTAACTCTTGGTAGTCACTGAATCGTCCTACACTTCTGTTTTTTTCTTTAAAAAAAATATCGGAAGCGTCGTCCAGAAAAAGGAGTTCAACTTCCGATGAATATGCTTGAATTTGTCGATGGAGTTCTGTCGCTAATGGACAGATATCCGTGTTGTAAATGGGAATACATATCGACAGGATCATCTGCTTGAATTATGCCATCGTGTTTGGCGTGCCAAAATTCATCGGTGGAAATCCAGCTTGTGGATCATCAATTACCCCGAAATTTTGTTCGTATTTTTGGATATTATCAGACAAAGCTTGCAAGAATCTTTTTGCGTTTTGAGGTGTCATTAATACGCGTGAACGAACTTTCCCCTTCGGCATCCCCGGCATTATTTGCACGAAATCACATACAACCTCCGCTGGTGAATGTGTGATGATCGCTAAATTAGAATACGTACCTAAAGCAATTTCTTCAGATAGTTCAATGTTCATGTGGTTTTCTTCGTTTTCCATTATTTTCTTATTATATCGTTTGTTCTTTTTCTTCAAAGATAATTCCGAATGTCTCCAATTCTTTTAAAATCGGCTCATAGACTTGCTTGTTCACCGGCAAGGTAACACCTTTCTCTTGGATTTCACCTGCCAAAATTAATTTTGCTGCAATTGCAACGGGAAGTCCAACGGTATTTGACATGGCGGTATACACCTCATCCACTCCTAAGTTAACAAGGGAAGATGTGATTTTCTTCTGCTCGTTATTGATTTGATACTCAAATTCGTGGTACATGACTAGCATATCTTTGTCGCCAAGTTCCAATTTCCATTTTGGCTCTAATAGTTGTTGCAATAATTTCGCCGGACTCGCATTTTCAATTCCGTAAGTAAAGGAATCATCAAAGATGCCCATGCTTTCAAATTGTTCAAACAAATACGCATTTTCCTCTCCAAGTATTGCTTTAAATTTATCCTCCACCGGAGTATGCAATTCATACGGTAAAAAGGCATTTAAAAACGACCGGGGTGTCAGCGTTTCCGAATTGGTCATCGCATACGAATCATCGGTCATTCCTAATTGGATGAATACATCCCATCCTTGGCAATAATTTGGACGACGTAAGGTTCCTCGGTAAATTGTTGGAATCCCTTCAATGCCATAGGTTGAGGCATAAATCAATGAATTTCGATTCGCATACCCATCAAATTTACCATAAGGTGGGATCTCAAATCGATCCAGTTTTTTAAATAACTGTGAATAAGGAATATACTTGTATTCATTGTTGTCCATGTAACATGCCGCCGGACCTTGTCCAGCCACAATCACATTGCGTGGATTCCAAGTAAACTTATAATGCCATGGATTGTTATCTGATTCAGGCGCCAATAAGCCACCGCAAAAAGATTTGAAGCTGGTTAGATTGCCGCCAATTGCCTTGATGTGATCAATCACCTTCATGGCGCTCATGTGGTCAATTCCTGGATCGACACCAATCTCATTCATGATAACAATTCCTGCTTCGCGTGCTTCTTCATTCAATGCACGCATCTCAGCAGAAATGTACGAAGGAGTGATTAAGTCGGTTCTCATTTCTATGCAATCCTTAGCTACTTCAACGTGATAGATCGCTGGCAACATGGAAATAACCAAATCAGTATGTGCAATAGCAGGCTTACGTTCTTTGGAATCTAAGGCATTAAACGAAAGTGCTTCTGCATTTGGATGTCCATTTATTTTTTTCTGAACCAAACTTATGTTTTGATCCACAATTTTAATACGCCATTTTTCAGCTTCTGAATGAGCTAATAAATACCTGATCAGTGATGAAGCTGACATTCCAGCTCCTAATATTAATATGGTCTTCATTCCTTTTTTTACTTTATCCGCACTGAACTTCGGACAAATTTATAAAAATGTTTGGTTGCGCTGATTTTCCTACTCCTCTTTTATCAACAAGAATTTCATTGGGACGGCTAATCGATTTGCCCAAGACACCTCATCGTGTCCGGTTTTGTCCCAAACACGTGTCATATAATTTGGTCCGGTTTCGTATCCACCCTTCATAAGCGTATTTAATAAAACTTCATGATATGGGCCATAATACGCATCCAAGGTTTCTGTACCACGATCGATATAAATTTTCACCTTTTTTGGTGATGGTAGTTTTTCTCTTAAATACGAATTGAAGGGAAGTACCAATTGATTCATGGCATCATCGCCCATCATTTGGAAATTTATCATCGGCGTATGAATGGACAAGCTGGCTGCACCTCCAAAAGTCTTTGATTCTCTCGTGAGTCCATAAAGTGAAATCAATCCACCCATACTCGAACCTATTAAAAAGCGGTCTGCGCGTTTGTGACTTACCGGATAATGTGCTTCAACAAAAGGAATTAATTTGCTTGAAATCCAGTCAATGTAATAATCAGCACGCAACTCGCCATTCCAAAGTGTTTGTGTTAGTTTGCTAACATAATTCGAATCCATGTACTTAGATGTTTGTTGAGGAAAAAACTCAGCGTAGCGATTTGGTGGGTCATTGTAAATTCCTACAACAATGAAGGGCCGAGTAATTCCATTCGCAATGAGACTATCCGATGTTTCATCCACGCGCCATTCTTTCTTATTCCATGTAACCGTTGAATCGAATAACATTTGTCCATCGTGCATATAAATGGTCGCGTACTCCACCTTTAGATCATAATTGACTGGCAACCATACAACAACTTGACGTGTGGTGGAATCGGAAAATGGTAACTTGAAACTTTCCAATGTACCGTAGGACACCTTTTGATCGTTCGGAACAAGCCACGAGCTTTTATTTTTTTGTGCATAAAATGAACAAGGGCATAAAAGAAAAACTATGAGAACACGAATGATTTGTTTCATTTCAATCAACTAAAGAAATTATTTTACAAGAATAGTTCTTTCCTATCAAGAATCAAACGTACTTGTCGTATTTTTGCAGTAAAATTTAGTACATGTTGGATAAACTTCTCACCTCTCTTTTTTCCATGCGATGGATGACCCTTGGATTGATTTTATTTTTAGTTGGTATTGGTGCTGCAACATTCATTGAATCTATCTATGGTATTCAAAGTGCAAAAATCATTATTTACAATGCGACTTGGTTTGAAATACTCCTTGTTTATTTATCCCTGAATCTACTCTCTAACATATTCAAGCATAAGATGTTTCGACGTGAAAAAATCGCAACATTGATGTTTCATTTGTCTTTTTTGGTCATCATTTTTGGTGCGGCAATTACGCGTTATGTGAGTTTCGAGGGACAAATGGTCATTAAAGAGGGGAAATCCTCTGATTTCATCTACACAGCTGTACCTCATATACTTGTGCACATGCAAGATTTAGCCAGTGGAAAAACAAAAACGGAAGCGCACAAATGTTTCTTGTCCGAGATTACCGACAATGATTTCTCCTACTCTACCGATTTTCAATCGAAAACCATTGATATCAGTTACGTAAATTTTCAATCGAAGATGATTGACTCATTAGTGGTTCGTCAAGCGTTCAAAGAAACGTCGTTGGAGTTAATCACGGATGGAATGAAGTCAAATTTCCTTACTGAAAATGACTTTTTCATGGTCGGAATGGTTCCACTTTCTTTTGGGCCTGAACCAAAATCTCCAGGAATGCAAGTCCGTAAAAAAGGAGATAGTTTGCAAATCAAAACAGCCGTTCCATTGACTTATTTACCGATGTCAGAAATGAGAAAAGCGCGTCAAAGTGGGGCAAATGTTCCGGATTCTTTGTTTACGAATGTTCCTTTAAATCAATGGGTTGAATTCAAAACAACAACATTATATCATTGCGGGGACAAGCAATTTGTATTCAAACGTGCCTTGAATCATGCGAAAAAAGTACTCATGCCATCTGGAAAGAAAAATGTGGGTTCAGACTATTTAACTGTTCGTGTGAGCGACGGGAAAGCAAGTAAGGTCATTCAAATTGAAGGTGGAATCGGTGCTATTCCAACACCGGTTCGTTTTGCGATGAACAACGTTATGTACCAATTGGAATATGGCTCTATTCGCAAGCCCATCCCCTTTCAAGTATTTTGTAAGGATTTCAAGTTGGATAAATACCCAGGTAGCGAATCACCTTCATCCTTCTCGAGTGATTTAACCCTCATCGATGCGAAAAGAAAGGTTAAAATGAATCGACACGTTTTTATGAATAATGTCATGGATTATGATGGTTATCGATTCTTCCAATCTGGCTATGACTTGGATAATCCTTCAACACCTGAAAATGAAGAAGGAACAGTATTAAGTGTAAATCACGATTGGTGGGGGACAAACATAACGTATATCGGATACCTACTGATGAGCATTGGGATGTTGATGTCCTTGTTTGCTCCTGTTGGACGCTTCCGTGAATTAAACAATAAAATGAAGAAGCTAAAAGCAAAACGTGCGAGCCTAAACGCACTTAGTTTAATGATTGGTATACTTTTACTTCAATCGGTGTCATTCGCCCAAGATCATGCGCATGCAGCCAATCCAGCAGCGAAAATTTTCAGAGTTATGTCCGAGGAACATTCAGAAAAACTTGCTTCGCTTTTAGTACAAGACTATGAAGGACGCATTTCTCCCATGCACACCTTGTGCGACCAATTACTTCGTAAAATCAATCGTTCAAATCACAACAAGGAATACAATGCGGTGCAAACCATCATGAGCATTCAAATGTATCCTCAGTATTGGATCAATCAAAAAATTGTTCAAGTTCCTAGTAACTTAAGAGCTCCGTTAAAATTAGGTGAGTATGCGAGCGTGATGCAGCTTGTTGACCAAAAAACACAAGAATTCAAGTGGTTAAAAGAATACAAAATTGCGCACCAACGCTTGGAATCGCAGCGCAATGAATTCGACAAAAAACTCATTAAATTAAATGAAAAATTCGAAGTGATTCAAGGCGTAATCATGTGGAAATACTTACGCGTCGTTCCTAAAAAAGGTGATGCGAATCATACCTGGTATATTCCGTTTCAAGTAGATACAGCAGCATCATTACAGGTTTTGAGCTACATTTCCCTATTGGATGAAGGTGCAAAAAAACACAATTTTAGTAAAGCGGAAAATGTACTTAAAAAAGTAAAAGCACATCAACGTAAAATAAGTTCGGATGTCGTGCCAACCGAATCAGCTGTCAGTATGGAAATCTCTTACAATAAAATGGAGGTATTCAAGCACTCATACCAACTGTTATTATCACTTGGATTCTTGCTATTGCTTGTTTCCTTTGTAGGGATTTTTAATTCAAACAAATCTCGTTTTTCAAAAGTTCAAAAATGGTTTAATCGCATCCTTATTGGATTAATGGTCGTGACTTTCCTTTACCTTGCCGCAGGACTCGGAATGCGCTGGGTGATTTCGGGGCATGCGCCGTGGAGTAACGGTTACGAGGCAGTGGTTTTCATCGCTTGGGTGACCATGATTGCTGGATTTAGCTTCACGCGCAAAAATATTGTGATTCTAGCTGGAACAGCGATCCTTGCTTCTTTGATGATATTTGTGACGGAATTAAGTCTATTCGACCCAGAAATCACACCGCTGGTTCCGGTACTGAAATCGTATTGGCTAAAAATTCACGTAGCCATTATCACCGGTAGTTATGGCTTTCTCGGATTAGCTGCGATTTTAGGTTTGTTGAACTTGATTCTTTATACGGTTCGAAATGAGAAAAACAAAGAAATTGTCACTATCAATATTAATGAATTAACCTATGTTTCTGAGATGACTATGACGATCGGACTCTTTATGTTGACCATTGGGACATTCCTCGGTGGAATTTGGGCGAATGAATCGTGGGGTCGTTATTGGGGATGGGATCCAAAGGAAACTTGGGCACTCGTATCCGTACTCGTTTATGCGGTCATACTTCACTTTCGCTTTATACCCAAATTAAATGGTAAATTCTTATTCAATGCGCTTTCATTTTGGGGCTATTCGGCCATATTATTCACCTTTTTTGGTGTGAATTTTATGTTGGTCGGACTGCATTCTTATGCGAATGGTGATGGACTAGGTAAGTTCCCAACATGGTTAATTTTGACAATAGTATTCTTTGCATTGTTCACCGCATTTGCTTCTTTCCGAAATAAATCCATCGAACGAAAGTCGAAAAAAGATCTACTATCCGAATGATTTCCGAACGCATACTTCACGAGGATAATCATGTAATTGTTATCAATAAAATGGCCTCCGAAATTGTTCAAGGTGACAAGACCGGTGATCAAACCATGCCGGATGAAATCAAAGCGTATTTAAAAGAAAAATACCAGAAGCCTGGAAATGTTTTTTGTGGTGTGGTTCATCGCTTAGATCGTCCTACTAGTGGCGCTTTAGTCTTTGCGCGTACAAGTAAAGCGTTGGAGCGATTAAATGCCCAATTCCGCGACAAGGAAACCAATAAAATCTATTGGGCGATTGTTGAAACGGCACCTGAAAAATCAAGTGGACGTTTGGTTCATCATTTAAAGAAAAACGAAGGGCAGAACAAAAGCTATCCGGTAGATTCAAAAGTAACTGGGTCAAAAGAAGCGATACTTTCCTACCGAATGTTGGCCTCCGGTGATCGTTATCATTTGTTGGAAATAACCTTAGAAACAGGAAGACATCATCAAATCCGTGTGCAATTAAGTTCGATCGGATGCATCATCAAAGGCGATGTGAAATATGGAGCGAAACGTTCAAATTCAGATGGATCTATCTGTTTACATGCGCGCTATTTGAAGTTCACTCATCCAACTTCTAAGGAAGATGTTTCCGTTGTTGCACCCGTTCCTACTGACCGACTTTGGCAAGAAATATCTAAGGGTTTGTAGTCCACTTTTTACGCCAAAACTGCGCGAATTTCACGAGTAAAATCAAGGCTGGAACTTCCACTAATGGACCAACAACGCCAGCGAACGCTTCTCCCGAATGGATGCCAAAGACACCAATCGAAACAGCAATCGCCAATTCGAAATTATTTCCGGACGCCGTGAAGGACAAGGCTGCTGTATCGGAATACGTAGCGCCCATTTTCTTGGAGACAAAAAACATCAGGACAAACATTACTGCGAAAAAGATGACCAAAGGCAAAGCAATGGTGAGGACATCCATCGGAATAGACAACATCATTTTCCCTTTTAAACTGAACATCACCACGATGGTGAACAACAAGGAAATCAAAGTGATTGGTGAAACGAATGGAATAAATATTTTCGTAAACCATTCTTCTCCTTTTTGTTTGATCAACCACGTTCTACTGATGACCGCACACACAAACGGGATGCCTAAATAAATGCCAACGGTTTGTGCAATTTCTGCCATCGAGACATTTAAATGTAGTCCCTTGATGCCAAAATACGGCAGAACGATTTCTAAATAGAAATAAGCATACGACGAAAAGAAGAAAACCTGCAGTAAGCTATTGATTCCCACCAATCCTGCTACCAATTCACGATTACCATCTGCCAACTCGTTCCATACAATGACCATCGCAATGCATGGAGCTAATCCAATAATAATCAGTCCAGTCATATATTCTGGATAATCTTTCAAGAATAAAACAGCTAAGAGAAACATCAAGAATGGACCAACGATCCACGTTATGAAAAATGAAACCAACAATAACTTTGGTTTAGAAAGGATGCTTGGTATTTTAGAAAACTGCACCTTCGTTAAGGGTGGATACATCATCAAAATGAGTCCGATTGCCAACGGAATATTCGTAGTTCCGTAAGACAGAGCGTCCAATTTTTGATCCATGTTTGGAACAATATTTCCAATGAAAACTCCAACAAGCATGGCGAGAAAAATCCATAATGTAAGGTATCGATCGAGAAAAGAAAGACGTTTAACAGGTGTTTGGGTCGACATGGTTCAGTGATTTAATTGTGAAAAAACATAAAAAAGTTCAGTGGCGATTTGCGTCGCACGTTCTAGGTATTTTGCCGATTGAAGTTCGGTTCCGTCATACGCTTTTGGATCCTCATAGGTGATACCGATGCGTTTTTCCGCTCCGGGAACAAACGGACAATTTTGTTCCGCGTCCGAACAGGTCATGATGGCTGCAAATTGATTTTTCGGCAAACTTTCATGCGAAATGGACTTCGAAAAACAGTCCGAGTGCACGGATTCTGAAAAGTTTACACGGTAATGTGGATTGGTACTTTGATCCAATTGTTCTATCTTAAATCCAATCGTTTTCAATGCCTCGATGGCATTTGGATGAAAAGCAGTTTCTTCTGTTCCTGCGGAATACGTATGGACATTTGGAACCCCATAATACGCTGCAGCAAAGGCGCACATCACTTGGCCAAAATGGCTTCGCCGCGAATTGTGCGTACAGATGAACACCAAGGACATTTCTTCCTTCAACTGATACTTTTCACGCAAATAGTCCACTAAAGGCGTGAGCTTTTCTTTGCGGTCATTCGGAATCTGAGCGAACTGCTTTGTTATATGCTCAGCAAAAAGTTTTAATGGTGCATTCATAAATTCAAATTAACAACAAGATCCGCCTGGGGTACAGGTAGTGTTCGCAGCTGGCGACAATTCCACCAAATTAATTTTTTGTTTGGACGGGGGAATTCCACAACTATCCTCGGCAAGACAAGCCGTTTGTGTGGAAGTCAATTCAAAACCAGAACCATTCCAAGCCAAACCATATTTTCCAATCGTTGCTCCTTGATATTCCACCTCAATTTCTTCATTAGGAAGATTTAACATTCGCTCGGACAATTGAATGATGTCCATTAATTTCTTTGCTTGTAAACGGTGATCGTAATCCTCCGCCTCCCACAACTGAAAACACACACGGTCTTCTAATCGCGTGGTTCCACCGCAGTCAATAAATCTTTTCTGTACATGTCCAACTTCCGTTATATGAAAATGTGCGGGCACCGATGTTCCATCAGGAAGGTTAAAGGGAACAAGCGATAATCCTACCAATCTTTCTTTAAATTCACTTAATTTCATATGATATATTTTAACAACATGATGTATCTCTTTCGTAACTCAATCCATTCAAAAAAGATTCGATTTCTTTTAATTTTTCTAGGTTCAAGCAATAACAAACGGCTGTTCCAGAAATACTGCCTTGAATAATTCCAGCATTTTTCAATTCCTTCAAATGTTGGGAAATGGTAGCCTGTGCTAAGGGCAATTCATTTACGATATCCCCGCAAATACACGATTCATGCTTTCTTAAAAATTGGATAATCGCAATTCGTGCTGGATGTCCAAGTGCTTTGAAAACGACAGACATCTCGTTGATTTCTTCACTAAATACGTCTGTTTTTGTTGTTCCCATGGATCCCTTTTATTACTTTATTGCAATATTACGATAAAGGTATTAAAAACAACAGAATACGTGTGCTTATTTCTTGCGAAATATTTTCGCAACAGTTTTTAGGATAATTGAAAGATCATTGAAAAAACTTGGGTTTTTTAAATATTCCTCGTTCAATTTGATTTTCGCAGGTAACACCTCTTTGATGTAGGTTTGTTGTGGATTTTCGGAATTAGCCAAAAGTTCATTTTCATGAAAATAAGCTAGGGACGCCAGATCGGTAATTCCCGGTTTTACCTGAAGGATTTTTCGTTGAGATTCTGTGTATAAATCAACGTATTCTTGGACTTCTGGGCGCGGTCCAACAATGCTCATTTCACCTTTCAACACATTGATAAATTGGGGGAATTCATCCAGCTTATATTTACGTAAGTAGTATCCTGATTTGGTAATCCGCGCATCGCGAGATCCAACGGTAATTCTACCCATCGATTCCGCATTGACATACATGCTACGAAATTTCAATAGTCGAAAAGAAACGCCGTTCTGTCCTACTCGATTTTGCGAAAAAAATACACCTCCGCGCGATTCGAAAACAATCCATAGGGAAAGCATCATTCCTATCGGAAGAAAACAAACAAGCACAAATAAGGCAAAAAGGATATCGAATAATCTTTTCATGCGTAACTTCACATTTGGTACAAAACTAATTTTTTTTCGTCAGCATGGCACAGGAACTGCAAGAACAAGTCAAACAAGCACTCATGGATCAGTCCTTTCGCGCTGATACCTTAGCGCAATTGGAAAAGGACTTTCATCGTTGCGGTTTGACACTTAGCTCCTTGGATGTAAACAACTTACTTTCCTCAGTTGAAACCTGTCTTTCACACGTTTCTAGTTCGCAACTACAACAATTAATCTACCTAATCGACATTCCTGAATCACTGTTTGTTTCCATGTCAAGAAAGCCTACTTTTCACTGCGAATTAAGCGAAGCCATTTTGATGAGAGAAGCATTAAAAGTATATTTACGATCTAAATTTAATTAATCCCACATATGTTCAAAGCATCGATGGACTTATTGACAAAATGGCTCACCTTTGGTGTGGGAACGCTCTTATTCTTCACTAGCTTTTTCCCCTATTTTACCTCAAATGACTTTCCCGCATTTCAGTATTTTATTCCATTTGCTTTCATCTTATTATTGGCGATTACGTATGGATATAGTACAAAAGGTTATGCCATTCAAGACGGACAATTAGTGATTTTGCGTCCGTTTAGAGCAAAAAATTATCCGCTAGTGGATATTCAATCTGTCACATCAGTCGACAGGGACAGTCTGAAAGGATCCCTACGCATATTTGGAGTAGGTGGGCTTTTTGGCTACTATGGCTTATTTCGAAATAGCACATACGGAAACATGATCTGGTATGCCACTCGACGCGATCAATTTGTGGTGATCGAACGCAGCAACGGCAAAACCATTGTTATCACGCCAGATGATCCCGTGTCCTTTGTGTCAGCGTATCAAATGTTCACAAGAAAATAAATCAAAGAAAGTAAACGTTTTCGCTAACTTGCATGTGTTAATCTCGGTTGATTTATTAAATTTGTATCTAAATTGATGAGTATGAATTTCATTGCTTCAAGCACAAGCCTATTAAAGCACCTTCAAAGTATTTCAGGAGTTCTAAATACGAGCAATACATTGCCGATTTTAGATAACTTTCTTTTTGAAATTACCAATGGACAATTAACTGCGTCAGCATCTGATTTAGAAACGACCATGGTGACAAAACTGGATGTTCATTCAGAAGAAGATGGTAAAATTGCCATTCCAGCTAAATTGTTGTTGGACGTGTTAAAAAGTTTACCAGATCAACCTTGTACGTTCAAAGTAAATGCAACGAATTACCAAATTGAAATTGCCTACGACAATGGGAAATCACGCATGGTCGGATTCAATGGTGATGAATTCCCTAAAATCCCTGAATTAGCAGGAAAAAGTGCCATTAAATTATCAGGAGATCTCCTCTCTCGTGCAATCAATAAAACCATATTCGCTTCTGGTAACGACGACTTACGTCCAGTAATGAGCGGTGTTTTCTGTCAGTTCTCTGCCAGTGAAATAACCTTCGTTGCAACAGATGCACACAAACTTGTTCGATTCAGAAGAACAGATGCCGAAGCTAGCGGAAGCTCTGCTTTCATTCTGCCGAAGAAACCATTGAACATGCTGAAGTCTAACCTTCGTGGTGATGAAGAAGTATTGTTGGAATACAATGAGTCCAATGCGGTTTTCACCTTCAACGATTTGATTTTAGTTTGTCGCTTGATTGATGGAAAATATCCAAACTACGAAGCGGTTATCCCAAAAGAGAATCCAAACGTTTTAACGATTGATCGTGCTCAGTTGCTTTCATCGATCAAACGTGTTTCGATTTTCTCGAATAAAACGACCCATCAAATTAAATTGAAGTTAGCTGGCTCTGAACTTTCGTTATTTGCGGAGGATATCGACTTTGCAAATGAAGCAAGCGAGCGTTTGACATGTAACTACGATGGTGATGATTTAGAAATTGGATTCAATTCGCGTTTCTTGATGGAGATGTTGAATAATTTGGATTCAGACGAAATCAAACTTTCCATGAGCGAACCAAGTCGTGCTGGAATTTTAACACCAGCTGTTCCGGCTAATGAACACGAAGACATTTTGATGCTCGTGATGCCAGTGATGCTCAACCGTTAAATCTTTTTCACATACATGCCTCAAGGACTGAGCAATATTCGGAATTTATCCTTGAAGGAGCTTCAGGACGAATTTGTCGCTAAAAATGAGAAATCGTTTCGCGCCAAACAAGTCTATGAATGGCTATGGAAGAAAAATGCTGCTTCTTTTGATGAAATGACGAATCTGAGCAAAGAACTCAGAGAAATGCTTCAGCAATTTTATTTTATCGACCACATTCAGCTGCAAGATCAGCAGATCAGCAAGGACAAAACCATTAAATGTGCATTTACCATCGAAGAAGGGAAGGTTGTCGAAGGTGTATTGATTCCAACTACTTCTAGAATGACTGCTTGTATCTCTTCACAAGTTGGCTGTAGTTTGTCCTGCACTTTCTGTGCAACAGGAAGACTCAAATTACTGCGAAATTTAAGCGCCGGAGAAATCGTTGATCAGGTTGTGTACTTGAAAAATCAAGCGGAAGAACGTTACGGGCAAAACCTCACCAACATTGTGTACATGGGAATGGGTGAGCCACTGTTGAACTATAAAAATGTGCTGCAGTCTATCGACCGTTTATGTAGTGAAGATGGACTAGGTATCTCCCCAAAACGCATTACCGTATCAACTGCAGGAATCGCCAAAATGATTCGCAAATTAGGAGATGATGATGTTAAGTTTAACCTCGCACTTTCACTCCACGCAGCGAACGACAAAAAACGCGATAAAATCATGGAAATCAATGAATCCAACAACATCTCTGAATTATCAGAGGCCTTGGAGTATTTTCATGAAAAAACAGGCTCAAGGGTTACGTTTGAATACATCATCTTCAAAGATTTTAATGATGAAATAGAAGACGCTAGAGAATTAGCTCATTTCGCCAAATGTGTGCCATGTAAGATCAATATCATCGAATACAATCCGATTGAAAATGGCGAATTTGAACAAGCAGATGCGCGTAAAGTTGATGCCTTTGCTGCCTTTTTAGAATCAAAAAACCTCATCGTTAATGTGAGACGCAGCCGTGGAAAAGACATTGATGCAGCTTGCGGACAACTTGCCAATAAAAACAAAGCCATTCTAAAAGACGAGCGCATCCTGAAGTAACTTTTACCTCAGCTAGACGTCTTTTTTACTGTAACTCACAAGCAATGATTAAAGTATCCCACCTGCGAAAAGAATTTGATCTGAGCAGACAACAGCAAAAGGAATTAAATACTACAGACAAAAAAGCGCTTGCCGTCAATGACATTTCGTTTGAATGTCAAGCTGGAAAAGTATATTCACTGCTTGGTCCAAATGGAGCAGGAAAAACGACAACCTTGCGTATGTTGTCTACTATCCTCACTCCTAGCTCTGGTGGAATTGAAATTGCTGGCATCGACGCAGTAAAATACCCACAAGAAGCCCGCAAGAAGATTGGATTTTTAACAGGTTCCACTGGACTTTACGCTCGACTAACTCCGATAGAGATCATTGACTACTTCGCTGCCTTGTATCAAGTGTCCAATAAGGATCGAGATGAACGAAAAAAATACCTCTTTCACTTATTGAACATGGAGGATTTCCTTCAAAAACGCATCGGAAAATTGAGCACGGGAATGAAGCAAAAAGTGTCCATTTGTCGCACCATGATTCACAATCCAGAAGTGGTTATTTTCGACGAACCCACCAGCGGACTCGATGTCATCACCGCAGAAAATATCATCAAACTGATTCGCGACTGCAAGAATCAAGGTAAAACCGTTATTTTCTCGAGTCACATTATGAGTGAAGTAGATTTGTTATGTGATGATTTAGCTATTATCCACAAAGGTTCTTTGAAGTATCAAGGAAGTATGTCTGATTTCCGTCAGCATATGGAAGCCACTAATTTGACGGAAGAATTCATCCGTATTGTTCAACGTTAATTCATCCCCAATGATTTTTACTATATTCAAAAAAGAACTGATTGATACCTTGAGGGATAAACGTACCATGCGTACCATGCTGCTTATTCCCTTGCTCGTTTTTCCAATCATTTTAACGATTTCTGTAAATGTTTCTTCCTCCTTTGAGAAAAAAGCGAGTGAAGAAAAAATCACCCTTGGGGTTTGGGGCGACCTATCCGGAAAGTACATAAAGCAGTTGAAGCAAATTCCCAAAGGATTAGGGGAAATGGTTCCTCGTAGCTTCGAAGATTCGACAAAACTAAAACAAGCCATCGAAAATGGTGAAATTCAACTCGGACTAATTATTCCGAAGAACGAAGAAAATTTGCTCCGAAACAAAGTCTCCATTCCTTTAACTTGGTTATTCGATGCCTCCGAAATTGGTCGACAAGAAAGAGCTGAGTCATACATGAACGTGATCTCAGATAATGCAGAATCAATTCGATTAAAAGAACTTGGTGTGGACGCGGACAAACTTCATCCATTGGTTCCCGTTTATGAGAATTGTGCAAGCGACAAAAAAATGATTGGACAACTTGCTGGCGGAATCCTACCATACATCTTTATCGCATTTGGATTTATAGGCTGCATGTATCCTGCCATCGATTTATTTACTGGAGAAAAAGAACGTGGCACCATTGAAACACTTCTCACCACTCCGGTTTCGAGATGGCAGATTTTAGTCGGAAAAATGTTGGTAATCGTTACTTCCGGGATGTTGGCTGCAAGTTGTGCGTTAATTGGATTATTCGTTTCCATTGAGTTTTTAGACATCGTGAAGAATCAAGAAATCTTGAACATCGTTCATGGTATTTTGACGCCAATGTTTATTCTTTCGATGTTTAGTTTGCTTTTGCCACTCGTTGTTTTCTTTGCTGGCGTAATGATTCCAATTGCTGTTTATGCGAAGTCCTTCAAAGAAGCGCAAAGCATTATTACTCCCTTGAATTTCGTGATGGTTCTCCCTGCCATGATTGGTTTCTTTCCTGGTATTGAATTAAATGCGATGACCGCAGCTATTCCAGTAGTAAACATTGTACTTGCTACAAAAGAATTGATTTCAGGAACACTGTCCTTCGGATATTACGCCATTAGCTTGGGAGTCATGTTGATTTTGGCGACATTATCTGTTTTTGTTTCCTACAAACAATTCGGTAAGGAATCTAGGATATTGAACTAACGTATCACGTGGATAAATCCACTTTTCTTCTTCTCCTCAAATTCAAGTAAGTAGAAATAAACACCGTGCTCCAAAACTGCACCATTTATGTCTTTTCCGTTGAATGGTGCATCAAATCTTATCCCTGAATAAACCAGATTTCCCCAGCGATTGAATACCTTCAATTGATATTCCTGACAGGATTTAAACATCCCTTCGATGTCCAATTCATCATTGTTTCCATCACCATTTGGCGTAATCACATTCGGGAAATCAAATTCGGCATAATCGTAAATATTCGTGATGGATACTGGTATACTCGCCGGACTTGAAACACAGCCGTTGATAGAAATCGTCGCGCTATAACTTCCCATTTGTTCGATATCAACAGGGAAAAAAACTGCGCTATTTGCCGAGGAAAAATTCAAGGGTCCACTCCACTCGTATTGTGCATTTGAAATTGGATCAATGCTTAATGTCACAACATCCCCCGGACATTCAACAGGACTATTTCCAGATAAAATAGGAGCCGCAGGAATTGGATACACCGTTACATTCAAAGTGACCACTGAATCGCATCCAGCAATCGTTTGCAAGGTGTGATTGTACACTCCCGTGTTCGTTAATGTTTGTCCATAAAACAAGGTGCTTTCCCCTTGACAAAAAGTCATGGAACTACTAGAGGACAACACCGGATTCACTGCTAAGTTCAGATTGATAATGGAATCACAGCCCGCTACAGTTTGAATGGTTCGGCTGTAATTTCCAGCGGTGGTCAATGTTTGTGTTCCGAAAGAATACGACCCTCCTTGACAAATAGCTGCTTGAATGTTTGATGTGAGAATCGGATCCACAATTAAAGTGAGATTAATCGTGGAATCACAACCCGTTGCTGTTTGTAATAATTGAATGAAGGTTCCGGATGTGGAAAGTATGTTTCCAGCAAACGTGTAAGTTGCCCCTTGGCAAATATGCACTGTTTGATTATTCGTTAAATTGGGTAAAAGGGTCAAGTTTAACACGACTGTAGAGTCACAACCGAAAATACTAGGAAAAACAACAGGATGAAATCCGGAAGTGGAAAATATTTGAGTTCCCAAAGTGTATGTTGCTCCTTGACAAATGCTCACAGGTAGTGTATCGTTAAACAACGGATTCACTGTTACGATGACACTATCAAAAGAAGGACAAGAATTCGGATTCGATACCAAATTCGTCATGACCGTGTAAGATTGTGAAAGTGATGTATTCCCTGTATTGACCAAATTCACCGTTGGACTAGAAACGGTTGTTTGTGTCAGTCCGGGAGCTGCAGTCCATGCGTATATGTAGTTGGGATTATTCACACTTCCGATTTGTGCCGTTTGTCCGTTGCAAATACTTACATCTGGGCCAGCGTTCGAAGTAGCAATGTCTGCGTAAATCGTTGCGTTTCGAATGGAATGACGGTCATTAGAACCACCAGTACTGGCTGTCCATCCCATGTAACCAGCAAAGTTCAAATTGTATGTTCCGGATAAATATTGAGTCCCATTCACAGAAACGGTTACTACACCATAGTTATAACTGATGACTGCCGTATTGTAGGTGTTCGAACGAAGGAAATTTAAATTTCCTCCGACATTGTTTAAGGTGGTAATTCCCGCGATGCATTCGTTGTATCCTGGTCCACTATAAATTTGAATTTCCGGATTTGCTCCACCACAATTATTATACGTGTCAAACACGACTTTAATTCCATTCGCTGTGGAAGGAATTCCCACTCCACCTCCAGAAACGAATCCAGTTGGAGGAACATCTAAGAAACAAAAAGCGATTCCATCGGCACTTGTTCCATCGAACATGCGAAAATCAAATTGTACGTTCCATTGGTAGCAGGTACCTAGATCAATGGCTTGGTTGTAGAAAATGGCGCCACTTGAATTCCCTACATTATTGGTGAGAATCAACTCATCTGGATCGAAATTTGCGTCTCCGCCGGTATCACCCGTTGCTGCTGCGCCAGTTAAATTCCATCCGGTCGTGTTCATACTTGGTGAACCTGTTAACTCAGCAAACACCAACGTTTGAGCTTGGGATTTCCCGAAAAAAATCATACAACTCAATAGAAAGAAGATGTGCAGTAACTTCATATAATCTGATTTGAGGACTAAAATTGCGTATTTTATTTGAACAACGCAAAAAAGGACGTTTTATTGAAAAGAATAGTTGCCTAGATAAACTCTGCCAATTCAATCCAACGCTCCGTTAAGACATCGATTTCTTCGACGATTTTTCCTAACGACGTTCCATTTTTCATCAGTTCTTCATTGGATAATTTCCCGCTCGATAAGGTCAATGTTAATTCATCCTTTGTTTTTTCCAATTCAGGTAGTCGTCGTTCGATTGTTTCGTATTCCTCTTTTTCTTTGAAGGATAATTTTCGTTTTTTCAGTTCTCCGACTGAAGGAGAGATCACTTTTTCCTTGATTTCAGGTTCTTCCTTTGTGCTATTTTGTTTGACACCACGTTTTTTGTCCAATTGCTGTTGACGGAAAACAGTATAGTTCCCAACAATGTCTTTCATTTCACCTTGTCCTTCAAAAACAAACAAGTGATCTACCATTTTATCCATGAAATAACGGTCGTGCGAAACCACAATTAAGCAGCCTTGAAACTGACGCAAATAATCTTCCAGCACCGACATGACAAAGATATCTAAGTCATTTGTTGGCTCATCGAGAATCAAAAAATTTGGATTGCTCATCAGAACGCGCAATAATTTCAAGCGGCGTTTTTCTCCACCACTTAACTTGTGCACGTATTGATAATGCATGTCGCGAGGAAACAAGAATCGTTCGAGTAACTGTGCTGCGGAAAGTTGACGGCCTTTTTCCAAAGGAATGTATTCAGCGATTTCACGAACGACATCAATCACCTTGAAGTCATCATTGACCTTGATTAAATCTTGTGAATAATATCCAAATACAACCGTTTCACCAAGAATAATTTTCCCTTTATCTACGGCTTCTTGTCCAACCAACATTTTCAAGAATGTCGTTTTTCCAGAACCGTTATTTCCAACAATTCCAAGTCTCTCTTGACGCTGAACATTATAGGAGAAATCATTCAGGATAATACGATTCGGATAAGACTTACTTACTTTATGGAATTCAACGATTTTCGAACCTAAACGCTCCATTTTAACAGGCAATTCAAGTTCGTCTTCATCCAAACGTTGGGAAGCTACTTTTTTCACATCTTGAAAAGCATCCACACGGGCTTTTTGTTTCACTCCACGTGCTTTTGGTTGACGTCGAATCCAATCCAGTTCTTTCCTAAAGGTATTCTTTGCCTTTTCGATGGTAGATTGCGTTTGTTCTTGTCGCTCTGCTTTTTTCTCCAAATAATAAGAGAAATTTCCTTTATAGCGGTAAATCGTTTGATCAGCTAATTCCAAGATGGTATCACACACAACTTCGAGGAAATAACGGTCGTGCGTCACCATTAAAATAGTCGATTTTGAAGAGGATAAATAGTTCTCTAACCATTCGATCATATCCAAATCCAAGTGATTGGTCGGCTCATCAAGGATTAAAAAATCAGCGTCCGAAAGTAAAACTTTTGCCAAAGCAACACGCTTTTTTTGTCCACCGGATAATTCGCTAATGCGTTTATCCATGTCCTCTAGTTTCAACACCGAAAGAATTTGCTGTACACGCACTTCTGTATCCCATGCATTCAATTCCGTGATCGACTGATATAATTCTTCTAATTTCGCTTCGTCGTTTTTTGCGACGGCGATATTATATTCTTTGATTAATTTCAACTCCGGTAAATCGTGATCGAAAATCGATTCCAAAATCGTTTGATCCTCACGCATATTTTCCGTTTGCTCCATGAACGCCACACGAATATCCTTTCGGAAGGTCACTTTTCCAGAATCTACGGGTTCCATTCCCATAATGCACCGCATCATCGTCGTTTTTCCTGATCCATTTTTGGCAACAATGGCCACTTTTTGACCTTGGTCGATGCCAAATGTAAGGTCTGCGAAAATCATTCGCTCGCCGTATGATTTGGTTAAGTTTTCAATGGATAAGAAATTCATAGTCTAATTCCCGTAAGTTGGGCGCGCAAAGATACGGATAATTAAATAGTTTGTCAGAGGACAAGAAATATCTTAAATGATCAAACGTTTTATCTCAAGCGATTCAAAGAATCCAATAAAACCTTATCCTTTTGCACACCTTTCATTGCAAAGTACGTAAAAGGTAATCCACAGACAAGTACATAAAAACCGATTCCTACATGAACTCCGGTTATCTCTTTGGGAGAATAGCCATTCATTCCGAAGGTAGTAACCAAAATGACTGCAAGCACAAACAATAAGTAAATGAATAATGTCATTTTCGCCAAGGTATATTGACGTTTTAAGTTTTTATAGGACATCATCGCAACGAATGTGAACAGTACAAAAAGGATAATGAAAATATAGGTGAACTGATAATTACTCAACCATTCAATGTATCCACCTTTGACATTTTGACGCTCGACACCAAAAACCGATTGGGAGTAATTAAGTTTTCCATCTGACATGGTAAATAGCTCCATCCCAAACAATAAACTAGCCAAAATCGCCATCACAATGATGAAATAAACGGTTTGAATGCGTTGTAACATAATGCTTTTTTTAAAGGTGAACTGCTTTGTTTCGTAAATAAAAATCTAAGAGGACGATGGCAGCCATTGCTTCGACAATCGGAACTGCCCTCGGCAAAACACAGGCATCGTGACGTCCTTTTCCCTCAATGGTGATTTCGTTTCCTTGTTGATCAATAGAATCCTGGTCCTGCATGATGGTCGCTACGGGTTTAAATGCCACTCGAAAATCGATGGGCATGCCATTCGAAATACCACCTTGGATTCCACCGGAATGGTTGGTTTTCGTTTGTCCATTGGATAGAAATACGTCGTTATGCTCACTGCCGGTCATTCCTAAGGAAGAAAATCCAGATCCTATTTCAAAGCCTTTTACCGCATTGATGGACAACATCGATTTTCCTAATTCTGCATGTAATTTATCGAAAATTGGTTCACCGAGTCCAACTGGAACTCCTTTAATCACACATTGAACTGTTCCACCAATCGAATCACCCAAATTTTTAATTTCTTCAATTCGAGCAATCATTAGTTGTGCAACAGTTACATCCGGACAACGAACTGGGGATGCTTCGATTTCTGAAAGCGGGTAGAATTCTTTTGTGTTTATGGCAATTGATCCAACTTGAGAAACATATGTACTAAAGTCAATGCCAATCGTGGACAACACTTGTTTAGCCATTGCTCCGGCGACTACGCGACAAGCTGTTTCACGTGCGCTACTTCTTCCACCACCTCGGTAATCGCGGTGACCATATTTTTGTTGATAGGTAAAATCTGCATGCGATGGACGAAAAGCATCCTTCATATGTAGATAATCCTCACTTTTCGCATTCGAATTTGGGATCATGAATCCAATGGGAGAACCGGTTGTTTTTCCATCGAAAATACCAGATAAAATTTGTACTTCATCGGATTCTTTTCTTGGAGTCGTCAACGCGGATTGTCCAGGTTTTCTTCGATCCAATTCCTGTTGAACCAACGTTAAGTCCAACTCAATATTAGCAGGCAGACCTTCAATGATTCCCCCGATGGCCGTTCCGTGAGATTCGCCAAACGTGGTGAGTTTAAAAAGAGTGCCGTAACTTGATCCTGCCATGGAACAAAGGTAATGAATTTGATTTGTACAAAGTTTCTATCTTTGAAGCATGTATCGAATAAATTTCATTTTTTTAGGT
>Ga0209444_10000120_pt1 | contig 41139 bp, 34 predicted proteins | sample LauGreFaBDMM15DN_2_FD_188215 | JGI IMG/M metagenome (GOLD analysis project Ga0209444, IMG submission 188215) | Freshwater lake microbial communities from Lake Michigan, USA - Fa13.BD.MM15.DN (SPAdes) (version 2) | ecosystem: Environmental > Aquatic > Freshwater > Lake | place: Lake Michigan... | reverse complement strand
GAACCTATACCTATAAAATCACTTTTAAACTTACTACGGCAGAGGATAAACGGATCATAACCGGTCATGTTAATTTAATTAGATAGTTTAGGCAACTCAAGATTAATGATTTCGTTCTTTTATCTTAATTTTGTAAATCAAAAATCTGAATGAAAAAAATATACGTTTTATTATTGCTACTTGCGATTACTTTATTGCCGGTTAGAGCCCAAGTTCAAATTAGTGTTGGTAATCAGGTAACGACTTTTACGTCAATGATCAGAGGTTACCATTTTACTGCACCAACAAATTTTACCATTTGTGGACTTCAAGTGCCAACCAATGCTTCCCAAGGCTTACAAACAATAAGGGTTGTAAGGTTTAATGCAGGAGCCCCCCCGGCATTCCCCGGAAACACAAATAATTTTGTTCAGCTTTTTACATCAACCAATCAACCCGGTGGCATCATTCCATGTAACATTACCGTAACAGCAGGTCAAATTATTGGTGTTTATGGCGTTAGAGGCGCATGTGTTAATTCCTATGGCACTGCTAATTTTGTTACCAGTATCGCCGGATTTCCAGCCACATTGCAACGCAGTGGTATGCAATCTTGTCCAACAAATGGTGCGGCGATGGCTAACATTTGGTCAGAGACATTTTACAACATTGGAAGAATTTGGATGTATATCAATTGTTGTGCTGCACCAACGGCTACAGCCTCTAACAACGGTCCCATTTGCACTGGAACACCTTTGAACTTAAGCGTAAATCCTTTGCCCGCCGTTCCTCTTGCCGGAAACTACACTTATGCTTGGACGGGTCCAAATGGATTTACCTCGAATTTACAAAACCCAACCATTGCTAATCCTTCACCCGCAGCAGCAGGAACCTATACTTGTACCATCAATTCGAATTGTGGGGCGGTAACTGCAACTACGACGGTTATCGTCAATCCAACGCCAACAGCACAAATCGCCAACTTATCTGGAACTACCATAGTTGATTGTAATACGCCAAGCATTTCATTGGTAGCAAGCGGAGGAGACACATACGTTTGGAACAACAACATGGGAACGAATGCCGCCATCGGTGTCTCTCAAGCAGGAACTTACACGGTTACAGCAACTTCAGCAGCTGGGTGCACCAATACGGCGTCGGTCAACATCACCGTCGCACCTACACCTACGATTTCAGTGAATAGTGCCACCATTTGTACAGGGCAAACGGCAACCCTAAATGCAACGACATCCCCAGCGAATGGAACACTTTCCTGGAGTAATGGTCAATCTACGAATTCCATTACTGTGAATCCAATGCAAAGCACAACGTATTCAGTTACATATACATGGAACGGTTGTTCGGCAACAGACACTTCGGTAGTAACGGTGAATCCCACACCTACGGTATCGGTGAATAGCGATACCATCTGTAATGGAGATACAACCATCTTAACAGCAACACCAAACCTAGTCGGTGGAACCTTTGCATGGTCGAACAACCAAACTACACAATCTATTAACGTAAACCCCGGTCTACCTGGAAATACTTATTCAGTGGTTTATACTTTAACTGGTTGTACAGCTCAAGCCTCAGGCACCGTTACGGTAAACCCGGTTCCCGTATTAACCATTGCGCCTTTGTCTATGTGCTACGGGGTGTCTGGTACAATTACAGCGACGCCAAGCCTTCCAGGTGGAACCTTTTTATGGGCGACAACCAATCAAACCACGCCGTCTATAACTGTAAGCCCGTTGGTATCTACCAATTATCAAGCAACCTATACCTTAAATAATTGCGTGAGCAATACGGCAACAGGAATCGTTACAATCAAGCCTTTGCCCGTTATGGACTTTAGTTTAGATACAACATGGGGTTGCATTCCGTTGAATGTAACAATGTCAATTGATTCACCGAATCCAAACGCGTCGTACCAATGGGTATCTACAAATAATTTCAGTGGTTCGGGATCAACCATTCAAAATCTTTATGCTGCCGGAGGTTGTTATAGTGTTTTCGTTGTAGGAACATTAAATGGTTGTGTGGATAGCTCGTCTCAGCTTGGTGCAGTATGTACAGAAAACTATCCAACAGCTGATTTTAGTTCTTCAGTGTCTGTGTTTACTGAATCTTCAGAATCAGTTGATTTCACAAACCAAAGCTTGGGTGCACTTAGTTATGTTTGGAATTTTGGAGATGGAGAAAGTTCATCAGAAGTTTCCCCAAGTCATAATTACATTGGAACCCAAGCGGGCTATACGGTCACTTTAATCGCTTCTACTTCTTTTGGTTGTTTAGACAGTACATCAATAACCATTGGCGCTCAAGTTGGAGGATTGTATTACATCCCAAATGCGTTCACTCCTGACGGGGATCCTTTTAATCCATTCTTTAAACCCTTGTTTCCAGTAGGGTTTGATGTATACAACTATAACATGCTTATTTATAATAGATGGGGTGAAGTTGTTTTTGAAACAAATAACGTAGAAGTAGGGTGGGATGGTTCCTATGGAGTACTTGGCAGAGATGTCGAGCCTGGTGTATACACTTATTTCATACGTATTAAGATGCCTGATGTTGATAAAATCTGTGTTTTCACAGGCCATGTGAACTTGATCCGTTAAAAAAGGTTAATCTCAACGCAGTTTGGGATAAGTTTTTGAAATTCGTTAAAAAAAATTGTTTCAATCTATTCGGATTAAGTATTTAACATCTGCCGCAATTTTCTTTGTTGCTTGCCTTACCTTTTTTGAAATTTTTCAATTGTTTCAATTATACGAGAGGAAGCGTACGCAAATTGATGTTGTTGCAAAAAGAACCTTAGAAAAAATCGTCTTTAGGCATGAAAAAAGCATAGACTATCAAAAGTTTAAAGCCATTGTAAACCAAGATTTCAGTTCACAATACAGGAAGATACTGGAAAATGAATTTGGCGAAGCATTGTCCACCAAACAAGAGATTTCTATTCAAGACACCACCATACTTATAAACAACAAGATTGAACCCTATTTAGTCATTCGAGGGACGGCAAAGGACTCACTTTCAGGGGTTAAAACCGAACAGGTTACGTTAATCAAAGACGTACGTCAATTACAAGACTTCTTCAAGGAATCAAACGTAAAATCTCAAGGCATCTCAAATAAAGTGGCGATTCAATTGAATCAAAAACTCTTACAGCACATTTTCAAAAAGGCCAAATTTGTGAATGAGCTTATGTTACAAGCATTTAAAGAGAATGTTTACGAATCTCCACAGCAGCGAATTAATTTGTCAAATCTAGATTCTATAATTCAGCGAGAGTTGAAAAATGAAGATTTGCCGAAACGATTTACCTTTTGTGTTTTGAATGAACAAGGGGAAGTCTTGCCTTTTGCAAGAAAAAGCAAAAACTATTCAAACAATCAACGAAACAGGAACGCCTACACTACCCATCTCTTTCCGACCGACTTAATAAATGAAAACCTAACCCTTAGGATTGCCTTTCCAACGGAACGGGGTTTTATACTTGGCGAAATGAAGGTATATATTTTGATAACCCTTTTGCTTTTTGTGTTGATGATTTTCACAATGTACATCATGATAAAAACCATTATTCAACAAAGAAAGCTCTCTGAAATGAAATCTGATTTTATCTCCAACATGACCCATGAATTCAAGACCCCAATTTCAACCATATCCCTGGCTTGCGAGGCTTTAAATGACAAAGACATAGTACCAAGTCAAGTTTCGTTAAGCGTTCAACCCTATGTTAAAATGATAAAAGATGAAAACAAGCGTTTGGAGAATTTGGTTGAAGGAATTTTACAAAGCGCAGTGCTGAATAAGGGGGATATAAAACCAAGGAAAGAGGAAGTCAACTTGGTAGAAATAATAGAGAAACAACTTGAAGTAGTAGCCTTTACAAAACCGCAAGATGCAGAAATTAAATTTTGTTCTAAGGGTCTTCCATGTATGATTACAGCGGATAAGCTGCACACAACCAACCTTATTGCGAACCTTATTGACAATGCCATTAAATACAGAAAAGAAAACTTAATCATTGAAATCACCCTTGATTTTTGTAATAAACCTTTCATGTTGCACGTTAAGGACAATGGAATTGGCATTGACAAATCTTTTTTGCCCAAAATATTTGATAAACTCTACCGTGTTCCAACCGGTAACGTTCATAATGTAAAGGGTTTTGGTTTGGGATTAAGTTATGTGAAAGCGATATGCGATGCCCAAGGGTGGGAGATTCAGGTGTTGAGCACGGAAGGATTAGGAACAGAATTTATAATTAAACTTAACGATTAGATTAATGGCTACAAAAAGAATATTACTAGCTGAAGATGATGAAAACCTTGGGAATTTACTTCAGTCTTACTTGAATTCAAAAGGGTTTTTAACCACATTGGCAAAAACAGGCAATGCTGCCTTACGTCATTATCACGAAGCGTCAACGAATTTCGACTTTATTATTTTAGATGTAATGATGCCGGAAAAGGATGGGTTTTCGGTGGCTAAGGAAATACGGATGACGGATAAACACATACCCCTTCTCTTTTTAACGGCTAAAAGTATGAAAGAAGATAAGTTACTGGGTTTCGAAGTAGGGGCGGACGATTACCTTACAAAACCTTTTTCCATGGAAGAATTGTTGGCAAGAATTAATGCGATTTCTCGCAGAATCACTTCCCCTGAATCGATACATGAACAACTGTTAATAGGGATACTCCCATATGAACCAAGTAAAAGCAGTCTGATTTTAAAAGCTGGCCCCAAAAAACTGACCACAAAAGAAAACGCGTTACTGCTAATGTTGGTCAAAAATAAAAATGAAGTTTTGGATCGTCAGGCAACTTTGCGGGCCATATGGGGTGATGATAACTATTTCAATGGTCGAAGTATGGACGTTTACATTGCAAAATTGAGGAAGCTCCTCAGTGAGGACCCAAGCATTGAAATTTTAAATATTCATGGCATCGGCTTTAAACTGATTGTAAAATAATTGCCTTACTTTTGCCCATGCAGAAGAAGTTCTTTTCGAATCTGGCGCTCTCTTTATCCCTTAATCTCCTTATTAAACCTTTTTCGGTACTTGTCATTGACGCAGGTGTTCAAACGCTATTGGGGAACGAAGTATATGGGAAATATTTCGTGCTCCTTTCCCTTACGCTAATATTTAATATTTTTCTAGATTTTGGAATCAATAATTTTACCATACGTCACATTGCACAAGAGGATGATAAGCTAGGCAATCACTTTAACAATGTAATTGTATTGCGCCTGATTTTGTTTGTTTTGTATTCAATATTGGTGTTGATCACAGCCCTCGCTTTGGGATATAACAACTATGACTTTTACCTCCTATTCATATTGATCTGCACGCAATTTCTGATTCAAACCATTGCTTTCATTCGAAGTATATTCGCAGGGTTACACCTTTTTACACTTGACACCATTGTTTCGGTAATTGATAGATTTCTGCTGATCGTTTTGGTTGGAGGTACAATGTGGTTAAATCCAGGGAAAATAACCCTTTCGTATTTCGTGCAAGCACAGCTTATTTGTTACTTAGCCACGCTAATATTCGCAATTATCATTTTGTTTTTGCGCTTTAAGCCGCCGGCATTAGAATTTAATTGGGGGTATTCTATTGGAATCATTCGTAAAAGTGCGCCTTACGCCATTCTTATTCTTTTGATGCTTCTTTACAATCGTTCTGATGCCATTTTACTTCGTCAATTGCACCCAAAGGGTGAGTTTCAAGCTGGATTGTATGCAAAAGGATATCGATTGCTTGATGCTTTGTATATGTTCGGGATGATCTTTGCAGGAATGTTGTACCCAATGTTTTCGAGATTATTACATAAAAAATCAAATGAAATAGTTGATTTGCTACAGTTAAGTGCCAAGTTGTTGATTGGGGGAAGTTTAGGCATTGCATTTATAGGCATTGTGAATGCGAACGTAATTATGAAAACAATTTATAAACAGCAACAAGACTCTGGTGCTGAATCCATACTGATGTGGTTATTACTCGCTTTCACCATGATGAGCGTAAATTTCATTTTCGGAACCTTATTGACTGCTTCAGGTAAGTTGAGTGCACTCAACCGAATTTCTATCTTCGGGGTCTTGTTTTCAATTGTTTTTAATTTACTATTCTCCTCAGAATATGGTGCAATAGGTTGTGCTGTTGTTGCCTTTGGAACGCAGGCTTTGGTTTCGTGTTTGTTATATTTTACATCGTACAAAAACCTGAACCTTTCTTTGGATGCTCATACAATTTTTCGCATCCTAGGTGTAGGAGGATTTTTAGCAATGTTGTATTTTGCCTTCCAAATTCCAATGAATACAGGGATCAAATTTTGGGGTTCAAGTATGATTTGTTTGTTTGCCATGTTTGTGTTTTCAATCATTGACGTGAAGGCCATAAAAAGGACCTGGATGCTAAAATCGGAAACCCAATAAATCCTTATGGATTGCGTTGACGAAAGTCTATTAATAATGTATCTTCGCACTTCAAAAAACTGAATATGACCGAGTCTCAATCAAAATTATCGGAAGAGCGTGAAGGTTTGCTCAAGTTCATTTGGAACAAAAGGAAGCCCATAATGCTTGTGACCCTATTGGCAGCGGTCGCTTCAACCATTGTTTCTTTTCTTATAACGCCTTTGTTCTTGTCTACGGCGATTGTCTTTCCCGCAGCGACCAGCAGCGTTTCCTTTTCAGAACAGCGAAATGCAAAATCGGCAGCTATGGATTTTGGAGAAGAGGAGCAGGCGGAGCAATTGATTCAAATTCTTCAGAGTGCTCGGATAAAAGACAAGGTAATTCATCAATTTAACTTGATGAAACATTATGACATTGATGCCCAAGGAACCAACAAGAATTTTAAACTAAACGAGGCCTATAATAATCACATTTCTTTTTCCAGGACACGGTTTGGCTCTATTCGTATTGACGTACTGGACGAAAATCCTAAGTTGGCTGCAAAAATTGCAAATAAAATTGTGAATTTAATTGACACAGTTAAGAACGAAATGATAGCTGAGCGTACGTTTCCCGCATTTGAGGTAAACAAACGAAAAATGCAGCAAATGGAGATGGATCGTAATGAAATTTTGAGAAAATTGGACAGCCTTGCAAGCATCGGGGTTATTGCTTTGGACGTCCGTTCCAATTTATTCCAAGCTTATGTCGATTCCCGAAATCCGAAAGACCGAGAAGACTTGAAAAAGAAAATCGATATCAACATGAGGTATGGATCGATGTATGACGGTTTGGAATATATGCGTAACGAGAAGATTGTAAAACTTGAAGATTTTAAAGTGTCCTATGAACAAGCTGAGTCGGATGCCAACACGAAGTTCAATCATAAGTTTATTGTAGAAAATGCAGTGGAAGCCGATAAAAAGGAAAAACCTAAAAGATCAATCATTGTAATGGTTTCAACCTTAGCAGGGTTCTTTAGTTCTTTGTTTATTCTGCTTCTTTGGGAAAAATATAAAGAACTCAAGGCCAGTTAGATGGGTTCAAAAACGCTGTTAGTTTCAGGGTCAATTGGCTTGGTAATTAGTTTGTTGTTTGGGTATGCATGGTATACAGAAAGCTACGTATTTCTGTTAATTCCGATTCTTCTTGCAGCCCTTTATTTTTCCTTGTATCATGCTGAAGCCTTATTTTTATCGATAGCATTCTTTACCCCGCTTTCCGTAAACATTGAGGAGTACACCGAAGGTTTCGGATTGTTTCTTCCCACAGAGCCCATCCTCTTTGGTCTTTTGGTTTTATTCTGCGCTTATCAAATAAGGAAGTCATTTGTAGGCACAAAAATTCTGTTTCATCCGATTGTGGTTTTGGTACTCCTTCAGCTCCTTTGGTTCTTTTTTTCCAGCATTACCAGTACACATCCAATCGTTTCATTTAAGGCGATTCTCGCTAAGGCTTGGTTTGTATTTCCATTGTTGATTTTTGGGACTTATTTTTTCGCAAATAAATCAAACATTCGAAAATTTATTTGGCTTTATACCCTGGGAATGACCATTTGCATTTTGTATACTGTTTATAATCATTCTTTATTTGCTTTTGGTGAAAAAGAAAGCCATTGGGTGATGTCGCCTTTTTTTAAGGACCATACCATTTACGGGGCAGCCATTGCCTTGGCATTGCCTTTTCCTTTCATGTTGTACTTTTCACGGAAAAACAGTGTGTTAATTCAATTTGTCCTCATTGCTTTGGCCACCATTGTGCTTTTGGGATTATATTTTTCCTACACCAGGGCTGCTTGGTTAAGTGTTATTGCTGCTATGATGATTGTTTCTTTGGTGCTTTTAAAAGTTAAGTTGCGTTGGGTGCTTGGAGTCGCATTCGTATCCCTGTTTATGGTATTTTACAATTGGGATTCGATACAAATGGAATTGGCTCGAAATAAGGAAGAGCACACAACGGAGCAATTTGACCAACGTATTCAAAGTGCGGCAAACGTGAGCACAGACGCCTCGAATTTAGAACGAATAAACCGTTGGTCTTGCGCCATTGAAATGTTCAAGGAGAGGCCTCTTATGGGTTTTGGTCCGGGAACTTTTGCATTTGAATACGCTCGTTTTCAAGACCCAGAAAACCTCACCATCATTTCAACAAATTTTGGGGACCTTGGCAATGCGCACAGTGAATATTTAAGCGCACTTTCAGAAACAGGGCTACTAGGACTTCTGCTTTTTTTGGGATTTGTAGTAGCGGTGTTTTATATGACCATTCGAAATGTACAAAAGGCAAGGAATCACAATTGGGAACTATTTATTTACAGTTGTGGCATTTTGTTTTCCCTGTCAACGTATTTCGTTCATGCCTTTCTGAACAATTTTCTCGATACGGATAAAGCGGCAGTGCCACTTTTTGCAATGATGGCCATAACCATAGTCATCCAACAAAAACTATCTACTCAACCAGAGGCTGGGATTTAAAGGTGTTGTATTGATTCCATTCACAGAATGTATCTCAAAGTGTAAAACAGACACCCCGTCGTCCGACAATAAGCTCCCAAGGGTTTGTTTGGTATTAATTTTATCTCCTACATGTACACTGACCGAGGCAAGGTTGCTATAAACAGACCGATAGTTACCATGTTTTAGGATCACAACTTTTCCCGCTCCCGCTATGCTGAAAACAGAACTTACTTCACCCTCAAATACGCTTCTGATGTTTGAACCTGCACTGCAGGTAATGTCTATCCCGTTGTTGTTTTCATAAACCTCCTTGAAGTTTGGATGCGCATTTCGGCCGTATTTACTGGTAATGCTTCCATTGGTGACAGGAGAAGGTAATACTCCTTTGTTTGCTTCGAAATTCTTACCTGCAACAGCACCTTCCGATGACAGGGTCTCTGGTTTGTATTTTGGATTTGATTCTGGAGATTTATCCGGTTTGGAATCCTTTGGTTTGGTTGTTTTCCCCGTTGCAGCCGCATCGTTTTCTTTTTTTCGTCTACGTTCTTCCTCTTTTTTAGCTTCAGCAATGATCGCAGACTGAATTTGTGTTTCGATTTTTCGTCGTTTGGATTCATCTTCCTTTAATTGCGATAAAAGTTTTTCCTCTTCTTGTTTTAATTTTGAATAGGATTTTTCTTTCTTGAATTTATCGAATTCGATTTTACTTTTTTCTTCTTTTTTCTCATTAAGCGCAAGCTCCTTTTGACTTTTTTGGTTACTAATCTCTCCAATTTCTTTATGGATTAAGTTTTTATGTTGTTTTATCAATTCAAATTGTCTTTTCTGCAAACGGGCCACCTTTTTCAGATAAGAATTTCTTTTGTTCGCTTCGTTGTAGGATTTTGCAGACAGTAAAAACATCAGTTTTCCATTGTTGTTTCTGCGTTTATAGGCGTAATAGAGCATTTTTCTGTATTGGTTTTTTAACCGCAACAATCTTTTTTGCAAACGAGAAATGTCGTTTTTTTTCTCGGTCATTTTCATTTCAGCGATTCGAATTTGACTGTCGAAGACGCTAACCAACGCCTCTCGGCTTTTGATTTGATTGTCTAATAATTTAACCTCTTGTAGTGAAGCCTTCGAATTCAACTGTACTTTTTTAAGCAAGGATTTCGTTTGTGTTATTTTTTTTTCCAGTTTTCGCTGTTCCTTTTTGAGATTGTCCTGGTTATGTTGTGCAAAAACAGGTGACGTAAGCCATAAAAGTAAAAGGCATTTAATTACATTTTTCATAATCTTCCGGTATGGTTAAGAAAATTTCTTGAGGCAAGTTCACTTCGGTTTTTTCATACGTCAGTTCCAGTACAAGGTTTTTGTTTGGAGAAGTTACCTTAAAGCGAATTTTTTTTGGCAAGGACATTCCAGAAATATTGATTCTTTCGAGAAATTCAATGTTGATTTCTGTGGCATCTGATTCAACCAGTACCCTCTCGTGGACTAATGATTTATTGGAAACATCGAAATGATAAAAATATACAATGGGTTTATCCTCTTGATTTGTAGGTTGTGTTTTGGTGCTTTTCACGACAAGTGTATCGCCATTGGAAACCAGCTCAAAGTCATTATTCAGGTTGAAGTCCAACGGAAAACCCAAAAGGATTTCTTCTAAATTGTTTAGGGAAAGCTCAACGTCCAAAAGGTTTTTCAAATACAGCAAACTTTTTTCGCTGTAGCAACGGTCTTTTTTATTTACATAAATGACACTGTCGGTGGTTACGATGGAATTGAACAGGGGTATTTTTGCAAAAGAAATTAGCGCGCTGGTAGCACTGTCGTTGGCACATTTTACGCTTGTTTTAAAAGAAAAATGTTTGTCAAAATCATTATAATTCACATCGATTTTCGCATAGTACCACTTCCAAGATTGGTTATGAATGCTATCGAGTTGCAACAAATAAGAAGGTGTATTCTCAATGGTTTCTTCAGGCAATACCAAAGGAGGGCCGATTGGGGTTACCGTTGGCACGTGTTGTTTAGCACAACCAACAAGAAGAAGGCATGACGCTATGAAAATGAAAAGAATTTTTTTCGGTGTCATATTCAGTGAAGTTGTTTTTTTCTGAGTCTTTCAGTATCATTCCCTGCTTCCAGCGCTTGCTTCCAGTGTTCTTTAGCTTTTTCTTTGTCGCCAAGCTTTTCAAAACAATCTCCCAACCATTCTTCTCCCAGTTTTTTGGGATAACCTAAATCTAAAGCATTTTCAATCCATTTAATGGCTTCGGGGATTTCATTGCGGGTATAAAACACCCTTCCCTTTATGGCTAGATACTTCGGGTTTTTTGGCTCTGTTTTCAGACATATTTCAATTAAAGAATCGGAAAGCGTTACAAAAAGAGCGTTTTCTAAAATTTCATTCGCCGCATCTGCTTTTAAGGCAACATTGTTGGGTTGCAACTGAAAACTTTCAGTAAATAGGATCATAGCATCCTTGGAGAGATTTCTATTGAACCTTGATATGGCTTTTTGAAACAAGAGTTCAGAGGCGATGTTGTTTTGATTAACACACATCAACAATCCCGATTCGCAAAGTTCTTCGGCTTCTTGGAAGCGTGATTTTTTATTTAGTGCGATTGCTTGGGTCAGATACGGAAAAGGTTGGTTTGGAAAGGACTGCATGCACGTTTCACTTTTTTTCAATAGGGGGTCCCAAAGTTCTTCTTGGTACAAAAGAAACAAAATTTGTTGCCAAACAGGATATGCGTTGGGTTGAATGGGAAGGGATTTCTCGTATTGTTCGATGGCTTTTCTAGGCTCTTTACAAAGGACGAAAAGGTCTCCAAGCATAGAATAAGCAAGGGCTTCATTGGGATAAGATTCAGCAAATGAGGTCAACAGGTCTTTGTTGCTTTGGGTACAGCCGTATTTTTTTTGAAAGGAAAGAAAGATGTCAAATTTTTGTTGAATGGTCGGGCCATTCAACAACAGGCACTCTCCCAAGAGTTTTTCTCCCTTTTCTATTTGACCTGCTTGGACAAGGTAATCCCCGTAAAGAAATTTTGCAAGTCCATTTTCAGGGTCTACTTCACATAAATTGTCTAACAAAGGAATGGCCTTGTCTATTTGGTTGTTTTGAAGATAAACATCTACCAAGTTTGCCAAAAACAAGGGTTCTGTGGGAAACAAGGACAACCCTGTTTCCAACGTTCGAACGGCCTCTTTCGGCTTCTTCCACGCCAAGTAGGTCTTGTATTGGTTAAAACAATTTTCTGGTGAGGCACCGAATGCAAGTTCTTGTTTTTTTAGCGTTGAGAGGGCTTTGCCAAAGTTGGCGGCTTTAATGTAATTTTGATAAGCGCCATAGTAGTATGCAGATTCTGAAGGGAATTTTGATATTAGCACTTCGAAGTGACTTGCCGCAGTTTCAAATTGTCCCCGTTCACCATACATATAGGCAATTTCTGAGGCAAAATAGGTGTTCTTGGGGTCTGCCTTGCCGGCAGCAAGTAGAGAGGCGCTCGCTTCATCAAGTTTCCCTTCCTCCATATAAATTTGAGACTTTAAATAATGGGCAGCATCATGATTGGGTTTTTCAATGAGCACCTTTTCTAAAGATTCCAAAGACTTTTCATAATCGCCCTTTAAATAGAATCGAATGCTTTCGTGGTAGTTTTGAACGGCAAGGCTTTGAACAGTCGTGGGTGTCTCCGTTACTTTGCATGCGCTAAGCATTGCCAACAACAAACAGGAAAATAGCGTCTTATGCATTCCAACAATTATAATCTCCTATACTTAGGTCTTGCGTACTTCCTTTAAGCACAACGTGGGATCCGATCATGGAATTTTCCAAATGAAGGTCACGGATTTGTGTGTTTTCTTGAATTAAAGCATTCGAAACAATGGATTGATGAATCACCCCCCCCTTTCCGATGCTAACATGTGGACCTACTACCGAATTCGTGATGCGGACATTTTCTCCAATAAAACAGGGCGGAATGACTACGCTGTTTTCAATAATGGCATTTGGAGCGACCATTTCTTTTCCTTTTTCAAAGTCCAACTCCAAAACCCGAAGATTGGTAGCTACGGTTACTTCTTTGTTACCACAATCCAACCATTCCAACACCTCACCTGGTTTAAAGCGTGTTCCTTTCTCTGTTAATCTTCTAAGGGCATCTGGAAGTTGATACTCTCCGCTTTTTATTACATCGTTGTCAACTAAAAAATTAAGCTCTTGATGTAAAGCGTTTCCATCTTTGAAATAATATACTCCAATCATTGCCAAGTCAGAAACAAATTCCTTTGGTTTTTCAACGAAATCAATAATTTCTCCAAGCTCATTCATTTTTACGACACCAAAATTACTTGGGTCAGGGATTCGTTTTACCCATAAAATACCTTCGTCTTCGCTGGAAATATTGAAGTCTGCACGAAACAAAGTGTCAGCAAATGCGACGACCACTGGCCCGTGCAATATCGCTTCCGCGCAAAGAACCGCGTGTCCTGTGCCTAAAGGATTTAATTGGTGAAAGATATGTCCTGTCGCCCCAAATTTTTTGGCTACGGCCAACAATTCTGCTTCCGTGTCTGCGCCAAAATCACCGATAACGAAACCAATGTTTTCTACTTGTTGCCCGCAAACATTTACAATGTCTTCAACCAACCTATGAACAATTGGAACGCCTCCAACTGGGATCAAAGGTTTCGGGGTTGTTAAGGTATGAGGGCGTAGCCTGCTTCCACGTCCTGCCATAGGGATAATTATATTCATCAAACTTTATTTTAATCCAGTGCTTCCAAAACCGCCGGCCCCACGTTCCGAAGCACTTAATTCTGTTTTTATTTCAAAACCAACTTGCACCACACTTGCAAAGACCAGTTGCGCAATCCGTTCATTGTGAGTAATTTCAACCGCTTCGCTGGATAGGTTTATTAAAATCACACCAATTTCACCGCGGTAATCTGAGTCGATGGTTCCTGGACTGTTTAATACGGTTAGGCCCTTTTTTAACGCAAGACCACTTCTCGGTCGTACTTGACATTCCATTCCCAAAGGCATTTCGACGTACAAACCTGTAGGCACTAATTTTCTTTCCAATGGATTGATGGTTATAGATTCGATAAGGTTTGCTCGGATGTCCATTCCCGCTGCCCCATCGGTTTCATACGTTGGATAATCGCAACTTCCTTTATTTACTATGTTTACGCTTGTTTTTTCCATCTACTTCAAAAGTAATCATTTGATTCAGCCTGAAATGACCTTGAAAAAGGATTAATCAACAATGAATTGAAAATAACTTCAATATTCCTAATCCTACCCTAATTTTGAAAGAATTGCCTTAATTTTGAGAGATAAAATGAGGAAACAAGTTTACATTATTATTTGCACGCTTTGGATCTTGGCAGGTTGTGGATCGTCGAGTGACGCCTTTAACCTGTTTTCAATTGAAGAAGACAAAAAGCTAGGAGCTCAAGTGGCAGGAGAAATTGAAAGTGATAGCAGCGGATTGGTTTTACTCGATTCTTCAAAATTCTCTAGCGTTTATCAGTATTTGTACAAGGTAAGGAACACCATTTTGGAAGGTGGGAATGTGAAACACCAACAGGATTTTGCATGGCGAATCCGGGTGATCCAAAATGACACCGTTTTAAATGCATTTTGTACCCCTGGAGGTTACATTTATGTTTTTACAGGGATTTTGAAGTTTTTGGAGTCTGAAGACCAATTGGCTGGGGTTTTAGGACACGAAATGGGTCACGCAGACTACCGACACAGTACCCGTCAAATGACAAAAATGTATGGAATTCAGGTGTTGTTGGACCTTGTCGCGGGCGACAGGGCATTGGTAAAGGATATTTCTAAAAGTTTAATAGGCTTGACATTCTCTCGAAACCACGAAAAAGAGGCGGATGATGCTTCGGTGAGGTTTTTATGCCCAACCCCTTACAATTCAGCGGGAGGCGCTGGTTTTTTCGAAAAGTTAATAAAAGAAAAACCTACCCAAACACCTGTTTTTCTGAGTACCCACCCTGATCCGGGCAATCGCATCGAGAGCTATTATGAAAAAAAAGCAGCCTTGGGCTGCAGAAACGAAACTGATTTTAAAGAGGCGTATCAGAAAATGCTTACTTCGCTCCCTTAAATCACTTTTCTTATTTTTGTAAAAAACGTAAACACATGTTGGAATTATCCAGAATTCGGTCAGAAAAAGCGGAAATCATTGAGGCATTGAAAAAAAGGAACATTGATGCAGAAAGCACAATACAACAAATCATTGACAAAGATGAGCTTTGGCGTTTGAGAAAACAGGACCTCGATCAAATTCTTTCAGAGTCCAATCAACTTGCAAAACAAATCGGATCCTTGTTGAAAAATGGAAACCATTCGGAAGCCCTTCCATTGAAAAACAGAACGGCAGAATTAAAATCCAATGAAGCTGATTTAAAAACACAGACCGATGCTTTGGAAAAGGAGATACAGCAGTTGTTGTATTTACTTCCAAACACACCCTGCGCAGAGGTAGTTGCAGGAAAAGAAGCGGCTGACAATCAAACGGTTTTCGAGACTTCTTTGGCTGTAGAAAATTCTTTTGAGCGCAAGCCTCATTGGGATTTGTGTAAAACAAAAGACATTGTTGACTTTGAGTTAGGGGTGAAGGTAACGGGGGCAGGGTTCCCATTTTACAAAGGCAAGGGGGCTAAATTACAACGCGCCTTGATCGCTTTTTTCCTTGACGAAGCCTCAGCTGCGGGATATACCGAGTATCAAACACCGATTTTGGTAAACGAAGCAAGTGGCATCGGTACAGGTCAATTGCCTGACAAAGAGGGCCAGATGTACCATGTAACGGAAGACCATTTGTACCTAATACCAACGGCCGAAGTCCCACTAACAAATGTGTATAGGGATGTGATTCTACCCGACCCAAACTTTTCAATTAAGTTAACCGGTTTCACCCCATGTTTTCGTCGTGAGGCGGGATCCTATGGCAAAGATGTCCGCGGATTAAACCGTTTGCACCAATTTGACAAGGTTGAAATCGTGAGAATTGAGCACCCTTCGAATACTGAAGTCGCCTTGACAGAGATGGTTGACCACGTCAAAAAACTGTTGGATGCCCTTGAATTGCCTTACCGTATTTTGCGTTTATGTGGTGGAGACATGGGTTTTGCCTCTTCGATGACCTACGACTTCGAAGTGTACGCTTCTGCACAAGAAAAATGGCTGGAGGTAAGTTCCGTTTCAAGGTTTGATACATTCCAGTCCAACCGGTTGAAATTACGATTCAAGGATGAGCAGAAAAAATCCAAATTGTGCCATACCTTAAACGGATCAGCGTTGGCTCTTCCACGAATCATGGCCTCTCTTATGGAAAACCACCAGGATTCCGAAGGGAACATACACGTCCCCGTGGCGTTGAGAAAATACACAGGTTTTGATACCATATAACTATGAAAAAAGCAATTACCCTTTTCGTTGTGCTTGTATTCGCCTTTGGGTGTTCGGACATCCAACAAAAAAAACAAGTGTCTAGCGTTGAACAACTGCAACAGAAACTGGAAAAACTGGAAAGCCAATTAAAACAGGATTTTCCAGATACCCTGTCAAGAATGAGATTGACGATGATGCAGGTTGAATTAAAAATCAAACAAAATTTGGTTTTAGACACCATTCAATTGGATTTTGCGGCAAACATGGATAATTACAAACGAGCAAGAAAAACAATCGGCCCCATCAACAAACAATACCTGGCCTTAAAAAAAGCAATGGCGGAAGAACAAAACACGCTCGGAAAATTGCACAAGGACATTGAAAACGGATATGGCAAAAGGAAATCATATGACCAATACATTGCGAATGAAACAAAAAAAATTAAGCAAATAGAAGCCTTGAACGCCGACTTGTTTAAGGCTGTTCGACAACTTTTAGACACCTATAAAATGATACATCCGAAGCTTAATGCGTTGTCAAATCGTTTAACGTCAACTTTGTGAAATACCTTTTAAGTTTCTTAGTTGTTCTTGCCTCATTTTGTGTTTACGCGCAAACAGAGACAGACATACAACTGGCGCAGCATTATTACCTGAATGGAGAATTTTCAAAAGCCCAAGGATATTACGAAAAACTATATTTGAATGCACCCACTAAGGTCTATTTCAGCCGATATTTGGATTGCTTGATAAATACAGGAGATAAAAAAGGCGCTGAAAAACTCTACAAAAAACAAATATCCATTCAGCCAGAAGACATTGCCCTGAAAATCCAATTTTATTTTTTCTATGAACAATCCAACGAGTTGGATAAAGCAAAAAAAGTCAAGAATGATGTTGCTAAGCAACCTCTTTATGACCCAAAACAAGTACAAGACATCTTGTCAAGTTTGTTGGCTATCGACAAGTATGAGTGGGCTATGGACATCGTTGACAATGCAAAAAAGAACTTAAAATATTATCCTTATGAAGTCTGGTACGCACAAATTTACCTTGCGCAGGGGAAAAACTTACAGGCGGTAGAGGAATACATAAAAGCCCTCCAAAAAAAACCAGATTTAAAAGAGTCAATTCAAATTGAAATTGCCTCTAGGTTTGATTTTTCACTGGAAAATGATGAAATAAAAAGTGTTAAAAACACCTTCCTTTCCGCAAGCCAAAAAGATCCAAATAATTTGGTTTATTCTGAAATGTTGATTTGGTTTTTTTTACAAAGCAGAAATTTTAAAGCGGCCTTCCTGCAGGTTTCTGCCCTCGAGAGACGAGTGAATGGAGACGGGAGTTTTCTCATTGATTTTGGTTCTACTTGTTTGGAGAACGAAGAGTTTACCATGGCAAAGGACGCTTTTAAGGAAGTAATCGCGGCGAACATGCTTCGAAGGGACGATGCGCAAAGGATGTTGCTGAACACCTATTTTACCTCCCTTACCACAGATCGAAACGCCACGAAGGGTGAATTGGATGAAATTCTCAGCTTGTATAAAACCACCCTTGAAAGAATTGGAAACGCATCGACCTCTGTTGATATGACCCTGGCTTACAGTGAAATATTGGCTTTTTACGCAAACCGCGCCGAAGAAGCAAGAAGTGTTTTGGAGACAGGTTTAAGTCGCAAGGGACTCACCGACATTCAAAAAGCCAAAGTAAAAATGAAACTTGCGGATGTTTTGGTGCTTATGGACAGTATTTGGGACGCAAGCATTCTGTATATGCAAATAGATTCAGATTTTAAATTTGAAAGCATTGGAAACGAGGCCAAATTTAAAAACGCAAGGGTTTTTTATTTTGATGGTGAATTCGACTATGCCCAGGCACAATTGGATGTCTTGAAAGAGGCAACCTCTAAATTTATTAGCAATGATGCCATGCAGCTTTCCTTGTTGATATTAGAAAATTATGGGCTAGATAGCAATTATGAAGCAATGAGCGATTATGCAAAGTCGGAATTGCTCATAGAGCAGCATAGGTTCTCAGAGGCATTTATTCGCTTAGACTCCATCCCTTTGAAATTCCCGGAAACAGTATTGAGGGATGAAATAATTTATGCCAAAGCAAAGGCGGAGATGTCGCAAGGGCATTGGGAGGAGGCGTTTTCCTTTTTTGAACAAGTTTCCACAAACTTTCCCTCTGAACTTCTTGCCGATGATGCATTGTACAACATGGCTCGCATCCATCAAATTCACCTTAAAAAACCTGAAGCGGCAATGGAGAATTACCTTAAAATTTTAAATGATTACCCAGGAAGCATCTATAATGAAGATGTCAGAATACAAATTAGAAAACTCAGAGGGGATAAAATTTCCGAGTGAGCCTAGGAAATTTCCCTGGAAAAAGCAGGAATCCCTGTGATATCCATCCCCGTAATAAGTAAATGGATATCATGAGTGCCTTCATAGGTTACAACAGACTCAAGATTCGCCATGTGTCGCATCATTGAATACTCACTCGTAATCCCCATGCCACCATGTATTTGTCTTGCTTCTCTTGCAATGTTTAGGGCGATTTCTACATTGTTTCTTTTCGCCATTGAAATTTGACCGGTTGTTGCGGTTCCATTGTTCCTTAACGTTCCCAATCTAAAAGTTAAAAGTTGTGCTTTGGTTATTTCAGTCAACATTTCAGCCAATTTCTTTTGAACCAATTGGAACGCTCCGATAGGGGTTCCAAACTGGATCCTTTCCTTCGAATAACGAACGGCTTGGTCGTAGCAATCCATTGCCGCCCCCAAAGCGCCCCATGCAATTCCATATCGAGCTGAATCTAAGCAGCTTAAAGGCGCTCCCAAACCACTTCTTCCAGGTAAAATATTTGACTTTGGTACGCGTACATTTTCAAAGATTAATTCTCCTGTTGAAGAAGCACGTAAGGACAGTTTACCGTGCATTTCTGGGGTAGAAAACCCTTCCATTCCTCGTTCAACAATTAATCCGTGAATCCTTCCCGTTTCATCCTTCGCCCAAACCACTGCGATGTCCGCAAAAGGAGCATTTGAAATCCACATTTTTGCGCCATTTAAAATAACATCATCACCATCTGATTTAAAATTGGAAATCATACCTGATGGGTTAGATCCAAAGTCTGGTTCAGTCAAACCAAAACAACCCATCATTTCTCCGGTTGCAAGTTTGGGTAAATATTTCATCCTTTGTGCTTCTGAACCGTATTTCCAAATGGGATACATGACCAATGAACTTTGTACAGAAGCCGTTGAACGTAACCCAGAATCACATCGCTCCAATTCTTGCATGATTAATCCATAGGAAATGTGGTCAAGTCCTGCGCCGCCATACGCCTCCGGAATATAGGGTCCGAACGCGCCAATTTCTCCTAACCCGGGTAATAAATGCATGGGAAAGGTTGCGTTTTCATAATGCCCATCAATAATGGGAGAAACTTCCTTCTTAACCCATTGCCTTGCCGTATCTCTGATCAATTTGTGTTCATCAGTATACAAATCATCCATTTGATAATAATCGGGGTGTTGGAATAAATCAGTTTTCATAATTCAGAATTTTGGCAAAGATAAAAAATAAGGTTGTTTGAAGCTAAAGGATTACCATTACTTTTGCAATTAGCATGGAAGTTCACATCAAGTCCATTTTCGTTGATCAATGGAAAGTTGTCTTTTTTTTGGCACAATGCATTTTGCTCGCTGCGTTGTCAATAAGAACCAAAGGAGCTTTAATCAAAGCGGTCCTACATTCTGATGCTTCAGCTTTTGGCGTAAAAATGAACCGTGATGCCAATCAAAAGTTTAATGGTTTATCGCACATATTGATGCATTTCTTTTGTATTGCTAATCTTATCTTTCTTTTTAGTGAGGGACTTTCGAAAACCTATTATTTATATACTGCAAGTCTAATCGCTATGGTTCTCGCTGTTTCATTAATGGTTTTGTGGTTTTTGGATGGTTTGCTTTTGCTTATCGCCAGTGCTAACCTGAATTTTTCTGCTGCAAGTTTTCGTTTTGGCAACGTACTTTGGTATCTGTTTGGGTTCTTTGTATTCGCCTGCAATGCCATGCTCACCTTTAGCAAAGGTAGTTTCACACTTTTTGGACTTATTTGTCTATTTATCTTTGGGTTGTTAGTTTTGGTCAAAGTGCTAAAAGGCGTTTGGTCAGCGTTGAGAAATGGATTTCCTTGGTATTATTTAATTTTGTACTTTTGCACCGTCTATGTTGTTCCGATACTGTTTTTAAACGAATGGATTGGCGCAAATTGGTTGGAGTTATTGACTATATAAAAACGTGTTTTGGCCATAAAAACAATTTTGGTTTCTCAACCTAAGCCCGAAGGAGACAAATCACCGTATTTTGATTTGGCTGAAAAGTATAAGTTAAAAATTGATTTTCGTCCCTTCATCAAAGTTGTAGGTGTTGATACCAAAGAATTTCGCGCTCAAAAAGTAAATCTTTCAGATCATACTGCGGTAATCTTAACCTCTAAGGTTGCAGCAGACCATTTTTTTAGAATTTCCGAAGAGACAAGGTTCGAAGTCCCCGAGACCATGAAATATTTTTGCATCTCTGAAGCAGTGGCTAAGTATCTTCAAAAATTCATCCCTTACAGAAAACGAAAAATATTTTTTGGAAAGCAAACCATCGAGCAGCTTGCGGAAGTGATGAAGAAACACAAAAACGAAAAATATTTACTGCCATGTACTGATATTTTAAGAGAGGTGATTCCAGGTACCTTAACTGAACAGAAGTTTAACTTTACTAAAGCGATTTTGTACAGAACCGTTGCCGCGGACTTGTCTGATTTGGAGGACGTTTATTACGACATGTTGGTTTTTTTCAGTCCAGGTGGAATTGAATCCCTTTTTAAGAATTTTCCTGATTTTAAACAAAACACAACGGCAATTGCTGCCTTTGGCGCAACCACCGCAAGCGCAGTGCTCAAAAACCACTTGCGACTTGATGTTTCCGCTCCCCATCCACAAGCTCCTTCAATGGTAGGAGCCATAGAGCTTTATGTAAAAGAAAACCTCAAAAAATAGGTTGACTCTTGCGCTTTGTTTCTGCAAACGTTTCCATCCCTCATTGTATGATTTAAGGTCAAATCTTGACATCTCTATTTATTGATAGATATCGCAAAATTTTATTCCAAAGAGAAAACTAGAAAAAAAGTTTTTTTGTTTCGTATTAACTTAAGATACACTAAATTTACACAAACTTAAAATTTAAAAGATGAAAAAATTATTACTTTCTATCGCTGTAGTGATTGGAACAATGGCTTATGGTCAGACTCCAGTAGGTACAGTTGTAAGCAATTTCACATTGACGGATATCAATGGAAATGTCCAAGATTTGTTCAGTTATTTAGACCAAGGTAAAATGGTTGTAATTGATGTTTCTGCTACTTGGTGTGGTCCTTGTTGGGGATACCATAACACAGGTGCTTTAAACACATTCTACAACGCACATGGTCCTGCTTCTGCAGCAAACGATGCAATGGTTCTTTTTGTTGAAGGCGATCCTTCTACACCTGTTGGGTGGTTGAATGGTCCCGCAGTTGCCGGTCAAACGCAAGGAGACTGGGTTACTGGAGCAAATCATCCAATCATCAACCTTGCAACCCAAGCTTCATTCGAGAACTCAGGAATGAGCATCGATTATTTCCCAGAAATGTATGTGATTTGTCCAAACAGAACCATCATTGCTTCTGGCGTTGCGGGTCAAATCGGAACGGTTGCAAACTTAACTTCTTTGTTAGGAGATTGTCCGGCACCAGCATCTAGCCCAGTTGACGTTGCTGCATTAAACTACAAAGGAAGTTTGACACATTGTGAAGGTGCTTATACACCAAGCGTTCAAATTCAAAACAATGGTCTTACTGCATTGACTGCAGCTACTGTTACCATTACACAAGGTGGAGCTACGGTTTCTACAGGAACGTATTCTGGAAGTCTTGCAACCTACGGAACAGCTAATGTAACTTGTACGCCTATCGCGGCATTTACAGGTGGTAGTTTAGTGGTTACCGTAACTACACCAAACGATGCCGCTGCTGCCAACAATGTTGTTAACGCAACGGTTTTAATGGCATTAACAGCAGCGTCTCAATATGTAACGGTAAACATTACTACAGACCGTTATGCTTCTGAAACTTCTTGGAACATTAAAAATGCTGCAGGTGCAACCATCGCTTCAGGCGGAGGAAGCTGGACGGATCTTGCTGCTACAGGTCAAACCGTTCGAACACCAGTTCAAGTTACTTTATTGCCTAACCAATGTTATAACTTTGAAATCATTGATGCGTTTGGAGATGGAATTTGCTGTACTTACGGAAATGGAGCTTACAGCGTTGTTGATGCAGCGGGTACTTCTTTGTTAAGCGGTGGTGAATTTGGTGCTTCTGAAATCAAGCCTTTCAAAACAGGTTCATTGGGTATCGATGAGGCGAACATGATTGCAATGAATGTTTATCCAAATCCTGCTTCTGAGAACATCAATGTTACGTTTGAAGCAATGAATTCTGAATATGTAATTACCGTTTTAGACATTCAAGGAAGAACAATTGCATCTAAAGTTTTAACAGGTGTAAATGGAGCTCAAGAAGTTGCTTTCGCAACTGAGAATATGGCAAAAGGAAGCTACATTGTACGCATCGCTTCAAATGGTTTTTCTGCTACGAAAAATGTTGTAGTTCGATAATTCGAATTTACTGAATATGTAAAGGGGGCCTTGAGCCCCCTTTTTTATTAATAAAGAAAATTACTGTAGGGATACCTCACTCGAAAGATGTCTTGCACATGAGCGTAGAGTACTTCTTTTAATTCTTCGACGTTCATCTTGTCCGTTGCAGAAATGAAAACACAGGCGTTGGGTTTCAGCTTAGACATCCAGGAAAGTTTCAGGTCATTCAAATCCATCTCGTCTTCATGGTTCGAAAAATACAAATCAATTTTATTGAACACCACCAAAGTGGGTTTTTCTACTTTGTCAATTTCCAGTAGGGTTTCATTTACAATGCGGTAATGATCCTCAAAGTTTGGATGTGATAAATCAACGACATGCACCAAAAGATCCGCTTCTCGTACCTCATCTAAAGTAGATTTAAAAGATTCAAAAAGCTGCTTAGGTAATTTTCTTATGAACCCAACGGTATCTGTTAAAAGAAAAGGCAGGTTTTCAATGACAACCTTTCGAACCGTTGTGTCTAAGGTTGCAAACAATTTGTTTTCGGCAAAAACCTCTGATTTCGACAAAAGATTCATTAAGGTACTTTTGCCCACATTGGTGTATCCAACCAAAGCTACACGCACCAATTGCCCTCTGTTTCCCCTTTGGATCGACATCTGTTTGTCGATGTCCCTCAATCGCTCTTTCATTAAGGAAATCCGTTGCTGAATGATCCTTCGGTCTGTTTCAATTTGTGACTCCCCCGGGCCTCGCATCCCGATTCCTCCTTTTTGTCGTTCAAGGTGGGTCCACATACGTGTTAATCGAGGCAGCATGTATTGCAATTGCGCAAGTTCTACCTGTGTTTTCGAATGGAAACTACTGGCTCTGCTAGCAAAAATATCAAGGATTAAAATGCTTCTGTCGATGATTTTTTTCTCTAAAAAATTTTCAATGTTTCGCAATTGAGAAGGACTAAGTTCGTCATCAAAAATGACAGCGTCCATTCCATTGGCAACTACATAGTCTTTAATTTCTTGGAGTTTTCCTTCACCAACATAGGTTCTTGGGTTCGGATAAGGGAGCTTTTGAGTAAATACTTTCTGCGCAATGGCACCTGCGGTTTCTGCTAAAAAAGCAAGTTCATCTAAATATTCTCGAGCAGTTTGTTCGTTAATTTCTCCGTGAATCACTGCTACCAAGACACATTTCTCTACAATTGATTCGTCCGTAAGGTGGGTGGTCATTTTTTTCGCAAGGTAAACACAAAATTTGTCAACGAGTCTATTTTGTTCTTTTCTAATTGTCCCCCAAAGGCCGGCATGGCATTTTTTCCATTGTGGATAATCTCCATAACTTGTGATTTGGTCCGTTTGCTTTGTGTTAAATCCTTGGCGCCAAAAGCGCAGAGATCTCCATTTGGTCCATGACAAGAGGCGCAATGCAAAAGGTAAAGAGATTCTCCAATGGAGACGTCAGATTGAGGTAAGGCCTCCTTTGTTTCAGATGTACCACAGTTAGAAAAAAGAAGGAAAGGAAGAGAGATTAGAACCAGTGTCCTCCCAAGTTTCTGAATGGCCATGGAATAAAAGCTAGAATAAGAAGTAAACCTAAAACATACCACAAACGAATGGGCTTAAATTTCTCTTGTGGAGATTTTCCTTTCTTAGCTTTAACATATCCAAGGGTAATAAAAGTTAAGGCAATCACCATTCCGAGGACATGCTCCATGCCATAAAAGCGTTGTACAGGGTCTTTCATCCACCCTGGTGCAAATTGTACCGTTTGAAAATACAAGTACAATCCAATAAGCAATTGCGTATGTAAAGTAACCATGGTAAACAGGTTAATCATCTGATGCGGCTTTTTAAATTCTTTCGCGGTAAAGGCGTTGAAAATTGCCAACAGCAACAAAACCAGCGAAACCCAACGCAGGCCAGAGTGAAGGTGTACTATTATGTCATTCATGGGGATAAAATTAATCGTTTAATTTTAAAACAGCTAAAAAAGCTTCTTGTGGTACTTCGACACGTCCAACTTGACGCATGCGTTTTTTTCCCACTTTTTGTTTTTCTAAAAGCTTCCTTTTCCTTGAAATATCGCCACCATAGCACTTTGCGGTCACGTCTTTTCTAAGTGCTTTTATGGTTTCTCGCGCAATGATTTTTGCACCAATGGCTGCTTGGATAGGAATCTCAAACTGTTGTCTTGGGATGAGCTCTCTGAGCTTCAGGCAAATTCTCTTCCCTAGGTCAAAAGCGTTGTTTCTATGAACCAATGCGGAAAGTGCATCCACTTGTTCTCCGTTTAACAAAAGATCCATTTTTACCAGGTCAGATTCTTTATATCCAATGGGGTGGTAGTCAAAAGAAGCGTAGCCTTTTGAAACCGTTTTTAATCGGTCATAAAAATCAAAAACAATTTCAGCCAACGGCATTTCAAAGGTAATCTCGACCCTGTCTTGTGTCAAATAAACTTGGTTTTTTAACTCACCTCGTTTGTCGATGCATAAGGTCATTATGGAGCCTACATACTCTGTTTTGGTAATGATTTGTGCTTTGATGTATGGTTCCTCAATTCGATCCACACCGGAAGGGTCGGGTAGTTCGGATGGATTGTTCACAATAAAAATTTCATCTGGGGTTTTCCTCAAGAAGGAATGGTAGGAAACATTTGGAACGGTAGTAATGACTGTCATGTTGAATTCACGTTCCAATCTTTCTTGGATAATTTCCATGTGGAGCATGCCTAAAAAACCGCAACGAAATCCGAAACCTAAGGCAGCAGAAGATTCCGGCTCAAAGACCAAAGAGGAGTCGTTTAATTTAAGTTTTTCCATAGAGAACCGAAGTTCCTCATAATCTTCCGTGTCCACAGGATAAATACCTGCAAAAACCATCGGTTTAACATCTTCAAACCCTTTAATGGCGCTTTCACAAGGGTTTTCTGGGGAGGTGATGGTGTCTCCAACCTTTACTTCGTTAGCTTGTTTAATTCCCGAAATGATGTATCCAACGTCTCCTGCCCTTACTTCTTTTTTGGGTAATAGATCCATTTTCAAGACACCAATTTCATCCGCAAAATAATCTTTTCCGGTGTTAAAAAACCTCACTTTTTGTCCTTTCTTTATCACGCCATTTTTCACCCGATAATAGGCTATGATGCCACGAAATGAATTGAAAACAGAGTCAAAAATCATTGCTTGAAGCGGGGCGTTTTCATCTCCTTTCGGGGACGGAATTTTATGAATCACAGCTTCTAATATTTTGTCGACACCGAGACCGGTTTTTCCTGATGCAGGAATGATGTCTTCCATTTTACAGCCAATTAATTCAATGATTTGATCTGATACTTCTTCAGGCATCGCACTTGCCAGGTCCATTTTATTTAAAATGGGAATGATTTCTAGGTCATGTTCTAATGCCAAATATAAATTTGAAATGGTTTGTGCCTCAATTCCTTGGGTTGCATCTACAATCAACAAAGCACCTTCGCAAGCAGCAATGGAACGCGAAACTTCGTAAGAAAAGTCAACGTGTCCTGGCGTATCAATTAAGTTTAAGATATAGTCTTCACCTTCGAAATGGTAATTCATTTGAATCGCATGACTTTTAATGGTGATGCCTCGTTCCCTTTCTAAATCCATGTCATCAAGGGCCTGGTTTTGCATGTCACGGTCGGAAATGGTACCTGTAGTTTGCAAAAGACGATCTGCCAAAGTACTTTTCCCGTGGTCTATGTGTGCAATGATGCAAAAATTTCGAATGTTTTTCATGCTGAATGCGAATTTACAATAAGTCTTTGGATTCTGGCATGAAGCGGTCGAAGATTACATCATGACAATCACATGTCCTGTGATGCATTCTTCTTGTGATTTTACCTTTCGGTAGGTAAGCTTCCATGTGTAGGTGCCATCGGGGACTTTATATCCATTATAGGTACCATCCCAGCTGAAGTCAAGCTCCTCCGAATTAAAAATTCGTTCTCCCCAACGGTTGAATATTTCCATTTTAACCCATTCGACCCCCACAAAACTCCCTGAAAATTGATCGTTGATTCTATTTCCATCCGGTATAAAACAGTTTGGGATATAAATATAAAATTCCGCTTGAATGTAAATGGGCTTGGTAATGCTATCCAGGCATCCATTCATGTCGGTAGCAATCAGCGTAATCAAATATTCTCCGTCGTTCGCATAGGTGTGTGTTGGATGAACGTCATAGGAAATGGTACCATCACCCAATTGCCAGACATAGCCAAAACCATTTTGTGTTAAATTGTAAAATGAGGAGGGAAGATTCTCCGTCGGGTTGTTTGTTAGAATTGTAAAATCTGCATCGGGCTTAACGATTTGCACCTGCGTAAAGCCACTAATTGTAAACGATTGGCATTCATCCGAAACAAGTACTTGGTAGGCGTTGTTTGCATTGGGCTTAACCCAAATCCCTGATGCGGTGGAGCCGTTAGATGGCCATAAATAATAATAATTACCAAACCCTCCATTGGGTGTAACGCTTATAAACACGCTATCTCCAATGCATATTTTCTGTGTGGGCGTCATGGACAATGTCAATGGAGGACTTGAAATGGTATATAACACGGTATCTGATACCGAATTTCCGCAACCGTCTGACACATTAAAAACATAAGAGGTAGATGTCCCAGGAGAAACTACCAGCGAATCTGCGCTGCCAAGGACATTGCCATTTGCTGTCCACGTGTACGTATAATTTCCATTGCCCCCGGTAACTTGACCATACAAAGTATGATTGATAAAAGGGCAGATTTCATTAATATCGGCGGAAACCGTCAAGTTTAACGGTTGAAAAACAGGGACGGTAATGACCGCAGAGTCTACTGCGTTTTGACCCGTACAATTGTCATTTACCGTGACATAAATGGTTTGGCTGGATTGCGCATTTAACGAAATAGAAGATGAGGTGGCGCCTGTACTCCAAAGGTATGCGTAGGGGGTTATGCCTCCCGTGATGCTAGGCGTTAAGGTGATGGGTTGATTCGGACAGTTTAGGACGGTGTCGTTTAATTGAACACTGAGGGTAGGTACATCTTGAATAAATAAAGTCAATGGGATAGGGGTTATATTCCCACATGGGTCAGAAACATTAAAGTTAAGCAGGATGTTTTCCAACCCTTCTGTAAAATTGTCTGGGTTTACGGAGATTTGAAAAGTATTAACAGATTGACCCGCCGTGAAGTTAATTGAATTTGGTATTCCAGAATAGTCAACGCCTTGTGTCGCTGATCCGGAAACCGTCAAGGGAATGCTTAAGGCTGAATTGATGTTGTTTTGTCGCGTGACTGTCACCGTTGCTGAAACGCAGCCCTCCGCCATCCAATCGGGGTTTGTAAAAACTTGTTGAGAAATGGTATGGGTTACGGTTACCGGCGTGGTGGTACTCAGACTGTTTGCTTCTAAGAAAATTCCCGAATCCCATGAGCCATCACCTACATCGGCAATGGAGAGTATAAGATGATAGGTTTGACCACATTGAACCGCAGATCGAGCTTCTAAAACATCTGTAAATCCGTCATACTGAATGTAATTTGGTGAAGCGTTGTAAGGGGCCATGGTGCCATCTCCATTTGCATTGTAGTAGATAAAATTGTTGACAGGATTCACATTGTTAATGGATACAACACCTCCTCCGTTCGGAAGTTGTGCAATGTTTTGTAAACCGGCGATACCAGGACCGGAAATAAAAAAACCGAAGACATCATTGTAGGTTGAATTGTTCGGCGGGGCAAATTCAGGGTATTCTTCTGAACCAAAAACATATTTAAATTTTACGGTGTCAGAATAAGGAATGAAGTCAAACTCTAAAGTTGCCGCATTGTAGGTTTGCGTTTGCCCGATAATACCTGATAAAATTCCTGAGCCAGGCATGTTGTTGTCTGTACCACTTGATGGCAAGTTGTTTGGTCCCTGTGGACCATTCCCGTTGTTCAAAACGGTGCCAGTTGTCATTACAATTCCTTGAGAAATGCCGAGATTAGTGCCGGTTGCCGTAAAAGAGCCGATTGCCATTGGGCTTCCGTTGTACAAAATGTTACTGACAGTAACACCAGAACCAATTAAGACATTTTGTACTAAGCTTTGAGCAGATTGGCCCGTGCTCGTAACCAATTGAGCCTCCATTTTGTTCGAGAACAAAAGAATAAATAAGATGAGGAGAAACTTAATTTGTACAGTCATTACTATCTCAACGATTGAATTTACTTTACGTTGTTAAAATTTAAGAAATATATCCAAAAAAACCTGATTAATTCAAACCTTGCAAGGTGCAAAAATTGGCATAATGTTGATTGAGCAACATGAGTTCTTTATGGGTGCCAGACTCCACAATCTCTCCTTTTTTCAAAACGATAATTTTGTCTGCGTTTTGAACGGTACTTAGCCGATGAGCAACCACCAAACTGGTTTTTCCTTTCATGACTTTTTCTAAGGCAGATTGCACCAATCTTTCCGATTCAGTGTCCAAGGCTGAAGTTGCCTCATCCAACAATAAAATTTCGGGGTTTTTGTAAATGGCTCGGGCAATGCTAATTCGCTGTTTTTGACCGCCTGATAGCTTATTTCCGCGGTCACCAATGTTATAATCAAAGGTCCCGTCGAGCTCTTGGATAAAGTCAAAGGCGTTGGCATTTTTTGCTGCTGAAATGGCTTTTTCCAAGTTAGGGGCGGTGTCTCCAAAGGCAATGTTTTCCAAAACCGTAGCATTAAAAAGCAAAGCGTCCTGTGCAACAATTCCAATTAAGTGTCTTAGAGAAGAAATTTTAATTCCTTTGATGTCCTTTTGGTCAATAAGAATCGAGCCTCCTGTGGGATCATAAAATCGGGGGATCAAATCCAACAAAGTTGATTTTCCGCTGCCGGATTCCCCAACGATGGCAACGGTCTCTCCTTTTTGGATGTGAATGTTAATGTTCTTTAAAACGTCTTCAGCTCCATATGCGAAACTTACGTTGTTAAAGACCAAGTCTGATTCGAAGTTTTGAAGATTAATCGGAGAATGCGCATCAACAATTACTTCGTCTTGTTCCATGATTTCATTAATTCTATCCAATGAAACCCTCGCTTTTGCCATGTTGGACATTGAGGTAGAGATTCCTTGTATCGGACGCAATAGCTGAGAAAACACAATGATAAACGTGATGAATATTTCACCGTTTAAACGACTTGAGCTGTGATTTAATATGAGATTTCCACCAAACCAAACCAACAGCAACATAATGAAAGCGCCTAATGTTTCATTGATGAGGGGAGACAGGTCCTTTTTCCTAAACGTTTTCGTGATTAACCGCTGGTGTAAAAGGTTGATGGACTCAAAGCGGTGTATTATAAAATCAATGGCACCAAAGGCCTTGATGATCCGAATTCCATTTAAGGATTCATCCATGGTTGAATAAAGCAAGCTGGTCTGTTCTTGGCCTGCTTTTGCTGTTTTTTTAAGGCTTTTACTAATTCTTGAGATAACGAAGGCAGAAACCGGAAGCAGAAAAAAGGAAATAAGGGTAAGCTCGGGACTTAGATAAAGCAAGGTAACAACGTTTATGATTACAGCAATGGGTTCGCGAAAAATGAGTTCAAGCATACTGACAACGGCAATTTCTATTTCTCCAACATCACTGTTCATCCTGGCGATGATGTCTCCTTTTCGCTCATTTGTGTGAAAAGACAAGGGTAGAAGCATCGACTTTTTAAACAAACTGTTTCGAACATCTCTTACGACAGCCATCCTCAGTTGGGATTGATACCAAACTGCACCATAGCGAAATAAATTTTTAAAGAAAAAGGCAAAGAAAACAGAAAAACATACGATGAGCAGCGCATATTTGGGGTCCTCATGCACAAATTTCGCCATGGAGTACTGATAGGTTTCCTTTATATAGTTCCCTAGTTCAAGTATGGAATGCAATTTTCCTGGCTTTGGAACGGACTGAACCTCTGTGGGTTTCCTGAAAATCAACTGTAATACCGGTATGAAAAGCACAAGGGAAAGCAAGTTGAAAACAACAAACAAGAGATTGCAAAGCACGACCAAAAACGCGGTCCATTTGTACTTAAATGTAAAAGCAAATATTTCTCTAAGCCCTTTCAACGTATGCAAAGATACATTTTGTAATTCCAAACAAGAGGGATAAGACACAAGATTCTTAACTTTGCATCAATGAGCTCAATCCGACAACAAAAAATAGAAACGGCAATCAAGAACGAACTTGCTGTGATTTTACAAAGTAACGCCTCTGAATACTGTCTTGGTGCAATGGTTTCCGTAACCACCATTCGCGTAACAAGAGACCTCTCATTGGCAAGGTGTTATTTGAGCATCTTTGCACATCCAGAACCTCAACAGGTATTAAAGAGCATCGCGACTCATCAGCCTGCGATAAGAGGTGTTTTAGGTCAGAGGCTGAAGAACATGCGCAGAATACCATCCATAACTTTTCACATTGATGATTCTTTGGCCTACGCCGATGAGATTGACAAACTTTTAAAAGAATAAAAATCAACGTTCCTTTTTACATAGCAAAACGGTATTTACTCTCTAAGCAAAAACAGCCTGCCGTTTCCATTATTGCTTGGATTTCAGTGGTAGGAATGGTGGTTACCTCTGCTGCAATGGTTATCTTACTGTCTGCTTTTAATGGAATAGAAGGTTTGATTACTGAATTGTATACTGATTTTGACCAAGAAATCGTCATTACCCCAAAAACAGGAAAAACCGCGGCGGCATCCGAAATCAAAACGCTTGATTTGTTCTGTAGTAAGTTAAAAGGGGTCTATAACACTAGCGTATTCCTCCAGGAAAGGGTTGTTTTACGAAATAAAAAAAAATGGGTGAATGCGGACATGTGGGCGGTTGAGCCTTCATTTTATCAGATGGCAAAGGTCAAAAACTCAAAACACCTTGTCAATGGCGTACTCTATGAAAAAGAACAATTCGCCCTGATAGGCATTGGATTGGCTCAAAAACTAGGACTGAAGTCAATGCAAGAAAACAACGAATCCCTGGTCGTATATACGCCCAAACAAAACATTCGGGTTGGTTTTGGAAAAAATCCATTTTATCAAGATGTGGTAGACGTAAGTGGAGCTTTGGATTACAACAAAGAAATAAATGAAGGCGTCTTGCTTGTGGGGTTAGATTTCGCAAAAAAACACCAAAAAGAAGACCGTTTAACCGGACTTTTGATCTCTGCAAACACATTCGAAAGGGAAAACATCAAAGATGCGTTGCTAGCTAAATTCAGCGAAAAATTTAATGTTAAAACCAATCTTGAGAAAAACGAATTGATTTTTAAAACCAGTAAATCAGAAAAGCTTATCGTAATTGCCATCTTGATTTTCGTATTTATTTTATCCCTTTTTAACTTGGTGGCATCACTCACCATGATGTTTTTGGAAAAAAGGGAAACTTTTGTGGTTTTAAAGGCGCTTGGGTTTTATAAAAAACCCTTAAAAAATCTATTTGTGTATGTGGGCATGCTCATTGTTACCTTTGGTTTAACAACAGGACTTTTTGCGGGCACGGTTATGGTTTGGATTCAAATTCATTTTGAGATACTGCTCATCCCCGGCTCATTCAAGGCCTTCCCGGTTGCGTTTTCAATAAATCAAATGGCAGGCATCTCCGTTTTATTAGTGGTTCTTGGCTGGGTAGCATCAAAAACAACGGCAACTTTTTTATTTAGAATGTTACCAAAATAGCTTAAAATTTCCGGTGACTACAAATAATTAGGTATATTTGCGCGCAAATAAAGATTGAAAAAATGTCGATGATTAAAGGAAGAATTTCACAAGTTATTGGTCCCGTAGTAGATGTAAGATTTAACAACGGAGACACCCTCCCAACCATATTTGATGCGTTGGAAGTTATTAAACAAGATGGAACGCGTGTAGTTCTTGAGGTTCAAGCCCACGTTGGTGAAAATGCCGTTAGAACCATTTCAATGGATTCAACAGATGGTTTTACCAGAGGGATGGAAGCCATTTCTACCGGAAGCTCCATCAAAATGCCGATTGGAGATAAAATCAAAGGACGTCTTTTCAACGTAGTTGGAGACGCTATCGATGGAATCAACCAAGTGGACAAAACGAATGGTTTACCTATTCACAGAGAAGCGCCAAGGTTCGAAGATTTGACAACAGCTACAGAAATTCTATATACAGGGATCAAAGTTATTGATTTGATTGAGCCTTATGCAAAAGGAGGAAAGATTGGTTTGTTTGGGGGTGCAGGGGTTGGAAAAACCGTTTTGATCCAAGAGCTTATTAACAACATCGCCAAAGGACACGGTGGATTATCGGTATTTGCAGGTGTTGGTGAACGAACAAGGGAAGGAAACGACTTGCTTCGTGAGATGTTAGAAGCAGGCATTATCAAATACGGAAGTGAGTTTATGCATTCCATGGAAAATGGAGGATGGGACCTTTCAAAAATTGACCTTGAAGAGATGAAAGAATCAAAAGCAACTTTTGTATTTGGTCAAATGAATGAGCCTCCAGGTGCACGTGCACGTGTTGCATTGTCTGGGTTGTCAATTGCTGAGTACTTTAGAGATGGTGAAGGCGATGGTCAAGGGAAAGACATCTTATTCTTCGTAGACAATATCTTCCGATTTACGCAAGCAGGTTCTGAAGTTTCTGCCTTGTTGGGGCGTATGCCATCTGCAGTAGGGTATCAACCGACGTTGGCAACCGAAATGGGTGCGATGCAAGAAAGGATTACCTCAACGAAAAACGGTTCAATTACTTCTGTTCAGGCGGTATATGTTCCTGCGGATGACCTTACCGATCCAGCTCCGGCGAACACTTTTGCGCATTTGGATGCAACCACTGTATTGTCAAGAAAGATTTCAGAATTGGGGATCTATCCAGCGGTTGATCCATTGGACTCAACCTCAAGAATTCTTACCCCAGAAATCGTTGGTGATGAACATTACGATTGTGCACAAAGGGTGAAATTAACTTTACAGCGATACAAAGAATTACAAGACATTATTGCCATCCTAGGAATGGATGAGCTTTCTGAAGAAGACAAGCAAATCGTTCACAGGGCACGTCGTGTACAACGATTTTTGTCCCAGCCTTTTCACGTTGCAGAGCAATTTACAGGAATTCCTGGTGTATTGGTTGACATCGCGGAAACGATTTCTTCGTTCAATGATATTCTTGACGGAAAATACGATCAATATCCAGAAGCTGCTTTTAACTTGAAAGGAGGGATTCAAGATGTAATTGATGCAGGTGAAAAAATGTTGGCAGAAGCATGATTTTAGAAATCCTTACACCTGAAGCCATTGTTTTTAAAGGGCAAGTTGATGCGGTTACCCTTCCGGGGTTAAATGGTAATTTCCAATTGTTAACAGGACATGCCGAGATCATCTCGGCGTTAAAACCAGGTACCGTTAGGTTTAATTCCGGTGAAGCCAACCTCGCCGAAAATCAATTTCTTACGCCAGATTCAAGCCATGCCAATTCCTATTTGTTTTCAATTCAAGGAGGCGTAGTCGAATTGCTTGAGAATAAAATTGTTCTGTTGGCCGAAGTATAATCTGTTAACGCTTGTTAAGTTAGGATTTTCGGTTTTTTGGACCATTTTCTTTAACTATATTAGCGCCTTGAATATAACCAGGTGACCCTACAACTAGACCAAAACAACATACCGAAGCACATAGCCATCATTATGGATGGAAACGGTCGTTGGGCACAACAAAAGGGAGAAACAAGACTGTTTGGGCACGCGCAAGGGGTAGAGTCGGTTAGAGAAACCATCCGCTCCGCAAATGAATTTGGTGTAAAATACATCACCCTTTATGCTTTTTCAACAGAAAATTGGTCAAGGCCAAAAAACGAAATCGATGGGTTGATGGAAATTCTCGTTGAAGCCATTCACTCGGAACTTGACTCTTTAATCGAAAATGGGGTGAAATTAGAAACCATTGGAGACACCTCTAAGTTTCCGGAAGGGTGTTTGAAAAGTCTTGAAATAGCGATAGAGAAAACCAAAGAAAACGACACTACAACTTTGATTTTGGCATTAAATTACAGCTCGAGGGCAGAATTGACAGATGCCTTTAAAAGTCTTCTACAAGAGGTTCAGGAAGGAAGAATTACACAAGACCAAATTACTGCAGAGACCATTTCAGGACATTTATACACCAAAAACTTTCCTGATCCTGAATTAGTCATTCGCACAAGTGGAGAGCACCGGCTAAGCAATTTTCTCCTTTGGCAATTGGCATATTCTGAATTGCATTTTACACCCGTTTTTTGGCCAGAATTCCGAAGAGAACATTTGCTTGAAGCCCTGTTGGATTTTCAGCGACGCGAACGAAGGTTTGGAAAAACATCAGATCAAGTAAAAAATTAATGATGACGAGAACCCTTTTCTTTATCTGTCTTTCTTTGTGCTCCTTGGCTTATGGACAGAATCAACCGAAAAATTTTGGGGAATTAACATTGGATTACGCAAATCCCAGGGAGTTTGAAATTGGTCCCATTCGAGTGGTTGGCGCTGATAACTACGACCATCAAGCCATTAAAGCCGTGGCCGGACTTCGTCAGGGACAAAAAATCACCCTTCCAGGCGACCAAATTAGCAAGGCAATAAAAAATCTTTGGAAAGAAGAGTTGTTTTCAAACATTTCCATTGTTTTGGATAAAGAAATTAACGGAATTGTCTACCTGACCATAGAATTATCGCCAAGGCCCAAACTCTCACATTTTAAATTTCGAGGGGTCCCAAAACGCGAGGCAGACAAACTTAGGGAAGAAATTTCCCTATTTGCAGGAAAAACAATTACCGAGAACCTAATCTTTCAAACCAAAGCCAAAATCCGGGGATATTTTAGAGAAAAAGGGTTTTACGCCGTACAGGTTCAGATTGAAAGAGTCAAAGACACCATCATGAATGAGTCTGAAATTTTTATCATTGACATTGACAGGGGGGTAAAGGTTGGCATCAAGGAGATCAACCTCATTGGCGCAGAAAGCATAGCCCATTGGAAATTGTTCCTGGCCATGAAGGATACCAAACAAAAATCCATTCTAAGGATATTTAAACGCTCAAAATTTACCCTTTCAAATTATGAAAAGGATAAAACAACCATGCTGGATAAATTCTATGCAGCGGGCCTAAGGGATGCAAACATTGTCAGCGACAGCGTGTATTTTAAGGACCCAAAAAATCTCATAATCGATTTGGTTATCAGTGAAGGTGAAAAGTATTTCTTTGGCGATTTCGAATGGGTGGGAAACACGAAGTACCGGTCTACCTTTTTAGATTCCGTTCTCGGGATTAAGCGCGGAGACATCTACAATAAGACCTTGCTTGACAAAAGAATCAATGGCGGTGAGGATGGCAGAGATGTTTCGGCATTGTACATGAATCGTGGGCATTTATTCTTCCAAATCATTCCTGTGGAGACCAACGTTTCTGGCAACTTTATCAACCATCAGTTTAGAATTATAGAAGGAAAAGAAGCACGATATGGCGAAATCACCGTAAAAGGCAATACAAAAACGAATGATGAAGTAATTTATCGGGAAATCAGGACCAAACCCGGTGATCTCTTCAACAAAGAGGACATCATGCGGACACAACGCGAACTTTCACAACTTGGATTTTTTAATGACCAAGGATTTAAAATAAACCCAATACCTAATCCGGCTAAAGGCACAGTAGATGTCGAGTACATTGTTGAAGAAAAATCATCAGACCAAATAGAACTTTCCGGTGGTTATGGCGGAGCGGGACCCAATTCATCAGGTAGGATCATTGGAACCTTAGGCTTGACTTTCAATAATTTCTCAACACGAAACTTTTTTAAGAAAGCCGCATGGTCGCCACTTCCGGGAGGAGATGGACAGAAACTTTCCATTCGAGCACAGTCCAATGGTCGCTTTTACCAAGGTTATAATTTTTCATTTACAGAGCCCTGGTTGGGAGGAAAAAAACCAAACGCGTTGTCTTTTTGGGTAAACAACACAGCATTGTCCTCTAACGGTTACCTTCGTTCCAATGCCGCTTACAACGGGATATCAATTACAGGTGTTGGTTTTGGGCTTCAGAGAAGAAAAAAATGGCCGGATGATTATTTTACTGCGTATTATGAATTGAGTTATCAATACTATGACGTTGTAAACGATTATAGATTCCCCCTCTATCCCAAAGGGTTTTCTAACGACATTGCCTTAAAATACGTACTTCAACGCTCATCTGTCAGCGCTCCAATTTACCCTCAGAGCGGATCCAATTTTACCTTTACCGCAAAATCCACTTTGCCTTATTCCTATTTCGATAAAAATGCGGATTATACCACCATGACCTTGAATCAAAAATATTTATACCTAGAATATTTCAAATTTAAGTTCACCGGAGAATGGTATATCCCACTCACTGCCAATAAAAAATTAGTGTTGATGCCACGGTTTGGTTTTGGATACATTGGTGCGTATACACCGGCCAAAGGAATCACTCCTTTTGATAGGTTTTCGATGGGAGGAAGTGGTTTAACAGGGGTTAATCAGTTAGGGGGTAGAGAAATCATTTCCCTACGTGGCTATGAAGATCAGTCGATATCTTCCAGTGGCTCAGACCCCATCATTGCAAAATATACCTTAGAATTGCGTTACCCCATATCATTAAACCCACAAGCAACGTTTTTTGTCACAAGTTTTCTTGAGGCAGGAAACACCTATCCTAATGTGGCAAATTTTAATCCATTCAATGTGAAAAGAACAGCGGGTGTGGGCATAAGGGTGTTTTTACCCATGTTCGGAATGCTTGGTCTGGATTACGGAATCGGTTTCGATAAACTGGACAATTGGTCCAGCGGTGCAGGAGGTGCAACGGACATCTCAATCGATAAGAAGGGCTATTATCCAAAATTGAGTTTCACCATTGGCATGAACCTTGGTGAATTGTAAAAAGTGAGAATAATATTGTAATTTCGTCGTTCGTCGGAGCAAAAAGAAAAAATGAGAGCTGTAATTTTTATTGTTTTTATCACCTTGTTTTCAATACCTGCAACGTATTCCCAATCCTTTGCATTTATTGATTCAGATTACATTCTAGGAAGCATCCCAGAATACACCGAAGCAAAGGAGAAATTGGATAAGCTCGCAGAAAACTGGACCAAAGACATCGAAGAACGGTTTAATGCAATAAAGACCCAAAAAGAAGCTTTCAATAAAGAAGAAATTTTACTTCCTGCTGAAGAAAAAGAAAAGAGGAAAACAGAAATAGAAAAATTGGAAAAAGAAACAATTGATCTTCAAACCCAAAGATTTGGCTTGAATGGAGATTATTTCATGAAACGACAAGAACTTATAAAACCGATCCAAGATAGGATTTACACTTCCATGAAAAAAGTAGCAAAAGCAGATGGTTACACCTTTGTTTTTGATAAAACAAACCAAAGCAATCTTATCTATGCAGATAAAGATGCGGACATAAGCAATCGTGTGCTTGAAGAAATGGGAATCAATAAGGAATAATTAAAAACAAATAGATGAAACGAGTACTTGTATTATTAGCTGTATTGTGGTTAGGTGTGAATGCAAACGCACAAATGAAAATTGCGCATGTAAATTCTCAAAGTTTATTGGATTCACTTCCATCTTACCTGAAAGCTGAAAACGATTTGAAAAAATTCCAAGAAGATGGAATGAACGAACTTTCTATTCTTGAAAAGCAAATCAATGACGCCTACGTTCGCTTGGATGGAATTAAAAATGACCTTACACCCACCATGTTGAAAATCGAACAAGATAAAATCATGGGCTTAGAGCAACGCTATCAACAAACACAAACCTTGTTGCAACAACAATTACAAACCTTGGCAAATGAATACAATCAACCCATTTTAGATCGTTTGCAAAAAGCAGTTGAAATAGTTGCCGACCGCAAAAAAGTCAATTATGTTATGGATGTTTCAAAATTGTTATATTCCAAAATGGGCATCGACATTACCGCTGAAGTGAAAATGGAATTGGCGAAACTCGACGCAGAATCAATGAAGAAATAGAAACTCAACCGCGTTTCGAAAAGGGCAATTCATCATTGCCCTTTTTTTATACCTTTATTTTATGAAAAGAGTGTGTAAAATCGGAGTGTTTGACTCTGGATATGGTGGGCTTACCATTCTGAAATCTATCGTTGAAAAACTCCCCAACTACCATTACGTATATCTAGGCGACAATGCCCGTGCTCCTTATGGCAATAAATCCTTCGACCTAATTTATGAATATACGTTGGAAGCCGTACATTTCCTTTTTGAACAAGGTTGCGAGTTGGTTGTCCTGGCTTGTAATACCGCTTCCGCAAAAGCCTTACGTACCATTCAACAAAAAGACCTTCCAAGCATAGATGCGCATAAAAGGGTGCTAGGTGTCATTCGTCCGAGTACGGAAGAAATTGGAAGGTTAACGAAAACAAAAGTCATTGGTGTATTAGGAACCGAAGGAACCATCTCCTCTGAATCCTATCTAATCGAATTAAAAAAGACCAGTCCGGATGTAACCGTAGTGCAGCATGCTTGCCCCCTTTGGGTGCCTCTTATCGAATCTAACCAACAACATACAGATACAGGTAAAAGAATCATTCAGTCTGATTTAGCGTCCTTGCTCGCCAAAAACGAACAAATTGATACCATCATCTTGGCTTGTACGCATTACCCGATTATTCTAAATGACATCCGATCCTATCTTGGAGATAAAATACAAGTTTTTCCTCAAGGCCCCCTCGTTGCTGACAAACTTTTGGATTATCTAAATCGACATCCAGAAATGGAAACCAAGCTGAGTACACATCCAAGCATAGATTTTTTTACCACTGAAAACAAAGCGTATTTTGACACCCATGCCAGCGATATCTTCGGAAAAAACGTAAATTCGATTCCTATTCAATTAAATTCGCATTCACACAAACCCAATCAATCCAATGGAAATTACAAGTGAAATCAGAGAACGACTAGAACAATTAAATGACAAATACGAAGCCATAGGGCAAGATTTATTATCCTATTTGGATGGCTTACTCTATGCCGATGTAACCACATATTGGGATTATATTCAATTAGACACCTTGTTGAGTTTACAAAAACCTAAAACCAAATTTCCCGATGAGGTTGTCTTTATCGTTTATCACCAAATAACAGAACTCTACTTTAAGTTGGCCCTTCAAGAGTTTAAAGAACTAAGCAATGCATCGAATCTTACGAAGGCGCATTTTATTGACAGGGTAGGGAGAATAAACCGCTACTTTGAAGCTTTAATCAAAAGTTTTTCCATTATGGTAGACGGAATGGACCGTGAGGAGTTTTTAAAGTTTAGAATGTCACTGCTTCCAGCCAGTGGTTTTCAATCCGCACAATACAGAGAGGTTGAAATTTACAGCACAGATTTCATTAATTTAATAGATAAAGCACATAAATCAAGGTTTTCAACGGATGCTTCCATTCTCGAAATGTATCCTTATTTGTATTGGAAAGCAGGTGCTACGGATGCGGAGACAGGAAAGAAAACCCTAACCCTCACGCAGTTTGAAGAGAAATATTCCGATTCGTTTATTTCATTAGGTATGAAATGCCGGGAAACCAACCTATGGAGAATGTATCTTTCACTTTCAGAAGAAGACCAGCAAGACGAGAAGACCATAGAAGCATTGAAAACCAATGACCTGAATGTGAATGTTTACTGGCCTTTGGCACATTATAAATCAGCCGTTCGATACTTGGCCAAAAAGAATGATGACATCGCCGCAACGGGAGGAACCAATTGGCAGAAATACCTCCCTCCGAAATTTCAAAAACGAATCTTTTATCCTGAACTTTGGACGGAAGCAGAAAAAGAGGAGTGGGGAAAGGGCTGGGTTGAAAACCAAATCACTGAAATCCTTAGAGGGGCTTGATGTAACACGCTGAAATGTTGGCAAACCCCATGGGGTTTATTTTAATGTTCCTGCACCTTAAATTTACAATCATTACGTAATCCTCATATAAAATGGGCATGACCCAACTTTCTTCCTGCAATATCGCATCGCAATTCGTGAAATAATTGTTTTTTAACCCAGGGTCTGATTCTATAATTCCCATTTCATAATTAAA
>Ga0209444_10000119_pt1 | contig 41278 bp, 53 predicted proteins | sample LauGreFaBDMM15DN_2_FD_188215 | JGI IMG/M metagenome (GOLD analysis project Ga0209444, IMG submission 188215) | Freshwater lake microbial communities from Lake Michigan, USA - Fa13.BD.MM15.DN (SPAdes) (version 2) | ecosystem: Environmental > Aquatic > Freshwater > Lake | place: Lake Michigan... | reverse complement strand
GCAGAACTTCCATATCCGTAATCATTAGATTCATCTGCAAAAGTTAAATTAATTACTTGATTAACAGATGTATCTGCAGGTCTTTGAAAATTTCTTCCCTCAGCCAAACATCTTACAAATCTCTCATTATAATTCCAATTTTGAGGTGAAACCATGTTGAGTACTTTCACTCTTTTATTATAAAGTACCGGATCATTATTATAAACAGGTAGTAAACATGTTTGAAGTAAAGTTGATTGCATTATTTGCAGTGGTGATAATGTAGAGTTCATTGAACCTGAATTATCAAACCAAATATTTATTTCTGTTTTACTTGTTATAGGTACTCCTTCACCACATGGAACTGAATTTGTTGTAACACATTGTGGTGCACCATTACATAAATCTAATACCGATCCATTTGGACAAGTCCAAGTAACTGTTTGACCTGGAGAAGCAATTAATAATGGTGGAGTTTGAACTAATTGATCTGTTGTAAATGCAATAAAAGGTGCAAGATTTGCTTGAGTAACTGTTGTACTAGCCATAAAGCCATGCATAGTTTGATCAGCAGGCCAAACATCTCCTAAACTACCAACAGGTATATCATAAATTTCTGCACCAAATGAAGCAGGTGTACCAAAGTCATAACCTGCTAATTTTATAATATGATTTCCTGCAGGTAATGTAATTGGAAACATGTGCCATATGCTAAACGTTCTTGTTACAGATGAATCTTGTGGTGTACCACTTGCATTAAATGACCCCCATAAGTTTACCAAATTAAAATTAGTTACACCACCCATAAAAGTTGAAGATGTAATACTTGCTCTAATTTGATTATCTCCAGCTATTGCAATGATATAAGTTTTGCTAGTAGGAATATTTATACAAAATTCTACTGGCAACCATTGATTTATTGTATAACCTGTAGCCCATAAACCAACAGTGTTTAATCTATCTGTATTAGCACCAGAATTAATAAATACATTATTACCTGTTACAGCTGTAGCATTAATATTTAAAATAGTTCCAACACCTGCAGATTGATAGACTTGATAACCAGCTGTACAACCGGGTGATCCACCAGGACATAGGTTTGCATTAGACCAACCGTTTAACGGAAAAGTTTTGTTAGAAATATCTTCATATAATCTAGCTCCACCACTTCCATAACTACCACTTGTTCCGCCTTGAACAATAGGAACAGTTGTTCCTCCACTTGGACTAGCAGGTGAAATTGTTATTTGTTCACATGAATTTGTTGCAGGATTATATGTATAACCTGTTGGACATTCACAAGGACATGTTATAGGACACCAATTGGTTCCATCAAAATAACTTACAATACAGTTGTTTGGATTAATTAACTGATATGATACTCCATCAACATCTAATATGCTAATGTTGCAATCACATGGATCTACCCAATTTGTACCATCAAATATTTTGAACTTGCTCATAAATTATGGTGTACATGATTGAATCCAAATATCACCAGGTCGCAATGCATTATTTCCAGGAATAAAGTTTACACCAAATCCATCAATGCCTCCATATAATGTATTAAAATCTGCCGCTGTTGGTTGACCTGTTTGAACAAATACAGCAACTCCACGACCAGAAAATCCTTGATCGCCTTGTAAACCTTGTGGCCCAGCTGCTCCTGGTGCACCATCATTTCCATTTGCTCCATTAATGCCATTTGCTCCAGGCAAACCTGCAGATCCAACTAATCCTGAAGGGCCTATCGGACCTTGAGGGCCTATTGGACCTCGCGGGCCAGTTAAACCAGTCAATCCTTGAGCACCAGCAGGGCCTTGCGGTCCCGTTAACCCAATTAGTCCTTGATCACCCTTATCTCCTTTATCTCCTTTATAGCCTCTTGGGCCACGAAGTCCTTTAGGAATTACATCGCAATTTCCAGCACACGCGTTATTTCCACATTGTACACACATAGATATAATTATTATTTGTTCTCTAAAGCTTCTACTTTAGCAGTTAATTCTTGAATAGCTTTAACAAGTACAGGAATTAATCTTCCGTAAGATGCTTCAAGTTTTTCAGGATTTGATTCATATACTAACTTTAAAGCATCTACCATATTTGCATCTTCTTGAGCTGCTTTTAAATCTTGAGCTAAAAATCCTGAATCAATAACATTACGTTTACCATCCTCACTTCTGTCATTCCATACAAATTCTACTGGACGAAGTGACTTAACAAAATCTAATCCTGCACGCAAGTCAGTAATATCTTTTTTATCACGAGCATCTGAAAGAGATGTGATAGATGTCTGAGCACAACGTAATGCTGTAGTAAATGAATTACCAAGTGTAAATTCAAATTGAGCTGAAGCAGATGAAGGATTTACTCCACCTCCACCTCCAATACAAACATTACCTTGTCCTGTAATATTTGATATTCCTGAACCTGCACTAGGTCCAATGAATACATTTGAAGAACCGGTTGTGACAGTTGATCCTGCATTGTGACCAATCAATACATTTCCTTGACCTGTTGTAACTAATTCACCTGAACCAACTCCAACACAAGTATTAGAAGGTCCTGTTGTAATATTTTGTCCTGCATTTTTACCAACTAAAGTATTTTGAGTTCCTGATGTTAAATCAAAACCTGCAAAGTATCCTACAGCAGTATTACCTTCTCCTGTTGCAGTATAACCAGTTGCTGAACCAACAAATAATGAATTTGTTGCTACAACAGCATTGTTGCTATTACTGATTTGAAGAGATGTACTATTTGCATCCAATTTTACACCATTTACATCTACTACTTGAGTACTTTGAGGTGCTACTATGTTTACGTTAATTTGGCTCATTTTATTTTGTTTTTAAATTTATATTATTGTTAAAGTTGTGCTAACAGGAATAGTTAATATTCTACCCACACACATTGCTAGTGGTGTTGGGTGCGTCAAGTTTACATTAGCCGGCAATACTAAGTCTGCATCAATACATCCTACTACTGTAAATCCATTTCCCCATACAGATGATGGAACTATTTGAGTTGGAGTTAATGGAATATTACAAATGTACTGTACTACAGCAGCTAATGCTTGTTGCATAGTCAGCCCTGCAGATACAATTACTGTACTCCCACATGAAATGTTTGCCGTAGTTACTAAACTTGATTGAGTGCAAAAATAATTTACAACTTGATTTAAAGCTGTAGAAACAGATGCGCCTTGTGCAACAACAGTAGCACTGCCGCATTTAATTGCAGCATCTGTATAAATTGTACACTTGCTGTCTGTAATCTCCGTACATGGCTGCGGAGTAGGGCATACAGGTTCTGAACAACCACATGCGCATTCACAATGTGTGTGCGATGAATGATTGTGTGCATGTGTACTTGGTACTACATGATTATTTTGTTGACAAGATGAACATCCCATTTTATATATTTTTTAATATTGACTATCCAATATAAGTTGATACTGAACTAATAGACATAGAACAATCACTACATTTAACAACAATTCCCAAATTTGCTATTATCCCTAATAAATTTAAATAATCACTCGCAGTTAATTCTGGATGATTAAGTTGCAAGTAATTAAATAAAATACCAATACCGCTATAATTATTAAATGATGAAGTTTCAAAAATACCATTTTGAGTAATGCTACTTAAATAAAAATAATTAGTAGCAGCACTAGATGCTTGTACCCAAAGTTCAGCTGCTTCAGAAAAATCTGTATCGCAACATTTTGGTTGAGTTGTGTATTTTAAAACCCATGCAGCTAAAACAGTAGACCATCTTGAAACTGAACTTAAATGTTCAATACAACAAATATCTGAAATTGTACTATCTTGAATTAAATTTAAAACTAATGCATCATCTCCAACAAAATACAAACCAGATCTACAATCAGGACAACAAAGATTTTTATTGTTTGAGATTGATATACCTGCAGTTAAAACTTGTGTTAATGCTAAAGGTAATGTATATGTATATTTGGCAGGTGGAGGTACAGGAACTGGAAAATTAACAGAAATTCCAGACAAAGTTGTCATTGCTGATAAATTGTTTGTTTCTGTTCCTACCAATGCAAAAGCTTCTTTAATCATGTAGATTAAAGGATTAATACATGTAGTAACTTCACATGTACATTTACTTGTTTTACATTTTTTACAACTCATCTTTTTTTAATTTATAAATAAATAGTAAAATATGCATTAGCTGATCCTATGAACATATTACATCCATCACATTTTACAACAATGCCTGCATTAAACATTCCAGTTAATGTTGCAGCAACATCATAATATCCAGCAGACAATAAGTAATCATTTATTATACATAAAGATGACTCATTGTTCATAGAGTTATATTCAAAAAGACCAGTTGTAATAACCGAACCTCCGTTATTAATAGCAGAAACACAATCAATAAAATTAGTATCACAACAAGGTAATAACTGCAAAGTAGTTAATGCTGCGGGTGATGCTGGGCCTGTATAATTATAACAACATTTCAAATTAGGAAGTAGGTCATCCAAAGATGTCATGAATGTAGATAAAGTACCTAAGTAATATATATCATCACATGAAGGACAACAAAATTTATTTGAGTTTGTAACAGACACTCCTGCATTTAATAATAAAAGTATTTCTGTTAATAGAGTTGTGTTATTTTTTGTAGAAGAAATAATTGCTTCATCAATGATATATAAAATTGGATTTACACAACTTGGCGTTGTTAATGCCGCAGTTGGACATTCAATATGAGATGTCAACGTAATAGCATTATTTGTAGATACACATTTTTTTTTCATCTTATCCGCCTATTAAAAGATTAACTTGTGTTTGCAATGCAGCAATTTGTTGTTGCATTTGAGCTAATGCATTATTTTGTGTTTGAATCAATAGTTGTTGATCACATAATTTAACACCAATAGCAGTTATGTAATCAGTCATTGACATAACTGTTCCGTATTGTTGTTGGAAACATGTAGCTACTGCCATCTCGCAATCAGGACAACCATTAGCAACTCCTGTTGTTGTAGGTGATACTAGTTTAATTTTTGCAATTGTGTCAATAAGCAATTGAATAAGCTCAACAAAATTTGCTGGTGGACATTCTGTACTTATTAATTCAGATAAGTCGTAAGATTGAACATCCAGCATTTCAAAGATTTTGCAAATCTTTTTAGCTAATTCATTAATAACATCGCTAATTGTATCACCATGACATAAGTTGATACAACATAAATCTGGTCCTTGCCATACAACACAGTTACTTGTTGTTACAGCACATCCAGAACTTCTAGTATTTGTTGGCTTTCCCATAGCTAATAATATACAAATTTTTAATTTAATTTCCTAATTTTAGTTGCAATCTATTCCTTGGGAAAATTGCACTTGAAGTAAGCTCTGATTATTTGCAAGAATGTAAATATCAGATGAGGTTTGTCCTGCTATTCCACATACAAAAATTTCATAAGGCGTACTAGCTGAATGAAACATTACTGTTCTGACAATGTTTCTACAGTCCTTAAAGTACAACCATCCTTCTACACTAACAGGAATAATAACTGAATATTTTTTACATGTTCCTGGAAGTGGAGCTACCGGACAACATGCATTAGGATCTTCTGCAATATCCATTTTTAAAATCTCATGTTCTATTGTAGCTTGCATTAGATCTGTAGGACAACAGAATTGTATTCCATATCTTAATGCTAAAACCTTTTCATAATTAGCATCTCCAAATGCGCAAAAGATTTGTTCTGCATCAAAAGGTTCAGCATTATTTACTATGAAGTCAGGATAAATAATTTTGTGATTTGTAACTGGGGGAATTATTACCGGTTTTGGTAAACATTCTTGACAAGTATCTACACACTCAGTTTCAACAAAAAAGTCTTGCCATGCTATTTCTTCCCATTCTTCAAAGCATTCTGCTTCTGTTACACGGTAGCAACCTGTAATTACATTTGCATTAATGTCTTTAATAGTTGTTAAAACAACTTCTAAAAAATCATCTGGATGATTAGCATTACTTGTTAAACCTTGAAATACAAATACTCCGGGTAAACCATTTACAGTTAATGCTTCGCCTGTTGAACAACAAGTTAATTGGTATCTTTCTTCTGGGGTATTTGCAGTTACAGTCATTGATTATTTTTTTATTTGTCCTTCGGCAATTTGCTGATTGACTGTGTTAACGCAAGCAGTGCAACAAGATTTACCATTTGATGCATTTACAATGTATGTACCTGTGCAAGTACATACTCCACAATTTTGACAAGTTTGAGCCATTTTAACAAAGTTTACATGAATAATTATCTAACAATTTTTTAGCATAGTTATATAAAACCATTGCTTGTTCATGATCTAAACAATACTCAGCTTTTGCTTGAGCTGCATCTATATAACCAGTGATCTCCATCAAAGATAAAAATTTACTCTTAGTTTCTGGAATTGGTTCACATGCACTCAATTTGAGTTTGCACCATTCCTCTTTTAATTTCTTTCTTAAAGCTGTAACACGCAAATGATTGTATTCAACATACATTTTATCATGCGGAGATAAAGCATATTTAATAACATAAATACCATCAGGCAATGAATGAAACTCAGTTCCACAACATTCAGTTTGTATGTTTAAATTACAAGCGGTCAAGTTAAGAATGAACCCTTTGTAAATTGGAGGAAAAGTGGTATCATTTAAAGTAACACAATCTTTGTATCCAGGTACTAACACTTGGACAGTAGGGCAAACATAAGGCATGAGTAAATCATACACGCTTGTGTCTTCTATGCGAAGAACACAATCAGTCATAATGTTTGGAATATTTAAACTTAATGAATTTGTTGCCATAAGATTTTATTTAAAAAAAATGGAGAACAGAGAAAGACTCTATTCTCCATTTTAGGAAGATATAACTTCGGTCTTAGATTGCTGCTGGTGTGTAAGCAGTGTGACCAAATGTTTGAATAGTACCTGCAGGTGCAAGTGTAGTCCATACACCAACTGCAGTTAACCAAGTTTGTAACAATTGCTCAAGTGCAGTTGCAGTTGCAGCAGTTACATAAATGTTTAATGCATACTGATCATCATCATAAACACCACTAGGGTTGTTGTAACGAGGAACACTGTGTTGGATTACATAGCGCGTGTACAATTGATTACGGTTAACAGCATTGAAATACTGATTTCCTTGAGTGATCTCACGGATACGAGGATCATCAGAGAAATGATTTTGTAAGTATGACTCATCAAGAATCACATCACGCAATACAGTTTCACCATAACCTTGTCCAGCAAATCCTGCATATTCTTTAGTTGCACAAAGAGCAGAGAAATCACATGGATCACCAGTTAAATCTGTTAATGATAAGTTCATTTGAATAACTTCTTTCTCATAGAAATCAGAATTTTGGAATGAACAGTTACCAAATTTAGTTTCAACATAAGCTCCAATTAAACGGATACCAGCTAATGCACCAGTAATATATCCTGGAGATACATAAGTTGACCATACATTAGTTCCTGGGAAACCTGCAGCAACTGCTTCAGCAGCTGTAGCAAATAATGGAACACCTGTTTGAGTATAAACGATTGGACGAACAAAGTACTGCAACCATACATCATTTACAATTTGGTTAGCCCAATTGATCATTACTAATGTAGAATCAACTTTTGCTGGTACAATTGTACCTGCTGGACAACAACCTGTATAAGCTGCAAAAGTTTTGTACAAGTCATGATTTAAGTAACGCAATACTGGCGAACCCCATAAATCTATACGAAGATTATAAGTTTCTCCACATACAAAATCAAATTTACATGGGTTAGTTCCCGCTGTATTATATTTAATTGTTGCAACTGGAATAGATGCAGGAGTACCTGGAGTATAAGGAACAGACGTAGGTAATGTTAAAACATCACCAACTGCATATCCTTGACCAGGTTGAGTAATTGTGATTGAAGTAACACTACCACCAGCTACTACTACAGTAGCAAATGCACCAACACCAGCACCGTTATCTAAAAGAGCAACGTTAGTGTAAGTACCATTGGTGTAACCTGTACCTCCTGTAAGAGCACCTAAAGTTGCAATTGAATCAGAATTGTAGTTTGTGTTACCTAAATGCCAAATAGATTGTTCTGGTCCAGCACCTGTTGATTTAAACACTTTGTGAACAAATCTAGGATTGATCATCTTTGATTTGTTAGACTCTTTGTACCCTCCGTGGAATGGTCCAATTTTGTCATCAGTAAACAAAGATGCTGCAGCAAAAACTAATGGTCTACCCTGTGTTACTTGAGCAGAAGCATTATTTACTGACAAGTAGTTGTTAGGATCAAAAAATCCGTATGTTCCTACTCCTAATCCGTTTGGTGCTGCGGCATTTGCTAAAGCTGATGTTGGTACACCTGCATCTAACAAAAGTCCGACATTGACCGCGTTTTGTGTGCCTACTATGGCAGCTTGGGTTGCTTTTGTTCCGACAAATGATTTGCGGTAAGCATGATTAAAATAACTCATTTTTCTTTTTTTTTAATTAATAAACAATATATTCAATATAGCAAAAATAATTCACTTGTGCAACACTTAATGCAAATTATTTTAAAAATAAAAGTTTGTATTTTGTTGATGACAATAATCTTTTTACATTATCAAGTTCATTACTTATTTCTGAGAAACACATAATATCTTGTAAAGCACAAATCATATCATAAATTTCTCTAATATAAACTATAGCTTCTTCTACAGAATTAAGACTTCTTGGACAACAATCAGGAAGCATTAAAATTCTTTCAGCTGCTCCTTGATATGCTTCTGTAATAGTATCTGTTAAACCGGGTAGTTCTTCATATAGTGGACCTAAAGCAACATGAATAGCGTGTGCACCAGGACCAGCTACTTTCAAATGTAATTTATGAAATGAAATTGTAGCATTCATTAATTCACAAACACATGCAGTAGTTTCCTCTACGCAATGATCACCTGATGGTTTAGTATATGTTTGGGCAGGTGCAACTGGTTTTTGCATTGTTGCAGTTGCGGGTCTTTTTAATAGACTTCTTTGTGGTGAGTTCATTTTATTCTTAATTATTAGTTTCTACTGAGTTATCGGCAATTTGATTGGCAGTAACATCTTCAAGATCTCCCGCTAAAATTTTTACACATTCATCAATAAATAATTCCACTAAATCATCTTTAAACTCACATTCAACATTTGTTGTTGATATAAGTCCGGTGTATGGATCTGATACTCCTGGGATCTGTATCCTACGAGGCTGTCTGTAATATGTTAAAATTGCACTTTCTAATTCAAAATCATTATTTGTATAAACTTTGATTTTATTTCCTAGAACTGTAGCAAAAGTTTCAGCCCATTCAAAATTTGGTTTTTTATTATAATCTCTTAATAGTTCATCTACGTTTGCTTCTTCAGCAAGATAAACCATCATTTGTCTATTTTCACAACAATCTTTTTTTGCTTTTACAGAAAGTCTTTTCCATTCAAAATAATCTGCAGGTAAAGTAGGAGATTTAAAATACAAATCTTTTTTAACCATTTGCAATGGTTTGTCTGAAAGAAGAACTTGTAAATCATCAATACGTCTTTTACTGGCTTCATCACCAGTCTTAGTCATATTAGTTCCCATTAAGTTTCTTCTGCACCATGCAACTTGACCTTTATTAAATGCTTCAACTATTTGCCAAGGCATAATATTATCATAGTCATTACTAGCCAATTTATTAATTCGCTGTTTGACTTTTATTTGAATAGTGTCATTTGTCATTTCCCTTTAACTTTTTTAAGGTTTGGATTTTTACGCTTTGCGGCAGGAGAAGCTTTTCTTGCAGCAGATGCTAAAATAGCACCAGCTGATTCCATAGAAACACCTTGTTTTTTTGCTATACCTTTTTGGGCTGCTTTAAAACCCATTCCTTTTTTTATTGCCATTTTTATTTTTTTGGTTTTGTATGACCATAACCTTTTGCTTTTAAAGCTAAATGATCTTTCATGGTTTTAGCCATAATCATTTTTCCGGATTTACTATACATTGGATGCGGTACAAATTTTTTACTTTTTTCCATATTTAGTATATTAACAGTTCCACTTTCTTAAAGCAAGCGTTTTTCTTGTAGGCTCACCGTTTGGTTTTTTAGCGGGACCTGGCATTCCAGACATTCTAGCACAAAAAGATTTTCTTCTTTTTGCATCTTTGCTGCCAGCTTTAAGTTTAGACGGTTTAGTAGTAACTGCAGTTTGCAATTTACTTCCTGGATTTGCTCTTCTATATGAAGCAACACCTTTAGCATTTAATCCACCTTTAGGATCTTTGCCTTCTTTTCTTGTCCAAGCTGCTGTCTTTGCCATTACCCTTTCTTTTTAGTAGTTGGTTTTTTCATATTGCGACCTATACTCAATCCTGCTTGAAAAGATTTTTTAACCTTAATAGCACAGTCTGATTTTTTTGCATTTGATGTAGATACTTTTTTTGCCATAACTATTTCTTTTTGTCATTTTTTTTATGCCAAGCTTTTTCAGCTTTGACACCTTGTTTAACAGTTTTAGCTTTAGCAGTTCTAGTCAAACTAATTGTATCGTAAGTTCCTTTATTTTTACTTGTATGGTTAACCATAATGTCACCAACTTTACCTTCACCTCTTTTAGTAGTTTTTTTATAAACTACATGCTTTTCTTTACCTGTATTAAACTTAACTCTAGTTGCCATAGCTATCTAAATTTTGATGCTTTTTTAGCTATACCTTTCGGTTGTTTAACAAATTGTTTTCCTTTGCTGTTACCTTTAGCTTTTGCTTTATTTGTAGCAGCTTTTTCTCCTGAAGATAATGCTGACCAAGCAGCCTCGGGCAAGTATCTTTTCTTGCCCTTGGACTTAACTTCCTTGGAAGATCCTTTCTTTTTATTAGCCGCAGTTCCAGAGGTCATCCACTTTTGTGCACCCCAATCCCTAAGACTTTGTTGAGGATCTTTTGCCATTACTTCTTAGTTTTATAACCACCACCTTTAGCTTTGTATTCCTTAGCCATTAGTTGTGCTTTACGTGCTGACCATTCTCCAGGATCTCCACCTTTACTACCAGCTTTGATTCTTTTAAATATAGTTTCACGCATACCAGGCTTAGTGTATACACCAGCCTGGTTTACTTTACTTTTAGTAGGTTTTGACGCAGCCATGTTCTTAACAAGCTTTACCGTTCATCTTACCACCCATTGCTTTTTTAGGCATAGCTTTTTTTGTAACTTTTCCACCTTTTGACATTTTCATCATTTCGCCTTTTGTGGTATTTGTTGTAGATTTATCTACTCCTGATGTTTTACCACCATTTCCATATTTTTTTACCTTACCGCCATTTCTCATTTTGCCTTTTCCATCTGCAGCGAAAGCCGGAACACTTTTTCCATCCTTCATTACCATTTTCATTGTTGCCATTGTATTTAAATTTAAAAGTTACTTACTCCAAATATCTTCAACTTTAGCCATCAAAAGATCCAACATGTCATCATTAGTTGGATTTTTTAAATACTCCAAAATATCAGAAACATTTCTACCAAGCATCACATTTTGTGAAGCTTCATGTAGCATACCGTCAGGTTTTACAATAATGTATTTATAGAAACTTGCATCTTTAATAATCGCTTTGATTTTTAAATCTTCAATGCTCATTTCTGAACTTTCAATAAAGGTTGTAGCACAACGCTTCAAGTTATTATCAAACCCTTTACCATTAATATAAGTATCTAAGTTGTTATAAATAACTCCAGGTAAAGTTTTATTAGAATACTGAGCGCTGTTGCCATCAATGTTCTTAGCAATATAAAACAACTTTCTTGGGTTCTCTTCAGATAATTGTTCTAGTATTGCTCCTGCTTTATTTTTCAACTTAGTAATACTTACACTTGTTGCTACAGTATCAATCAATCTATCAAGATACCATTTTGCTTTAGACCTTTTAGCCTCCTCAAAATTTGAAGCTACCAAAGAAAATCCTCCACTCTCAATAGCTTTAACAATAATGAGATGATCCAAGTTTTCTTTTGGATCCAAAACAATATCATCATTGCCTAATTTTAAAAATACTTTCCCCCAGATTTCTGAATTGTCTGGTTTAAATAGTTCAACCTTGCTCCAAAAATCTTTATCCTCTGGATCAATTTGGTTAAACGCTCTTTCTCTTTCAAGCAAAGCAACTGTTTCTCTGATGTCTTTAACTACAGCAGATTTTTTTGCAGAGTCTTTAATTTGTTTTACCTCTGGTGCAAACTCATTAAGACCTGTTAAATAACGCATTTTGCCATTTTGTTCAACGGCAGCAAGAGATTCTACTTGGAATGTATTAGGAAATACAACATAATTGTATTTTTCAAGTCCCATGTTCTCTTGATTTGGATCTGTGAAAGGTTTAATTGTTACCTTTCCCATGTGTTCTAATTTTGTGCTCATTTTTTTGTTGGTTTAATATTAATGACTGACAAATATAATAAAAAAAAGGGAGGAGGTTGCATGGCATCCACCTCCCTTTTAATAGTAGCAGTAGGATTATAAAGATCCTCCTGTGATAGGGTTTCTCATAACGATTTTCAACACTTTAGTAGGATCTTCTACTTTGATTGCTGGCATCGCTTGAGTCATATAAATTTGGTATCCATTGAAGTTACCAGATGAAGCGAACCCTTGAGTACGTCCCATATAGTCCATAGAACCATTTACATATCTCCAAACAAGATCTTTGTTCCAAGCACATTTCAATAGTTTGATGTTATCTTGACCATTCTCAGTAATATCAAAGATGATAAATGAGTAAGAAGATAAACGGAAACCATCAATGATTGGGTTTTCAATCTCATTGTTTTGTAAGTTATCAAATGCTGGATTCAATACAAACTTCACATTAGCCAAGAATGGAATAGTGTAGCTTGTGAAAGAGAAGCCGTAAGACAAGTCCATTCCTGAACCTTTAATAGCATCCAATTCTTTTGCATTTAATACCAATCCTGATGCAAAAGCTTCACGCTTAATTGCTTCATTGATAATGCGCATACCACCCATACCTGTTTGAACAATCAACTCACGTTTTGGATCTGGTCCTTGGAAGTCAACTTTACCATTGTAGAAGTTGAAGATCTCAGAACGGAAGATGTCAAGACGGAAATCAGATTTGTTGTAAACATGCTTGTAAGACAAGTCTAATTGTTTCCAAAGACCCACAGACAAACGAAGATCATCTGGACCATCTTGCTTAATACGTCCACCTTTACCCCACATAAGGTAAGTTTCAATATCATAAGCAATTTTAGAAAGGTGAGCAGCTTCTAACTTAGTGATGAAAGAACGAACTAAGTTTCCATTGTCCATTGCTTTTTTAACATAACCTTGTCCTTTAGCAGCAACCATTCCTTCTAATGTATTGATAGATGGATCCATTGACGTATCAAAGTTTTTCCAAATTTCAGTTACAGGAATTGAACCATCAGCTTGCATACCACCTTTCTCCATCAATTTCACTTTAGATGAAATTGTATAGTGAACGTGTGCATCTGCATTACCAACATAGTTGTAAAACTCACGAGTTGTGTGAGTCATAGAAAGATCTGAGTAACGCTCACCATACTCACCACGCGCAGAACCTACACGGAAGAAGTAAGTGTTGTTTGTCAAGAAACGGTTATCAAAAGTTGCAGCTGAATCATTGTTCGGCATTTGCACTGTATAGATATAACCATCACCCATGTCTAAGATGTCCTCATCTGTAACATAAAGTTCTTTTCCATTGAATTTGTCATAAGTGATGATGTCACCATGTCCAAATACGCGCTTGTTCAATTTAATTCTGAACGGAGTACCATCAATACCTTTTACAGTATTAGTTGGATCAAGATCTTCCATAATGAAAGGAAGTTCTTCAGATACAGGTGTTGACCACTTGTATTCACCACGAGGGTGGTTTACCTCAATAACATTCTTTCCACTAAAAGAAGACATTTGATATAAAGGCATCTCCAACTTTTTAACTTGTGCCCAAAGTTCAATTGGTCCCAAATCATCTGGTTGCGCATCTTTCATCAAATTCATCAAGTGGTAAGAATCCACATGAGAGCTTGCTGTGTAATAGTTGTCCCGAAGGAACATCCCATTATTTAAAACTGGTGTACTCATTTTTATATTTGTTTTATTGTTTACTATTTAATTATCTAGAAAATAGTGATCTGCCCTGCCTTTTAATTGGCTCTCTTTTAGCAGACACTCTACTAGCATTTGTGTTTTGTTCCCCGATTCCAGTTGATGATGCGTTTCTTGAAGCTTCTTCTGTTCTTAAAGCTCTTACTGTACTTGCATTTGCCACATTAGCCCCAAGTTGTTTCACTGAGTTACGGTAATTAACCGGATCAGCTAGTAACCATAATGCTTCAGCAACCAATGAAGGATTTGCTTTCTCTCCAAACTGATGTTGTTCAAGTAAGTATCCTAATGCATTTGTAGGATTACCTTTTGCATCTTGATACTTAGTAGCATCTGTAAGACCATAGTATAACATAGTTTGAACTTTGTTATTTAATGGAATACCATTTAAGTTATTGTTGTTTAAAGTACTGTAAACAACATCATGGTATTTTTTCTCCATGTCATTTTTACGAGCTTGAGCTGCTTGCTGATCTTTTAATCTTTTTTCAATTACTTCAGCTTGTCTTGCATCTAACTTTGGTTTATACCTTTCAGCATATTTTGCTAAGTCACCGCGATCTTTAAGTACATTTACTTCATCTTCAATTTCTTCAGTAGAACCAAATCCAGTAAGATTTAAGTATTGTCTTGCAATACTCTCTTGATCTTGTTCATTAGAAATATCTAAATCAAATGTTTCTTGTGCTCGTGCTAATTGACTAAATACTGATTTAATGTCTTGACCACCATTTAATGCATAGTGAATAACTGCTTGAACTTCTTCAGGTAATTGTTGAAACAATTGAACTGGTGCGTTCTGTGCAACTTCACTTGTTTGTGAGTCAATGTTTGCTTGAATCAATTCTTCAAAATCATCAACAGTATAATCAGCCAAAGCTTTTCCGTCATCAAATGGTTGAAGTACACCTTTATCAATTAACCTTGTTGCAGCTTCAATCATTGCATCTTTGGTTAACTTAGGTCTTCCACCTTTGTTTACTTGCGCAGTATCCTCTGAATCATCATCCTCCTCATTGTTATTCAAAGGTTGATCAACGATTGCAGATACCGCAGCTTTAGCAACTTCTGGATCTTTCAATGACTCTGTATCATCATCACCAATTTCATCTAGGAACGATATGTCAACTTTATCTGATTTTAAAACTGTAGGTTTAGCTTCCGAAGGAGCAATTACTGAACTCGCTGATGGAATTCCAAGTAAATCATCTAGGTTATCAAAATCAACCTCTTCTACCGCTGTAGTAGAGTTTTGCGCAGCTGCTTGAGCTGCTTTTTCTTCTTCTGTCATCTTTGTTGGTTTTAGTTCTGACTATAAATAATATAAGCAAATTTATTCAATTGTAAACAATATATGTTTAACTATTTTTGGTTAACTAAAAAGTTTTTGCCATACTATAGTTAAAACATATAATTATTTTACTTGCTAGGTTTTTTCTCATCAAATCGGTTTTTATTTTCCTTAGCAATAGCTAGTTCCATTTGTTTGTTTCTAGATTCATTCATCATTTTTTCTCTTTCAATATCTAATTTTTGTTGACCTAAATCTGATTTGTTTGATTCTTTCTCTCTGTTAAAGTTCATGGTATCAGCATATTGTTCAGATTGCTTAACATCTTTTAATACATCTTGGAAATCAGATTGTTGATTTTTATTGACATCTTGCATAGCTCCATAACCAGCAGCTTTAATTTCTGCCTCAAGCAATCTAGATCTGCGGTCTTTTTCTTTCTCACGAGATATATGATCAAACTCCATTTGTTTTTCTGCTTTCTTAGCTGCAATTTCTGCCTCTTGTGCTTGTTGTGCAGCTTGCATCTCTTCTTTTCTTCTTTCTTCAGACTTGGTTTCAATAGCTTTAAGAATAGTATTTAATGAACCAATTGAATCTGATTGCATTAATTCACCTAAGTCATAAACAGAAGCGCCTGTTGTATTATTGCTCATAAACACTTGCTTTAATTGCTCAAGTGTATTTCTGTTATTGGCATTGGTCAAACAAAATACATTTAAGTCTACAAGCAATAAATCCGTACCATTGATTTCAAAGTTTGTTCTTTCATCTGGAGAGATCATTCCTTGCAATCTAATGGATGATTTATTTGAATGATAATATTGTGCTAAGTCAGTTCGCATAGCATGCACACGCGGCATTAAATGATCACTGTGTTGAATAAAATAAGTTTCTGTTTGAGCATAAGAACCAGACATAGCTTGTTCAATTCCTGTTGCTGTATTTATTTGTCCAAGTTGTTGTCCCATACGTTGAGGGTTTAAACCAACAACTTCCATTGCTTGCGCTTTAAAGTAATTAGCCAACTGGATTCTTGACATTAATCTGTTTGATTGTTCAAGATTTAAAACTTGGTAATGTTGAAAGTTTGTTGCGCTTTCTGTATTGGCAATAGATGGATCTAAAGGAAGCATTGAAAAATCTTTCATGGCTACATAAGCTTTTGCAAGATTGTTCTTACCCCAGTCTTCACCCATTGAATGTTTTGGAATAGCATTCTGATCTAGTACAATTACTGATCCTAATTCATCTACAAGAATATCTGCAATTTGATTGTTGCAAATGTTATATCCAATTTGTGAGGGCTTTAGCAAATCAACAAATGATGTAGACTTTGTATTTCTATCAGAGAACACTCTTCCTTCAATTGGGAGTTTTGCTCCATACATAGTTTTATCTCCACGGAATTGAAATTTCAATGGTCCTGGTTTTTGTCTATCAATGCCAAGATAAATTGGATCAAAGTCTGTATCAGTTTCTGTGTTAAAAATAGTTCTGTTGTTTCCAATCTTAACCCCACCCCACACTTGATTAACCCAGAACCATTCTATGTGATCACCAAAGATTAAATTGTCAGCAGTTTCTTTTTTCTCAAAAACTTTATTGTAAATTGGTTTTGTAGTTACTACATAGTTTTCATCTACAATTTCAGTAACAACTGCACCATCTTCATCAATCTTAGTTAACTGACCAACTCTTCTTTGAGTTTTCCAATAAGATGTAGATACGCGCAATAATTCAACTGTATGTAAATTTCCCGCATGTTCACTTTGTCCAACAATGTAGGATACAACATCATGAGGATCATGTGCGTTTTCTACAAATGAAAGATGTCTACGCATATCTACACCAGATCTTCTATTGGATTCATAATCATCATCTGTATTATACAATGAACCATCATTTGGAATACCATCAATCATGTATCTTGCTGAACGTGCAGGGTGCAATAACTCAAGTGATTCTAATTGTTCAGCTGTCATTAAATAACCATACTTATCTACACAATCAGCAATTGTAAGCATGTCAATCCATCCTGCCCAGTTACCTTGAGAAATATAATGTACATTTGGAGATTTATGATAAAAAGAAAGAGCTGGATTTAACAATTCAATATCATAATCATCTTCTAGCATTTTAAAATGCCAAAACTCACTGTCTGTAACTATGGAATCTCTAAAAGCTGTTTCTTCTAGTTCATCCATTTTAAAACGATTTACATCAATTGCATGTTGTTTAACCGCCCATTTCTCAGCAAGTGTTTGATATTTTTTAGAATAAAAATCTTCAATTTCTGGAAGTTTTTTTAATGCTTCTGGATTTAATTGTTGTTGCGCTTCTTGTGAGTTTGGATCTAATCCCATTTCCACCATTTTAGCAATAAGTTTTTGCTGCGCATACTCAACTAAAACTTTACTTATAGCTTCAGTTTTTTTATCCATAACTTCATTGTATGAATATTCATCTACTGCGCGATAGTCAACCTTAGTATTTCTTTTTGCAAATTCAGATACAAGGGTGTTTACTAAATTAGGAATAATTGGATAAAACTTCAACTCTAATGCTTCATTTTGTCCTTCGGTAAGGGTTTCAAGCATTTCAGTCATTTCATTCTCTACATCTGGTAGATAATCTGTTTTATCAATTACTCCTTTAGCAAGTTTGTAATTCTTCATTATGCGTCTGGCTTTAGAACCAATCTGCTTAATACCTTGCCACTCTAGCCAATCAATATTCCACTTTGACCACTCGTCATCTTTTTCTTGAGCAGTAACAAATTGTATAGGTTGGGTAAATACACCAAATCTATTCTTCTTAGTTTTCTTGCCCTTTTTTAAGTCTATTGCATTTAATATTTCCATTATCTAAAGTTTTTAAATGGATTGCGGGGTTTCTTCATACTTAAAGATTCACTGCTTGATCCAAGATGTCTATAAGGACTCCTATTTAATTTATACAAATTTTCTGACTTTTCCAAATCTTCTTCGTTATCATATTCAACTCTTTTCTTTAAACCTCTGCTTGCTTCTTGTATTTTTACAAATGTAATTAATGCTCCCAAGGAAATTAATCTATCCACATTGACTCCTGGTTGATAATGCTCCATCTCAATCATGGCCATGTAATCAGGAATTCTAGATATACCATAATGCTTCTTATAGACCTTTCCATCTTCATCAGTTTCTACATCAAGTTCCTCTCTAAGGTACTCAATTAAATAACTTAACATTACTGTTTTAAATATAGTAGAAACATTTCGCCAGCCATATTGCTGAAATTGAGTTTTAGATTGCTGTACCTCTTTAGAAAATACAATCTGCGATGATGGTACTAAATACTTTTGCTTGCGTTTAAATTGCATGTATTGAATAAAAAGAGGCACGTTGTTCTCTACTACTGTCCAAGCTTGATACCATTCAATAATTAACTCAAGTCTTTCATGAGTTTTATTAATATCATCATACCTACCAGTCCAAGCACATACTATTTTGTCTCCTTCAATGAATGTTTCTACTTCACCATTTGCTAATACTCTTTGTACCTGTACTGGGTTTTTGTAAACATGAATAGAACAAAGTGAATCAGAGGTTACTGTTTTTCCCTCTGACACAGGATCGACTGATGCAAAGTAAGTAGTGCAAAAATCTTTTTCCTCATCTGGTTCTTCCCATACTTGTATTGCACCAGATTTATCTTCTGAATTTTTTTCTATAGGAAAGGTTAATATAGGTTTCTTGGTTGTTGGTGATGCAATAATTTCACCTTTGTTGTCGTAAGCTAAATTATAACAAGCATAAGGATAATCTCCTTCTTCAATATCTCTTTTATGTGATTTAACAAGTTCTAATGGAAAAATGCTTTCACCTCTAAAAGCAAATGCTTCTTCCATATTTGTTGGTCGCTGAGAACATCTGATTTGATATGTTTCAGGATCTAAATCTTTTTTCCACTGCTTCTTTAACTCAATCAGTGCTTCTAATGCTTCTTCTACTTTTGAATTACCAAATTCATCAATGTAAGGTGGCATTGACCATTGTTCTGGAATAAACAACCCTGTGGTAAGAACTGTTCCTTTTGAATCAGCCCATTTGTTTTTAATTTCATAAAATCCATTTCCTTTGGCTTTGTACATATATTTGCGCAAAGGTTCACATTGTTTTAAATCTCCTACGGTTCCTGATCCAATAAAATATCCTGTAGTAATTTCACCAGCTTGTAATGCAGGAAGCATGAACTCATACGTTTTGTCCATAGATTTAGCAATTCCGGCTTCTTCATAAAAAAACAAAGTACAAAGTCCCCCTACACCGGCTGTATCTGATTGCTCAAATGACAAAGCCTGAAGAACTCCTTTTCTACCTCTTTCTGTTTTTCTACCATTTTCAACATACTCAATTTTCTGTTGCCACTCACCAACACCGCCTGGATTCATTGGTCTATACCATGCTGTATTTTGATTTAAAAAGTTTTTGTATTCATTGATCATTTTCCACGTACCATTTACACCGGTTACATACGCGCTTAATGAAGAACCAATTTTAAGTACTGGTCCATATTCAAACCAAAGAACATTTACAAGTTTAGCTCCATGATAAAATGAAGATCCAAACTGTCTTTTCTTTAAAATTATTCCGTGTAAATAAAACAATTCACCAATTGCTTCATAAAGTGACATGTGATATTGAGCATCATGAATATCTGGAAAATCTGTTTTTCTTTTTACTTTATCAATGATTGGTAAAAAGTTAATCCAAAAATAGTAATCTCGTGGTAAGTAATATTTTTTATCACCTTTCCAAAACAAAACACCTTTTCTAGATTTTAGTTTTTGATCATTCCAATAATCAATAAAATCTTTAGTACCATCTGCAGCATCACAGAAATAACCATTCTTTTTAAACTTTAAACCTTGTTTTTGAAATTCATATACTATTTCATCAAAGTCATACTGCCCAGGTTCTTTAAAATAATCTGCTTCTAAAGTTGTAGCCATATCAAGTCTACTTGGAAAACTATACGTTGTCCAAATACCGTCATGCCATAAAGGTATGTCTTCATGAAATTGGCCTAAGTCATCATTAATCATCGTAACTTAGTTTTTGTCCGCCTCTGGCTCTTGATGATTGTTCTTCTTCAAGATCTTTAGCAACTCCTTTAAATGATTTACGGATAGCATCAAAGTTTTTTGCTGCACTTACAATAGCTGTAATATTTCCATCTCTACCGTCAGTAATTGTTTGATTCTCCATGTAGAATGCTAATTTTTCTAACATGTTAGAAATACCATTGTATGCACGAATAGTTGGAGTTTCATACATGTCTTTGCATCTATCCAAAGCTATTCTAATAAGTCTATCTTCCGGATCAAAGTTAGGATTTAAGTCAGAAAGAATTTCATCTTGAACTTCATCTTGCGGCCTATTAAAATATGGATTCTCAGAACTTCTGCAACTCATATAAAATAAGTAAGCATAAATTTCTAAGTGATTATCCGGATACTCTTCCATTATCCTTCTTAAAAAAGGAATCGTGTGACAATGCTCCGTTGGAACTACTTTGCCATTTATTGCATCAAATAACTTAATGGCCATGGTTTAATATTTTTTCTCTGTGTTCTTGAACATACTTGAACATTGCAATTACCTCTTTCCTCATGTAAGGTAATTCATATGGGGTTACACTTTTTACTAGCGGATCACCCATAGCATCTGTAGCAACAACAGGATAACCATTCTTATCTAAATGATCAATTTCAAATTCAATGTGATCTAGTTGGATTTTACCTGGTTGTAAATTAAAGTTATGCTTTAACATAATGTACATGTAAGTACTTAACTGCAAAGCATACTCATTATAATTACACTCGTCTAAATGAGAAAGTGGGCCAAGTAATTTTTTACTTTTTCCTAGTCTATCTGTAAATCCTTGAAGTTTAATTTCTTTATTTGTTTTGTAATCATAGACATCAATCAAATCATCTACAACCTCAATTCTATCTGCTTGTCCACAAACACCTGCAGATTTTAAATACACCAAGTGTTCAGGATAAATACCTTCAACCAATTGTTGATCTGGTGCTAATTTAACCATTCCATCCATTAATGGATTTATGATTGTTAACTCTTTTCCTTTACGAGTAATAGTGTTACAAGCAAGAACATCTCTTTCTCTTTGATCATGATACCATGAACCTAAACTAACTGCTCTTTTATTTTCAGACTCCCACAAATCAATTATCTCTTGCGGTTTCATTTTGTTGTACTTAGGATTTTTACCTTTAGAACAAGCCTCTGCCATTTTAATTGTATCAAAGGGTTCTTTAAAGTAATGAATTAACCTAGTTACACTAATCCAATCAATAGGATCTCTCTCATCAATACTAATGTACCGATGATCATCAGCATAAAATTTTACACTCATAGTTTTGCCTTTTGGTTTAAAAATATGATCGCTGTATTTCTTACTTCTTCATCTTTACTTTTAAGTAAAAGTTTAAGTTTAAAAAAGTCTTGCGGTGAAATTACTTGACCTGCTAATAAATCTGCAGCAAGAGCAATAGTTTCTAAATATTCTTTTTCAGCTGCAGGAATTGATAAAGTTTTATATGCATCATAAGTGTTTACACTGCCATTTGTTAGTTGATTAAAAAATCCATTACCTGTAGAATTAACATGTAAGTGACCTGAATAAGCATCTGGAAGTGTAGCACTTATATTATTTGGATTCTTTGACATCTTCTAATTTTTTTTGTAATAAATAACTTTCTTCATGAGACAAAACAGCATCCCATTTACCTTCTGGACAATCAGAACCAAGCGCTCTTAGTTTTAATCCCATACTGCATCCACAAGATCCACAGCACGGTCCAGTTCCGGGAACTAAACATTTATCTCCTTTTTTGTCTACTAATGGACACTGTTCACAGATAGCCCATCTTTCTTTGGCAATTTCTTCAACATGTTCATTTTTGAAAATGTTATTCTTGATCCCCTCCAGGATTTGCCCTTTTGCTTTCCAAACTTTTATTACGCTTTTCATATAATGGTTTATAGTATTCATTACACATTTCTAATCCTTTAATTTTGCTATCTAGTAGTGTCTTAGAAAGATTGAACTTGATGACTTTTTTAAAATCTTCTTGAGAATTACTCTCCAATAATTTTTGCATTTTTTCAATATTCTTTTCAAGCTTTCTTCTGCTTAATCTAAGAGTACCTAAACCATGCAAAAAGATTGTAGCATTTTCCAAATTTTCAATCTTTCTAGTTACTATAGAATAGTAAAACTCAACAACATCCCTTACCATTTCTTCTGGTAAATTTAATTCTTGAGCTGTTTTTTTAATTAGCTCTTTGCCCTTGGTCGGTTTCAAGATGATATACTTTTAAATTCAGTAATATAGTTCCTTCTGTCAATAACTCTAAATTCTTATTCAATGAAATAAGTTTGTTTCCCAATCCACTTCTAGTTACTAAATTTTCTTTTACACACTTTGTAATAAAGTTTCTTGTAGTTTGAACATTGCCAAATATTTCTTCAGAAATAACTTCATTACAAAAATCTGACATATTCATTTCACCGTATAACCCCAATAAAGACAAACAATCTAATTGTGCCGGACTTAACCTAATCTTGTTTATGAAGCAATGCATGTTTATTTGAAACTTGATTACTTCAATCAAAGATAGCGGCACTTGCTTGTTAACAACTAACGCTTTTGCCATGATTACTCTTTTTTTGTTTCAGCTTCTTTTTCTTCTTCTTCAGCTGCATCTTGCATAGCTTGATTAATTTGCATCATTCTCATTGAATAATCAAATGCTTCAAACTGTGCTTTTTTAATGCGCGCTTTGTACTCTTCAACAGTACATTGAGCAGCAAGAACTTTTTCTTGGCTCTTGTAATATGCAATTGTTTTTTGTTGCATAGCTTGTATCTCTTCTTGAGTATACTCGCGTTCTTCTTGGTTGGTTTTTTCTGACATAATATTTAATGTTTATTGTGTCAAATATAATAATAAATGTTTAACTAATTAATGTTTAATAAAAAAAGCCACCCTAATGGATGGCTTAGGCCTATGATTATCTCATCATAGGGGGGAGCTATTTTCTTTTTAGGTTGTTCCCTTTGCCATTTCTAGCGCGGTTTGTAGAAGCTTTTTCACTTACTAATTTACCTGATTTAGTATGTGATTTATCTTTGCCATCTTTATTACCATAAGTTCCAGATTTTCTATTAGCTTGATTTAACTGTTCTCTATATTTAATGCGCGAAGGGCTTGAATGATACTCTTTGTTGTATTCATTCTTTTTTTTACGCGCTTCAGGGTTAGCCGCAAAATATTTTGCTGACTTGCTAGTCCCTGTAGATTTTCCAGCTAATGAATTTCTAGCCATTACTTATTCTTTATTGTAAAGTTAAAGATTGTAAACATATAAAACTTTTTAGAAAAATCCAATTCTATCCAAAGCAAATCAACAAATGATAATCTTACTTTAATTATGAACTTGTCTAATTGCTTGTTAGTTACTTTCCAGTTGTTTCTTAATTTCATTTTTATTGTTTTAATAGTTATTAAATAGGAAATTTAATGCTGTCAATTGATTTCACAGTGACATCTTCTTCTTTAGAAGATATTCTGCGTGTATCAAAAATTAATATTCTTCCACCTGTTGGTTTTATAGGTGCACCTCTTTCAACATGCCATCCTTGGGATCCCGAACCATACTCTTCTTTGTAAGTACCAGTTAACATCAAATGCAAATGTTTCTGTAAAAGAACATAACCTTTATGTACTTTATGTACTATTGTATCTCTGACATCATTTCTAGAAGAATTTTCATGAATATGTCCCATTACAAATACATCAAAGTCTTCATACATTTCTAAAGCCCTAGTAAGATTTAATGCACCTTTGGTTACAACACCGCCACCGCCTGAACCGTGAAAATATTTAATCTTATGAGTCATTAAAAGTTTTGGTCTTACTTCTTGTCTAATGATTAACCATCCACCATATCCTCCGGTCATAACATTACTTCCAGCTTTATAGTTAAGAAGATCAACAAATCTTTGAAGAATGTCAGTTTCTTGGTACTTAATAATTGCAGTTTCATGATTACCATATCCAACTACCGTCAAAATGTGAGCATACGGTAAAAACCACTCTACGGCAGTTTCTACAATACTGTCTAAATACTTTGCGTTGTTGTGTTCTGGTCGGATGTCAGACTTGTTGCCTCTGCGATCTCCTTTACCTTGCATTAAACAGAAAAAATCCCCATTAACCATTACGGGGATTTTTTTATCTAAACAGTAATCTAAATCTTTTTGAAGTAGTTTCCAATCACATTTTGGATTGTCCCAGTGCAAATCTGATAATACAGCTAATTGTACCTTTTTTCCTTCAAGTAATAATTCATGAACATTTTTTGAATGTTTTATAAGTTCCATAAAAGATGATTTAAGTGTAATGTTTACTAAGCTTCATTTTGACTGATAGCACCTTTAGCATTTAATAACACCTTACGTACATTTGCAGGCTGAGCTACTTTCCAATCAGTTCTTCTTGCTTGATATAATCTAGACTTTAAAATTCTACTCACACTCATTGCATTTCCTTGGTTTCCTCCAAGTACATGATAACAATCTTTATCCTCTCCCACGTAAATCCCTACATGACCGCCGCCATCTCTTTTAAAAGTAAGAACATCTCCAAGCATTGGTTCTTTAGCAGCAACCCCCCATTTAGCCCATGATAAAGCCCACAACGGTTTATCTACTACAGTTAATCCTGCTTTATGTGCAGCATAAGCTATAGCTAATCCACACCAAGGAATTTCATCATTAGTATAAACTTTATCTAGACCAAGTTCTTTAGCCCAATTTAAAATTACAGGATTGTGTACTTTACCAACTACTTCTTTAGTACCAAGCATTTTTACTGCTTCAATTAAAATTTTTGGTGATTTTTCTTGTTGTAAAAAATTGTAACTCATGTATCAATTTTTGATATTCTTGTAAGTATCTGATACTTTTTCTATTGTACCTCTGATTTTTTTAACTGTACTAAATACAGATTTAAGCATATTGTTACCTGTAATGTCAAACCAGTTTTCATTAATTGATGATAACTCTATAATAGCAAATATACACAATAAAAAATTTGTATAAACCGCTTGTGTAGGAACTGCAAATGAATGCCCTAAAGCTTTAATTACTCCATTAGTAAATGGAGTAAGTGCATAATAGTCTAATGGAAATAATGCTCCAGCAAAAATATAATAACCCGCAGCTTTGAATATATAACCTCTTCTTAACAGTTTTGATTTAAATACATCTCTATATTTTCGCCCTTCAACACAAGCAATCTTTTTTAAAGAAATTAATTTAACAATTGTATCTATAAAAATAATAGTCATTAATAGAATTGCGCACATTTCTATTGGAGCAAAAAATGAAAATAGAGACAATATAAGGAGAGTTAATTTGGTTTTCATAGTACTTTACTTGAAATCAGTTTAAATGCTAAATAGATAAGCAAAATGAGCAAACAAATGCCACCCACATATGCTAAAAAAATTACCCATGACGGGATATATTTAATTTTTTCTGGTTTCAGTGTTTTAGTAACTACTTTGGTATGATATACATCATTCCCTTTTATTACTTTGATGATTGGATCTACTGTTGCTTTAGAAGTATAAATATTATTTTGAAGCTTAGTTTGAAGACTTAATATTTTGCCATCTTTATCTCTAATGACTCCATTAAGTTTAGATAACACATTGCCTAAAGAATCACAATATAATGTATCTTGTATATATAAAGTTTCACCAGGTATCTCTATAGTGCTATCTCTATATTCTATAACTGTCTTAGTACTATCGCTTTGCGTACACAATGGGCAATATTTAGCTAATCTTTTTTCAAGAGAACAAGAACTAATAGATACTAGTAAAAATAAATATATCAGATATTTCATGTATATAATATAGTGATTATAAATAAACTATGCAACTTATTCAGGAGATATTTCTGGATCTGGTTCTGTAACAATAACTTCTGCTACTTGATCTTCAGTATTAAGTTCTGTAGGAGCCGGATTAGGTTCAATAGGTTTCTTTGCAACATACTCAATTAAAGTAAGTTCTTTAATCCAAGAAAGATCAGAAGCTGTTATCTCTTCCATCGAAATAATCCAATTGTCATTATCATCTTGGATAGGATTGAAGTAACTATCAGGTGCATACTGTTGACCTACTAATTGTTCTTTTTGTTCTTCAGTAAGCAATCCTACTAAGATACCTGTGTTTGTTGTTTCCATGTTTTATTTATTTATTTATTTATTTATTATTAAACTTGTCTACCTAATGCTGCTTGGAATGCTTGAACTCTTGTGTTAAAATTAGCAGCATTTGTTGAAGTTAACCCAATTCCAATAGACGAAAGTGCAAATCTTGCGTTAACTGATTGAATAATATTTCCATTAAACATTGATGATCCTATAATATAAAATTGATTATAAGAACTTGAACCGTATGCTTGAGAAATAGTGTATACAGATGCTCCATTTTTATATAAAGCACCAAATGATTGGGATTGAACAGTACCATTCCAGAAACCAACTGATTCAGTTAGTCCTGTATTTGCAAAATTTTGCAAACCTACATATTTAGTACTAAGCCCAGTAGTAAAGCCAAACAGAAATCCTCCCTCTTGTAAACCATTATATCCAGTAGCAGTTCCTATTGTTGTTTGATAAGTACTCCAGTGGTTGTTGTCATTAAGTATTGTATAACCATAACTATTACCTCCCTGATATCTAGCAAATGTGTTAGCATATGTATTAGTTCCATTTCCTGTAATACCATTTGCGTCATGAGTCCAACCTCCAAAAAACTGTAATCTTAAAGCATCATCTGTATCTCTAGGATCTTTCAAATTAAACTTGTGACTGCTTGCAGTACCACCAACAAATGGATAAAGTGCCTGTATTTTAGTCCATAGCCCATCTGCCTTAAGACCTTTGACTAAATTATCTATTGCTAACATTTGAGTAGTATTAGTTATACCTGCTGCAGTAACAAATGCTTGGGCATTTGTATCTAAAGCTAATCTTCCTAATGTTGATTGAAAGGCTTGTACTCTTGTGTTGAAATTTGTAATATCTCCTGCTGTGTTAATAGTATCTCCTAAAGATAAAAATGCATAATTTGTATTGTTATATGTAGGACTTCCTGATGATATACCTAATGTACCTAGGAAAAAATAAGGAGAGTTTAAATTCCAATTATTACTGAATCCACTTCCTACAGATCCCAATGATGTACCATTAAGATACAAAGAAGTATATACCGTATTACTAAAGTTTTCAGTAGATAACATTAATAATCCAGTTCCTGCAGCTATACTAGTACCAAAATAATTTTGACCTCCAAAATAAAACTGACTTAAACTTACACCCCATCCAAAGAACTTACTAGGATCATTGGCATCTGCCATTCCTGTTTGACCACCAGTTGATGGAGCAGTTGGCATACTTCTATTATATGAACTCCAATGGTTAGCACCGCGTGGTATTCCTAGCGCAGATACACCATCTGTTAATTTAACAAGTGTATTAGCGTAACCATTTGTTCCATTACATGTCATTCCATTAGCGTTATGAGTAATACCACCAAAGAATACTAATCTAAACGCGTCATTCGTATCTCTAGGATCTTTAAGGTTGAATTTATGACTAGATGCAGTACCACCTACAAAAGGATATATAGCTTTCATCTTTGTCCAAAGTCCATCTGCTTTAAGACCTACTACTAAATTATTAACAGCAGTTTGTTGAGTAGTATCAGTAATTGCAGCTGCAGTAATAAACGCTTGAGCATCTGGATCAGCTTCAAATACCGCTCTTCCTAATGCTTGTTGGAATGTTCTAATTCTAGCAAATAAGTTAGCATTTTGTGTAGCATTTAAAAGAGTCGTTGTAAAATGTGCAAATGCTATATTAGCATTACTAGCATATGCTTGATATTCTCCATATTGCGAAGAATCCCACCAATAATAATACCTAACAGTAGTTGCTAACAAAGTAAAAGGAGTATCTGTATACCAGGGTGTTAAATTACCTGATGCAGTTGGTAAAATATTAATACCCTTTCTATATAATTTTAATTCATTAGCAGCACCTGTATCTCCACCAACTATACTATAATAATTATCATATGGTGCATTTGTGCCAAAATTCATATAACTGCCATAAGGACCACCTTGGAAACTATCTGGAAACAACATTGAATATGACCAGTCATATGAGTCTTCATCACCCTGAGTATATCTTTGTTTTCCAATAAATGTTCCAGTTGGATTTGCTGTTCTAGAATACACACCATATGAACGAGCGTTAGCATTATTTGTGTATGCCCATCCATTAGATCCATTACCTGTTATACCATTTGAATCATGTGTTATTCCACCATAAAATGTTAATTGATTACCTGTAGGTGATTTCAAATTCCATTTATGACTTGTAGCAGTACCTCCTACAAATGGATAAATATCATCTAAACTAGTCCATAAGTTATCTGCTTTTAATCCAATCACTAAGTTATTAATGGCATTTGCTTGTGTAACATCTGGAATATCCGCAGCGTTAATAAACGCTTGAGCATTAGCGTCTGATACTACAGGTAACGCAGCTCCTACGCCTGTTAAAATATTACTATTACCAGTTCCATTACCATACGCGTTAGTACCTGTAACAACACATTGAATAGTTGTCCCCGCACCTAAATCACCTGAAACAAGAGTATATGTTTGAGCAGTTGCGCCACCTATATTAGATCCATTCTTTTTCCATTGATAAGTATATGTTATAGGTGTTATACCAGTCCAAGATCCGTTTGTTGTAGTTAAAACTTGTCCAACTCTTTGTGTTCCACTAATTACAGGTGCTATTGTATTTGCTGGGAAAGCAGGTGCAATATTTGTTAATGTATTACTGCTACCAGTTCCACTTCCATAACTGTTAGTTCCTGTAAGAACACACTGAATAGTTGTACTAGCTCCGGCATCACCTGCTACTAAAACATAAGTACTAGATGTTGCACCTACTATATTAGAACCATTTTTCTTCCACTGATAAGCAAATGTTATTGGTGTATTACCTGACCATGATCCTGTAGTTGCAGTTAATGTTGAACCTACTTGTTGTTGTCCACTTATGAAAGGAGTGCTGGTGTTTGTTGCTGCTTGATTAATTAACAAACTATTACTAGTTACAGGAGATGAATAACCATCTATGCTTATTGCAGTAACTTTACAAGTAATGTTTGTATTCCAATCTGAACTTGTAAGTACATATGTTGAAGTTGTTATTCCTGTGTCACCAAATCCATTTCTGAACCAACGATAATAGAAATTAGGAGTAGTTGGACTTGTCCAAGTTCCTGTTGAACTTGTAAGAGTTTGTCCTACTAAAGGATTACCAGTTATAACAGGTGCAGCAGTGTTAACTGGAGCAACAGTGCTAAGATCTGCTTGTCTGGATAATGCAGTTTGATAATTAGCTACTATAGTATTGAAAGTAGCTGCTTCTGCTACAGTTAAACCTAATCCTGTACTTATAAATGATAATTCAAATGGCGCATACTTATTATTACCATAATTATAATCATAATAAGCATTAAATAATATATATGTCGGTAAACCTGTGCCTGCAAAATCAACTCGTCTAAGTGCTCCATTTTGATATGTTCTTGCACCATTAGTTCCAGCATTGGTTGCAGAGGTCATTATTAAACCTTTTGTATTAAGCATTTGTAAAGTTGCTGCACCAAAACCACCTAATGACATTTGCATATTATATGGTGTATAATATTGTTCAGCAACATTCATAAAAGTAGCTTGTAAATAACCATATGGACTAAATGGTACATGTGCTCCCCATAAAGACATTAATCTATCAGGTATAATACCCATCTTAGAATATACACTGATATGTAGATTTCCTGATGTAAATGTACTATTAAAATTACGTTGCGGTTGAACCCAAGCATTTATACCATTTCCTTTAGCTCCTGTTCTACTAAATGTCCATCCTCCTTGAAAATTAGTCAAAGTAAGATTTGGCTCTTTTAAATTTCCACTGAATTGATTTTGTATTCTTTGTGAAGATGTGTATCCTATAACTTGGTAACTTGTAGCAGTTAAACCAAATTCGAGTTGAGCACCCCATATAAACATTGCTGTTGTGCCATTACCTAAATAATTAGGAGTATTATCCGCACTAGCAGAACCAATAGCACAAGCATCTGCTCCATTATATGTTGACATTGTTCTTGTCAATGTACAACGATACCAACCATTACCGGCATCAACAATTGTAGCAGTTGCACCTGAAGTGACTGTTCCAACAGTTCCTGTTGCTAAATTAAAATAACCATAGAAAGTATTTGCTGTTGCAGCATTAAACATACTTATATAAGCCCAGTCTCTTGAACTCTTTTTCAAATAAACTGAAGTTGTATATTTTTCAGGACTAAGTGTAAGTCCAGATGACACATATAAGGTATGACTAGAAGATACGGCAGATTCAACAAATGAACTAGCTGTTGTTGTATTATTAGGATCTGTTGTTGAATTAGCAATAATGCCTATGTTATTTTTAACCCAATAAGCATTAGTAAATATCTCTGAATAATTAAATATGTTTCTAGTATCTGTAAGGAAAGGAAAAATGTCAGTCATTTTACTCCAGATATTTTGAGCTTTTAATTCAACTGCTAAAGTATTTAGAGCAGTCATTTCAATTAAACTAGTTTCAGGATTTCTAATTCCAGAATTATTTAAGTATCTAAAAGCATCTGGATCAGATACCGGTATGTTTGCAATTTGTCTTCCTAAAGCAGTCTGGAATGCTTGTACTCTAGTATATAAGTTTGCTGATTCAATAACAGTTAATTCTACATTTGAAAAATAAGAAAATGATTGTGTTCCGCTAGTATATGAAAAAAGATAATCTCCATAAATACTGCCACCTTCACTAAAATAAATATCTCTTATTGCGCCTAAAGGAAGATTTATAACATTAAATCCATTTTGTGCATCAGCAATTTTTATACCATTTTTATATCCCGATGTATTTCCTATTTGACCAAGCCCTTCACCATAAAAACCAGGAGAAGTTGAAGGCCAGTAACAACATGAAAGTTGTGCACCGATTGAACTTAAATATCCTCTTTGCGCTGGATTACTCCAACAACCCTCGCTATCACATCCTTCTTGATTTTGATAATAACCATAAGCCAAAGGATAACCACCGCTAGGAGTATAAAAACCCATCATGCCTAAAAAACCTGTATAATATGTATCAGCATAGGTATTTATACCATTCCCTGTAATACCCCTAGCATCATGTGTCCAACCCCCTTGAAAATTTAATACATATGCGGCAGATAAATTACGCGGATCCCTTAGATTAAATTTATGAGACGTCGCTGTTCCTCCAACAAACGGATAGATTGCTTTAAACTTACTCCAAATGCCATCAGCTTTAAGACCAATAACAAGATCATTTATTGCGGATTTTTGTCTAAACTCAGTTATTGACGCAGCTGTAATAAATGCTGCAGCATCTGGATCTAACACAAGAGTCTTAGACATCAATGACATTAAGTTATAGTAACTCATATTATGCTTCTGTTGTTACTCCGATTACATCCCAAAAATCATCAGTTGAGTTATATATGCAACCTATGTAAGTTGTTTTATTTATTACCGTTGTTGTTGGTAAAGTTGCTCCTATTGCTCTAAATCCTCCAGGTCCTGAATGAAAAGTAATTGCTCTGGCAGTTCCGTTATCTTTAATTCTAATCATTAATGGTTGACCTTGTACAGGTGTTCCAGATGGAGCAGCTATAGTCAAAGCAACGGATTGCGCAGTTACTACTACTAATTGATTTACTGTCGTTGGTGTAACTGTTGCAGAACTTGTAATAGTTTGAGTTGGTACTAAAGCAAAAGCATTCCAAATTCTATCTGTTGATAAATCCTGAGCATTACCATTAATTGTAATTCTTCGTGTTGATGGAACACCTGCTGCAGGAACATTTTGATTAAGTGTATTTGCAACTACTGAATAATGTTGAGAGCTTTCTGTTCTAAAATTTACAGTTTGAGATATACCACTTGTATTCTGCATGTTAATTTTAACTACAATTCTATCTGTTACAAGAAGAGTAGTTGTAGGCAATACAGCATCAGATACATACATTCTTACTCCGGTACTCATATTAGTAACAGGTACAGGATCTGATGTAAGAATTAATGTTTCTATACCCCCTGTATCTCTTTTGTACACTAATGGTCTAATGATCCAATCTTGCCCTGATGTAGTTGCATCAAAATGTAAATAAAATTGCCATAAACCTCCTGGTATTATAGTTGTACCAGGAATTCCTGCTGGTGTTTGAAATGCAGCAATGGTTGCAGTAGCTCCACCACCAACTGCAGCACTTACAATTTGTTGTCCTGTTGTAGTTGCAATTGATGAAAATTCTTTATAGGGTGTTTGAGTAATGGACTCATTAAGGTAAAAAATAGTAGAACCAAAAGATCCCGGTATTGTTACTGTAACATCATTACCAACAGCGGTGGTATTTACACCAGATCCTACAAAATCTATGTTATTGACATTGGATGTAACAACTACACCTTCTTCTTCAATAGCAATTCTTTTTGATATGTTAATTTCTGTTCCCATTTAAAAAGTTTTATTTAATGTGGTTATTGTCTATAACTGTTCATTCCAAGTAATAATCAAAGAAGAACCAGAAGCTGACGTATCATATCCAAAAAAACCACTTGGGTAATAATTACCAAGCCCATTTGCATCCATGCTAATTGTAGTTCCCGCAGGAATTGATTTATAAGATACACCCCCATCAAATGTAATTAATGCTGGAGCTGTTCCATTACTAGCAAAAGATATAGAATAAACATTTCCAACTATTAATGTTGGAATACTTCCTGTAGATAAAATTATTCTTGGTCTTATAGACAAAGCATATTGACTAGTTGAAAGAGCAACACTTACAGATTGCGTTTCCGGTCTTGCACCTATTGGAGAAACAATTGTAGTATTTACATTTACAGTTGAACTTAATTTCTCAATAATACCTTGAAGTCCTTTCAAGACGTTTAACTGCCAGTTGGTATTTAAACCGTCTGAATTTATAATTGACATACCTTATGATTTTAATAAACAATGTATATAATATACAAAATCTTTTTGTCTTATGCAACAAATGTAATCAAAAAAAAGGCCTTGAATAATCAAGACCTTTAAAATTAAAAATTATTATTTTATTTTTCTTTTACAACATTTAAAGCATTGATGATTGCAATCATATCTGCTAAACTATAAATACCTTTTATAGTTCCGGCATTAATAGCTTGCTCTAAAATATTTACTGCTTCTTCTTGTGTCATAATTATGCTAATAAGATTTTTTGAGCTACACCGTTAATTATTACTGACCAAGTTTTAGTACTTGTTAAGTTTTCAGTTGTTATTGCTCCTGCAGCTTGTGATGTGCTACCAACTACAAATTGATTATTTGCTGTAGATGCTGCTCCAACACCAATTACTACACTTCCTGTAAATGCACCTGATGTTGCACTACTACCTATAACAGTAGAGAATGTAGATGCAGCCGCATTTAATCCAATTGCAACAGAATAATTTGTAGCTGCAGCTCCTGAATTAGCACCTTGTCCAATTATAACATTACCTGTTCCAGTTGTTAATGTAAGTGCGCTTCCTGCACCAAAAACCGTATTATTTGCTCCTGAAGTAATAAATTTACCAGCTTCAAAACCAACACCTGTAGTATTAGAACCATAAGTAGCCTGTAAAGCTAATGCACCAACAGCAGTTATTTGAGTACCGTTTCCAGTACTAAAACCTGCATTATAACCTAATCCTGTATTCCAGTTACCTTGGTTATTTGCCAAAGCCGTACCACCTATTGCTGTATTATATTGTCCACTGACATTATTGCGCAATGCCATAAAACCTACTCCGGTATTATAACTTGAAGAAGTACTATTGCTTGCAATTGCTTGATCTCCAAATGCTGTATTAGTACCAACACCACCGTATCCATTATTCCAAACTGAATTGTATGTTGGATTATATTGAAGAAAAGAAATAGCAGCACCTGCTGGTCCTTGTGCGCCTTGAGGCCCTTGAGGTCCTTGTGGACCAATAGCTCCTTGAGAAGCTAATAAAGCCCAGTTTGCTGTAGCTAAGTTAGGTGCAGTTGTTCCTGAAGTAGGTGCAATACAGAAGTAAGATGCTCCGTTGTAACCAACTGCGTTATTCAAAACATAAGAAGTACCAGATACCCAAGCACCTTGCCAAGTCAATCCTGCTGGTCCAACTGGTCCAGGTACACCGTTAGTACCAGCAATACCTTGAGGTCCCATTGGCCCTTGAGGTCCTGAAGGAACTGCACTTGCCAAACTGCTAATAAGACTTGCACCAGAAATTGCTACTGGCTTATATCCACCATTATAGTTTTGATCTGCCTCACCATAATAAACCAAGTCAGTTGGTTGAATAGATGTTCTAATCATTTTTGTTTTGATTAGATTCAAGAAGTTGATGTTATTATTTAACATGTTTGTTTTTTTTAAAGTTGCTTATCTATAATATACTAAAAAATATTCACATATACAACAAATATGATTTAGAATCTAATTTGTTTATGCTCCCCATTAACACGACAGTTTAAGATACCTGTAAATGTATCTGCTTCAGATAAGTTTGCTGAGATTAGCTGATAGACATCCGTTTCTTTTAATACGGGCTTAATTGTATTATAGAAAGCAACTAATTCTGCTGCTTTATTTTCGGGAACCACACCCTCTCTCTGAGCTTTAAGACTTTGTGCTAAAGCTACTTTAGCCTCTTTGTCCTCTTCATTAGTTGACATCATAAGAGCCTTTTGCTCTTCGGTCAATTCCGCTTTAAGTATCTCTACCCAAGCACCTTCAATAGTTGATTTATATGTTTTCATCTTACCCTTGATTATTTATTACATTATTACCATCAATGCACAATCTTGTAACTCCAAGGCCTGAAACTGTTTCAAAAGCTCCACTTATTAGTCTACAATAATACAAACTACCCTCTAAAGTTCCAAAACCACCAAATGCACCTTCTCCACCTGTGCAATTAGTAAATACACCACTCGCTGTGCCACCAGCAGCGAATGAACCATATCCACCCGTGCAGTTAGTGAATGTACCACTTGCTAATCCATTCATACCAAATGAAAATTCTCCACCTGTGCAATTAGTAAACACACCACTCGCTGTGCCACCAGCAGCGAATGAACCATTACCACCTATGCAATCAGTAAACGTACCACTTGCTAATCCACTCATACCAAATGAATCATCTCCACCTTTGCAGTTAGTAAACACACCACTCGCTGTGCCATAATTACCACCAAATGAACCATATCCACCCGTGCAATTAGTAAATACACCACTCGCTGTGCCACCACCAAATGAAAAATTACCACCTATGCAATCAGTAAACGTACCACTCGCTGTGCCATTTCCACCAAATGAACCATATCCACCCGTGCAATTAGTAAATACACCACTCGCTGTGCCACCACCAGCGAATGAATCATCACCACCTGAGCAGTTCTCTACTCTTAATGCTGGTAAGGAATTAGCTATTTTAAATTGTAACGTTCCAACATCAACCCCTTTTACAAATACATCATTTGCAGTGATTTGTATTGTACCCGTTCCATTAAATACTATGCTTCTGTTTCCATCTAATGAAACAAGGTCAACCCACGGAGCACTCATAATAAAATTAGGACTAAAATTATAATTACCTGGAGCAGCAATAATAGTAATTCTATTGGTTGAACTTGGTGACATCCCTTGTGCGGTAACATAAGCTGCGGTTAACTCTGATGCATTTTGTACATCCGTTCCATTAGCAGCTACATATACATAGTCTGTGCCTTCTAATCTTCCGCTACTTGGGACAACTTGAGGAAATACAATTGAGTCTACTACACTCTTTTTTAAATCTTCACCTGTAATTGCAGCAGTTATATAATCACCATTTGTGGTTCCATTAAAAACCCCTATTGCAATTAAATCCGTTTTATCAACAGTTGTTTTAATTAGTTGATCTCTGACCAAACTAGCAAAATTTGTGTTATCACTTGACATTTTTGTAATTTTAGTTACCTGTATATGATAATATACAAAAAATATGTGTAAAAAACAAAAGCCTTGCTATTTTTTTAACAAGGCTTATGCTTAACACTTAACAATTAAAACTAATAGACTGCAACAACGTGAGATTCTATAGCAACAAATTTAGTCTTACCTTCAAGATCTAAAACATCGCAGTAAGACAACTGACGCGGTGTGATTAACACTTCATCTCCTGGTTTGCAGAAAGTAACTTCTTCACCTACTGCATATACTTTAAGACGAGTATAATGTTTTACAAGATCAGCTTCCATTGATGCTTGTGCTTCAGGACTTAATTCTAATCCTGCAATTTTTGACTCATAAGCCGGTTTGTCTAATAAGACAATTTTTCCTTGGTACTTCATAACTTTATTTTATTTATTGATTTTACAAACTTCTTCTAATCTATTCAAAACATCTTGTGCATTGTGACCATCATATTGATGTTTAACAAATGGCTCTTCAGGACATTGGAATAGATCCCAATCTTCTAACTCATAGTGATTGCTTACTTGTCCACCTGGCAATACAGCCATGACAATAAACCATCCGCCATTAAAACATGGCAATCCATCACTGTGGCATTTAGATTTATGTACATCGTACAATCCTTCTTTAGCCCAAGCATTAAATGCCGCAGCATTATACATCTTACGGAAAGCATACAACTCATTGAAGGTATGATAGCCATCAGAAACTTCTCCTTTATCTTCACGCCCTTCTTGATCATAAGATTTATGAAAAATATCTGGCTTGCATGGATAAAACTCACCATGTATTCCTTTGATAATCATGTCGCCAACTGATGCATAAATTGGACCTTCAAGAGTTTGAATTTTTACTTTGGGTTCCAAGTTATTTCCATCAAACTCAATTTCTACTTTCTCTCCCATGAACTCAGAAAGATCATCCATTGTTGCTAATGATGCATCTACAAATTCAACTGCTTCAATTGTAATTTGTTTTTTTGTGTATCTATTAATCATCTGTTCTGTTTTTAAAATATTCTATACTAACTTCAATTGCTACAATTGCACCTACTGCTAAAGTTACTCCAATAAATGAGCCTACTGCGATTTGATAAATTAACATGTTATTTGTTTTTTTGGTTTATATACGATTTTAAAATTGCCAAGTAATTAATAGCATCCTCAATTGTGTCTGTGATTGCTTCATCTTTTATCATAGCTTCTTTATCCAACAATGTGGATATACGCGACATCTTATCCATTAAGCGAACTAATATCCCTCTTTCTACAGGTACACCTACAACTGTTGAATTCTCAAAATTGGCAAATGGACTATTGTTAGATCCCCCGTAGTCATTATTTTTTCTAATAGCTACTTCCATGCATTTTGTAAAAGTTTTGTGCATATCATTTAAAAGCACATTTTCAGTTTTGTTATCTACAACATAAGTGTAGTGAACTTTTTTTTCAGGAGTGTTCATTTATTTTTGTTTATAGAATTTACCAAGTATGTTTCCATTAAGAAATTCTTCTTTTTCCAATACACCCAATGTGAATTGGTATTTGCATTCTGCATAAGACAAGTGTAACTTGCTAAAACAGATCTCTAGAATTTCTCGTCTAATTAAAATTCCATCTTTTTTAGCTTGTTTCAATACCTCATTACTGCTGTAGTAATTTTGATATGTAGCCTTGCGCACACGCTTATAACTTTTTAATCTTTTATCTGTAGGAATATCTTTCTTTGCTAGTTTCGTTTTTACATCTGCATAAAAATTTTTTTTGCCAATGTACCTAACCGGTTTGCCATCAATGATCGAAACCATTTCGTAAACAAAACCGATGGCTCCTTCTGGGATCATTTCTTCAGTGAACTCTTTTCCGTCTAATATCCACATACTTCCTAGTTTTTATGACGCGCCCTTTTGCCATAATTTGTTTTGGCCAAACTCTCACTCTCCGGCTTAGTGTTTTTCTCTTTTGGGAGAAGTACATTCGCTTTATTTTTAACAGGTCCCAGTGATTGTCCAGTAATATATCTATGATAAACTGGAGTAAACTGGTCCATTCCGATGCCAATACAGAAATAAGCCCTACAAAACTTGACTCTAAATCCATTGATTACTTTATAAAATGTTTTCATTTAAATACCGCTTTTAGTTCCTAGTTCATCAAAATATGTCAAGCAATTTTTGTCTATTGTCTTTCTTTTTCTAGCTAAGTTGGGATTGAGCATGATGTATTTGAATTCTTTACCATCTTTAACAGTATGAATGTAGCTGATCACACTTTTGCGGTACAATCTTTTCATAAAATCAGCGTACTTGTTGCGCGTGTACTGCAACTGCTCCATTAATGTTGCGTCAGTGTGTGGGATTTGGCGGTTGTGGTACAAAATATTGTACACACCATTGGTCATGTCCGCCATTTTTAAGATCCTACCGTAATCTACTGGGTTAAAGTTTTGAAGAATGTATTGAAGCGCTGAACTATCTATAATAACATACTCTTCGCTGTGGACAATTACTAGATCTTTGTCAACTACATTGATAGTTGTGGATTCTGGAAGAATTTCTCCAGTAGAAACATCAGCAACGCCTTGTTCTAATCTAATTTTCCTAACTATTGGCTTTATCATGACACAAATCTAACAAACTTTTTTTAATAATGCACCTTTTTGGGTGCAATTTTTCTTTAATTTGCTAATTTTTGCACCTTTTTGGGTGCATGCCCTCTTCTGTATCCCCCGTCATTGCTAGGTTTTTAATAGTCCCCCTATATTAGTATATTTAGGGAGTAAAAAGTCCTATTTACCTTGACCTTTATAAGCCTTCTTGTAGTTCTTACTGTTCTTAGACTTTGAAGTTTTAGTCTTTGCATGGACACCAGGTCTAGTAACTTTAACAGAGACTCTAGTGTTTGTGCTTTGTGTTCCCATTTTTGCCATAATTCAACTATTTTAGAAAAACAAATATAATAAAATAATACAAGCTCCCACCTGCCTTCTTGTATTTTGAACTCAACTCTGCCAGCAGTTCACCCGGTGCCACAATGCTTAACCATTCGCACTCCCTCTGGTAATGTTAAGTTACCGTATGAGCCAGTTTTATTTTATCAGTGTAATAACTATAATTGCTCCAGTGCAATATCCAAAAGCTGAAGCAAATGCCATCTTGAGTCTCTCACTCCAAGTCTTAGACTCTACCATGTATCCAACAAAGGGCAATCCTAAGAAAGGTCCAATAAAAGCAAAGAAGATCATCCCTAAGGAATTTGCTTCTGCTACATTCCGAATATAGAATGTGCTACAGATCTCAATGATGAGTGTACTAATGTAAATTATAAAATATCTCATGATCCAAAATTACAATATAATATGATTTTGACATAGTATAATGATCATAAGTGGCAACATAAGGGACAAAAACACATTATAATGTGCATTTTAAGGAACATTTTATACCCTATCGGGTACAAATAAGCTCAACTTTTTTATATAAGTACCCCATCGGGTACACTTTTAAGGTTATAACCTGATGTGCGGGGATCTAGTGTAAGGCTATACCCTGAATTATGTCGCAAATATCTGCTAAATATGCGACACAATCTGTAACAAATTTGTCAAGTTTATGTGACAAAAAACTGGACATTTTACAACCCCTGGGTAATATAGAATTAGGGTATATAAGGGTGTGGGGAACATCCCTATATAATCAACCCCCGGCCTAACAGAAGAAGGGGTGTACCCCCCATGTCAGCCACACCTCAAAGCAAAATCCAAGATCAAAACCCAAAAAAAATCCACCAGGGAAGAGTCAACACACAGCAAGCACACACCACCCACCACCCACCACCACGGGGGGAGGGAGGAGCACACACACTCACACAAGCAGAGCACACACCGAGGCAGCAGCCTCATCACTACTATATATAGTTAGACTACTGACCACCACACACCAGTCTTTATCCTAAACTTAAAATCTCAAGAGATTTTTCTAAACCCCCTTAAAAAAATTATTATGTACAAAGGAATTATTTTTGCCGCATTAGGTCTTGGTATGACCTCATTATCATTAATTGGTATGCTAACAGCTAACTCTGTTAACGAAGGTATTGGTGCTATTATTGCCCTTATCTTGTCATTCGTTCTATTCTGCTTAGGCATTATGGAGATTAATGCAGATGACAGAGAACCATTTGCAAGACGCAAGTAATGTACCAATTACAGTACTTCAATGGCTCCACAGTTGTGGAGTCATTTCTTTTTCCTTCTAAAGCTCTATGCTATTGGAAGAAGAAACAATTAATTAATAACGGTTCTCACAGATTGGGGACATTTAAAATCAAAAGCTTATGAAACGTCAAGCTTCAGTTGGAATGTTATACTTGTACACAATGATTATCATCATTGGTGTACTTTGTTTAACTTCTTGTGGTTCAGCCAAGGGTTGTCACACAAAAGGATACTATGTGTCCAAAGACATTAAGCGCGCACAGTCTAAACCACGCGCACATTAACATTAAGGGTAGGGCTTCGGCTCTACCTTTTTA
>Ga0209444_10000117_pt1 | contig 41412 bp, 41 predicted proteins | sample LauGreFaBDMM15DN_2_FD_188215 | JGI IMG/M metagenome (GOLD analysis project Ga0209444, IMG submission 188215) | Freshwater lake microbial communities from Lake Michigan, USA - Fa13.BD.MM15.DN (SPAdes) (version 2) | ecosystem: Environmental > Aquatic > Freshwater > Lake | place: Lake Michigan... | reverse complement strand
ATTCCTGCATCACCATCGATGTATGTGATGGCTGATTTTGTGCTGGCAGTGTTTACGAAACCAATGTCATAAGAGTTCAAACCAGTGCTGGCATTTAGCTTAGAGAAGTCAATTACTGAGTCACCCTCGGTGGCTTGAATAATAGGAAAATCGGCAGTTCCACCTGGGTAATTCAGGGTGACTTTCGAGTTGTTATCAGCTGACAAAACCTGCTCCTGCGTATCTATTGACTATTGAGTTAACCCTAGAGCATTGGTCAATCTAGCGGCACCCTCAGATATCTTCTCGTCGGTAGCAGTAATTGAGAACCTCACGTACTTGCTGCCTCCGGCTTCATAGAACTCGCCTGGAACTACCAAGATGCCTAGATCTGCCATCCTCTTTACAGTTACCCAGCAGTCCTCACCTAAGGTTGCCCAGAGGTAAAGCCCTGCCTGAGATTCAGCTATCTCAAAGCCATAAGCCTTGACTGCCTCAAGAAGAACTTCTCTTCTATTGCGGTAGATCTCGCGCTCAACTGAAACATGTTCTTCATCGCCGAGGGCAGCTATGACTGCCTTCTGAACTGGAGCAGGCATGATTAGACCGCTATGCATTCTGATGTTCACAAGACCCTTGATGAGAGCTTCAGGACCAGCAGCGAATGCGGCACGGTAACCAGCGAGGTTTGATTGCTTGCTCAAAGAGTAGATAGCTAGCAGGTTCTCGTAAGAGCCTTCACAAACTCTTGGGTCTAAGACCGATGGGATTCTTGTTTCTGCCCACTGACACCAACCGAGCTCTGCATAACATTCATCGCTTGCTAAAACTGCACCTAATTCACGAGCTCTGACAACAGCAGCTTTCATTTCAGCAACATCAAGAACTCGACCATCAGGGTTACCTGGTGAATTAATCCAAATTAGTTTGGTGTTCTCAGGCCACTTAGCTGGATCATCTTCACTGATTATCTCTGCGCCACATAAAGCTGCACCAACAACGTATGCGGTGTATGCAACAGAAGGTTGAACAACAACATCGCCTTTACCTAGACCAAGCATTAGTGGAAGGAAAGAGATAAATTCTTTAGAACCGATTGTTGGCATTACTTGGTCAGCGGTTAGTTCCACTCCACGTCTTCTACCAAACCATTCAGCAACTGCTGTTCTGAATTCAAGTGAACCACCAGTTGACGGATAACCAGGAGCGTTAGTTGAATCTCTAATGGCGTCTTGAATAATCTTTGGAGTTGGGTCAACAGGAGAACCAACACTTAGATCAACCATGCCGTTGGCATGCTTTTCAGCAATCGCTTGATATGGCTTTAGTTTTTGCCAAGGATATTCCGGCAAGCGATCAAACATAGGTTAGGCCTGTGGCGGGAGAGCTTTGATCACTTCGTGATCGCCTTCAATTGGACCAACCTTGGCAGCTCCGCCAGGAGATCCAACAACACTAAAGAATTCAACATTGGCCTTGTAGTAATCGGCCCATTGAGCAGGAAGGTCATCTTCGTAGTAGATAGCTTCAACTGGACATACTGGCTCACAAGCTCCACAGTCAACACACTCATCTGGGTGGATGTAGAGCATGCGGTCACCCTCGTAGATACAGTCAACCGGGCACTCAGCTATACAGGCTTTGTCTTTGACATCGACACAAGGTAGGGCAATTACGTAAGTCACTTAGATAATCCTTTTCATTCCTGAGTTCAATTATCTCTCTAGAGGTGGGCTTTTCTTGATCTTGCACGCCACTTTGCCACATCAATCTTTGGAAATACTGCTGCCACAATGCAAATAGCGATAGCAAACAGAACATATCGGTTGCCGTACTTGTCATCAGCAATGAAAGCATCAAAAGTCTCATTGCGAGATAGCCACCAGATTGAGACAAACATTCCAGCATTCAAAAGATAGATAGCTCCTCTTGAACCCCTCCATGTGCGAAGACCAAAGGCGATGGATGCAGTAGCTCCTAATGCAAGATATAGTCCCAGTGGAGACTGCCTGTCGTTAGCGGCAACGATGTTGTGAACGAGAGCACCTGCATAGCCCAAAAGAATTCCTAGAGGGAAACCAAACAACGCTTTGAAAGCTGGCTTGAACCAAGGCAGGAAGTTAGGGCTTGCCTGACGAAGACGCTCAGGGTCTGTGAACTTGAATTCAATTCCTGAAGCAACAGAATACGTATCTCTCTTAATTGTTACCTGGCTAGCATGAGCTTGAAGTGCAGCCTTCTTGAGTTCTGCAGTACTTTCTCCACCGATGATTACTGTTGCTCTCTCTCCTGGTTCAGAGATAACCCAGAAGGTTGGTTTCTTACCCTTCACTTCTTTGCGATACCTTCTCATTGCCATGGCTGTGGAATCATGAGCTTTCTTGTGATCTGGATGACCGTAACCACCCTTGGCGTTGTAAGTAATTACAGCGTCTGGTTTGAACGCAACCATGGCCTGATAAATGTCATCTGCAACAACAGGAATTGAAACTGCTGCCAAAGACATCTGATCAAGTTTTAGTGGAGTAGTTGGAACACCTAGGTTTCCAATTCTCATACCGCTATCGATATACGCTCTGGTGCCTGCGAACCTAAAGTTCTTGACTCCAAGGGCTGCCATCGCATTCTTGAGTTCACCAGATCGGAAAGCTCCCATCGCTGATGGGTTAGCTTCCAAAGACTTTAGTTCTTCAAGCTTTGCTTTGCCTCGCTCACCTCTAGTGAGGGTAAAGAGAAATACTTCAGCCCCGCGAAGCACTGCATCGGCCATAACGTGCCCAGTTTGAAGAGACTCATCATCAGGGTGGGCATGGACTAAAAAGATTCTTTTAGCGTTGAAGGATTGTTTGGCCATAGAAAAACCTTAGTTCAGTTCTTCTCTCCATTGACCTAAGTATGAACTTAGGGTATCTTTAGTTAGGTAACCCTAACTTCGAATGGTCTGATAACCATCGCGAAAGGACATAGTGCTCGCAAACTTTCTAATTGGCCTCCGTGAAGGCCTAGAAGCCTCCCTAATCGTAGGTATTTTGGTTGCCTACCTCAACAAGACAAACAACAAAAAAGGTGCAATTGCTGTGCTTTGGGGCACATTAGCGGCAATCCTGGTCTCCATCCTCGTAGGTATTGGACTAACAGTGTTTGTTTCAGTTGCGCCTAAAGGCATCAACGAAGTAATTGCAGGCCTAGCCTCTATCGTGGCAGTTGTCTTTGTGACTTGGATGATCTTCTGGATGTCTCAGCAGAGCCGAGCTCTAAAGGGAGAACTACACAAAAAGATTGATCTTGCTTCAACCTCAGTGTTTACTCTTGTCGGAGTAGCTTTCTTCGCTGTTATTCGTGAAGGTGTTGAAACCTCTGTGTTCCTATGGAGCTCATCTAGAGCGGCAGGTGATGACACCAACCCTGTTCTAGGAGCAACCCTGGGCCTATTGGTTGCAGCAGGTCTTGGCTACCTGATCTACCGTGGAGCACTAAAGCTAAACATCAGCAAGTTCTTCAAATACACCGGAGCATTCTTGATTATCGTGGCTGCAGGAATCCTTGCCTACGGAATTCACGAACTACAAGAAATTGGCTGGTTCCCATTCCTAACCGAGAAGGCTTATGACGTAAGTGGAATTATTCCTAAGGACAGCTTCGTTGATGTCCTACTAAGAGGAACAGTTAGCTTCAGATCATCTCCTGCAATCCTGGAGACAATAGTTTGGTTTGCTTACCTAATCCCAGTAGCTTACCTATACCTAAAGCCAGCTAAGAAAGTAGCTGCTTAGTAAATTCAGCCTTAAAGAAAAATGGACCTCGATTGAGGCCCATTTTTCTTTTTAAGTATTTACTAGCCAGCGTTCTCGTTCGCACGCTTCTTAGCAGAAGTATTACGAGCACGAATGTTGGCATCTAGTTCGACCTTGCGGATACGTGTTGCTTCAGGAGTAACCTCAACACACTCGTCTTCACGAGCAAACTCCAGACATTCTTCTAGAGATAGCTTGCGAGGAGGGGTTAGTGACTGGAACTCATCGCTAGATGCTGCACGCATGTTGGTGAGCTTCTTTTCCTTAGTAATGTTCACATCCATGTCATCAGCTCTAGAGTTTTCACCGACGACCATACCTGCGTAAACCTCGCTGGTTGGGTCAACGAAGAATGATCCACGCTCTTGCAGAGCAATCATCGCGAACGGGGTTGCAACACCTGCGCGGTCAGCAATAAGAGATCCGTTGATACGTGTAACAATCTCTCCAGCCCATGGCTCATAGCCTGCTGAGATGGCGTTAGCGATACCGGTTCCCTTGGTTGAGGTTAGGAATTCAGTTCTAAAACCAATTAGTCCACGTGATGGAACTAGGAACTCCATGCGAACCCAACCGGTTGAGTGATTCACCATGTTCTTCATGCGGCCCTTACGAGCAGCAAGTAGCTGAGTCATAGCACCTAGGAACTCTTCAGGAACATCGATAGTCAAATCTTCAACAGGCTCGTGGAGTTTGCCATCAATCTTCTTGGTAACTACCTGAGGCTTACCAACAGTTAGTTCATAGCCTTCACGACGCATCTGCTCAACCAAGATCGCTAGAGCTAGCTCTCCACGACCTTGAACTTCCCAAGCATCTGGACGCTCGGTAGGCAAAACCTTTAGGGATACGTTACCGATAAGTTCACGATCTAGACGATCCTTCACTAGACGAGCAGTTACCTTAGCTCCTTTAACACGACCTGCCATTGGTGAGGTGTTAATACCAATAGTCATCGAGATAGCAGGATCATCAACTGTGATCATCGGTAGTGGACGAACATCGTTTGGATCAGCAAGAGTTTCACCAATAGTGATGTTTTCGATACCAGCAACAGCAACGATGTCACCAGCTGAAGCTGATTCAGTTGGGAAGCGATCTAGTGCTTTGGTCTTTAGAAGTTCTGTGATCTTTACGTTCTGAGTTGTGCCATCCTGGCGAACCCAAGCAACCTGCTGACCCTTCTTGATAGTTCCGTTGAAGATACGAAGAAGAGCTAGACGGCCAAGGAATGGAGATGCGTCAAGGTTTGTAACGTGAGCTTGTAGTGGAGCTTCATCATCATAGGTTGGAGCAGGAATGTGCTTCAAGATTGCGCCGAATAGTGGTTCAAGATCTTCACTGTCTGGCATAGCACCATCAGCTGGCTTATTGAGGCTTGCACGACCTGCACGACCAGAAGCATAAATAACTGGAAGCTCCAAAATGGCATCAATGTCTAGATCTGGAACATCTTCGTGAATGTCAGATGCAAGACCTAGAAGAAGGTCGTGTGTCTCTTCAACAACTTCATCAATACGTGCATCAGGACGGTCGGTCTTGTTGACTAGAAGAATAACGGTGAGGTTAGCCTCAAGTGCCTTACGAAGAACGAAACGTGTCTGAGGTAGTGGACCTTCAGATGCGTCAACCAAAAGAACAACACCATCAACCATTGATAGTCCACGCTCAACTTCGCCACCGAAGTCAGCGTGACCTGGGGTGTCAATTACGTTGATTGTGATTTCTTTGCCATTAGCTGAAGGGCCTTTGTAGGAGATAGCAGTGTTCTTGGCAAGGATAGTAATACCCTTTTCACGCTCTAGGTCACCTGAGTCCATCATGCGCTCGCCTAGCTGGGCGTGATCGCTGAATGAACCGGTCTGGCGAAGCATGGCATCAACCAAGGTTGTCTTGCCATGGTCAACGTGTGCCACGATTGCTACGTTGCGAATATCATCTCTTGTTACTTGAGCCATTACTGTGGGTCCTTTAGGGCATCGGTCAGCGCAAAAAGAGTAATCACTTCAACGCTTTATTGTTTGAGCAGACGTGCAATGCAAGAGCTCGAATACCTAAAGTCTAACTTAGATAGGCCCTAAATGAGCCTGCTCAAGCCAAAGAAGGCTCTAATCTATTTAGCTGCCCCCAATAGCTTGGCTCTAGTTTCACGACGCTTCTTCTGCTCCTTAGGATCAGGAACAGGAACCGAGGATAGTAGCTTCTTGGTGTACTCGTTCTGTGGCGAACGAAGAACTTGATCCCTGTCCCCAACCTCAACCAGTACACCGTGCTGCATAACAGCGATTCGGTGAGCCAAGATTTCCACCACGGCGATGTCGTGGCTGATGAACAAACATGCAAATTTCAGCTGCTGCTGAAGCTCTTGGATTAGATCCAGGAATCTGGCCTGAATAGACACGTCAAGTGCAGAAGTCGGCTCATCTGCAATCAAGATGTCTGGGCTTAGAGCAAGAGCTCTAGCGATACCAACACGTTGACGCTGACCACCAGAAAGCTCATGCGGATAGCGGTTTCGATAGGAACGAGGAAGCTCAACCTTGTCAAGCAGATCTTCTACCATTCTGTCAAGTTCTTCACCCTTGGCGACCTTTGCAAGGAACAAAGGCTCACCAATGCTCTCTCCTAAAGGCAGGCGAGGGTTTAGCGATGAAGCCGGGTCTTGGAACACGATTCCAGTGTGACGACGAATTGCTTGGAGTTCCTTTCCGTTCGCCCCAGCAATTTCGTTGCCGGCAACCTTAATTGATCCGCTCTTTACCGGAATTAAACCAATAGCAGCGCGACCGATTGTAGTCTTACCAGAACCAGACTCACCTACTAGACCCAAGATTTCACCTGGGAAAATTTCTAGATTTATATCTTTGGCGGCAGAAAAAGCTGGCACTCGCCCACGCTTCGGGTACTCGATAAATACGCCTTGCATCGACAAAACAGGCTCTACCGAGGTTTTTGAAACCTGAGCACGTTTTGGTGCCGAACCGAGTTTTGGAACAGAAGCGAGCAATTGCTGCGTGTAGGGGTGCTTTGGTGCGTTGAAGATTTCATCTGCCGTGCCGTATTCAACTGTGATGCCATCCTTCATAACCAAAATATCATCTGCCATGTCTGCAACTACTCCCATGTCGTGAGTAATCAGAAGGATTCCAGAGTTTAATTTGGTTCTTAGATCACGCATCAGGTCAAGAATTTCAGCCTGAACTGTGACATCAAGAGCAGTAGTAGGTTCGTCTGCAATTAGCAAAGCTGGGTCGCAGGCGAGAGCAACGGCAATCATCGCACGTTGCTTTTGTCCACCGGAGAGCTGGTGGGGATACTTGGCAAAGGATGCTTCTGGATTTGGAATATCAACCAATTTAATCAATTCGATTGCACGTTCTTTGGCCACATTAGGGTTCATGCTGAAATGCACGCGCAAGGTTTCTACAATCTGGAAACCAATTGTGTATACAGGGTTCAGGGCAGTCATAGGTTCTTGGAAGATGTACGCAACTTCCTTGCCGCGGAACTTTCGAACTGTGGCTGGCGATGCAGACAACATGTCTACGCCTTTGACTTCAACTGATCCGCTTGTGCGAGCGTTGCCAGCCAGAAGACCCATTAGACCCATCGAGCTGGAACTCTTACCCGAACCAGACTCGCCGACAATAGCAAGAGTCTTTCCTGGGTGAACCTCATAGTTCATATCGATCGCGGCTGGATACCAAACACCATCCACCCAAAAATCGACGTTGTAATTAGATACCTTAAGCACAGGACTGGTCATGTCTACTTTCCTTTTCCAACTTCAGAACTACCTGAGATAATAGATGAATGCACAAATTGACGGTTTACCGCCCTAAGGGCAATCTTGCTTTTGGCTACGTGGCTCTTGGCTTTGTAACCATGTTTATGACACAGGCAATCTTTTATCCTGCTCCTAGAAGCAATCTCGTTTTCGACATTGCTGCAGCATCTTTGGTTGGATTCGCAGCAACTGTGATCTGGATTAGGCCCAAATTGATTTTGGACGATAAACATCTGGTTGTCGTAAACCCCTTCAAAACCGCCACTATTGACTACAGTGACATCACCGAACTCGAGACTAAATGGGCTCTGTTGATTCACCATGGCGAATCCAAGACTCGCGTTTGGGTTGCTCCAGCCAGCGGAAAACAGCGCTGGGCTCGAGATAGCACTCTTCGCTGGGGCTTTGACCGTATTCCCACAAGCGAACGCAATGAACAAGCTGTCACTAACATCAGCCAAAGCCTCAACAGCGACAGCGGGGTTGCGGCACACTTGATTAGAGAACGGCTCAAAAGTCAGCATTAGACCTTAACCTCTTGAGCTGCAACGCGGTCCTTCTTTGTGATTCGACGACGCTGACGCGGATCGAAGGCATCTCTTAGACCGTCACCAATAAAGTTCACGCACAGTGCAATCAAAATAATTAGGGCTCCAGGCCACCAGAACATCCATGGGCTAATGCTGAAGGTGTCCTTGTATTCATTGATGAGGAGACCCAGAGAAACGTCCGGTGCCTTAACGCCGAAGCCTAAGTAGCTAAGAGCCGATTCAATAAGAATGGCTCCAGACATTAGCAAAGTACCCGAAACGATAATTACTCCGATTGCGTTAGGCAAGATGTGTTTGAATATGATTCGGCGGTTAGAGGCTCCAGCTACGCGAGCTGCATCAACAAACTCTCTCTCACGAAGGGTAAGGAACTCGGTTCTAACAAATCGTGCAAGACCCATCCAGGCAAAGAATCCCAGCATCACAGCCAAAGGCACGACGCCAAAGTTACCAAAACGGTAACCAATTACAGCACCGAGGACAAGTGTTGGAGTGACTAGGAACATGTCTGTAAGGCGCATCAGTACTGCATCTACGATGCCTCCGTAGAACCCTGCAATCGCACCAATAGCTGTTCCGATGGTAATTCCAAGACCGCCAACAATTAGCATCACCATAATTGATTGCTCAGCTCCACGCATGACTAGGGCGAAGTAATCTCGACCAATGATGTCCGTACCAAACGGGTGGGCTCCAATCTGCATTCCAGTTCCGTCAATGAACTCTGGGAAGATGTCCAAGGTAGGGCATCCAGTAACACCACCATTGCAAGTAGCCGCAATTGCTCCTTCAGGGTCAATATCGGTAATCCAGAATGGCCACCAACCAGGAATTCTTATTGGGAATTCTTCGGATCCTAAGTGAATACCAATCGAACTGAACACAAAAACAAAGGTGAACGCCAAAATGATGATTGACGCCATAGCTGCCTTGTGGCGGACAAATCTCTTGCGAATAATTTGCCCTTGACTTAGACCTTGAGTTTCGCGCTGAGCTATGTCTCCAGAGGTTTTTTCAGCTAGGTCAGTTTTATTTTTCTTGGCCATCTTCATTACTTTCTGATTCGAATTCGAGGATCAACTACGCCATACAACAAGTCAGCAACAAAGTTGGCCATCACTGTTAGGAATGCGCCTAGCACAAAAACACCCATGAATAGATTTAGATCATAGTTCTTCAAGGCTTCATTGAAGAGCTGGCCCATTCCCTGCCAAGCAAAAACGCTCTCAGTGATAATTGCCCCACCGATTACACCTGCAAAATCATTAACCAAGATAGTGGTTAGAGGAAGCATGGCGTTGCGCATACCGTGTCTTACGAGTACCGTGCGCTCAGTGAGCCCCTTCGCTCTTGCTGTTCTGATGTAGTCCATGTTTAAGACTTCAAGCAAGCTTCCGCGTGAGAACCTCACATAACCGGCAAACGAAATCAGAGTCAAGGCGATGGTCGGTAGCACTAGGTGCAGAACTCCATCTAGAGTCATTACCCAGAAGTCTCCTAATTGATCTTCAGAGAGTAAATCATTGGCTTGTCCAAGTGTGGGAATCGGACGATTGTTAATCGCGTCGGACTTCATGTATCCACCAAATTCACGCATGATGCGATCAAATATGATTGGAAGTGTCCCCATGAATGCAGTAATGAGCGCGGTACGAATGTGGATTCGTCGATCAAACTTGTCAACTAAGAAACCAGCGAAACCTGAAAGTGTCATTGTTATCGCAAAAACTAGCAAAATGTTGAAGCCAGACGAACCTGGACCCATCAACTCCTGCAATGGATAGTAAGCCACCGTTGTTATTGCAGCTGCGGCCATAGCTGCAGTCAGCGATTTGCGATCATCCAATCCGGTGGAAATCTGCGTGACTACTGCGGCTGAAGCAAATGCCAGAACGCCAACTCCAACTATTCCCAAACCCGGATTGACAAACCAGTTGGTTGCATTCAATGCCCACAGGAGCGAAGAGAAACCGAAGGCAACACCCGCAAAAACTGTGAAGAACTTGCGCCTAGAACCACCGAGGATTCCAGCCATAATCAAACCTCCAACCAGGCCAGCAATCACGATTGAAGAAAGCCCGAGTGAACTAGGGGCCTGGGTATCGGGATCGTATAAAAAGTCGTTGAACTGAATCGCCATGTATTCCTTGAGCAAAACTGCAACCCAGAATATTGGCAAAGAGAACAAGAGGAACGAGATGAACGTGGTCACGTAATCGAATCGACTGTACTGACGGATTGCAGTTATCATACCGATTGTTATTCCAAGGACGATGGCTAGGATAGTCGATGCTATAACCAGACGAAATGTCACTGGGATGGCGATTGAAATTGTCTCGATAACATCTAAGTTATTTCGAGTCTCCCCCAAAGTAAACTGGCCCCAAAGTCCTGCTATGACACCTCGTAGCCAAAAGAAATATCGCACTGGTGGGGGAACATCGAGTTGCAGCTCACGGATGGTTCTTTGGATCAGGTAGTCCTTATTTATGTCAGTGCTTTCACCAAATTGTGCAAGTGGATCAGACGACAAAGCCTGAAGGTTATATGCCAAAAAGCTGGCACCGAACACGATGAGCAACATCATACTGAAACGTCTGGCTATGTAAGCAAACAAAGGAACTGCCTTGCCGCAGCTAACTCGCTGCTAAATATCTATCGGTTTTTCACCGAACTGGTTTTGTGATAAGTATACCCCGAAGACTAACTATCAGGGCAAAGGGTTCGGGGCACCCGAATTATCGGGTGCCCCTCGCCTGAATTGCTAGAAATTAATTTCTAGTATGTCCACTCGAAGAAGTTCCAAGTAGTGTTAGCGCCAACAGGGGCTGTCTTAACATTCTTTAGAGCCTTGTTGTAAGCGGTGATGGTTGGGTTTGCGTAGAGGGTTAGGCCCCACGCGTTACTGATAACCAACTTGTCAATTGCCAGTCTCTTTTGTGTAGCCTGAGCCGCAGTGAGAATGTCTCCCTGAAGACTCTTCGCAAGAGTGTCAACTGTTGAGTCGTTCCAACCCCACACGTTGTTTCCACCGGTGGACTTGTAGATCTCAGTGCTCTGTGCCTGACTCAAGCTGTTCAGACCGAAACCGTACATAGTCGCGTCGTAGTCTGAACTTGCGTTCAACTCATCATCGAAGAATAGTGCAGCGTTTGTCTCGATAATGTTGAATCCAGCTTTTGCTGCCTCTAGCTTCATAAGAGCAGTCAAGTTACGACGGGTTGCAGAGTCAGCGTGAATCAGTCTGACGTTGTAAACTGCGTTGTCGGCTGAAGCAGCAGGCTTGTACTTCTTGACTAGAGCTAGTGCCGCAGCTGTGCGAGTTTCCTGAGTTCCTGCTGAGTAAACTGACACACCAGACGACTTAACGATGGTGTTGTACTCTGGGGTTCCCTGGAACGCAAATGCTGTATCCAGTGGCTTAGCTCCAGTTTGAATCGGAGCAATCAAAGTAGAAACCATAGACTCGCGTGGGACAGTCAACAAGAACGCCTTGCGAAGATCTCTTGCCTTCTGGCTGTTACCTGCGAATAGGCCGGTGTAGTCATCGGTCTTTCCATTAGCGGTGTCAGTTCGTAGGTCAAGGTGTGAATAGTTTCCACCAGTCTTAGTAACAGTAGTGACGTTAGTCATCGCTGTTAGAGCAGTCTTGTCAGCCGCGCTTGGAAGAGTGTTGTAGTAGATGTCAATGTCACCGTTTCTTAGAGCCTGAACAGCTGCGGTGTTGTCCTTGATAATCTTAATTACAACAGTCTTGATTGGGTTCTTTGTCTGCATCGCTGGACCAGAGGTGTACTTCGGGTTGCGAACAAAGGTCATCTTGTCACCGTAAGTGAAGGTGCTGATGATAAACCCACCGTTGCTAACCAAAAGAAGCTTGTTGGTTGTGGCTGTAACAGCGTTTACGTTGTAGGCAGTAGTCCAAGCTACACCCATCTTGGTCATGTGAGCCTTGTCAGCAGCAGTCTTTATAGCAAAGCTCTTTAGGAACTTAGCTTTTGCAGCAAGATTGACAGCTGGAGTCTGAAGACCACTCTTGTTATCAGCAATAAGTGAAAGAGCGTGAACTGGGCTTGGTCCAGGGGCTAGAAGTTCCCAGTCTGGAAGTGGCTTGTCAAACTTTACGGTAAGTGACAATTTGTCAGCACTTAGCGCAGGAAGTCCAACGACGTGATCTGCATAAGTGCTGCTGTATCCAACGCTGTCGAACTTAGGGGTAACAGTCTTTGGGTCACCCATTCCGGCAGCGATTGAGTACTTGTCAGCAGAGATTACGTGAGAAAGCAAAAGATCAACGGCATCGATTGGAGTGCCGTCTGACCAAACCTGACCCTTGTTTACTGTGTACTTGATCTGGAAGTCATTAGCAGCTTTCTTTACGATTGCCATGGTTCCGAACTTCTTGTTCATAACCAGTTGAGCATCGCTATTGTAATATGCGAAACCCATTCCAGTCAGTGAACCAACGGTCGAGTTGTAAGTGGTGTTTCCAGCACTAGTGCTTGAGTTCAGCGAGGTGATGTCACCAGTCGACAGAAGGACGACTGTTGATCTTGTAGCTGCAGTTGCTGGATTACTAAGTGCTGTTCCTAAACCTACGGTCAGAACAGCAATAGTAGATACTGCAACGGCACGCAGAAATACTTTTGTATTCATTTCTTTCTCCTTATATGGGTTATCTGGAGCCAAATAGAAAACGGCCCAGATAACATCTGTGTCATTAAGAATAGATTAACTCTTGGAAAAAACCATAGGCTTTTTGAAAAATTAGCCTTTGTGACTAAGTCGTTACATTTGACCAATATGCGAGAATTCTCGCGAAATACCTAGGGATCAGCCATGCAGGAACAAGTTCAATATGCCAGACAGCATGAATAGTCACAGGTTTTTTCTAGACATTGGCCCTGTTGAAACATTGTCAAAGATTTCCTGTTAGCCTAATCACGTTCTTTTACGAAACTATTCAGGGGAAGCCGGTGTGAACCCGGCGCTGACCCGCAACCGTAAATGCCTTGGCATGAGTCGGAATGCCTGATTAGACAGTCGAGGACTCCAAATATATAAACCGTCGTGGTCTACGGGTGGAGTCGGGTGTTTTTCTACCCGCCTATACGCTGGATCGCACACACCGAAAGGGTTGCGATGTCAACTAATACAAAGGAAGTGCGCCGTTTCGCACTAGTCATATCAGCAATAACAGCAATATCCCTAGCAATATCAGGCTGTTCTAGCCAACCTGCTCAAGTAATTGATCAGCAGCCTAAAACCAGCCAATTTGTTCTAGATTCCTTCCAGGATGGGGAGTTTTTAACTCCTTTTGAGCCTGGCAAGGCCGAAATGGGGCTAACACTCGAGGCTCTAGTAAACCTAAGCACTCTTGGTTACACCGAGGAACAGCTAAAACCAGCCATTGACTGGGCTACAGCTAACACCAGCCTGCTTACCTCAGCAGGTCTAAAAGCCACCTATGTGTTCACAGCTCATGCAGCTGGCTTCGGAGATCACCCAACCGTTCCTTCAGTTCTATTCGATGTGAAGGCAGCAATTGATTCAGAAGGGCTCGTTGCAGAGACCAACAACTTTGCCTATTCATGGGTGATTCTTGCTCTGATGGCAAGCCAAGAAACTGATTTGGCAAACCAGGTAGCTATTCAGCTGACTAAAAACGCTGAAAGCACAGGTGGTTACAAGTACACCAAGGGTGATTCTCAGAGTGCTGAGGCAGCAGACGTAACAGCATTTGCCGTTATGGCTATCAAGTCAACAGAAGAGTTTGGTTCAGCTGAAGACAAGACTGCCAAGCAGGCTGCTAATGAGAAGTCATTAACTTGGCTACAAGACAACCTAGTTGAAGGAACTCACTACGTCTCTTATGGAGCTAACGATCTAGCTGGAACTTCTTATGGAGCAATGGCGTTGATTGCATCAGATGTTGATGCAAGTGCTTCAGTTGAATGGTTGGTTGCTCAGATTGATGCGACCGACTTTGGTATTCCTTCTGCATACAGCGAAGGTGCAAGCGATGTCTTCACATCAGTGCAGGCCCTGTTACCACTTTCAAGCCTTACTTTCATTGATGTTCTAAACAAGATCAACGAAAGTAAATAAGGACAACACCTAAATCAGATGAGATCATTCGTTCGACTTAGCCTGATTGGTTTAGTTATCTTGGTAGCCATTGGCTTCGCCTTGAGCTCAAACCAAAACCAAGCAATCGATGAGGGCATCCCTGCTTCTGTTGAAGCAGGGATGTGTCTCGATGCTGGTACGTCGCTAGTCGTAGATTATGGATCAGCAAGTGGTAAGCCTTCTGAAGTTAAATGTGTAAAGAACTTCAAAGGTTATTCATGGGACATGTTTGAAGCTGCAGGTTTAACGGTGAGTGGAACAGACAAGTATCCTGTTGGTTTTGTTTGTCGAATTGAAGGATTCCCTGGCGAAGAGGTTGAACCGTGTGCTGAAACTCCTGGGACCAAAAATGGTAGCTGGGCATATTTTCTAGGAACAGAAACCAACTCTTGGCTATACAGCCCAATCGGTGCTTCTACTCACAAGGTTAAGTGTGGAGTGAGTGAAGGTTGGCGTTTTCTTTTGCCGGGTGAATCTATCCAGACTCCCCCGCGAATTAGTTTGAAGAGTTATGGCTGCAACAACTAGAGAAGCTCATCTCCTATCTGCACAAAAAACTAATCCACTCACTTGGTGGCTAGCTGGTCTTAGCCTGGCTGTAGTTGCATCACTAACGGGAAACGTATTTGTTCTTGTTGGTATTTGCGTTGCTTCACTTTTAACAATCAGATTGTGTCGAGATGAATCTCCTTGGGCTCAATCAATTTCTTTCTACATAAAACTTGCAGCAATTGTTGTGGCTCTTAGAGTTTTATTTCGGATCATTTTCAACCTTGGATCTTCAACCAAGGATGCTTTGTTCATCTTGCCTTCGATAGATCTAGATTTTGGATTTGGCAATGCACTAAAGCTATTCGGTCCCATTTCCCAAGAAGCTTTCACTCTGGCTCTAGCCGATGGCTTCAGACTTGCGGCAATCATCTTGGCTGTTGGTATGGCTAACTCACTTGCCAACCCTAGGAAGCTCTTGAAGTCCACTCCTGGTGCTCTCTATGAAATAGCAACAGCTATCTCTATTGCCATCAACCTTGCTCCTCAGCTGATTTCAAGCCTAGGAAGAGTACGAAGAGCCCGCTCTCTACGTGGTCAATCTAAAGGCATCAAAGCCATCACGGGCATAGTTATCCCAGTTCTAGAAGACACTATTGATCAGTCAATGGGGTTAGCCGCCAGCATGTCTTCTAGAGGTTTTGGGCGCAAAGGAAATAGAACTAACTTCCAGATAATTGGAGCGAGACTCCTGGCTTTTCTTGCAATCTGTCTCATCGTTATAGGCTCTGCATTGCTCTTGTTCTCCCCTGACCAGCAAGCCGTTCAACTAACAGTTCTGCTCGTTGGGTTAGTTGCCGCAGGATTCTCAGTAAAACTTTCTTCTGCCAGAGCAACTATCACAAGATACAGAAAAGAGCCTTGGCGTCTAGGAGACGTCATCATTCTCTGTGTATCTGTATTGCTGATGGTATTAGCCTTTGGTGGTGTATTCGCCAGATGATTCAACTCAAAGATCTTTCCTTTAGCTATCTGAAATCAGATGGGACTAAAGTCTCTGAAACTCCTCAACTAAACAATGTGAACCTGAGAATTAACGCTGGTGAATTTGTTTTGGTTTGTGGACCAACAGGCTCAGGTAAATCAACTTTCCTAAAAGCTCTAAATGGTTTAGCTCCAAGCTTCACAGGTGGAGTGATAACAGGTGAACTGATTATTGATGGGAAGAATCTTCTAGGTCTTGAACCACATGAGTTTGCAAGCCTGGTTGGGTTTGTAAACCAGCAACCAGAGAATGCTTTTGTTGGTGACACCGTTATTGATGAAATTGTTTACTGTGCTGAACAACTAGGTATCGCTATCCCCCAAATCAAAGAATCAGTAGCGAAGATTTCTGAGCTCCTAGAGATTTCTGATCTACTTGAGAGACCACTAGCAACTCTCTCCGGTGGCCAACAACAAAGAGTTGCCATTGCATCAGCACTTGTTGCTGGACAAAAGATTTTGCTACTTGATGAACCAACTTCAGCTCTAGATCTTCAAGGTGCTGCTGAAGTGCTTCGAGTATTGCAAAGACTTACATCTGAAGAGGGAGTAACAGTTCTGCTTGCAGAGCACCGCATCTCAAGAGTGATAGCTGCTGTTGATTCAGTTCTTGTAGTTCACGGAGATGGCAGCGTTACTAAAGGTCCAACCTCTACTCAATTCAATGACTCTAGATTTGCTCCACCGATTATTGAACTTGGACTAAAGCTTGGTTGGAAACCACTCCCTGTTTCAACTCATGATGCCAATGTGATGTGGCAGAAAACAAACCCTAAGTTTGAAAACAAGACCCCTTTCGCCCCAACAGAAGATGTCCTTACTGTTGAAGACCTTGAAGTGAACTTTGGATCTGTTCAAGCACTTCAAAAGACTTCATTTAGTTTGCAGGGCAATCAGGTCACTGCCTTGATGGGTGAAAACGGTTCAGGCAAGACAACTCTCTGCTGGGCTATCCAAGGGTCCGGAACTAGAACTAAAGGAACAGTAAAGACCTATAAAGGTGACACCGCTCAACTAGGAGCAAACGAACGCCTAGAAGTTCTCACCATGGTCCCCCAACGTGCTGCTGATCTTCTATTCCTTTCTACTCTTAGTGCAGAGCTAGAGGAATCAGATCGCTTTGCTGAAGTAGAACCTGGTAGCACAGCAAAGCAATTCAAATCTCTAGCAGGACGTATTGACACCTCAATCCACCCAAGAGATCTTTCTGCTGGACAACAGCTCTCTCTTGTCCTTGCTATTCAACTTGTGAAGCAAGCCAAGATTCTTATCTTGGATGAACCAACAAGAGGTCTGGATTACTCAGCCAAGCATGCTTTGGCTAAACAACTAAACAGTCTCAGATCTGCTGATAGGTCAGTACTGATTGCAACTCATGACATTGAGTTCGTAGCAATGGTTGCTGATCGAGTACTAGTTCTTGAAGAAGGAAAGCTCGTGACCGACAGCTCTCCTATCGAAGTTCTAGGAGCAGGTAAAAAGTTTGCTTCTCAACTTGCTGAGATATCTAACCAGCCAGGACTTATCAGCCTTGAGCAGGTGCAGCTATGAGATTAGTTATTTCTAGATTCAGCATCGCTCTAGCAGGGCTAGGCAGCCTTCTAATGTTTGCGTGGCCGCTACTCATTGCTCAAAGCACGACCAGTGAAACTCAATTAGCTCAGAGCGTCTTTATTGTTCTGATGCCATTGACCTTGCTATTGATTTTGGTTGAGTTTGCAACAGGAGACATAAGTTCTAAACAGCTTGCTCTATTGGGTGTATTGGTTGCACTTAATGCAGTAATCAGACTCTTAGGTGCTGGAACAGCAGGAATAGAGACTTCCTTCTTCCTGATCATCTTGGGTGCCTATGTATTTGGTAGTGGCTTTGGTTTCATTCTTGGAGCAGGTTCCATATTTGTTTCTGCACTTCTAACTGGTGGAGTTGGACCTTGGCTGCCATTCCAGATGATGGGTGCTGCTCTAGTTGGACTAGGAGCAGGACTAATTCCTCATGTGAAGAGATCTTGGCTCACAAAGCTCTATCTAGTCATCTATGCAGTGATTGCAAGCTTTGTTTATGGAGCACTGATGACTCTATGGAACTGGCCATACTTAGCTGGTACTGGAACACAGATTAGTTATGTGGCTGGAGATCCGCTGGTATCCAACCTGAGTAAGTTCTTGCAGTACGAAATAGTTACAGGTGGCTTACTCTGGGATACCGGAAGAGCGATTACTACTTCCCTACTTATCCTCTTAACTGGCACAGCCCTGATCGCCACTCTAAAAAGAGCAGCAACCAGGGCTGGTGTTGGAAGAAATACTTAGGCTGTTGGGTAAATAGCAAGTAGAACTGTTGCAACGATAGTTGCAGCAAGAAGCATTAGACCTGACTTGTATGTGTACTTGAATTCCTTGCGAACAATGTGAGTCAGGTTAGCCAGAACCATTACTAGAACAAGCCCTGCACCTGCAGCAATACCAATAGGCAATGCCCAGTCAAAGTTGAATACTGTTACTGCAACAGGAGCCAAGATAACTCCAAGGCCACCTAGAAGCTCTGCTAGACCAATGAACTTAGTTGATCCCTTAGGGAACTTCTCAACCCATCCCCAGCCTCTTGCTAGTAGGGCTGCATCTGAAGTGCGAAGTTTGTCTATACCTGCTTTTACAAATGCGTAAGCGACGTATAGAGAAGCTGCCAGAGCAGCGATTGTGATAAAGATGTCCATTGGTGCCTTTCAATAAAGTCCACAGTTGTGGGCAACCAAGAGTCAAACATAGAAACACAGCAATTGACTGCAACAAGCAGATACTTAAATAAGTGTTGGCGGCCGCATAAGCGACCGCCAACAGTTAATGCTTTTGATTACGAAGCGGTAAGTGCAGGAATGATAGCTCCTGAGAATACCTGCCAAGCAAGAAGAGACTTCGCTACGAAGCTAAGTGTGATGTACACACGCTCACCGAATAGGTAGTCCTTCCACTTACCAACCTGCTTGTACTGCAGAGCCTGGTTGATTGCGAAAGTGTTGAATGCGATGAAGATGGTGACGATGATTCCGTATACGAAACCAGGAATCTCGTTTTCACCTTCGTAACCTGGACGGAATACAGAGATGAAGATGATGATCCAAGGAACAACACCGGTCATACAACCCATGATGAATGGCAGACCCTTGCCGTTTCCTGGCTTCTCGTACTTCTCCTGAAGAGCACCGAACAAGATCATGCTTGCGTTCACAGCAAATACTGCGATTAGACCAGCGAAGTCAGTGAAACCGTTCAACAGCATGATTGAAGTAATCATGATTGAAGATGACAGTGAGTACTCAGTCCAACGGAAGTAGTTGTGTGTGTTAGCTAGACCATCGAAGTAACGCTTCTTGAACCATGGAGAAATGATTAGGAAGTGGAAGATCGCTGAAAGCAATAGGAAGGCAATGATTGCTCCACCTAGGTTGATGGTGAACAACGTAGTTGGCTCAGGTATTTCAAAAGTAACGAGTTCACCCTTTTCGTTAGGGTATGTGTCACCTGGTTTGAATCCCGGAGGGCCATCCATCCAAGTTGCTGTTACAGGGAAGTATCCCTGGACTTCTATCTGCACAAGAATTGCAGTTAGAGAAATAGCGGAGAACAAGTGCAATAGACCTGCAACTAGGTTGTATCTAGTTAGGCCCTTCTCACTGATCTTTCCTGCTGCCTTGGCAGCTTTCTTTTCGGCTTTTGCCATGTTTAAACACCTTTCATAGTGGTTAAGGCAAGTTTAAGGTGAACTGCGGGCATAAAGCTGGATTTAGAAGCAGGGCTAGAAGCTGAGCTCAAAGTAACTAATTTCTAACAAACGGTGTTCCATGCTTTATGAAACACAGGTATTTAGGCAGAATTATTGAAAGCTTTGTTGTCAAGGGAGGACACATGAAAAGTTTTGGCTTGTTTTTGATGGGGTTGGGAATCATAGGAGTCCTGATTTCTAATGCTGTTGGAAATGCCGCCTCGGGAGCTTACACATCTCAATCTGTTGGAAGTGCTTTCTTTATGGTGATCAGCATCATCTTGCTAATTCTTGGATTCATAATGTGGATCGGAAGCTCGAATGATGACAAAGACAACAACATTCGCCCGCTGCTCTAAATACTAAAAAGCAACTTCCGCTACTGGAATGGCTCTAGCTGTTCGACCAGGTAGGGCGTAATCCATGAAGTTTGTGTTCTGTTCGTCAATAACCCTTGCTGCATCAACAATGTAGCCGTCCCACTCAAAACCAGTGGTTGTGTGGGCATCTGAAATCAAGGTCACGTCATATCCCTTTTCCAGAGCAGTATGAGAAGTGTGTCTGACACAGTTATTAGTCTCAGCTCCACATACATAAAGGTGTGAAACACCCAATTCCGTAAGGATCTCTTCAAGGTTTGTATCTTCAAAAGAAGATCTATAAAACTTTCTAACTTTTGGTTCGCTAGGTAATGGCTCAAGCTCAGGAACAATCTCCCAATCAGCACTCTCAAGCACCAAGCCCTCATCAGAGTGTTGCACCCAGATAACAGGAATGGATGCTGCTCTTGCCTTATCAATTGCTTGAGACATGTTGGCTACCTTGGAATCACGCTCAAAAGCCTCGCCCACAACGCCTACTTGAACATCAATAACTAACAAGGCGGATTTGGTTCGATCTGAAAATTTACTCATGCCTAAATGCTAGTGCTGCGGGAAAAGAGATTGCCCTAGCTGCAGGTAAGCAAACAATAGCCCTCTAAAACATAGGTGTGGATTTAACGCCTAATTCGCTTAGTGCTTCATCCAATTCGTCAAGGTATTCACCGAGCTTGCCATTTTGACAAAGGTTTGCAGGTTCGAAGTTATATAGACCCCCATCTGAAGCTAAAACCAAAAATGAAGGGCGACCCATAGGGAGAGCGAAATTGCAAAGTCCAGTTGAGTTAAAACCTTGTTCTTCAATGTACTTAGGCCTTGTGATCTCCCAGAACTTCGATGGACTGTCAATGGGACGGTATACCTGAAACACTTGACTGTTCCTGACTAAAAAGTAAAGGTTAGCTTCTAAATCAAGTTGAGTGGACCAATCTTCATTTGCATAAAAGTCTCCAAAATCCGCTTCTAACAACAGGGATGCTTGACCTGGCAGATCTGGGTTTGACATAAACGATCCATCAACCCGGCTTGCACCGCTCTTTACAAGCAAGTCCTCATTGAACTCAGTCTGTGAAAATGGTTCAGTGTTTGTAATTGCAGGATTGGCAACTACTGCGACCAATGCAACTGCAGCGGTAGCACTTGCCAAACTTAAGAAGAGAGCAGGCAGCTTGAACTTTCCATCTTTGACTGATGAATCTTTAGACGCAGCGACCAATAAGTCTTCACTTAGTTTCGGAGCTTTAGGTCTTCTTGCTGCCTTAGATAATTGTCCAAGAACTGGATCGTTTTCAAATTGGTTCTTCATGTCTAGTTAATGTCCCCCTTCATGGGTATCTGACACTTGTTGTGCAAGATGTTTAGCCAATCGTTCTCTGGCTCTCTTGATTCGCTGACTGGTGTTGTTCTCTGTGGTTCCCAACACAACTGCTATCTCCTTGATACTCAGCTGCTCAAAGACCAGTAGTGATAGCACTTGCCTGTCCTTGGCAGAGAGCTTGTCAAAGGCCTCCGCTACGGCTGAACCATCTAATGCAACATCCTCAGCAGATGGAGCTGACATATCGTGATCAAGCAGAGGAACCATCACAGCTCTTCTAGAGAGCTTCTTTCGGTGATTAGAGACTACGAACCCAGCTATTTTGTATAGCCAAGCCAATTCAAAGCCTTCTGGGCATGATTCCCTTTTTCTCCAGGCAATCTCAAATATCTCGCTAGCAAGATCTTCTACGTTGCTAATCTCAACACGTCTGGTTAGGTACTTAGAGACATCTTGAAGATGAGAGCGGAAGGTAGCGACGAACTTGTCTTGATCCATGCTCACTCCCCTCCGATTCTTTCAGGTCCTAGCATCTCAGAATTGAGGGTCATACCTTGGTTATGTCGCTGACTATCTCAATCTGACATTTGCCTCAGATTAAATAGTAAAAGCCCATAGCTAGGCTACGGGCTAATACATTGGTGGAGATGGGGGGAATCGAACCCCCGTCCATGACATCGAAACGAACTCTTCTACGGGTGTAGCTTCACTAATGATTTTCTCGGCTACGGTTTTTGCACGAAGCGACTAAACCGACTAGCCCAGCCTGAGTAAAAGTCCCGCGAAGCCCTAAGGCGTAACTTCGCAGCTAGATTTCTAAATGACGCTAGGACCCAACACGAAATCTAATGTTGGACTAACGGACTTCGGGCTAGCGCTATTAAGCAGCTAGGGCGAAGTCAGTGCTTTTAGATTTAGCACCTATATTTTGCAACGGACATTTACGTGTTGACGCTGCATTCACGACCCGCTTCTTTTCGCATCAAGATACCTTGTCGAAACCGATCATCCCCATATTTAGTTACCAATTACCCTTGTGAGGGCTAGACAACTCTAAAGCCATCTAGTTATAGAAACAATGCTTATAGGACATTTATTCCCCTATTCCCAAAGAATTACCAGTCTTTGCCTTTAGTGGACATAGCTCTAGCTGCTTCTCTGGTGTCTTGCTGCTCTTTCAGAGTCTGACGCTTGTCATATTCGCGCTTGCCTTTGGCAAGAGCTAGTTCAACCTTTGCTTTGCCATCTTTGAAGTAGAGAGATAGTGGAATCAAGGTGAAACCTGATTCCTTGATCTTTCCGGAAAGCTTATAAATCTCAGATCTGTGTAGAAGAAGTTTGCGCTTTCTTCTGGTGTTGTGGTTATTCCAGGTGCCCTGAAAGTATTCAGGGATGTGGACGTTTTCAAGCCAGGCTTCCCCGTTTTCAACGCTGGCATAGCCATCAACAAGGCTTGCTCGACCCTGTCTAAGAGACTTTACTTCTGTTCCGGTTAGGACAATGCCAGCCTCGAACACGTCTTCGATTGCGTAGTCGTGTCGGGCTTTACGATTAGTGGCAACTACCTTCTGGCCACTCTCTCTAGGCACGATGTTCTCCTGAATAGATCAATAAAGTCTTGTTTATCAAGACAGCCAATCAGTCTAACTCTAAACGCGCAAATATCTTCTGATGGATGTTGCCGCAGCTATGGCTGCTAGCCCCGCTCCAACAAGGACTAGACCAGGTAGAAGGGCTAGAGCGTCGCCTAGTCCCACGAAGGTTGTGAACGGAAGTTGGCTAGCTAGGAAGCCTTGAACAAAGAATTGGACGATTCCAACAATTGCTGCTCCTGAGAGCAGGCTACCTATTACTCCAGCTACCACTCCCTCAAGGATGAAAGGTAGTTGGATATAGAAGTTGCTTGCTCCAACTAATCTCATGATTCCAATCTCTCGTCTTCTCATTACCGCTGAGAGGCGGATTGTTGTTGAGATAAGAAGAACTGCTGAGAAGAGCATCAAACCAGCAATAGAGATAGCTGCAAGGCTGGCAATGTTCAGCATGCTGAAGATCTGATCCAAATAGGTTCTCTGGTCTTTTACTTCTTCAACGCCGGCTAAACCATTGAAGCTTTCAATGATGATTGGTGCTTGGTTAGGGTCTTTGAGGTTTACCCAGAATGTTTCATTAAGTTGTTCAGGAGTTACATACTTAGCCACTGAGTTGTCTTTGAACTCTTTTTGGAAAGTGTCAAAGGCTTGCTGGTGATTCTCGAAGTAATACTTGTCGATGTATGGAGCAAGGGTAGCTGAATCTAATCTTTCACTGATTGTTGATTGAACATCTTTACTTGCTTCACCCTGAGGACAGATCTCCTGAGGAGATGTCTTGGTGCAAAGATAGATCGCTACTTGAGCTTTGTCGTACCAGTAGGTCTTCATGGAACCAATTTGCTGCTGCAATAGACCTGCAGTTCCAACAAAGGTAAGAGAAATAAAGGTAACTAGGATTACCGAAACAATCATCGATAGGTTACGCCTAATTGCGATACCCATTTCACTGAAAACAAAGCTAAATCTCATCGGTCCAGTCCATAACCTGAACTGCGTTCATCTCTAACGATCTTGCCTTGGCTTAGTTCAACAACTCTTCTTCTGCCTCGGTTCACGATGCCAACATCGTGGGTTGCCATAACAATTGTTGTTCCACTTAGGTTGATTCGCTCAAGAAGAGCCATGATGCCTTCGCTGGTAGCTGGATCTAGGTTTCCTGTTGGCTCATCGGCAAGAAGAATTGCAGGCTTGTTAACAATGGCTCGAGCGAGGGCAATTCTTTGCTGTTCACCACCACTGAGTTCTGATGGCAAACTGTTTGCTTTTTCTTCTAGGCCTACCAGGCGAAGAACATCTGGGACAGCTTCTGCAATAAAGCCAGCAGATTTACCAATTACTTCAAGGCTGAAGGCAACGTTCTGAGCTGCTGTCTTGTTAGGTAGCAATCTAAAGTCTTGGAAGACCACTCCCAGTTTTCTTCTGAAGTGAGGGACTCTTCTAGAAGGGATACCAACAAGGTTCTCTCCTAGTACGTGGATACTGCCACTAGTTGGCATATCTTCTCTCAAGATCATTCTCATAAGAGATGACTTACCTGACCCTGAAGAACCAACTAGGAAAACGAACTCGCCCTTGTCTATTTCTAGGGATACGTTATCTAGAGCCGCCCTTGGGGCACCTCGATAGGCCTTGGTTACTTGAGAAATTGAAATCATTAGGTTTTTAGCCTAAATTGACCTGCCCAATAGATGGCTCTGATTGGGCTGTGTGTCTTTACTAAATGGTGCCTGTTTTACGCCATCTAATGCCGGATGCAATGAAACCACCGAGGTCGCCATCAAATACTGCATCAGGGTTGTTAACTTCAAAGTTAGTTCTTAGGTCTTTCACCATCTGATATGGAGCTAAGACATATGAACGCATCTGGTCTCCCCAAGATGCTGTTGCCTCTCCTGCAAGTTGTTTCTTAGTTGCTTCTTCTTCTGTTCTTCTAATTTCTAGAAGTCTTGATTGAAGAACTCTCATAGCTGATGCTTTGTTCTGCAATTGAGACTTTTCATTCTGACAAGAAACAACTGTTCCGGTTGGAATGTGGGTAATACGAACAGCAGAGTCTGTTGTGTTAACAGACTGTCCACCAGGTCCCGATGATCTAAAGACATCTATTCTGATGTCACTCTCAGGAATGTCTATGACATCTGTTTGTTCAATTAGAGGAACTACTTCAACAGCTGCAAAGCTGGTCTGTCTTTTACCAGCAGCATTGAATGGACTCATACGTACTAGACGATGTGTTCCTGCTTCAACGGAAAGTTGGCCATAGGCATAAGGAGCATCAATCTCAAATGTTGCTGACTTTATGCCAGCCCCTTCAGCATGAGAGATGTCTAATACCTGAGCAGGCCAACCCTGCTTCTCTGAATATCTCAAATACATTCTCATTAGCATTTCAGCAAAGTCAGTAGCATCATCGCCACCTGCACCTGAGCGAATAGTGATGATTGCAGCTCTTGAGTCGTATTCACCATTTAGTAGTGTCACAACTTCTTGTTCAGCAACTAACTTCTTCAGTGCTTCAAGTTCTGCAGTTGCTTCATTAGCTGCAGACTTATCTGATTCACTGTTGGCTAGTTGGATAAGGACTTCAAGATCATCTAGTCTGCTGGCGATGTCTTGGATTCTGGTTCGCTGAGCCTGTTTTCTAGAAAGAGCGCTGGTTAGTTTCTGGGCCTCTTCAGCGTTATCCCACAAGTTAGGGGCTTGAACATCTATCTCTAGCTGCTCAATCTCTTTATCTAGCTTGGGTACGTCAGTAACCTCAGCAATAGTGGCAAAGGTTCCACGAATTTGCTTGATTTCTTGAGAGAGATCAAGGTCGGACATGTTCTCTAGTTTAGGCGGGAGTTAGCCAATACCCCTTCGAGTGTTCACCTAGGCGATAATTGGCTAATGGCAGCCAACAAAGACTTCACTAAACGTGAGTTGGTGCTACCTGTTTATCTGCCATCCTTTCTTTTCTCTACGGCAGAGTTTGGAATAGTTCCGAGTATCCCGGCAACAGTATTCCTATTCACTGAAGACCTTGCCACCGCAGGTCTCATTACCGGTCTACTAATGATTGGACGCCTGGTAGCCGATCTACCTGCAGCTAAGTTGATTGATTATCTAGGTGAGCGCAAAGCCATGATTATGGCAGCTGCTGCAGGTGCAATTGGTATCCTGCCTAGCCTTTTCGCCATGAACCTATTCATGCTTGGAATCGGTGTCTTCATCGTAGGCGCAGGATCAGCTGTTTTTGGTCTAGCAAGACTTTCTTGGATGACCGAGCATGTGCCAATTGCTATTAGAGCCAGGGCTCTATCTGTTCTGGGTGGAATGTTTAGAGCAGGTTCATTTGTTGGACCAACAGTAGCCGCAGCCATCATTGCAATGTTCAGTGTTCGAGCTGTTTACTTCTTACCTTTAGTTCTCTGTAGTCTCGCTGTTGTTATATTGCTCTTTGCTAAAGGCGGAGAAGATGTTGCCAAGAATAGTTCTTCGCTCAAAGAAACTTTGTTGGTCGCTAGACGTGAAGGTAAGAAACTTGCAACTCTAGGAGTTGCATCATCAATCCTGAGTGCTCTTCGTGGCACCAGAATGATTGGTCTTCCCCTCATTGCCGTTTACCTCACTATTCCAACAGAGCAGGCTTCCCTAATCATTGGTATTGCCGGGGCACTGGATTTCGCAATGTTTTACCTAAGCGGACAAATCATGGACCGCTTTGGTAGAAGCTTTGCAGCTGTGCCGACTCTCTTTGGGTTGGGGCTTGCTCACCTGATTGTTGGAATTGCAGTTGATGCAAACACATTCCTACTGCTAGCTCTTCTAATGTCTGTAGCTAATGGAATTGGTAGCGGAGTGATTATGGTTCTAGGAGCAGATCTTGCCCCACCTGATAAGAGAAGTGAGTTCCTAGCTTCCTATCGTTTGCTGGTCGACTTTGGCGATGCAGCTGCGCCACTAATTCTTGCTCCATTAGTTGTTGCAGTTGGCCTAACTGGAGCTATGGCTGGATTTGGAATACTAGGTTTTGTTGGAGCTGGGCTTATGTATAAATACATTCCTAGATACGCAGTTACTCCAGACAAGAAGTCTTAACGCGCTAAAGCCATCTCGCAGATTCTTCTTGAGGCATCTATGGTTGCAACTGGAGAATTCCAATCAGCACAAAAGACAACCTTTACTGTTTCGCCAGCTTCTATACTCACCAGCTTGAGTTGGAGACCATCAAAGCTGTACTGAGGGCTAACCTCTGAAAGTAGTGCAGTTGCTATCGATGAAACTTGTGAGCCCTCATACTGCAACTTGGTTTTGATTGCCAATGCAAACTGTTCTGTGAAATCTATCAACTCTCTTGCAAATAGGTATTGATGAATACTCGTGGCCAAGGTAAGCACCAACATGCAAAGCAGTGCCACTAGAAAAACAAACCAGATCAGTGCTGAACCATAGTCATCCTTAACCACCTTTGACACCGAAGGCTTTCGCAGACAAGTCTCCATCCTGTACTTCTAACCAAATCAAAGTGTTGGATTTAGAGCACTCAACTTGAATGCAACTCGTAGAGACAGACAAGCTGTCTTCAGCCAATAGGCGACTATTCGACTGCAATCTGAATACTTCCTCAAAGATGTCTGCCGATGGGCTAAGCAAATAAGACCTCATAGCGTTTCGACTCAAGCTCTTTAGCTCGAGTACCTTTCGTTCCTGTTCAAGCATTTGAAAGCCAAGGGTTAACACAAGCCCAAAGCCAATAGCAGCAAAAGCAACGACTTCAATTAGGGCACTGCCCCGCTCTTGTCTGAGCAAACTACTTTTCACAGGTAGCCCGACCTTGGATTGGAACCTCAATTACTTCAGGCCAAAAGGTGATGCTCTTCGTCAATTCTGTGCTTACTAGAAATGAACATGACGTTTGGTTTGTGTTACTAGTTAGCTGAGCGAGCGGATCTTTGAATTGCCTGTAGTCAAGAGCATGATCGAGCGATATATCGGCAAGGGATGCGAATCGTGCAATCTCGTAACTAACCTGCTCTTTGACTATTGCACCCTGGTAGATGCCAAACAGTTCTATAAGAGGTAGGCAAAGAAGCGATGCAGGAACCACTAGAAGAACAAAGTCTGTAACCGCAGAACCGTTTTCGCTTCTCAGATTAGATAACAACAACCTTAGATACTGCGTTGTTGAACACACTTCTAAGAGCAGGTCCAGCTACCGCCCAAAGCAATACAACTAAGCCGGCTGTCATCAGCGTGACTAGGACCCAACCGGGTACGTCCCCTCTATCATCTTGAATAACTTCCCTTATTTTCATTTCTCTCCTTCTTATAGAAAGCTGCCCTGGATTAGAGCAAGGCTTGGAAAAAGTGCAAACATGACTGTGATGGGCAGAATGATGAACACCATTGGAATCATCATCTTGGTTTCATTCCTGCCAGCAATTATGAGTAGTTCGGCTCTTAGCGCTGATGTCGACGACTGGACGAAGTCTCCCAAAAGATCACCCAGCGCTGAACCATTGTTGAGTGCCACTGATAGCTTGGTTGCCAGTTCACGAACATGTTCAGATTTTGCCTTAGAAGCCAGTTCTTGTAGTTCAACTTGCATAACGGCTCCGTGTTCGACATTTCTTAACACCCTTTGGAATTCTCCAGAAACATAACCAGATGAACGACTCACAGCTAATCTGAGTGCCGATTCCAGCGACTCTCCCGCGCTTACTGCGAACCAAAGTAATGAAGCAAAATCAGGTATCTCCATGAGTGCACTCAAGGAATTGATCTTGGATATTGTTTTGGTCTTTTGGAAGATGCGCTTTCTAGGCTGCAAACGCTCGGCTAGTTTTGACTCTGTTGACTTTCCCAAGCTCAAATACAAAGTGACAATCGCAAGAACAGATGTTCCAAGGGCTATGAGTTGCACTTAGATCCCCAGTGTTCTTTGACGTGGTGGCAATCTACCTAAAGTCTTGATCAACCTAAATGCAAGCAAAGAAGCAAATGTTCCTAATGCCAGAACCATTACTCCGCTCTCCGCTTGAAATGCAAGTGCGGTTTCGGGCCTAAGGCAGAGTAGAACCAAAATCAACCAGGGGGCTAAGACTGCCAACTTTGCTGTTCCAAGAACCCAGTTCTGCTTTACATTGATCTCTGACCAAGTTGAGTTCTCTAGTCGAAGCTGGAGCGATTGAGCTCGAAGAGAATTCAGATAACCCCTTCCTCCAGAAGCACTCGCTAAGCGAGTAATCTCGATGAACCTATCTGCAATGGGATTAGCAAGGCGAGCTTTGAGATTATCCAAACTGTCGCTAAATGCAATACCGGAGTTATGGTCCTTCTCAAATTCCAATAGAGCCCAAGAGTGTTTGGTTGGCGCAGAGGAAATTGAATCAAGTAAAGCTTGTTCTAGCGTTGCTCCGGCCCAGGTAGCTGAGTGTATTGAATCTAAATACTTAGGCCACTGGGTATTTGCCTTTTGGGTCTCTGCGGCAACTTTGCTTTGAAAACTCTCTACCAGCTGCGCTCCAACACAAACACAGACTGCAATGGAAATCAGTATGGAGTTTGTAATCACGGCGAGGACTACAACTGCAATCGCGAGTCCACCAAGTAACAGCATGACAAACTGAGCCGGTTGAATGTTTTGATATCCCGCCTGTATCAGTAGATTTTCTATCTTGTTCAAAGTCGAACCTCAACCCAATTGCCTTTGGCATCTGACTTGATTACCTGAGACACTTCCCTTCTGCCCTGACTGTCCATCTGGCAGTGGACAACAAGACCGATAGTTCTCTCCACTGTTTGTGAAACGAACGAAGCGGGTATGTTTTCTCCAGCGAGCAAAGGCAGCAACTTTAGCTTTTCCAAAGCTTCAAATGCTGAGTTCGCATGTATTGTGCAAAGCCCTGCTATTCCAGAATTAAGGGCAATCAAAAGATCAAGCGCTTCAGCCTGCCTCACTTCGCCGATGACCAATCTAGTTGGCCTCATTCTTAGTGCCTCTTTGACTAGTCTTCGAAGAGTTATCTCGCCAACGCCTTCAAGGTTTGCCTGTCTGGCTTGCATGGCAACCCAATCCAGATAATTGGTTCTAATCTCAAAGGTTTCCTCAACACTTACTAAGCGGTCAGTTTCTGAACCCACATCTAGCAGTGCACATAACATCGTTGTTTTCCCCGCTTGGGTTGCTCCAGAAACCAAAATGTTTTGACCTGCTAGAAATTCAGCAGCTAGGAAGTTCGCCATTTCCAATGAAATGGCCCCGAGTTGAATAAGACTTTGAAGCGTAAAGACGCGACTGGGAAACTTTCTAATGTTTACTGACCAGTGATCTCTGGTTACATCAGGAATCACAACATGCAATCTAGAACCGCCTTGCAAGGTTGAATCAACAAATGGCTCGGATCTGTCTAGTCGTCTACCTGAATCTCGGAGCATGCGCTCCACCATTTGACGAATATCGAGAGCCGTTAGGTTTAGATTCAGCTGTCTCTTCAGTGAGTTCTCATAGACAAAAACTTTGTCAGGGGCGTTGATCCAAATTTCTTCAATGTCAGGGTTAACAATCAATTCATCAAGCGGCCCATAACCTGAAAGAGCACTTCTAACCTCTCCGACGAGGTTTGATTCAACTAACTGCGGTAGGTCCTGTCCGCCTTCAAAGGCTTCATCAACGGCTTTAGAGATAGCCTGATCGATCGATTCAGGGCCAGTGGATAGCAGTGTTCTGGCTCTCTCAGCGACGAGTTGGACTGTTTCTCTGGGCATGACCCCATGTTTACAAATCCCAAGATATGTTGCTCAGGTTCTCCACAGGCAAAGCTTTCATTTTTCACATAGAATAGGAAGGCTCGCGGGAGTGGCGAAATTGGCAGACGCACTAGATTTAGGTTCTAGCGCCTTAGGCGTGTGGGTTCAAGTCCCACCTTCCGCACCAGCAACAAAGAAGCTGGCTCTTGAATAAAGAGCCGGCTTTATTTGTTTAACTCTTGTACAGCACGGACCGCTGCATCAGCGTCAATGATGCCAATTCCACATTCTCCAGTGGTGAGAGTGCTTCCATCGTTCAAGGTGGTCTCCACCATTTGATATTCACAATCAGAGTTTGGATTGAATGATCTAGCTGTGCTGCTCAGAATCTCCCAAACCTGAATGTAGGTAAGAGATGGACGAATCGAATACATGAGAGCTACAACACCAGCAGCGATAGGTGAAGCCATGCTGGTACCTTGCTCAGCTCCATAGGTAGCTCGTCCCGGACCAGTCTTACCATCGTTAGTAGTTGACCAAATCAGACCACCAGCAGGTTTGTTGAGACCCACGCGATCGTCGCCACCAGGAGCTGATATGTCCACTCCAATGTATAAACCTTGTGTGTTTGAGTAGCCAGAGTAGTTGCTGTAGTAAGAACGATCTCCAGTGAAACCGGTGGCACCAATTGTGATGTTGCCATAACAGTTTCCTGGATATGAGTTCGTAGCAAGCTGGTTGTCATTACCGGCTGAAGTAACTATGGTTACGTTTCTTCTCTTTGATTCATCGATTGCCAATTGTGTTGGTGAATTTGAATAGCAGGTAGAAAAAGTTGATGAACCGATGGACAAGTTGATTACCTTTGCTGGATTCGGGTTCTGAATAATTCCAGTTAGTTTCACCCCAAGTGCCCAGTTGATGCCCGCTGCGATATCGCTCTCAGATCCACCATTCACGCCTAGAACTCGAACAGGTGAAATCTTTACCTTAGGTGCAATTCCTGTAATTCCAATGTCGTTTGTTTCCGCCGCAATGATTCCTGAAACGTGGGTTCCATGCCAAGAGCTCGGTATCGATGCGCTCTCGTAATCACCAGGGTCTGAAGGGTTGGCATCTCTGCCATTACCGTCTCTCGAATTTGCTGTGTCGGTAATCATGTCATAGCCGGTGACAACATTGGCATCTAGATCAGGATGCGATGTTATGCCAGTATCTAGAACTGCGACAACAATTGACGGAGTTCCTTGGGTTATCTTCCAGGCCTTTGATGCGTTGATTCCATATGATCCATCTAGATACCACTGCTGAGTCTTCATTGGATCAAATACTTCAGCCACCGGAGTTGAAGAGACTGAGCCACGTTTGTTTGTTGCGGTAACAATCACCTGATAGTTCTTGCCCGCTTGAAGACCGCTCAACGTGCAAGAAACTCCTGTTGAAGAACACGTTGCCTGGGATGTATCTGCTGCTGTTGCTGTGACGGAGTAACTTACAGGTAAACCACCACGTTCAACTGAACCTTGAGTAACCCATGCCACGACAGGTTTGGTAGATGTGATATTGCCCGAAGATTGCAGAACTGGTGCTTGGGGAACAGCAGAAGGGATTACTTTGGCAACCGAAGAGTCTTTGCTGATTGCCATGTACTTTGAGTTACCGGTCTTGGTGATGGTTGCAACTTTGAAGCTTGCTTGCTCACCAGGAATTAGAGCATTACTAACTGTTATGGATGTTGCTCTACTCTTTGTGTTACTAACAATAACGACATACTTTTCTAAAACTTTGTCGTACTTACTTATCCGGTAACCCCAAAGGAAACCACCGTTTAGTGTCTTTGGTGCAACCCAACTCAAGTTAACTTTAGCTTTGGTTCGAGCGCTAGAGGTCCATCCGTCTTTAGCAATAACTTTAGATGGTGCAGCACTGGCTTTTAGATTGGAAAGCTTTGGAGTAGCTAGGTTGTATCTAGCCTTAGTTAGTAAGTGATCTAGATAGACGGCCTCAACACTCGGACTCTTGGCAACTTGATTCGCAATAGCAAGTGCTTCGCTCTCGGTTAGTTGCTTTTGAAACTTAGCGGTGTGAAGCCCAAGACCTACGTCCACGCCAGGCTCTAGTTTCTGTTCTGTAAAATCGAGTGCAACCTGGTTGCCAAAGACATCTACTGGAACAACACCTGCACGGTATTTGATAACAAGACCTACTACAGGCTCATCTTTATAGGCTGGCTCACTTGAAACTGCACCCGTTCCAGTTGAAGAAACCAACGCGGTGAGATAGCCAAGTGCCAACAGCATTACAAGTGCTATTGCGATGAACTTGACGGCAGGTTTCATGCTTTCACTCTAAACCTTGACTCTGACAGGAGGCTGAAGTTAATCACAGACTTTTCTGTAAAAGGATTGTCCCTAACCAGCGGTTGAACTTGAAGCCGACCTTAGCTAAATGCCCCTGCTTCTTGAAGCCAAAAGCTTCATGCAGTGCAATAGAGGTGTCAGCTCCCTTGTCGCTAATGACAGCAACGATTTCTTTGACTCCAGCGGCCTTAGATCTTTCAATAAGCTCAGCCAGAAGTCTTGTGCCAAGTCTCTTGCCAATAGCTGCAGGACGAAGATAAATCGTGTTCTCCACTGTTCGTCTATACGCAGCTTTTGCTCGCCAAGGAGCAACATAAGCAAAACCAAGAACATTTCCTGAGGCAGATTGAGCAACAATAAATGGCAAACCTAGCCCATTTAGATAGTCAAGCTTTTCTTGCCAGGTAGCTTCAGTGCTCTTTTCAATATCAAAGGTCACTACTGAATTGACTACGTAGTAGTTGTAAATCTCAGTGATCTGTTTGATGTCTTCAGAAGTGGCCAGACGCAGCTCAATAGCTTCCACAGATATCTCTTCTTGAGCACCTTTGGACTTGAGCAACCTAACTAGTCGCCAACGTGATTCTGAATCTAGAGGCAAATCATCACTTCCTTATACAGACCAATCTATCGGCTCTAAACCAAGAGCCACTAAATGTTCATTAGTTTTACTAAACGGCTTAGAACCGAAGAACCCTCGGTAGGCAGATAGCGGACTTGGATGTACAGACTCAACCAACCTGCAATCCTTCGCAGTTTGAGCCACTTCCCTACCCAGTGCGATGGCAGGTGAGCCCCAAAGGATAAACACCAATTTGTTTCTCTTAGCTAGTTCAATGAGAGCCTCACGTGTGAACTGATCCCAACCAAGTTTGGAGTGAGCACCTGCTTTGCCAATCTGGGTTGTGAGGGTTCTGTTCAAAAGTAAAACGCCTTGGTTGGTCCATTTAGCTAGGTCAGCGTGAGTCTTTACCTCTAGCCCCAAATCATCACTCAGTTCTTTGACTATGTTTACTAGGCTTCTAGGCATTTTGCTTTCTGTGTTCATAGCAAAAGCCAAACCAATTGCATCGCCCTCAGTTGGGTAAGGGTCTTGCCCCAAGATAACCACTTTTATACTGCTTGGATCAATTTCAAAGGCTCTCATCACCTGGCTGAGATCCGGTGTTACATGAGCTTCTGCAAGGACTTTATGTTCTATAGCTTCAAGCATCGGCTTTTGCTGGACAAGCCAGTTCTGCCAAGTGGGATGCAGCTCTTCAAAGAACATGAATAAAGATTAGTCCCCGACTAGTTCTCTGCGTCGAGAATGAAGTCAAGATTAAGCGACAAAAGAGCTGTGTCAGCTGTAACGAGTTTGGCACCAGAGGCGGAAGCTTGAGCGAGTATCAGGCGATCGAAAGGATCATGCTTAGCCAGTGATCCAAAACGCAATATCTCGTCTGCCGCACTAGAGGTGAACTCTGAGACTTGAATGTTGGCGTTCTCGAATTGTTTTGATACATCTTTAGGTATCTTGATTCCACCTAACATCGACTTCATGTTGAGTTCAGCTATTGAGATGCTCGAGACTGAGACCTCTTTAGCTGTTTGAATAAGTTTCTTAGTTTTGGGCCCAAGCCTTGAAGGTGATCCTGCCACCCAAACTGCCACATGAGTGTCTAGAAGAATTTTCGATTGCAAGACTATGCCTTTTCAAAAAGGGCATTGAACTTAGCGTCCAAGGCTTCCCATGCTGAGTCAGATAGAACGCTGATTTCACCTTTTGCGAACCCAAGCTTTCTTGCTGGGGTCTCTTCTTCGTACTTAACTAACCTAAGGACTGGTTTACCAGCTCTAGCAATAGTGACTTCAGCTCCAGACTCTACTTCTTCAACGAGCTTGGAGAAGTGGGTTTTTGCTGCATGGATGTTCACGACTTTCTTCATGACTCAAGCATAAGTGGACTAAGTTAGTCCAGTCAAGAGACACGAGTGAATTGTGGAGAATTAGGTCTACTTGAAAACAGTTGACAACCCCCTGCTGTGCCGTTTAGTGCCAAGATAGAAGCACCTCAAGAAAGAAGAGCCCCCATGGACCAGAACACACTCAAAAGCCAAGCGAATGCTAAGCAGGAAAACCTTGTTTCTATAAGACGTGCTTTGCACCAGGTGCCTGAGTTCGGTCTAGACCTACCTAAGACTCTGGCTATCGTCTTGAGGGAAGTTGAAGGTCTTGGTGAAGTTACTTTAGGTAAGGACATGACAGCTGCTGCAGTTGTCATTAGAGGATCACAGCCTGGTCCAACAGTTCTATTGAGAGCAGACATGGATGCTCTAGCTGTTGAAGAAGACACTGGTCTGGATTTTGCTTCAACTAACGGCTACATGCATGCCTGCGGACATGACCTACATATGGCTATGGGTATTGGTGCTGCTCAACTTATTGCAGAGAACAAAGACCAACTAAAGGGAAATGTAGTGATGTTCTTCCAACCTGGTGAAGAAGGTCATGATGGAGCCGGTGTGATGCTTTCACAAGACATGCACCTAGCATCTGGTGAAATGCCTATTGCAGCATTTGGTCTGCACGTATTCTCGATTCCTGAACCAGGGCTATTCCTATCTCGCAAGGGAACCTTAATGGCTTCTGCTGGAGACATTCTGGTAACCCTAAAGGGCAAGGGTGGTCACGGCTCAATGCCTTGGGCTGCTAAAGACCCAATCACAGGAATGATTGAGATCCTAAGTTCACTTCAGTCTTACATTGCTAAGAACTTTGATGCTCTAGACCCAATCGTTCTAAACGTTGGTTGGATCAAGGCAGGTAATGACCACACCACCAACATCGTTCCTGAGTCAGTGAGCTTTGGAGCAACTGTTCGATCCTTCTCAAAGAAGGGCTTCGAAGATACCCGAACCTTGATTCCTGTATTCATCAAGAACATGGCTGCTGCGTTTGAATTAGAGGCAGAAATTGAATTCACCCCTGCAACCAAGGTTCTAATCAATAACCATGAAGCAGTGGACCGTGTTGAACGTGTGACCAAGGAACTATTTGGTGATGCTCGCTACATCACGATGGATCAGCCAATCCCAGGTGGTGAAGACTATGCAAGCATCGTTGAGGTTATCCCTGGAGCATTCATATTCCTAGGTGCTGCCTACCCTGGCACTACCCCAGCAGAGCGTGAAGCCAACCACAGTAATAAGGCTAAGTTTGATGAAGGAGTGCTAGCCGATGGTGCTGCTCTTCTAGCAGCCCTAGCCTTTGACACCCTTGATGAGGCTGCTGCCAAGTAATCACTTTCTGGCCGATGAAGTCCAGGTAAACAAAAGTTACATAAAGTTTCAGACCTAGCTTGGTCTAAAACCAGTTACTACTTACCCTAGAGACACACTTCACATCAACCAACGAAAGCGAACACTATGAGCAACCAACCTTCTGAATGGGGCTTTGAAACAGCACAGATTCACGCTGGAGCAACCCCAGATCCAACCACTAACGCAGTGGTAACACCTATCTATAACACCACTGCCTACGTCTTCAACTCATCTGAGCACGCAGCTAACCTGTTTGGGCTTGCTGAGTTCGGAAACATCTACACCAGAATCATGAACCCAACCCAAGATGTTGCTGAGAAGAGAATCGCAGCACTTGAAGGTGGAACTGCAGCTCTCTTGCTAGCTTCTGGTCAGGCAGCTGAAACTTTTGCAATCCTAAACATTGCTCAAGCTGGAGATCACATTGTTTCTTCTTCATCTATCTACGGTGGAACCTACAACCTCTTCAAGTACACATTGCCAAAGCTAGGTATTGAAACTACTTTCGTTGAAGACCAGGACGATGCAGCTGCTTGGGCTGCTGCAGTTAGACCTAATACCAAAGCATTCTTCGCAGAAACCATCGGTAACCCTAAGGTCAACATCCTAGACATTCAGAAAGTTGCTGATGCAGCTCACGCAGCTGGTGTTCCACTAATCGTGGACAACACAGTTGCTACTCCTTACCTAGTGAAGCCACTTGAGCATGGAGCAGACATTGTTATTCACTCTGCTACCAAGTTCCTTGGGGGTCATGGAACAGTAGTTGCTGGTGCAATTGTTGATGGTGGAAAGTTCGAATGGTCAAAGTCAGACAAGTTCCCAGGTCTAACTACTCCTGACGAGTCATACCACGGTGTTAACTACACAGCAGCTCTAGGTGATGGCATTGCTTACATTATCAAGGCTCGTGTCCAGCTTCTTCGTGATCTAGGTGCAGCTATTGCTCCAGCTAGCGCATGGCAGTTGCTACAGGGAATTGAAACTCTTAGCCTTCGTATCGAAAGACATGTTGAGAACGCTAAGAAGGTTGCTACCTGGCTAGAAGCTCACCCTCAGGTTGAGTCAGTTAACTATGCAGCTCTTCCATCATCACCTTGGTTCGATGCAGCTAAGAAGTATGCCCCTAAGGGTCCTGGTGCTATCGTTTCATTCGAAATCAAGGGTGGACGCGAAAAGGGTTCTAAGTTTGTTGATTCACTAGAGCTGTTCTCACACGTTGCCAACATTGGTGACGTTAGATCTCTAGTTATTCACCCAGCATCAACAACTCACTCACAGCTAACTCCTGCTCAGCAGCTAACAGCTGGTGTAACTCCAGGTCTAATCAGATTGTCTGTGGGACTTGAGTCAATCGATGATCTGCTTGCAGATCTAGAAACTGGCTTTGCAGCCGCAAAGTAAGGGCAGTACTCTCTAACTAAATGGAATTTCAAACACCTGAGGACACCGTCCCCTCCGAGCTCATTACCGAAGAGCTAACCCGACAACTAGTCGGGAAGCCTAAGGCAACTGGAGCTTGGCGGGACGGTGATCCTTCTGGTGATAGATCTTTCGCAAACCTAAATCCTCTAACTCTAGAATCTGGCAAAGAACTAATTGGTGCCAAGATTGCTTTTGAGTCTTGGGGTGAACTAAATGCAGATTCTTCTAACGCAGTTCTGGTTCTACATGCTCTAACCGGCGACTCTCACGCTGTTGGCAAAGCAAGTAAAGAACACCCAACCGAAGGTTGGTGGAGTGAACTAATCGGCCCAGGTCTAGCCATTGATACCAATAAATACTTTGTGGTTGCACCAAACATTCTTGGTGGCTGCCAAGGTTCAACCGGCCCTGCTTCATTAGATAAAACAGGCCGTGAATACGGCTCTAGATTTCCATACCTAACCATCAGAGATCAGGTCTCTGCTCAAGTAGCTCTTAGTGATCTTCTCAAGATTGATTCTTGGCACGCAATTATCGGTGGTTCTATGGGAGGCATGCATGTCCTTGAATGGGCTATCGACTACCCAACTAGAGTGCAGAGAATTGCTGTTATTGCTGCCCCTGCTGTTACATCAGCTGACCAGATTGCCTTGAACTCAGTTCAGGTAGAGGCAATCAAGACTGATCCTAACTTTGCTAAGGGTAACTACTATGACGCTAAAGCAGGCTTAGGTCCACATGCAGGTTTAGCTCTTGCTAGAAGAATGGCTTTGCTCAATTACCGCTCACCTAGCGAACTCAATGAAAGATTTGATAGAACTTGGCAAAGCGAGATCAACCCATTAGGTGAAGGTGGTCGCTTCGCTGTTATTTCATACCTAGATTTCCACGGTAACAAGTTCACTAGAAGATTCGATGCCAACTCATACATCACCTTGCTTGAAGCCATGAACTCTCATGATGTTGGTAGAGGAAGAAAATCAGCTAAAGCAGCTCTAGCCAAGATAAAGACAAAGACCATGGTTATCGGTATTGATAGCGATCGACTATTTCCTATTGAGAACCAGAAATTTATCGCAGAGAACCTAAGTGTTGATTTGGTTGGTGGCAAACTCCACACCATCAAGAGTTCTTTCGGTCACGATGGCTTCCTCATTGAACACAAGAAGGTCGGACCCCTTCTAGCTAAGCTACTTCGCTCTTAACCTTGTTACCCAACTTAGTTAGTTGGATGTTTGCGTAAACCAAGATGGCAACCAGTCCTAGGTTCTTCAGTATCAAAAGTGATACACCAAGAGCCTGTCCATCTAGTAGCGAACCATAGAACACTGGGAAGATAAGCCAAGTAATTGCTGATGTGAAGATGGTCAGCCAAACAACTAATCTCCAGTTGGTTGTCTTAGCCAAGATTCCAAACAGAATAGCAGCCACTATCCAAAGTTGATACTGCGGAGATCCAACCTTGTTAAACACAATCAAATCCATAGTTGCTGTTAGGAACATCCAAGCAAACAAAGTGTTTGTGTCAGCACCTTGTCGCTTAGCTCTAAAGCCTAAGAAGACTGTGATAGCTAATGCTCCGAATTGAACAAGTGTCATCAAGCTTGCTATTTCAGTAACACCAGCTCCTGATACTTGGAAGGTAACAATCGTGTTGTCGTAATAAACATCAGCACCAGGAATCTGTAACAAGATCTGGACCAACCAGATGATGGCAACCGTTGCTTCCACCTGAATACCACGACCAGATTGCATGGTGATAAAGCTAAACATGTTTTGGTTACCACCAAGAAGTAGCCCAATGAGAACCAATACTCCAGTTCCAATAGCCATATGTAGAAGGAATCTGAATCTTCTATCTGAAACTACAAATCCTGTGAAGATTCCGGCCATCGGCGAAACCTTGATCCAGGTTGCCAGACTGAAGAACTGCATAGAAAGAGATTCTCTTTTCTTCAGGAAAGAGACAACTGCTAGAACACATAGGGCAAGACTAAATACTTCTAATCTGCCAAGGGCAACTGGTCCAGTTAGGAAGATACAGAGAATTAGGAACCAAGCACCTTTGACTCGGTCCATCTGCTTACCCCAACCCAATAGGTAAGCAATCAGGAGCATGTTTACATTCACAACAAGAATGAACCAACCGGTCATGTAATCAAATGGCCATATCCATTCCACTAACATCACCGGAATGTTGGCTATGTATGGATAAACCCAGGGCTGATTGATACCAAGTATCTTGCCATCTGTGAAACCAGCACTAGCCCAAGCTGAATATGTGTAGCGAACATCGCTATAGGGGTCACCGCTTAGAGAACCTGCCCAAATCAAGATCATCTGAGCTACCAATGCCACAGCAAGAACGAACCAAAACCTAGTGAATAGCAGCTGAACGCGTGGCAATAGGTTTGCTTTCAACTTTTGTCTCCTTGATTGTCCCTTTTGCAAGTCTAGGCGTGAAGCTTTCTAGCCTTGGCTAGGCTGGTGCTATGACCAAGCTATTCGAACCAATAACTATTCGCAGCAAGACCTCTAGAAACCGCATCTGGATTGCCCCTATGTGTCAGTACTCATGTGAGAACAAGGATGGCATGCCATCTTCATGGCATGTTGTGCACCTAGGCTCGAGAGCTGTTGGTGGAGCAGGTCTTGTGATGTGTGAAGCAACAGCGGTTAGCCCTGAAGGACGAATTAGCCCCTGGGATGCAGGTATCTGGAATGACGAGCAAGCTCATGCGTGGCGAGCGGTAACAGAGTTCATCAAAGAGCATGGTTCTCTTGCAGCAATTCAGTTGGCTCACGCTGGAAGAAAAGCAAGTAACTACAGATCTTGGTCAGGTCAAGGAGCGGTTTCAATTGCCGATGGTGGCTGGGAACCTGTTTCATCAACCAGTGAAGCATTCCCTGAATCCAATACTCCTCATGAACTAACTACCGAAGAGGTTTATGCATCCATTCAAGATTGGGTTGATGCCGCTAAGAGATCAATCAACGCAGGATTTGATGTGATTGAAATTCACGCTGCTCACGGTTATCTGGTCCACCAGTTCCTCTCTCCTATTACCAACCAAAGAACAGATGAGTTTGGTGGTTCATTAGAAAAGAGAGCTAAGTATCTTTTGGAGATTGTCAAAGGAATTAGAGCAGCAGTCGGAGAAGGTGTTCCAATCATCGTTAGATTCTCAGCTACCGATTACCGTGAAGATGGTTTCACTGTTGAAAACTGTGCTGAGGTTGCCAAGCTTTGTGAAGGCGTTGGAGCAGATGTGTTTGACATCTCAAGTGGTGGTTTGATTCTTGGCGTCAAGATTCCTTTTGGACCTGGTTACCAGGTGCCAATGGCTAATGACATTGCCGAAGAAGTTTCTTCACCGGTTGCAGCTGTTGGTTTGATTACTGATTCCAAACAAGCAGAAGAGATACTTCAAACAACTGATGTTGAAATCATCATGATTGGAAGACTCTCTCTGAGAGATCCTTATTGGCCACTGAGAGCAGCTCATGAACTAGGTGTTGAGGTTGACTATTGGCCTAACCAATACATCAGAGGAACTTATCCTGCTTAGTCACGTCTTGTAGCGTCTTGAACTTCACCAACAAGTTCTTCAAGAATGTCTTCAAGGAAAAGTAAACCAACTAGTTTGCCCTCATCATTGAAGTTAGCCATGATGTGCTGTCTGTCCCTCTTCATAAGTGCAAGAGCATCTTCTAGTTCAACAGTTCCACCAATTGACTTCACAGTTCTAAGGAGCTTGCGTTCAAC
>Ga0209444_10000115_pt1 | contig 41765 bp, 47 predicted proteins | sample LauGreFaBDMM15DN_2_FD_188215 | JGI IMG/M metagenome (GOLD analysis project Ga0209444, IMG submission 188215) | Freshwater lake microbial communities from Lake Michigan, USA - Fa13.BD.MM15.DN (SPAdes) (version 2) | ecosystem: Environmental > Aquatic > Freshwater > Lake | place: Lake Michigan... | reverse complement strand
CCAGGGCTTCGTTCGCTACAGGAAGTTGATCAACTGGAACCAATTTTGGTGGCAGTATCTCGGGAGGCGCTTGGAAAACCCGTTTTGGTGAAGATTGCTCCTGACTTAGAGGACAGTGCCGTTATAGAAGTAGCTTCGTTGGTTCGAAAGCTCGGCCTGGCAGGAGTGATTGCAACCAACACAACAACAAGGCGTGAGGGTCTTGTGACAGCAAGTGAGAAAGTCGATTCTTTTGCCGCAGGCGGCTTATCAGGGCCTGTGTTGGGCACCAGATCGAAGGAGGTTCTCGTTCTTTTGCGAAAAGAGTTAGGCGAAAAGTTCGTGGTGATTTCTGTCGGGGGAGTAGTCACCGGCGAAGACGTTTTAGAGCGCCTAAGACTCGGTGCAGATTTAGTCCAGGGATATACAGGGTTTGTCTATCGGGGCCCACTGTGGGCTAGAAAGATAAACGCAAGCTTACGTTCTTAAACAAGCCTTGCCGGAGGACTCTTAGTTTCCGCTGGGTCCGAGACAATCAAACCAGCGAGAATCTGGTCGACCTGTTTCATGATTTCATTTGGAATTTCAACACCCACAGCTTTGACGTTGTCGGTGATTTGTTCCGGGCGTGATGCACCAACAATTGCGCTCGAGATATTCGGATTAGCAAGTACCCACGCGAGGCCAAATTGCGCCATAGTCAAACCCAGAGACTCAGCAAGAGGCTTGAGCTTTTGAATTGCAGTCAATGCTTGCTCGGTCATGTACTTCTCAATTCCACCAGCTGATGCTTCGGTGTTGCTAGCTCTTGAGTCTTTCGGGGAAGGACTTCCTGGAAGATACTTTCCGGTTAGTACACCTTGGGCAAGCGGAGACCAGACAATCTGTGTCATACCGTTTTGCTTTGAAGCAGGAATAACCTCAGCCTCAATAACCCGCCAAAGCATTGAGTACTGAGGTTGGTTTGAGATTAATTGGAACTGGAGTTCCTTGGCTAGCTTTGCTCCCGCGTTGATCTGTTCTGCATTCCACTCGGAAACGCCGATGTAAAGAGCTTTTCCGGCGCGAACGATGTCTGCGAATGCTTGCATTGTTTCTTCTAGGGGAGTTTCGTAATCGAATCGGTGAGCTTGGTAGAGATCCAAGTAGTCAGTTCCGATTCTTGTGAGGGAGCCATCAATAGATTCCATGATGTGTTTTCTGGAAAGCCCATGATCGTTTGGCTTCTTGTCAGCTACCGGCCAGTAGACCTTTGAGAAAATTTCTATTCCTGAACGGCGTTCGTTCTTAAGTGCCTCACCCAAAATAGGTTCGGCTTCTAGATTGGCGTACGCGTCTGCAGTATCAAAAGAAGTAATGCCAGATTCGAGAGCGGCTTTTACAGTTTTGACTGCTTCTTTGTTGTCGACTTGACGAGCGTGCGTTAGCCAGTTTCCGTAGGTGAGTTCACTGACTTTGAACCCACTGTTTCCTAGGTAGCGATGCTTCACTTGGAGCCCTTCTATTGCTTAGAGAATCTTCGTTCCGCGCTTGATCTGGGGTTTCGGAAGTCTCATGCCACGCATTTGTATCGAACGCATAGCGGCGTACCAGCGCAGACCCTTTTCACCTCTTCCTGGATATTTTGTCTCAACAACCTTCAGAGCTTTTTTTCCGATGATGTAACCGTCGATGCCAATTAGAACAAATAGTCCCCACATCGCTACTAGAGTTCCTAGCTGAATTGTTAGATCCAGCTGCGGGTCATCAGGTCTGATTGAAGAAACAATGATGACCAAAAACAGCATTGGAAGAACTAGTTCTCCAACTGTAAAGCGTGAATCTACGACATCTCTGGCCAGTCTTCGCTGAGGCCCACGGTCTCTAATGGTTAGGTAGCGATCCTCGCCGTTAGCCAAACCTTCGCGGGCTTTAGCTCGCTCTGCGGTAAGAGCCCTCTTGGCAGCTCTCTTGGCTTCCGGACTCTTGTTCCCTACAACAGGCTTCTTTCTAAGCTGTTCCTGCTGCTTTCTTGCTGGAGTTGGGCGACCTTTCCCGGTCTTGGGGGTCTCGGGTTGCTGCTTAGGTGTCGAAGACATCAATTCTCAATTCTTTGGGTTATGCCTTTAAGATTACCCTTATGACAATCACCCCACCGCCGATTAGCAAAACTGGCGTTGAAGCCGCTCAGAAATACACTGATGGCGCCTTTGCTAAGGCCCTAGAAACGCTATCCAGTTTGGTGAGTATCCCGGGAATAGCTTGGGACGCTTTCGATGCCAGTGAACTTGAAAGAAGTGCAGAGGCAGTTGCGGGATTGCTTCGCGAAACGGACGTTTTTGAATCGGTGGAGATTTTGCGATCTGCAACTCCATCTGGCCCAATGGGTGCGCCAGCTGTTGTCGCAACTAGAGCAGCCCGAAACTCTAAGCCAACTATTTTGCTTTACGCCCATCACGATGTTCAGCCGCCTGGAGCAGATGATCTCTGGGAATCTGAACCATTCAAAACTGAGATTCGAAATGGTCGCATGTATGGTCGCGGGGCCGCAGACGACAAAGCTGGCGTCATTTCACACGTCTACTCAATAAAGGCGCTTCGAGAGCTAACCAACAATGATTTTGATCTTGGACTTGTGGTCTTTATAGAAGGTGAAGAAGAAGCCGGCTCCCCTTCTTTCGCGAATTTCTTGATTGAACACAAGACCAAACTGTCCTCCGATGTGATCATTGTTGCGGACTCGGGTAACTGGACAACAGAGGTTCCAGCCATAACAACCACGCTCCGAGGTCTCGTTTCGCTTGAATTTGAGGTCAGCACCTTGGATCACGCCGTCCACAGTGGCATGTATGGGGGAGCAGTTCCAGATGCCATGCTCGCGCTGACGAAGATTTTAGGTTCAATGTGGGATGAAAATGGCTCAGTCTCCATTTCAGGTCTAATTTCGCAGAATTCTGTAGATTTAGCCTATTCCGAACAGGATTTAAGGGCAGATTCGGGACTCTTGTCCTCCACTCTGCCCATAGGTGAAGGGGGCATTCTCGGCAGGCTCTGGACCAAGCCTTCGCTGACCCTGATTGGCTTGGATTATCCGTCTGTGGCCATCTCTTCAAACACCCTGGTTCCAAGCGTAAGCGCCAAACTGAGCCTGAGAATCGCCCCCGGACAAGTGCCCAGCGAGGCTCTAGAGGCTCTAAAGACACACATCTTGACCCATAACCCTTTGGGTGCCCAAATCGATTTTGGGGCGGTTGAGCTTGGTAAACCCTTCAGTTTGGGGGAGTCCGGTTGGGCCAAGGACCTAGCTTCCAGAGCTTTGAGATCCGCCTATGGGTTCGACAGTGTGGACATCGGCATCGGTGGCTCCATACCTTTTATTGCCGACCTGGAGGCAGTATTTCCTGGGGTCCAAGTTTTGGTTACTGGGGTGGAGGACCCAGATTCCAGGGCTCATTCTCCGAACGAGAGCCTTGACATCGAGACCCTGCGCAAAGCAATCATTGCCCAAACCCTTATCTTGCTTGGCGCAAACCAAGTTCAGCTCTAATTCCAAGAGCTGGGATAGACTGAAACAACAAAGAAGCTACTCCAAGGAGATTTCAATGGAACAAACCCTTACCCACGGCGTAAAGCTCACCGATACTGCGAAAAGCAAGGTTAGAAGCCTCATAAGCGCAGAAGGGCGAGATGATCTTCGCCTGAGAGTTTCAGTTCAGCCTGGTGGTTGCTCTGGATTGATCTATCAACTTTTCTTTGATGAGGTTCTAGAAGAGACCGATGCAATAGCAAAGTTTGACGATGTTGAGGTCGTTGTCGACAAAATGAGCGTTCCATATCTTGAAGGTGCATCGATTGATTTTGAGGACACCATCCAGAAACAAGGCTTCACGATTGACAACCCAAACGCAGCTGGTTCATGCGCTTGTGGCGACTCTTTCAACTAACTAATGATTGCCTAAAGCTCCAAAACCCCAAGTGTTTGTTGGTGTATTGGCGCGGATTCGGAAGTCACTGACTTAGACTTAAGCAACAAGCTATACACAGCAAAAGGACTAGTTTTAATTGAAGAATCGTTCAAAATGGTTAGCCATTCCAGCAGCCACGGGCCTAGTTCTTCTATTAAGTGGTTGCACCGCTGAATTTGCGCGGGGATGGCTGCCTGGCGTGCCAGGGGTAACAAATCACACGGACCGAATTGTAGGGCTTTGGACTACCGCCTGGATCATTCTCTGGCTGGTGGGAGTAATTGCTTGGGCTCTAATGGGTTGGGCAATCCTGGTTTATCGGCGACGCAAGGGCGAGACGGGCATACCAGCGCAGCTTCGCTACAACAACCCAATTGAAGTTCTTTTTACAGTGATTCCATTGGTTCTGGTCATTGGGTTCTTTGCCTTCACGGCCAGAGATATAGCCGCAATCGAACAACCCACGGAGAACCCAGACGTCGTGATCCAGGTTATTGGAAAGCAATGGAGCTGGGATTTCAACTACGTTGATGCCAACGTTTACGACTCAGGAATTCAGGCACAGTTTGACGGGCAAGCTGGAGTGCCTGAGACATTGCCAGCACTGTATCTTCCAGTTGGAAAGACTGTCCAGATAGATCTTTCCTCTAGAGACGTCATTCACTCGTTCTGGGTGATTGATTTCCTATACAAAAAAGACATGTTCCCTGGAAAAACAAACCACATGTACGTAACTCCTCAAGTTGAAGGTACATACGTAGGTAGGTGTGCCGAGCTGTGCGGTGAGTACCACTCGATGATGCTCTTCCAGGTAAAAGTAGTTTCCCAAGCTGAGTACGACAGTTATCTTTCTAGCTTGGCAGCCAAGGGACAAACCGGCCAGCTTGACACTTCACTCGGTAGAAACCAAAATCTTCCTGGTGACGACCCTGAAAATAGAGATTAGAGGAAAAGGCGAATGGCAACGTTAACCGACAGTCGAACCAGCGGGGGATACCAATTCCCAGGCAAAAAGTCCAAGGGTCAAATTATTGTCGATTGGATAACCACAACTGATCACAAGAAAATCGGCTACCTCTATCTAATTACTTCCTTCATCTACTTCCTCATTGCTGGAGTCATGGCTCTGCTAATTCGAGCTCAGTTGACGCTTCCAGGGCTAGACATCGTGCAGACCAAAGAGCAGTACAACCAGCTCTTCACCATGCACGGAACCATCATGCTTTTGATGTTTGCAACCCCGCTGTTCGCTGGCTTCGCTAACGTGCTTATGCCCGTCCAAATTGGCGCACCAGATGTTGCCTTTCCTAGGCTAAACGCAATCGCTTTCTGGTTCTTCTTCTTCGGAAGCCTGGTCGCGGTATCTGGATTCTTTACCCCACAAGGTGCAGCATCGTTTGGGTGGTTTGCCTATGCGCCATTATCCAATGCGACGTTCTCACCGGGACTAGGTGGAGACCTCTGGGTATTCGGTCTAGCTTTGAGCGGTTTTGGAACGATCATGGGTGGAGTGAACTTCATCACAACCATCTTGACCATGCGTGCTCCGGGAATGACCATGTTCCGCATGCCAATCTTCACTTGGAACACCTTGGTTACTTCGATCTTGGTAATCATGGCCTTCCCGCCGCTAGCAGCGGCGTTGTTTGCTCTTGGAGCAGATCGAAGGTTTGGCGCACATATCTTTGATCCCGTAAATGGTGGCCCAATGCTGTGGCAGCATTTGTTCTGGTTCTTTGGACACCCTGAGGTTTACATCATCGCGTTGCCATTTTTTGGAATCGTTTCCGAGATTTTCCCGGTCTTTAGTCGAAAGCCAGTATTTGGTTACAAGACACTGATTTTTGCAACGATTGCAATAGCCGCCTTGTCGATGACTGTTTGGGCCCACCACATGTACGTAACCGGTTCTGTACTGCTTCCGTTCTTCGCTTTCACGACGATGCTGATTGCGGTTCCGACTGGTGTAAAGATATTCAACTGGATTGGGACTATGTGGCGAGGGTCAATTACGTTTGAAACTCCAATGCTTTACAGCCTTGGCTTTCTAACCACATTTATCTTTGGTGGTTTGACCGGAGTTATTCTCGCTTCACCTCCGCTAACTTTCCACTTGTCAGATAGCTACTTCGTCGTGGCTCACTTTCACTACGTGGTGTTTGGAACAGTGGTGTTCGCTATGTTTGCAGGATTCTTCTTCTGGTGGCCAAAGTTCACCGGCAAGATGCTGGACGAGCGCCTTGGAAAGATCCAGTTCTGGATTCTGTTCTTTGGTTTCCATATCACCTTCCTAGTGCAGCACTGGCTGGGTGTTATCGGTATGCCAAGAAGGTATGCAACTTACCTTCCAGAGGATGGCTTCACCTGGATGAACATGGTTTCCACGGGCGGGTCTGTGCTGTTAGCAGTTTCGATGATTCCGTTCTTGTGGAACCTATACGTCACCGCTCGTAGGGCACCTACCGTTACCCTGGATGACCCATGGGGCTATGGAAGAAGCCTTGAGTGGGCCACAGCAAGCCCATTCCCTCGTCACAACTTCCACTCAATTCCAAGAATTAGATCAGAATCGCCTGCTTTCGATCTGCATCATCCGGAACACGCATCTGCTGAAGCGAAGGCTGCAGCTAGCGAAGAAAGGAAGTAGGGAAATGAAGGCCAATGTGAGCATGTGGTCGATCATGACCGCTTTCTTTGCGTTGATAACGGGCGTTTACGCAGTCTGGTGGTCTCTTACCTACGGGGGTTGGGAGCCAATTGGGACAGCAGCCCTCGGAATGCTCACGTTGATGAGCACATTTATTACCTTCTACCTTTGGAAAACAGATAGAACTCAGGGGTTTGTTCCAGAAGATCGCCCAGATGCGAATATCGAAGACGGGGAGTCCGAGCTGGGCTTCTTCTCGCCCTGGAGCTGGTGGCCGATATTTGTTGGAGCTGCTTCAGCTCTTGCTTTTGCGTCGTTGGCCGTGGGTTGGTGGCTGACCTTTATAGCGGTGCCATTGGCGTTGATTGGTGTTGTTGGTTTCGTTTTCGAACATAACCGCGGACATTTTGCACACTAGTGGCTGCAGATAAGAAAATCTCCTCAGGAGGACCCTGGGAAGAATCAATTGGGTATTCAAGGGCGGTTGCAGCGGGCCCTTACATCCACGTCTCTGGTTCGACGGCCACCGTCGATGGTGTGCTGCAGCATGAGGGAGACGCCTATGGACAAGCTAAGGTCGCATTCCAAGTTATCGAGAAAGCTCTTTTGTCCGGAGGACACAGCCTCCAAGATGTTGTCAGAACCAGAATGTACCTAGCAAACGCTGAAGACATGGACGCCGTAGGCCGTGTTCACGGGGAGCTTTTTTCAGCAATTAGACCAGCTGCGACAATGCTTGCTGGAATCAAATTTATCAACGAGGCAATGTTGGTTGAGATCGAAGTCGATTCATACAGGCCCTGATAATAAAATAACCCCAGCCTTTGGCCGGGGTTATTCTATTTAGCTATTTTGAGAGCTGCTCTTGCTTTGTTGCCTCAATAGCAGGTGAATGATCATGGGCCTGCGCCTCATTCAATTCAGACTGGGAAACCGGCGAGATCCGGTCCTCGAAGTAGATTCTAGATAGAGCAGATCGGATTCGGGTGCCAACCGTGATCTTGCCCTTTTCATTAGGTCTGACAATTGTTGGCCTGTAGTCCTTGAAGTCAACTAGTTTGTACATTTCAAATTTATCTAACGGCTCGTGGACCTCGATGTATTCACCGTGTGGTAAACGGACGATACGTCCTGTTTCTCTACCGTGTAGGACAATCTCTCTGTCCTTACGCTGCAAGGACAAACAGGTTCTCTTAGTAACGATGTAGGCAAAGATCGGTCCAACAATCAGCATGACTTGCATAGAAACCAGAACCTGGTTCAGTGAAACCTGGAAGAAGGTAGCGATCAAGTCTGTCGAAGCTGCTGCCCAGAGCACACCGTAGAAAGTTACTCCGGCAGCACCGATAGCTGTGCGGGTAGGTGCGTTTCTTGGCCGGTCTAGAACGTGGTGCTCACGCTTGTCAGCAGTAACCCAGGCTTCGATGAACGGATAGACCGCAACCAACCCTAGGAAGACAAGACTTCCTACCAGTGGAATCAGAACACCAAACGGGTAAGTATGGCCCAAGAAAGAAATGTCTAATCCAGTTGGCGCTAAACGCAGGGCGCCATCTAGCCAACCGATGTACCAGTCAGGCTGGGTTCCTGCGGAAACGGGGGAGGGGTCATATGGACCGTAGTTCCAAATCGGGTTGATTGTGAAAGTTGCAGAAATCAACATCACAACCGCAAACACGATGAAGAAGAATCCACCAGCCTTAGCTACGTATACCGGCATCAACGGATAGCCAACGACGTTCTCGTCAGTTCTACCTGGGCCGGAGTAGTGGGTGTGTTTGTGAATGACCACCATGAAAAGGTGAATGGCAATAAATATAAGAATAAGCGCAGGGACCAAAAGGATGTGAAGACCATAGAGTCTGGCGACAATTTCAGTTCCTGGGAACTCGCCACCAAACAACCCGGCTGAAATACTGGTTCCAATAACCGGGATTCCCTTGATCATTCCATCGATAATGCGAAGACCGTTTCCAGACAAAAGGTCGTCTGGAAGTGAGTAGCCAGTGAATCCGGCTGCCATACCCAAGATGAAGAGCATGAAACCAACCAACCAGTTAATTTCGCGTGGCTTGCGAAATGCTCCGGTGAAGAAAACTCTAAGCATGTGAAGCCCCGCAGCGGCAACGAACAACAAGGCCGACCAATGGTGGACCTGACGCATCAGCATTCCGCCTCGGATTTCAAACGAGATGTCAAGCGAAGAAGCGTAGGCAATAGAAACTTGGGCGCCCTTTAGTGGCACGTAGGAGCCATCGTAGATAACCTCAGTCATCGCTGGTTGGTAGAAGAAAGTTAGAAAGGTTCCTGAGATAAGCAAAATGACAAAGCTGTAAAGAGCTACCTCACCGAGCATGAAGGACCAGTGGTCGGGGAAGACCTTCCGTCCAAAGTTTTTTAAGATACTTCCAACACCCAGACGCTCGTCAAGGTAGTTTGCGGTTGAGGCTAGTGCGCCTTCTGGTTTCTTTTCACTAACTGCAGTTGTCATTTTCTAACGCTCCCAAAAGCTAGGGCCGACTGGTTCTAGGAAATCGCTTTGTGCGATTAGGTAACCTTCTGCATCAACCGTAATTGGAAGTTGCGGAAGTGATCGAGATGCTGGACCGAATACCACCTTGCAGTGTTCAGTGACATCGAATGTTGACTGATGACATGGGCATAGCAAGTGATGTGTGTGCTGCTCGTAAAGAGCAACCGGGCAGCCAACATGTGTGCAAATCTTTGAATAAGCAACGATGCCATCGTATGACCAACTCTTCTTGGCTTCATCTTCCTTTAGATCTTCCTGGTTCAAACGAACAAGCAAAACAGCAGCCTTGGCTTTTTCTTCAAGCTTGTGCTCGTGCATCTCGGCGAGGCCTTCTGGAATCACGTGGAATACAGAGCCCAAGGTTACATCGGAAGCCTTAATTGGAATCCCAGTTGGGTCCTTAGTTAGCCTGGTGCCCTTCTTCCACATTGTGTGTCTCAGGCTGTCACCGACAACGGGACCCAAATCACCAAACACTATTAGTGCTGGGAGGGGGAACAAAGCAAGAGCTCCGTACATCGTTCTGCGAATTAGCTTCCTGCGAGAAAAACCAGATTCTTGATCGGCTAGCTTCACAATCTCAACCGCCGCGGCACGGACATCTTCGCTACCACGAGTTTGGTGACGCGCTTCAGAAACTTCGAAGTCAGGCATCAAGGTTTTCGCCCAGTGCACCGCTCCAATTCCGATTCCAAGAAGTGACAGTGTCATGCCAAGACCTAGCCACAAGTTGTTGGCGCGGACGGTTGCAAGGTCTTCTGTAATTGGGAATGCAACGTAGGCCCATAACGCAAAGAAGCTTCCAACTACTGATAGCAAAAACAGAACCGCTACCTGGCGCTCGGCGTTTTTGGCATGCTTGGGGGACTTGTCAGTCATTCGAACCCGGTGAGGTGCAAGACCTGGATCGCTTATCTTGGTCTCGGAAATTACCGCAAGACCCGATTCGAATTCATGCTCGAAGCCTTCAGCTTCTTTGCTTTTTTCTAAGTCCTTGCCAGCCAACTAAGTTCTCCCTCTAATTCGATTTCGCTGCGAGCCACACGGTAATCGCAATGATTCCACCGAGGCCAAAGATCCAGACGAATAATCCCTCTGCGACAGGACCCAGGCTTGCAAGCGCGTACCCACCAGCAGATTCGTTCTCATCCATATAAGCGAGATAGGTGATGATGTCTTGCTTGTCTGTTGGAGTCAAGTTTGAATCGTTGAACACGGGCATACTCTGCGGTCCGGTAACCATCGCTTCGTAGACGTGCTTGGCGGAAACTCCCTTTAGCACTGGCGCGTACTTACCTTCGGTTAGCGCACCTCCTGCTCCTACGGCGTTGTGACACATCGCGCAGTTGATCCTAAATAGCTCTCCACCGTGAGCTGCGTCACCGGTTGCCTCAAGATACTGGTCTTCTGGAATCGCAGGACCAGGAGCTAACGATGCAACATAAGCTGCCATCAGCCCAATCTGCTCTTCTGTGAACTGAACAGTCTTTTTTGGAAGCTGAGGACCAGATCCCTGTCCTGGCATTCGACCAGACCCAACTTGGAAGTCAACTGAAGCTGCGCCAACACCAATAAGACTTGGGCCAGCTTTTGTTCCTTCAGAGTTTAGGCCGTGGCAACTGGCGCAGTTGGAAAGGAAAAGTTTTTTACCTTCAGCAATTTGATCAGCGGTGTAAGCGGTTGCGATGTTTGACTCAACAACACTGGTTGCGACAGCGAATCCACCTCCAGAAAATAGCAATCCTGCAGCGATTACGATAATCGCTGCTAGGGGAGAGCGGCGTGACCCGTTAATTCTTTTTCTGAGTGACATCAATTGCTTTCTTTATTTCAAAACGTAAATGATAAGAAAAAGTCCGATCCAAACGACATCAACAAAGTGCCAGTAGTAAGACACCACTATTGCGCTGGTTGCTTCCAGGTGACCAAACTTTTTGGCGGCATATGTTTTTGCAATCACCAGCAAAAAGGCGATCAAGCCTCCTGTTACGTGTAGTGCGTGGAAACCGGTCGTGATGTAGAAGGCGCTGCCATAAGAGTTTGAGCTCAGAGAGATTCCCTCGGAAACCAAAGTTGCGTACTCCAAGACCTGACCAGCAACGAAGATTGCACCCAGGAAATAGCTGAGGAAGAACCACTCAACTAGACCCCACTTGACCGGTGACAGGCCAGTAGCTCTTGGCTGGAGTCGCTCAGCGGCAAAAACTCCGAACTGAGCGGTAAATGACGAGGCAACCAGAATCAAGGTGTTGATGAGGGCGAAGGTGACATCAAGAATTTGGGTGTCATTTGCCCAAATAGCTGGGGAATTGGCCCTAAGGCTGAAGTACATCGCGAATAAACCCGCGAAAAACATGACCTCGCTACCCAGCCAAACGATGGTTCCAACCGAGGTCGCGCTGGGGCGATTGATCACGATTGGGGCATTTTGGGTCATTTGTGCGGAAGTCATACCAATATGATAACCCGAGAAATCAGGCATGCAGGGCAATAAGGAGCCTTATGTCTAGCGTTTCGGTAATAAGCTGACTTGATGCCAGCGCGAACAACTTGGAACGCAATACTCGATGATTTGCTCGCAAAGCGTGACCTAACTCGCGGACAAAGCTCTTGGGCGCTATCCGAGATTATGACTGGGACCGCCCCTGAAGCTGAAGTTTCGAGTTTCCTTCTTTCACTCAGAAGCAAGGGTGAAACTGTTGAAGAGCTCGCGGGTTTAGTAGACACCATGCTGGCGAATTCACTGAAGTTAGACACCGGTAACGATGCTGTTGACATTGTCGGAACCGGTGGTGACATGATCGGGACAGTGAACATTTCCACGATGGCCTCGATCCTTGCTTCTGCTGCTGGTCTTCCAGTCCTTAAGCACGGGTCTAGATCGGCCTCTGGCAAAACCGGATCTTCCGAGATGCTGGCGGAGCTCGGTATAAACCTCGATCTAGCGCCTGATGAGGTGGCACGAGTTTTCAGTGAGACCGGAATAACCTTCTTTTTTGCGATAGTTTTTCACCCCGCAATGAAGCACGCGGCTCCGATTCGTAAGAAATTGGGAGTTCCAACAACCTTCAACTTCTTAGGCCCTCTAGCAAACCCTGCTCAACCCCTGGCAACGTCTTTAGGGGTCGCAAACGAGCAAATTGCCCCACTTCTGGCCCAAGAACTGGCCCAAAGGGGCCGATATGGCCTTGTTTCGAGGGGAAATGATGGTTTAGATGAACTAACAACAACGACAAGTAGCCAAATATGGGAAGTGTCACCCAATTTGGTGACCAAATGGGAGCTAGATCCGAGCAAATTGGGCATAAATAAAACAAGTCTTGAGCAGCTTATTGGTGGCGATGCCGCCCACAACGCTCAAATTGCCAGGGATCTGTTTGCCGGGACGACCTCAGGAAACCTTGGTGCGGTTCGAGACATCGTGATTTTGAACGCTGCGGGGGGAGTGGTGGCCTACCGGGCCGCAAAGAACCCAGAGCTTGTTGGCTCTGAGCTGGCAACTCGTTTTGAATCCGCCATTCAACTTGTCACAGTTGCTCTAGAGTCCGGCAATGCACATGGAAAGCTCGAGCAATGGGCGGAATCGTCAAAGTAAGAGAACCCGTGGGGATAGGGCTCAATGGCTTGTTTCCCGTAGTTGACATAATGTACATTATCGGTCCAGGGTATCTATCCAACCCAGCTCGCCCTTCGAGAAAGCAACCGAATTGTGCCGCTCGCCCATAAACGGCAACTAAAACTAGCCCTTTGGGATCTTGAAGGCCTTTAGAGAGATCTGGACCAGGTAACCGATGGTAAGAGCAAATAATAATGTTCCTTCGCGAACCTGACCACCCATAAGCCATCCAATTGTCAACACAGAGCCCTCAAAAGCCGTCCTGACGAGCCAAAATGGCTTGTCTAGAGCATTTGCCGTCCCCTGCATTAGACCGTCTCTGGGGCCAGATCCGAGCCTTGAGCTGATGTATAGACCGGTAGCGATTGCCACCACAACCACCCCCAGCATGAACACAGCGAGCTGCTGCCAGTAGGCAGTCAAATCAGGAAGGATTTGGAGCCAAAAGTCGGCAAAAAGGCCGACAAATAGAGCGTTTGCAACTGTACCGAAACCCGGCTTTACTTTGATTGGAATCCAACAAACTAGGACAAGAATGCTTACAACTACCGTTGCAACGCCAAAGCTCAACCCCGTTTGGATTGAAATACCCTGAGCTAGAACGTCCCACGGTGCGATTCCAATGCCCGCGTGCACCGTGAGGGCCACTCCTAGCCCATAAACAAACAGCCCTGCGAATAGCGTGACCAGCCTTAGAGGCAAGCTACGGTTGGTTTCATGGAGCACCTATGAACCCTACTGGCTATCTGGGTGCAATTTCTGACTCTAGACCACGCATTTTTGCCCACCGTGGTCTCGTATTCCAGGGTGACAGACAAGTTGTTGATGAAAACACCATTGACTCTTTTGAGCTCGCATTAGCAGCCGGTGCTGACTATTTAGAAACTGACCTGCAACTAACCGAAGACGGTGTTGCAGTGCTGTTTCATGATTCTGATCTTTCCCGCCTGGTTGGTGCCAAACAGTCAGTTTCATCTCTGACTCTAAGTGAACTCAAGCAAATCAGACTCCCCTTTGGCGGAACTATTCCAACCTTGCAAGAAGCCCTAGAGAAATTTCCCACGGCCAAATTCAATCTTGATTTCAAAACCCGAAGCACTGAGTCCCCCGGTATGGCGGTTATCAAGGCCAATGGAGCTTATGAGCGGGTATTGGTTTCTAGCTTCAGCGAGGCTTCGAGAGTTCGAGCCTTATCTCACTCCCCTGTTCTGATCACATCGTCCGCAGGAAGCTCCAAGGTTCTTGCCTGCTATACCCTCGCGCGATTAAATTTGACCAAGCAGCTGGCATCCTCTCTTTCTAACGTCCAGGCTCTTCAGATTCCAACAAGTATGTACGGGATCGATTTCACTCATCCCCGTTTCGTGGAGGCTGTGTTGAACGAGAACAAGGAGATTCACTACTGGACCATAAATGACCCAAGTGAAATGCTAAGCCTGTTTGCCCTTGGAGCTCATGGAATTGTTACCGACCGAAGCGACATCGCAACCAAGCTCTTTAGCTGACAGTTTCCTGTTAAAGGGTTTGTTGCAGGATGATTTGGATGTCTGCCGCTGTTATCCCTTATAGCGCAAAGACTGCGCAAACAAGGAGAACAATTGGCTCAGCAGACTATGCGCGGTGTAAGACTCGGAACTCAATCTCTTGAGTCCGACGTAGGGGTTAGCTACTCCCCCAGAACCAAGTACCAATTTCTTTGTCCAAACGGGCACTCTTCTGAAATTGTCTTTGCTCAAGATGCCGAAATGCCAGAGACCTGGCAGTGCAAATCCTGCTCAGAGTTTGGCACTTTGCTAAAGGACGGAAAACCCATCACCTTGAGTATCAAAGAAATCAAGACACCCAAGACACACTGGGACATGCTCCTAGAGCGCAGATCGAAAATTGAATTGGAAGTTATCTTGAAAGAGCGACTTTCTTACATCAAGGCTCGTAGGAAAGCCGGCAAGGCCGACATTTAGCCAAAAAGGCGTCTAATACCCCAGAGCTGAATCTTTACCAGTGCCTCAAAAACGACTCCGAGTGTCATCTTTGATCTACCCTCTGCGCGCTCGACAAATGTGATTGGAACTTCTTTGACGACACCAGTTTTGGACGCTCTAAAGGCAAGCTCAACCTGAAATGAATAGCCCTGTGACGACACAGGAGTAGAAATCAATTTTTGTAGAAAGCTCGCTCGATACGCGCGAAATCCTGAAGTCATGTCAAGAATATCTGTTCCCAGCATCAGCCTGGCATACACATTTCCGTACTTAGACAAAAGTACTCTGGCAATTGGCCAGTTCTGCACACTTCCTCCGGAGATCCAGCGAGAACCGATAACTAAATCGGCGTCTGTTGTTGCCAACAGAATTTTTTGGAGATCAGAGGCTTGATGCGAGCCATCTGCGTCCATCTCAACCACAACTTCATAACTATTTGCGAATGCATAGCTAAAGCCGTCGATGTAAGCAGGACCTAAGCCTTGCTTGGCAGGCCTATGAAGAACGGAAACTCTTGCGTGTCTAATTCCCAGAGAATCGGAAATTGCTGCGGTTCCATCTTTTGAGTTATCGTCGACGACCAACACATCAACTCCTGCTATCTCGGTTAGCAATCCTTCAACAGTCGAAGCGAGTGACTGTGCCTCGTTGTAGGTGGGTATCACAACGAGGGTTTTCAAACTGTCTTTCCTCGACGCTTTATCAGCCCGGCAATTGCTGCCACCAAGAGGCCAAGAGCAATGATGTTTAAGGTGATGTCAAAATAGGGCGATATTGCCATGGCTGGAGTTATCGACGTCCTAAGGGGTACTTTCTCAACCATTATTCCTGGTTCAAAATTTGGAAGCTCACTGACAACATCGCCATTTGGCAAGAAAATTCTTGAAACCCCTACCGTGGAGATATTTACCACAGTTCGTCCGGTTTCTATAGCCCGCAATCTGGCAAGGGCAGCCTGCTGGAATGTTTCGTCGCTTCTCCCAAAGTCTGCGTTATTGGTTTGCGAGAGAATGATCTGCGCTCCCCCAGCCACCAATTCTCTTCCGATGTCATCGATTGCAACCTCAAAGCAAATAAGCACACCGAGCTTTTTTCCATCCAATTCGAAAATGCCATCTCTTGTTCCAAAGGCATAATCACGTGAGACCAGGCCAATCAGGTCCGGTGCAAGCAGGTTCCAGAAATGCCTGTCCGGCACATACTCCGCAAATGGCACAGGGCGCTTTTTGTCGTACTGGTCAATCTGAGAACCCTCCACGTCGTAGTAAAGAGAGCTGTTGAAGAATACTTCCTCGGACTCCGTAATGGCCCCAAGAATTATCGGAACTTCATAGGTTGAAACCAATGCTTCAATCTGAGCAAGCGCCAGAGGATTCTGCTGCGGGTTAAGATCAGACGCATTCTCGGGCCAGACAATAAAATCAACCTGATCTTTAAGTGGATGGCTATCCAGGAGCGCTGTTGCCTCTACATGATTTCTTAGGAATGTACCTCGCTCCGCATTAGCGAATAATCCCGCATTCGCATTGCCTTGGACTGCGGCAACGGTCAGCTCTCCAGATTCGGCGCTGGTAGGGATGATAAACAGCCAAGCTGTGGCGATGGCAAGAAGGCTTGCGGCAAGTCCCAGATAGTTTCTCTTTAGTGCTCTAAACCCGGTCTCTAGGGCCTGCAGCGTCACTACCGTCATAAACACCGAGACGAAGGTAAGCCCGGAAATGCCGACGAAAAACACTAATTGGGAAAGAAAGCTCTCTGAGAGTGCCTGCGCCACGCGAGCCCACGGAAAGCCGCCGTATGGCAAATTTATCGCAGTCCATTCCCTGGCAGTCCACATGGATGCAATCGAAAGTGCAATCAAAGTGTTTCGATAAAAGCTCTGCTTGAGCGTATCCACCCAGCTCCAAACAATTGCCAGAGCACCTGATCCGGCCGCAAAAATGAGAGCTCCCATTACTGAAAGAGCGATCCACGGCACTGGCCCCAGATAAAGAGAAAGCCATTCGACTTGGCTCAAGTAAAAAGCTAGGCCTGCGAGGAATCCGATTCCAGTAGCAGCCCAGAAACGAAGGCCCCGTAATGAAGCAAGAATCATTGCAACCGAAACAAAGATTAGGGGCCAGATGTCATCTCGAGGCATTGCAAGTGAAGAAACTAAACCTCCGACTACAGCTGTTGGAAGTCTCCAGGCCACACCGCTGAACCGTTGCCAAATTCTCATGGTTCTAGCCTATGCATAGTAAGAGTAGGCAACGATCCCACGTCTTACCTTGTCGATTGCATCCTTGGCGTTTGCTGAAAGCGGCCCTGTGCCCGCACGCGAGATCTGCTCAAGCAAGTCAATAATCTGCTTGCACCATCTGATGAAATCCCCCGGTAGTAAATCGGCGGAGTCTAGAACAAGATCCAGTTTCGCTCCGGTGGCCCAGCGAAAAATCGGATAGCAAAGATCTAGCTCAATTTTGGAAGAACGTGGCAGCTTATGTTTTTTGGACAGGAACTCAAGGTCCTCCCAAAGCTGCTGGGTTTGCTCGATAACTCCTTGAAAATTTCCCTTAGGAACCCGAGGCTCGAACCCTTCATCATCTCTTCTGGGCTCATAGACCAAGGCCGCTGCCATGGCAGCTAAGCCAGCAGCATCGAGTATGTCCCAAGTCTTGTGGCGGATTGCCTCTGAGACCAACAGATCTCTTTCACCGTATATACGGGCGAGCATCCGACCAGAGTCGGTAACTGCAAGATCTTGATCTTCATCATCCAGGTAATCCAATTCGATTAGAAGCTCGCAGATCTTGTCAAATGTTGAAGCTACCTGATTGGTACGACCTTCGATCTGATCAATAGTTGCATTTGTTTCACGCTGCATCTTCCACCAGCGTTCAGCCCATCGCGCGTGGCCTTCACGGTCCTTGCAGGAATGGCAAGGATGAGTCTTCATGCGCACCTTGAGCTCGGCCAGCTTTCTTTCGAGCTCGTGCCTGCCTTTAGTCTGCCTAATGTCTTTTCCTCGTTCAGCACGAGTATTTCCAACCGCCAGAACCTTTTCTATGTCTGTTAGCTCACGCCTAATGGATGAGTAATGGAAAAAGTCTCCAAGATGGCACTCCATGGACTTTGCGTAGCCATCAAGTGAAATCTTTTTGTCACGTATCCCCCTTGCCAGTCCAACTACCGATCGATCGGCTTGAAATTGTGCGAAGGAGGTCTCCAAAACCTGTCGTGCTCTTGATCGACCAAAAGCATCAATTAGATTCACGGCCATGTTTGCCGTTGGCTTGAAAGGGCTTACAAGTGGGTAGCTACGTCTGCTTGCAAGTCCGGCGACACTTGCGGGGTCAAGATTTCCCGACCACTGAATTACGGAGTGACCGAGCGTGTCAATTCCTCGACGTCCGGCGCGACCAGTTAGCTGCGTGTATTCACCTGGGGTAATTTGCACACGGGACTCCCCGTTGAATTTATCGAGTCTTTCAAGAACCACAGTTCTTGCTGGCATGTTGATTCCTAGCGCCAGAGTCTCGGTAGCAAAAACTACCTTGACAAGCTTTTTAAGAAAAAGTTCCTCAACAACCTCTTTGAAAGCAGGCAACATACCAGCGTGATGGGCCGCTATTCCACGCTCCAAACCACTTAGCCAATCAAAATAACCAAGCGTGTCTAGATCTTCCTCGGCAATCGAGGAGCACTTGCGTTCCACAATCTCTCGGATTTCGTCTTGTTGCTCACGACTTGTTAGCCGCACTCCTCGCTGAAGGCAAGATCTGACGGCCGTATCGCAGCCAACTCTTGAGAAGATGAAGAAGATTGCTGGCAATAGATCATTGTCGTCGAGAATTTCAACCGCTTCAGGCTTTGAGACTTTAGGTATTCGAGACAGACCCCTATCAAATGAATTGATTGATTTCTTACCCTTGTTGATTTTGCCTATTGGCACTCGAAGCTTCGCTGAATGCCTACGAACAAGCTCCGCGCTCACTCTTTGACCTTTGGTTCCAGGCTCGAAAAGTTCCAGCAGTTCATCACCAAACAAAACGTGTTGGTCAAGAGGTACTGGCCTCACCTCGGACACCACAATTACCGTGTCACCGCGAACTTCGTCTAGCCAAGCACCAAACTCCTCGGCATTTGAGACGGTAGCGCTCAGAGAAACTAGGACGACGTCTTTAGGGAGGTGCAAAATCACTTCTTCCCACACCGCACCCCTAAAGCGGTCGGCGAGATAGTGGACTTCGTCCATAACCACATACCCAAGGTCGATAAGCGACTCCGAGTTGGCATAGATCATGTTTCTAAGAACCTCGGTTGTCATAACAACAATTTGCGCTTCTGAATTATTGTTTATGTCGCCTGTGAGTAGACCAACACGCTCTGCGCCATAGCGCGTAACCAACTCGGCGTACTTCTGGTTACTCAACGCCTTGATGGGTGTGGTGTAAAAAACCTTCTGGTTTCTCTCGATTGCTAGATGAATAGCGAACTCCCCGACAACGGTTTTCCCTGCGCCGGTTGGTGCGGCCACCAGAACACCTTTACCGAGCGCAAGTGCCTCACAGGCCTGCTCTTGAAAGGGATCGAGTTGGAAATCTAGGAGTTCAAGAAAGGAGTCGAAGCTAGGACTTGCCCTTTTTGATTTAGCACGCTGAAATCGCTCGGACGCGGAAAGATTCTCCATGTGCACTAGCCGGTTGCTTGCGGGGTCTCGAGCTCAGAATCAATCTTGGCCGATTTACGCGCCAGTTGTTTGTCACGCAAGGTCGCAACACCAGCTGCGACAAAGTAGAGAATCAATAGAGGAACCATGAGCAGGAACATGGCCATTGGTTCGGCAACTGGAGTTGCGATTGCACCAACGACCGCGGAGACGAATATTGCCATGCGCCAAGACTTGAGAATGTTTTGGGCGGTGATAACCCCAGCAAAATTGAGAAGGACTAGAACAACCGGTAAAACGAAGGCGATACCAAACACGAGAAGAATTCGAATTGTAAACAGGATGTAGTCGCTGGCATTTATTACGTTGGCGCTACCCTCAGGGGTAAATCCAACAAGAACCTCAACAAATGTTGGAAGAGAAGACCATGCGAGAGCTGTTCCTGCGAGAAACAGAGGAACAGCCACAACAACGAACCAGATTGTGTATTTGCGCTCCTTCTTTTTGAGGCCAGGTGTTATGAAGGACCAAATGTTAAACAGCCATACTGGCGAGCTCATCATCACACCAAGAAAAATAGAGACCTGCAGCCTTACGTCAAACGCTGAGACAACAGTTGGAAAGTTTATGGTTGCGTTAGAGCCAGCTTGATTGGAAAGTTCAACGATGGGTCGCTGCAACTCAGCGAACACGGCGTCGAACATGAACCAGCCGGCAATAGAACCAGCGAGTAGGAAGGTTGCCGACCAGAAAAGTCGATTACGAAGCTCTTTCAGGTGACCCGACAGGCTCATCTTGCCTTCGGGGTTTTGCTTCTTGACCACTTAGTTCTTAGTGGTGTTCTCACCCTCAACAGGCAAATCGGCCTGCTTGGTGTCGTCTGTTGACTTGATCTCCTTGCGGAACACCCTCATCGACTGAGCAAGAGACTTAGCTAAACCTGGAAGCTTTGGTCCACCCCATAGCAGCAAGACAATTGCCAGAATAATGATCCATTCCCAGCCCTGTAGACGCATTTTAATTCCTATCCGCTCAAGTTCTTATTGGATAAGCCTACGCTCTCCAGCTATCTTTCGTTAGCCTTTGGGGCGCCGAGGCTTCTTGGCTGGTGTTTCCTGAGTCTTGGCCAGGTCCGAATAGAACTTCACGGCCTCTGGGTATAGCACGGTATCTTTCTGGAACCTAGCTAGGTGGTTTGTAAATGGGTTGAGTTTCTTGGCAAGCTTTGCACCACTTATAGTCAACCTAGTCAGCGCAAGTATCAGAATAATGAGTCCAAGCCCCATTGCAATCAACCATATCCAAAGCTCCATTTGGCTTACTCCACGTTCTCGTTAGAAGGGCTGGACCCAAGCGCGCGACTCGCGTATTCAAAAACCACTCTACGGGCAGCCTCTGGTTCGAGTACTCGGACGTGCCCCGAATACTTTGAGACAACTCTGCCAAGAGTTGAGATGTCACCGATGGGTATTGTTACCCTCAGTGTCTTATCGCCAACCGCAGGATACTCAGGCTTGTAGTCAGCAAGCATTCCAAATCCCGCTGGATCAATGTCAAATACAACGTCCGTGTCACTTTCGCTTACTGAATAGATTCTTGAAGCATCGATTTCGGAATACTTCGCTCGAATCAGTGTCTTTTCGTCAAGGGCAATGTCTCGCATTCTGTCGAGGCGGAATACTCTAACTTCCTTCTTGGTGCGACAGTAGCCCCTGAGATACCAAATTGAGTCATTTGATTCCATGGCAATCGGTTCGATCTGTCGTGATGAAACTTCGTTTGCCGCGTTGATGTAAGAACAGCTCAGCAATCTATCTTCACTTATGGCCTGCCGTGAGAGTGTCACTTCGAGATCAACTCGTGAGGGGTGGACTTTGAAAGGCAGCTCGCTGGTGCGCTTTCCACCATCGGAAAGCAGATTCATGAGCTCTGCAACCTCGACCTTGTCTTGGTCATCCAGAACTGACTCAAGGTAGGAAAGACCGCTTGCGATTGCCGCGGCCTGTCTGGTCGAAAGCCGTGGAACTGATTCGAGGGTTGGAGCGAAACTAACGTCTACGATTCCTTCTTCCAAAAGGTCGTAATCAAGAAAGAACAGCTCGTCTGGTCGATACATACCGACACCAGACAACGATATTGTTACTACTGCGTCACGGATCTCTTGTTCGGATACGCCAAAGTGTTTAGCCACATGTTCAATTTTTTGCTGCCTGTTCTGAATCAAGTATCCAGTTAGTGCCAACATAAAGTTGTATCGCTCTGTTCCAGAGATCTTTGAGCTTTTAGGCATGCGAGACCCTCACCGCTTCAAGCTTCTCTTTTAGAATGTCTGCAAGCTCTGGTGGCGACAAAATCTCAACGTGATCAACAAACTCCATTAGCTCTTCGGCCAACAAGTGAATGTCCATAAAGGAAATGTCGAACATCTCTTGTTCTGCGTCCAGGTCAAAATGGAACCAAGCGGCACTCCGAGCAGGAACTTTGATCCTCGCCGTCGATGCTCGCTTATGGCTATCGAGCTCGGCGATAGCCGCATTAACCTCAGATTTGCTAGGTGGCTCAAATGTGAAGTCTTGGATGTCCACCTCGGAGCAGATGCGTCTAAGCAAAAAGTTGCGTGGCTGCTCCCTATCCAGGTCATAGCCAAGAAGTAGCCACTGGCCAGAAATGTTCTGGATGATCCAAGGCTCAACATTTCGAACCTCAGATTTTGCTTGATCGGGTTTGCGGTAATCAAAAGAAACCCTCGAAGATGTTTCGATAGCTGTAGAAAGCGGGAGGAATGAGAGCTCATGAGTTCGAATTCTGGGCGCAATTCCAATGAGACTAGAGGCGTCAGCAGGCTCCCCCATCGCCCTAATGCGCATAATCGCGTTGTTGGCGTCTCTAGAAAGCGATGCTTTGGCCCATACCTGCGCGGCAAGATTCATTAGTGCAACTTGCTTTGCGTTTATCTGGGTATCTCTCGGCCAGACAAAGTCCTCGTTGGCTATGAGATATCTGTATTCCTGATTGTCATCCATGTCCTCAGCTGGGATAAATGACCGCCAGGCCACTCCGACTTTTGTTAGCAGCACCTTATCTCGCTCGAACAAACGACTGAGTGATTCGTTGTCTCCGCCTTGGATGTAACGCTCTTTGTATCCTTGTACAGTTGAGAAGATCTCAGCTTTGGTTAATCCCTGACTGGATACCAACAGAGCGCACGTGAGATTGAATAACCGCTCCGAGAGGTCAATTTTTGCTGGCATCAGCTATTGGCTACTGGTTCCTAGGATGTCGATCACGAAAACTAGAGTTGAGTTTGGCGGGATAGTTTCACTTCCTTGCTGGCCGTAACCCAAAGCTGGCGGAATAACTACTATGACTCTTGACCCGACTGATTGACCGACCACTGCACTCAAGAACCCTTCGATCAGCTGTCCTGGGGCCACGACAAATTGTGCCGGAGAGCCTTTATCCCAGCTCGAGTCAAACTTGGAGCCATCAGCCCATAAAAAGCCGCTGTAGTGCATGGTGACGTTGTCGCCTGACTTGACTGTTTCACCGGCGCCCTTGATTAGCTGCGCGATCCGCAAGTCCGCTGGTGCTTCCGTGTTGGGGATTGTAATCCCCGGTATACCTGCAGGGGTTGTCACTACAGCTGGCAATCCTGCCTCTGGTGCGACGGCGGAGCCCTCTGCCTTTTCTAGATAGACCCTGGAAAGATCAAAAATGAACACGAAGGAATCGTTTGGTCCAATTCCAAGACTCTCAACACCTCTGCCGTCATGGGCGTCTTTGGGTGGGAAGATCGCAACTATTCTCGAGCCTTCTTTGGCACCGGCTAATGCGGAGCAAAAGTTAGGAACTGAGTCAGGGCCAAAAAAGCCAGGAGAAGGGTTCTTTCCATCAAAATCTGTTTCCTGAAGCAATTCACCAGTTGCGCCGTTGTAGCCTGCGAACTCGAACTCAATCATGTTCCTACCGGTGAAAACGGCTCCATCGCCTTCAATCACAACCCTTGACTGAATCGAATCCGCTGTGATCGGAGATGCGAATAGAACCGTTGGCTTAGTTAGTGGCTCACTAGAGACTTCGATTGATTCAACTTGTTCGCCGCCTCCCGAAGGATCACAGGCGAGAGTAGCACTTGAGCTGCATCCAGTCAGGGTCAGGGAAACAATTAGAGCGCTCAGGGCAAGTGCTGATTTTTGCAAGAGAATCTTCCTTCGAATGTTTTGAGTCCTAAGCGCTCAAGTTTATACGCTGTGCCTTAGCCAAGCCACGGACTAAGAGGTGGCTTTACGGACGGTCTTTCTAAGCTTCTTTTCTGAAACCTTTCGCTCCCCCAGCCCTTCGGGGTTCCAGGCCAAGATGTCCTGATCTGAGTACTCAGTTGATTTCACCTTGTTTCTGAACTGGGGCAACACAGTGCCCGGGGCTAGTCTTCGAGCTGTAATCAAAAATCCCGTGTGGCCAATCATTCGGTGTTCTGGCCTAACGGCCAACCCCTGTAGATGCCATGGCCTAACTAGCGACTCGAAACCCTCTGGCTCTGTGAACATTGAAGTGGCACGAATTTCCTCGGCAACTCTGGATAACTGGGTCACCGTTGCAACGTAGACAATGACCAAACCTCCAGGCCTGAGCACTTGAGCTACTGATTCGATGCATTCCCACGGAGCAAGCATGTCAAGAACAACCCTGTCGACAGTTTGTTCTTTGAAGACCATAGGTAGCTTCTCTTGCAAGTCCCCCAAGTGGACGCTCCAGTTTTTAGGTCTAGATCCGGTTTGACTCGACACGTTTCCTTGTGCAATTTCTGCAAACTCTGCTCTGCGTTCAAAAGAGTGAAGCTGTCCTGATTCACCAACTGCTCGAAGCAGGTAAAGACTAAGCGCCCCAGATCCAACCCCGGCCTCAACAACTACTGCTCCAGGGAAAATGTCGCCAGAAACCAATATTTGCGCTGCATCCTTTGGATATATGATCGCTGCGCCGCGTGGCATCGACAACACAAAATCATTAAGTAGAGGTTTCAGGGCCAGATACTCAACGCCGTTTTGGTTTGCGACAACCGAACCATCTGGAACCCCGATGATGTCATCGTGTCGCAGGTCACCGCGATGGGTGCCAAACGTTCCGCCTGGGGACAAAACAATCGTGTTGATTCTGCCCTTGGGGCCAGTTAGCTGCACTTTGTCCCCTGCAGAAAACAATCCGGCATTCTTGGGACTCATTCGAACAGTGCTCGGAAGTCGTTCATTGAAACACCTTCAAGAGTTGGCCAGAGAATTCGCCCTTCAATCATTGGAATCTCAACGATGTGAGTTATTCCAATAGCTTTTGTCCCGGCGGCTTCTGCTGCAGTAATTCCGGTTAATGAGTCCTCGAGAGCGACGCAATGTTTTGGGTCAACTCCGAGCATCGATGCAGCCTTTAGGTACGACTCTGGATGCGGTTTACCCTTGACCACGTCATCGCCACCAACGATGACATCAAAGGCTTCGAAACCGATTTGCTCGGCTACCTTTTTAGCCATTCGATGCATAGAGCCAGTGACTAGTGCTGTCTTGACATTGTTGTCTCTCAGTAACTTCAAAAGCTCTCTAGCACCAGGACGCCAAGGAATAGATTGCTCTAGCTGAGATAAAACGCCATCAGTGATATGGTCAATAATCTGCTGAGGCTCCAACGACGAGCCCACTCGTTCCTTCAATAGCTTTGAGGATTCATAGAGCGACATTCCAATAACCCCAAGGCCATCGTCGTGTCCCCAGTTGCTATCGTGGGCTGCTGCAAAGGCACTCTCGCTGGCTAGCCAGTAGGGCTCCGAGTCAATCAGGGTGCCGTCCATGTCCCAGAGAACGGCAGCAGGAAACGAAGAAATAATCATGATGCTTGAATTCTAGCCTCGCAATTTGCCCTTACAGTTAAGCAAGTAAAAGTCTTCAAGAGGGGCAGATTCGGCAGATTGACAGTAGAAAGCGTGTTTCAAGGGCGAGTGCTAATTTGCGCATTCGAGGGTTGGAACGATGCGGCTGAATCCGCAAGTTCTGCGGCAAATATCGTTAGTGAGTCGCTATCCTGCGAAGTGGTCGCAGAAGTAGACCCCGAGGACTATTACGACTTCCAATTCACCAGGCCAACAGTTGCACTTTCCGAAGATGGACACCGTGAACTTACTTGGCCAACAACTAGCTTGCTAGCTTCCACTGACCCGGACCCTAAACTTTCCAGATTTAGCTTGCTAATTGGAACGGAACCGGCAAGAAGGTGGAAGTCCTTCGTTGCAGAGATCGTTGAGATGATTGAAGACCGTGAGATTGAGACAGTCATCTTCCTTGGTGGAATGCTCGCGGACACACCTCACACCAGGCCCATTGCTGTTACCGCCACTAGTCAGAACACTGAAGTGAGGAAAATTGACGGTGTCGAAAAAAGTAGCTACGAGGGTCCCGTTGGCATCGTTTCAACTCTTGGCATTGCACTAGAAGAAGCAGGTATAGCGACGATCGCTCTCTGGGCAGCTGTTCCTCACTACGTTCACACTTCCCCGTCGCCAAAGGCAACACTTGCCCTGGTCGCCGAGTTAGAAAGAATACTTGAAGTTAGCTTCAGCCATGGGGACTTGGCTGACCAGGCATTTGCCTGGGAGCGAGGTATTGATGAGATTGCAGAAAATGACGAAGAGATGGCTGGTTACATCGAACAGCTTGAAGCAAGCCGTGACGAGGTTGATTCCGAAGCCGCTTCCGGTGAGGCTATCGCCAGAGAGCTCGAGAAGTTTCTAGAGTCAGAGCAGCGTCCGCCCGAAGCCTAAGCAACAACTGACCCACTTGAAAGCATCCAAAGCAACCAAAGTCCAACTATTACTCTCCAGGCAACAAAAGGTAAAAAAGAGCCAGATTCAAGGTACTTCAGCAAGTAATGAATAACTGCGAGACCGACAATTCCAGAGACAACCGTTGCAACGATGGTTGCTAGCAACATTTCTTGATTGAGATCTCCGAAAGTGCTGAAAAACAAATACAACCCAGACGCTAGTACTGCGGGAATCGCTAACAGAAAACTGTACCTGGCTGCTGCTTGACGGGTGTACCCAAGTAGGAGTCCAACGGTGATTGTTCCTCCCGATCTGGATACTCCAGGAATCAGTGCCAGTGCTTGCCCAAGTCCAAACAAGACTCCGTGCTGGTAGCTCAGATTTGAAATGCTTGTTCTCTTCTTGCCCACTAGGTCTGCTATGCCAAGAAGTATTCCAAACCCAATTAGCGTGTAAGCAATAACCCATAAGCTACGAACATCATTTTCTATGAAGTCCCTAAAAGCTAGCCCAAGCAGAACAACTGGCACTGTTCCGATGATAATCAGCCAGCCAAGCTTTGCGTCGGCCGTCATGGTCGATTTGGGTTTAGAAGCCCAACCAAACCATGCCGTTACAATTCTCCGAATGTCTTTTGCGAAATAGGCAACCACAGCAATCTCTGTTCCCAGCTGGATTGTTGCTATAAAGGCCGTTAGCTCTGGTCTGGATAAATCGGATAGCCCCATGAGTTGTTGAGCAATCTGGACATGTGCGGAAGAGGAGATTGGAAGAAACTCTGTTAGGCCCTGAACTAATCCCAGTATTAGAGCTTCAATAAAACTCAATTATCTTCTTCTGCAATCGCAATCGGAAGAAACTCGCCGTGCTCTTCGGACAGTGCCTCTTCGTAGTTGATAAAGGCGTCCTCAAGATTGTCGTAAGCCCGCTCCACGCTGGAATCCCCGTCTCCGCGTCTAGCGGCCACAGCCTCATAATGTTTCTCAAGCGCTGCAACAAATTGCGTTAGTGCTATTCGAGGATCAGTAGCCATATCCCAAAACTACCTTCAATCGTCCATGATGCCAAGTACCAGAAGGCTTGAGTGAGCGTCCGTGATACCATCACATCTGGTAAGTCCGGGTGGCGGAATGGTAGACGCGCTAGCTTGAGGTGTTAGTCCTCGCAAGGGGGTGGGGGTTCGAGTCCCCCCTCGGACACTGTCGATTTCGACAGTATGACCTGCTATCTAGGAGACTTGGAACCCTTTGACAAACACCCACATCGGTCTTTTTCGCCATGGTCAAACTGACTGGAATATAAATTTCTTGCTGCAGGGCGTAACAGATATCCCGATGAACTCAACTGGAGTCGAACAGGTTAGAGCCGCAGCGAAAGTACTAAACAGGGACGACTGGGACATGATTCTTACTTCCCCACTTGGGAGAGCTCGCGACACCGCTGCCATTATCGCCGAGGAGCTTGGCTTTGAAGACATCCAGCCGCACGATCTGTTAATCGAAAGATCATTTGGTGAGGCCGAAGGTATGGCTTACGAGCAATGGAAGTCAAAATTCTCAAATCTCGATGAAATCCCCGGCGGGGAATCGAAATCTGAACTTGTTGCAAGATCACAGCTATTGCTTAATGACTTGATCAGTAGTCATACAGGAAAGCGAATCCTTGCAATCTCGCACGGAGCACTGATTCGAACCGTGCTAGCTCTCTCCAGTGAGAATCAGTTGCCTCGAGATGGTGAAAGGCTTGGAAACGCATCGCTAAACATTGTCTCGCACCAAGAATATTTGTGGACTGTAACGAAGTACGATTTGGAACCGCTTAGCCAGTAAGTTCGTCAATCGCGGTCAGAAGTTTGCTTGCAGAGTCGTTCCAGTCAAAGGAATGCGATCGCTTCAAGCACTTTTGACTAGCCTGTCGCCAAGCATCCGTTGCCTCTAGATTCTTTAATGCTGCTACAAAGTCGGCTGGATCATTGGAACTAAAGAATGCTCCGGCAGTTGAAGCAACTTCACGAAAAATCGAAATGTCAGAGACTACAACGGGAATTGATCTAGACATTGCTTCAATCACAGGGATACCAAATCCCTCATCCATAGATGCGCTTACTAGCGCAAAACTCTCATCAAGGGTCTGCATGTATTCAACTTCCGAAACACCGCCCAGAAACTTGATTCGAGAAATGGCCTGCGGAGTTGATCCGGCAAGAAGCTGATTCTTACGATTTGATTGAATTTTGCTGCAAAGGGTGAGTGTGTACTCAGGGAGGTCTTCCATGGCCTTGATAAGGACCTCAACATTCTTGTAAGGCATGAAACTACCAATGTAAACAAGATTCATGGTCTTTGGCAAAGCTTTCACAGTGATCGCAGACGGCATACTAGATGCGTTGTAGACAACATGTATCGGTCTTCGAGTAAGACCATTTCTCTCAATTAGCTCCTTCGTGGTCTCGGAGATTGTGACCACGGCATCTGAACGATTAAGCAGAACACGAACTGGTGTGAAGCTCAGATGGAAAAGCCTCCAGGCAAGTCTTATCGGCCAGGACAGAGTTGCCGGAGGCGTTCGGTGCTTGTAGTAAATCAGGTCGTGAAGGGTGAGTATCAGCTTGTACCTCTTGCCTAACGAACCCATGGTTTGCATAGGAGAAAAAACAATGCTCGCACCTTGCCTGTTAAGCTTTCGCGGTAACCACAACTCAAGCCACGGATTCTTTGGGTCGCTCACAAGAAGGTAATTAATCCCATTTGGAAGCTCTCGAAGCTGAGTTAGGTCGCTCACTAAGGCGGTCACAGGAACCCTTTTAGAAACAGCGCCGAAGAGCTCACTTGAAAATCGTGAGATCCCATCGTGGTGGTCAGCTCGAATGAACCGACAGTCAAAGAAGAAAGTCATTTTGTTTCTTCCAAAAACGAAGTGATGAATGTGGCAGCTTGTTGAGGCGCCTCGTAATGCACCAGGTGACCAACATCTTTGATCTCGACTAGCTTTGCAATCGGGTAAAGCTTGACAACCTCGCGCTGTCTATCGATTGCTGTGATGTCATCAAGCTCGGCGGCCACAACCAGAACCGGGCACTTTATGGATGCAGCCATAATCGACAGATCAGTGGAAATCGAAGCATCGTAGCCTTCGGTTGCAACCCTGACTGATGAAAAATCGCTGAAGTTCATCAGATGCTGCTTGTGTATCCAGCTACGTAGCTTGCGATCTTTGGTCTTCGCCATTACAGAACTCATTACCATTACGGCAATTGGGCTCCTTAGCAACCACCCTCCGATTGATTCTGGAAGTTGGTTGCTTAGGTGATAAAAAGCTGATGTGATTCGTGTCAAGAACGCTCTTGGCCCAGATAGTGCAGGGGCAGATACAGGATTTATTAGGACAATCGATCTACATTGTCTCGTTGCTGCATAGCGACCAACGACCAGAGTGCCGAAACTATGACCAACCAGATTCGCCACGCTTGATAGCCCGAGTTCGCTAAGAAACTGATCGAGCCAATTTGCGTAACCGTCCAAGCTATGAGCCCTCGAGAGCTCCCCAGACTCACCAAAGCCCGGAAGATCCGGAACAATAACTCGGTAGTCCCCCAGACCGCCGACTATTGCTTCGAGCCCACGATGATTTCCCCTGTAGCCGTGGATCATCACAATCGTTTGAGGATCTTCCGAAATCGCCGGATATTCGAAGTAGACAAATTCAGCCCCAGAGAGTGTGATCGTTCTTCTCATTCCGCGCAGGCGAGCCATGATGGTTAGTTCCTGTGACAACACGTGACAAGTCTAATCAGGCTCGATAACTGGGTATGAGTAATCCCAAACGATGATGGATTTGCACCCTATTCTTCTAATGTGAACGAACAGTTGAGCTTCGACCTTGGTGACCAACTTCCATGGGCAAAGTCCCTCGCAGTTTTTGACTTGGAAACTACCGGACTCGATCTTGTGGAGGCGAGGATCGTTACCGCTTGCGCTGTTGCCATCGACGAGCAAGGTCAGGTCACTGGTGCCAACATTGAATGGCTAGCAGATCCGGGTATTGAAATCCCCGAAGCCGCCTCAAATGTTCATGGAGTGACAACCGAAATCGCGAGAGCTCGTGGCCGCAATAGCAAGGAAGTTGTTTCTGAGATTTTGGAAACGCTGCGTGGATTCTTTAAGGCGGGCATCCCGGTCGTTGCTTACAACGCGCCCTATGATTTCACTATTTTGCATTACGAGGCCCTGCGCAATGGCTTGGAGCCACTATCCGACCCAAAGCCAATTATTGACCCTTTGGTGCTTGATAAGTTCGTCGATCAATACCGGTCTGGAAAGCGAACACTGCAGGTTGCCGCATCGGTCTATGGAGTTGAGCTTTCAGATGCCCATAATGCAACCGCTGATGCGATAGCGGCGGGCAAAGTGGCTCAAGCTATCGCGCTGAAGCATTCCGCCAAGTTGCCAGCGGATGTTTTTGATCTTCATGACGCGCAGAAAGTTTGGAGCGTCCAACAGGACGATTCATACGAGATTTTTCGGAGAAAGAGCTCTCCAGATTTTACGGTTGTAAGAGGCTGGCCAGTAAAGCTTTAGGAGCCAAAGTTCTTGTAGCGAGAGTTGAACTTCTCTACTCGTCCAGCGGCATCCATAATTCTCTGCTTACCGGTGTAAAAAGGGTGCGAAGCTGAAGAAATTTCAACATCGAAAACTGGGTATTCCTGACCGTCTTCCCACTTCAAAGTCTTGGTGCTGGTTAGCGTTGAGCGAGTTAGAAAGCTCTCACCAGAGGCAAGGTCACGGAAGATCACTGCCTGGTAGTTTGGGTGAATTTCTGACTTCATGGAAAAATCTTTCTTAGGTTCAAGGATTGTGTGCCTATGTGGCAACCAGATAACTATACCAGAGGCAAAACTGGATGACTAGCAGCTATTTTCCTGGCCGTAGGCGGAATCTACCCGCCTCATTGGTGACCTGAAGAGGGTAACCAAACGCTTGGGTAACCTTCTCGGTGGTGATGGTGCTAGTTAGCTCCCCTGCCGCAAATACCTGGCCCTTGCTTAGGATAAGCGCGTGAGTAAAGCCTTTTGGAATCTCCTCGATGTGATGAGTGACCATAACAATTGCCGGTGCGGTTGGAGCTTGGGCGTAGCTTGAAAGAACCTCGATTGTGTGCTCTTTAGCGGCCATGTCGAGGCTCGCTACTGGCTCATCGAGAAGTAAAAGCTCCGGATCGGTCATTACTGATCTCGCGATTTGTGTACGCTTTTTCTCGCCATCACTGAGTGTTCCAAAAGGCCTGTCGCCATAACCCTCGAGTTGCCACTCTGCGAGCACGCGATTGGCTCGGCGTTTGTCAACATCGTCGTACTTTTCATTCCAACGCCCGGTTATTCCATAACTCGCTGTCATCACAGCATCAAGGACGGTCTCAGAATTTGGGATGTGTTGCGACAAAGCATTCGAGGCAAATCCGACTCTGGTCTTGAGCTCGAAAACATCAACAGACCCAAGCGTGTGGCCCAGTATCTTTGCTGTTCCCGTGGTGGGCTGAATTTGTGCAGCCGCAACCCTGAGCAGTGTTGTCTTTCCGGCTCCGTTCGGGCCGATTATGACCCAACGCTGATTCGAATCAACTTGCCAATCCAGGTTATTGAGTATTGGTTTGCCATCTCGTTTGACCGTGATGTTGTTGAAATCTAAAACCCTACTCATGTGACTCAGCATAATCGATGACCAGCCAGAGCTCTGGACTGCCCTAACATCGAGTTAAGGATTCCTACGTTCTATGGTTGAAATTGGTGGTTGCGCAGTGAGAAAGTATCTACTCGTACTAGATGTTGACTCGACGCTGATCGAACAAGAAGTCATCGAACTGCTCGCAGATAGAGTCGGTCTCAGAGATCAAGTGAAGATCCTCACCGACCAAGCCATGGCTGGTGAGATTGATTTCCGTCAGGCCCTATTGCAACGCGTTGGCTTACTCGAAGGTTTAGGCGCTGCAGTTTTCCAAGATCTTCTCAAAGAAATCAAGATAACTGCTGGGGTCCCAGAGCTCATAAGTTACATACATCAATCGGGTGGACTGGTTGGAGCAATTAGTGGCGGCTTTTCTCAGGTTCTCGAGCCACTTGCTAAGGAGCTTGGCCTGGACCTTTTCTTGGCAAACAATCTCGAAGTTGTTGATGGTGTGATGACTGGAAAGATATCTGGCGAGATTGTGGACTCCGATACGAAGGCAAGAACAATGTTGCATTGGGCTGAAGCAAATGGATTCGATTTCGCTGACACGGTCGCAATTGGTGATGGTGCAAATGATGTAGCAATGCTGAAGGCCTCAGGGTTCGCGGTGGCCTTTAGACCAAAAGATGTCTTGCGGCCTCATGCCGATTTGATTATCGAGGGGAATTCTCTAGCGCCAGTTATTGCGGAACTTGAACTACGCTCCAGTTGAGTGCAGACCACCATCGACATGAATCATTTCACCGGTTGTCGCCGGGAACCAGTCCGAAAGAAGTGCAATTACTCCCCTTGCTGCCGCTTCGGTGTTTGTAAGATCCCAACCAAGTGGTGCACGATCAGTCCAAAGCTCTTCCATGGTTGCAAATCCCGGAATGCCTTTTGCAGCAGTAGTTCGAAGCGGTCCAGCGGAAATCAAGTTAACGCGGATGCCATCCTTGCCTAGATACCTTGCAAGATATCTAGAGGTAGCTTCAAATGCAGCTTTAGCAACACCCATCCAGTCATAAACCGGCCAGGAAACACGCGCATCAAAAGTTAAGCCAACGATCGAAGAGGGATTTTTTAGAACAGGCTTTGCTGCCATGGTGATTGACTTCAGGGAGTAAGCAGAAACCTCTACTGCAGTTGAAACATCTGGCCATTGAGTCTCCAAGAAGTTTCCACCCAACGCTGTTTGCGGTGCAAAAGCGATGGCGTGAACGATTCCATCGATTGAGTCAAAATGAGCGGAAATGCGCCCTGACAGTTCCTTAAGGTCCGACTCGTTTGTGGCATCGAGTTCAATAACTGGAGCTGGCTTTGGCAGCCGTTCTGCAATTTTGGTGGTGATTGGAAGCATGCGACCGAACGAAGACAGAATAACCTCTGCCCCCTCTTGTTGGGCAAGACGCGCAACGGAAAAGGCAATCGAAGCTTCGGTGAGAACTCCGGTAACAAGTATTTTCTTGCCGTCTAGAATTCCCATGATTGCTCTCCTTTAACTTGATTTCTTTGATAAGTATCCAACAAGTAAATCTAGTGCCCCATTCCTAAACCGCCATCAACTGGGATAACAGCACCTGATATGTAAGCAGCTTCATCACTTGCTAGCCAGCACACTACTTTAGCCACCTCCGAAGGGGCGGCAAATCTACCTGCTGGAATTCTCTCGAGATACTGTTTTTGCTGTTCTGGATCCAATTCAGAAGTCATGTCTGTGTCGATAAAACCAGGTGCAATCACATTTGCGGTTATTCCACGGCCACCGAGTTCTCTGGTGATTGATCTAGCCATCCCTACAAGAGCTGCTTTCGCGGCTGAGTAATTGACCTGACCAGGCGAACCCAATAAGGCAACAACGCTTCCTACCAAGATGACGCGACCAAATCTTTGTTTAATCATTGATTTAGTTGCTCGTTTCACTACTCGAAAAACTCCGTTGAGATTTACATTTACCACTTCTTCGAAGTCTTCATCGCTCATGCGAAGCATGAGGGTGTCTTTGGTGATGCCAGCGTTGGCAACCAGGACCTCAATTGGTCCAAGTTCTTGCTCAGCTTTAGCAATTGCAGCATCTAGGGAGGTTGAGTCCGTTACGTCTGCCTTAAGAGAGAGCGAACCCTCGGGACCAGTTCCCGAGCGAACGGTAACAGCGACTTTGTGGCCTTGCTCGATGAACTCCTGAGCGATCGCGTATCCAATACCTCTGTTGCCACCGGTTATGAACACAACTCGCGGTTGGGTCATTGGAATCTCTTTCCTCACGAATGGTCTTGTGGCAGGTTTGGACTATGGCAATTCTAGCCTTACCCTTGTATTGAACCTATCTACCCGGAAGTAGCGTTGGCTAGAGCACAGAGCATTACAACCGTTAGCGAGTCCCCCGACGACGAGCGCCGCTCTCGCATGCTCAAATACACCGTCGCGATGACCATTCGAGTGGTGTGCATAGTTGCGGCCATACTTGTCGAGGGCTGGCTGATGTGGCTAGCCTTTGCTGGAGCTATTTTCCTCCCCTACTTTGCAGTAGTGCTGGCCAACGCGCAAGGCCCTAAGTCAGGTGAAATTTCTAGGGTTACGCAAATTATCAAAATAGTCGACGCTTCCCCAAACACCCAGCCAACGACAAAGATTTAGATGTCGATTTTTAATCTCGACCCAATAAAGGCGCAGTGTTCTCGAGCTGGCTGCACACAAGCTGCTACAACTTCCTTGATTTGGGCCAATCCAAGCATTCATAAAGAAGGCAAATCCAAAACCTGGCTCTCCTGTAAAGAACACTTGGAGTACCTTAGAAGCTTTCTAACCGATCGGTCATTTTTGCTAAAAGAAGGTGACTTTTAGGTGAAGCCAGTAGTGAGGCCTTGGATACGTTGGACCGGCTGGTTCTTGGTTGCAAGTACTTTTGCGCTTGCTTGTGTGGCACTGGCGAGCTGGCAAATTGAGAGACGATCAGAAGCGGTATCCAAGATTGAGAGAGTTGCCGCAAACTATGATCTGAATCCTGTTCAATTCGAGGACGTGGCTTCGTTAGACAGCGCCTCGATCGTGGCTAACGAGTGGCGAAATGTTGAGCTATCTGGAAGATATCTCATTGAAGATTCTTTATTGGTTCGAAATAGAGCTATCGCGGGACAACCCGGTTTTGTCCAGCTGGTTCCATTTGAGCTTCGATCCGGAGAGCGCGTTGTTATAGAACGTGGTTGGATAGCGGCTGATTCCAATCTAGATCCATCAAAGTCCTTCTTGCCTGCCGAATCTGAGAAGACATTGATTGCAAGAGTACGACTAGGTGAGGAAATTCCAAATAGAGATTCACCAATTGGACAGGTAACCAGCATCAACTTGCCGGAGGTTCGACAACTACTGTCCCTCGAGCTAGAAGAAAGCTTTTATCTACGCTTAGTTTCAGAATCTCCTGCAGAGTCATCGTACCCGCAACCGCTTAGTCGTCCCCTGTTAGACGAGGGAAATCACCTTAGCTACGCGGTCCAATGGATCATCTTCGCCGTTATGGGTTTCTTTGCGCTTTTTTGGGCAATCAGACAAGAGAAAGAATTTCGCAGCATGGAATTGGATGCAAACTATGTTCCTAGATCGGCGAGGCGTAAGCTCAACGCCGACTCCAGTGTTGAGGATGAGATTCTGGATCGAAACAGTTAGCTGAGTGAAATCAGATCAGCATACTGATCGGACCAATGATCTTCAGTTCCATCCGGCAAAATCAAAACACGTTCTGGGTTTAGTGCGAGAACTGCTCCTTCGTCGTGGGAGACCAAAACAACAGCACCAGTAAAGCTAGCTAAGGCACCTAGAATCTCTTTGCGGCTTGCCGGGTCCAAGTTATTCGTCGGCTCATCTAGCAGTAACACGTTCGCAGATGAAACCACCAACGAGGCAAGAGCTAATCTAGTTTTCTCTCCGCCGCTTAGAACTCCAGCTTTCTTGCTCACATCGTCCCCAGTGAAAAGAAACGAACCCAGAACTTTGCGCGCTTCAACGTCGCCTAAATGGGGTGCTGCTGCCTGCATGTTCTCCAAGACGGTTTTGGCCACATCGAGTGTCTCGTGCTCCTGCGCGTAGTAACCAATCTTTAGACCATGACCAGGCTCGATGACACCGGTGTCCGCCTTGTCTACTCCTGCGAGAATTCGAAGCAGAGTTGTTTTCCCCGCACCATTTAATCCGATGATGACTACTTTTGAGCCTCTATCGATCGCAAGATCTACTGCGGCAAATATCTCTAGTGAGCCATAGCTTTTTGAGAGTCCATGAGCCATCAAAGGAGTTTTGCCGCAAGGTGCAGGGTCTGGAAAACGAATCTTGGCAACCCGATCTACTTGACCAACAGCATCTAACTCGCTAAGTAGCCTTTGAGCACGTCGTTGCATCTGCTGAGCCGCAACAGCCTTTGTTGCCTTGGCTCCAAACTTGGCTGCCTGCAAATTAAGTGAAGCGGCCTTTTTCTCGGCGCTCGCTCGTTCTCGCTTTCGCCTTTCTTCATCGGCTTCTCGCTGCTTTTGATATGCACGCCAACCCATGTTGTACAAATCAATCTTCTGGCGGTTGGCATCCAAATAAAAAACCCTATTGACTGTGGTTTCAACTAGTTCGACATCGTGGCTTATAACTATCAGCCCTCCCTGATAACCACGAAGGAAGTCACGAAGCCACACCACCGAATCCGCATCTAGATGGTTTGTTGGCTCATCCAGCAACATTGTTTGCGCATCAGAGAACAATATCCTTGCCAGTTCTATACGTCGTCTTTGGCCACCAGAAAGGGTCTTAAGCGCCTGAGACAAAATGCGCTCTTCAATGCCAAGGTTGCTAGCTATTGCTGACGCAGCCGCTTCCGCGGCATAGCCTCCGGCAGCCTGAAAGCGCTCCTCAACCTTGCTGTATTTATTCATTGCCTTGTCTGAATCAACGCCATTTCCCGAAGCCATAATTTCGGTGGCCTCCGACATTTGCTTCAAAAATGTGCCAAGACCACGGGCGTTTAGTATCCGGTCGCGAGCCAACTCTTCAGGGTCACCCGATCGGGGATCTTGGGGAAGGTATCCGATTTCGCCCTGGCGCTCAATCACTCCCTTGGACGGCTGGCCATCGCCTGCCAGAATCTTGGTAAGGGTTGTCTTTCCCGCTCCGTTTCGGCCAACTAGCCCAATTTTGTCCCCAGCGGCTACGCGAAACGAGACCTCGCTCATTAGAGTTCGGGCACCGATTGTAATGTCTAGGTCTTTGACGCTGAGCAATCAATAAACCTTTCATTTGCTCACAAAAGCAATAGTCTACAATCGTCATTACACCCCTAGGGCAGAATCGAGATTCCCATGACTATGCAACTTTCAAGCCGAGCCGCTCTTATCGATCGTGTTGTTCCACGCACGGCGCTTACTAACGTTGCTTTGATCCTTTCCGGCGCTGTCTTCACAGCGTATGCCGCGCAGCTCGTAATACCGATGTGGCCGGTTCCAATTACCGCTCAAACGCTTGCTGTCTTGCTTGTTGGTTCTGTACTTGGTGCAACCAGGGGTGCGATTTCCCTCATCGTCTACTTTTCTATGGGTGCAGCCGGTGTGCCGGTTTTCTCGGCTGCGACAAGCTTGAGCTTTGGTCCAACTTTCGGCTACCTCGTTGGCTTTGTCGCCGCGGCTGCCGCAGTGGGTTACTTATCTGAAAGAGGTTGGCACAAATCTGTTGCAGGTGTTCTTGGGAGTTTTGCGATTGCCAATTCGATCATTTATCTGTTCGGTCTTCCGTGGCTGGCGTTTGTTCTTGGAAACCTAGGGGCCCCTAATGACTTGGCTGCTGTTACTGCCGCAGGACTTGCGCCTTTTATCGTCGGGGATGTTCTCAAGATGATCCTTGCGGCAGCACTTTTGCCACTGGCATGGAAGTATTTAGGTAAGAAAGCCTAAATAGAAAATCCGATAGCCCGCATTTGCTCGCGACCATCATCGGTAATCTTCTCTGGACCCCAAGGAGGCATCCAGACCCAGTTGATCCTAAAGGCCTCAACCACACCATCCAACGCCTCAGCGGTTTGCTCTTCCAGAACATCCGTCAATGGGCAACCAGCAGAGGTAAGAGTCATGTTAATTAGTAGCGACTCATCCTCATCAGCCATCTCAAGGCCATAAATCAGCCCAAGGTCAACGATGTTCACCCCGATTTCGGGATCGATAACTTCCTTTAATGCTTCCTCGACCTTGTCATAAAGACTTGCCTCTAGCTCTCTTGGCATTTAGGCGTTCACGTACCTGTCGTAACCCTCGGCTTCGAGTCTTTCAGAAAGCTCGGCTCCGCCTTGTTCGGCGATCTGACCAGCCACAAAAACGTGCACGAAATCTGGCTTGATGTACTTCAAAATCCGCGTGTAGTGAGTAATCAACAAAACCCCGATGTCATTTGAGTCCTTGATCCTGTTTACACCCTCTGCAACAACGCGTAGGGCGTCGACGTCTAAACCTGAATCGGTCTCATCCAGAACCGCGAACTTAGGCTTTAGAAGTTCCATCTGAAGAATTTCATGACGCTTCTTTTCTCCACCGGAGAAACCCTCGTTCACGTTTCGCTCAGTGAAAGCTGAATCCATCTTCAAATTCTCCATAGCAACTCGGACATCTTGAATCCAGCTACGAAGCGCTGGTGCTTTACCATCAACGGCTGTCTTGGCGGTTCTTAGGAAGTTTGAAACGCTAACACCAGGAATCTCAACTGGGTACTGCATCGCAAGAAACAGTCCAACCCTTGCGCGCTCATCAACTGACATGTCTAGAACATTCTCGCCGTCAAGCAAAATCTCACCCTTGGTGACTTTATACTTTGGGTGTCCGGCGATGGAGTAAGCCAGAGTTGACTTACCGGATCCATTCGGCCCCATCACAGCGTGGGTCTCACCGCTATTGATAACAAGGTCCACTCCCCTGAGAATCTCTTTTGTTCCCTGGTCAGTATCAACTGATACATGCAGGTTCTTTATCTCTAGCTTTGCCATTTTCTACTCACTGTCCTTGTCGATTTCAATAAATACTTCGCCGTTTTCAACGATTACCTCGTAAGTAGCAACTGGCTCATATGCCGGAAGAGAAAGCGGGACTCCCGTGTCCAACGAGAACTTCGCTCCATGAGCCCAACACTCAATAGTGTCGTTATCTACAAAGCCTTCGCTAAGAGAAATCTCTCCGTGTGAGCATTTATCGCCAAGAGCCTTGAACCGACCGTCTTTGGTGTGGACGAGAGCGATTGCTTCATCCCCGATTTTCACGCGAAGTGCTTTCCCTGGCTTGATGTCCTCTACGTTGCAGATCCTAATTGCCATTACTTCACGCTACCTTCGAGCTCATCTTCTATAGCCTGCGCAAGCCTGTCTTCTAATGCCGAGATACCAATTTGCTGCACAATCTCCATTAGGAAACCGCGAACTACCAGGCGTCTTGCTTCAAGTTCGTCGATGCCACGCGCTTGTAGATAGAACAGTTGCTCGTCGTCGAATCTTCCGCTTGCGCTTGCGTGCCCCGCACCTTGGATCTGACCGGTTTCAATCTCGAGGTTTGGAACCGAGTCTGCTCTGGCGCCATCAGTCAACAGTAAGTTTCGGTTGAGCTCATATGTGTCTGTGCCCTCTGCGGCTGCGCGAATGAGAACATCGCCGACCCAAACTGTGTGAGCTTTTTGTCCCTGAAGGGCACCTTTGTATGTGACCCTGGACTTGCAGTTTGGCTGAGAGTGGTCCACGAAGATTCTGTTTTCCAGGTACTGTCCAGCGTCTGCAAAGTAGAGACCAAACAGGGCTACGTCTCCCCCCGGCGCATCAAAGTACGCCGACGGAGTAACGCGAACGACAGACCCACCAAGAGAAACAACTACGTGCTTGAACTTAGAGTTTCTTCCAAGCTTGGCAAACTGAGCTGAGGAGTGAATCGAGCTCGCGTCCCACTCTTGAATGCTTACCAAGGTCAGGCTTGCTTCATCATCAACGATGATTTCAATGTTCTCTGACAAAACTGCATCCCCGCGGTGCTCCAAAACCACTGTTGCCAGTGAGCCTTTGGCGGCGTGAACAATAACATGCAGTGCGGATGGGTCTGAAACCAGCGACTTTATTTCAATTGAAGAGGGCTCAGGAGACGTGTTGGCTGGAACAGAAATCAAATAGGCAGCTTTCGCAGCCTCCCAGCCAGCCGCAGATACTCGGTCTTCTGGAGTACCAGCAGAGCCAAAGAGTGCATGATCTGATTCAACCCAAGAGGTTTCTACCCCTTCTGCGGTTGTGGCAGTAATGTCGCCAGAGAATTCCTCTAGTCCAGCCTTGTCTAATCCACCAAGCTCATCGGATCCGATGTAGCGCCACTGCTCTTCGCGTGTTGAGATCTCAGCAAAGTCTTCAAGCTTGGTCGATTTAACTCTTTCTGAACGGGTTTGAATCGGAACCCCAAAGCCATGAGAATGCTCTGACAATCCATGCTGGATTGTCTCTGAAGCGCCTGCCACTATCCGACAGCCCCTTCCATTTGCATTTCGATTAGCTTGTTTAGCTCAAGTGCGTACTCCATTGGCAGCTCTTTAGCGATTGGCTCGATGAATCCACGAACAATCATGGCCATTGCTTCATCTTCTGCCATGCCTCTTGACTGCAGGTAGAACAATTGCTCTTCGCTAACGCGTGAGACAGTCGCCTCATGCCCCATAGAAACATCGTCCTCCCGAACATCTACGGTTGGGTAGGTGTCGCTTCTTGAAATGGTGTCAACCAAAAGTGCATCGCAACGAACGGTGTTCGCACTGTGATGAGCTCCTGGATTGACGCGAATCTCCCCGCGGTAGGAAGTTCTTCCACCACCGCGTGCTATGGACTTTGAAACAATCGAAGAGGAGGTGTGGGGTGCAAGATGAATCATCTTGGCACCGGCATCTTGATGCTGACCTTCTCCAGCAAATGCAACCGAAAGGGTTTCTCCCCTGGCGTACTCACCAGCAAGGATTACTGATGGGTACTTCATAGTTACCTTGGAACCGATGTTGCCATCAATCCACTCCATGGTCGCGCCCTCGTGCGCGATTGCACGCTTGGTTACGAGGTTGTAAACATTGTTGGACCAGTTTTGGATTGTGGTGTAGCGAACGCGGGCACCTTTTTTCACGATGATTTCAACTACCGCGGAATGCAAAGAATCTGACTTATAAATTGGAGCGGTGCAACCCTCGATGTAATGAACATAAGAATCCTCATCAGCAATAATCAGAGTTCGTTCGAACTGACCCATGTTTTCGGTGTTGATTCGGAAATATGCCTGCAGCGGAATCTCAACGCGAACGCCCTTTGGCACGTAAACGAATGAACCTCCGGACCAAACAGATGTGTTCAACGCAGCAAACTTGTTATCTCCTGCCGGGATAACGGTTCCAAAGTATTCCTTGAACATCTCTGGGTGCTCGCGCAATGCGGTGTCGGTGTCCAAGAACAAAACACCTTGCCTTTCCAGTTCTTCGTTGATCTGGTGGTAGACAACTTCTGATTCATACTGAGCTGCAACACCGGCAACCAGACGCTGTCTCTCGGCTTCTGGGATACCGAGTTTTTCGTATGTGGCCTTGATTTCGTCAGGGAGGTCTTCCCAGCTTTGGGCTTGCTTCTCGGTTGAGCGAACAAAGTACTTAATGTTGTCAAAATCAATTCCGGATAGGTCCGATCCCCAAGCTGGCATTGGCTTTTTCAGGAAGTACTGGTAACCCTTTAGGCGCATGTCCAGCATCCACTCAGGTTCGTTTTTCAATCCTGAAATGTCCTTAACAACTTGCTCACTGATCCCTCGCTTAGCGAAGGCTCCAGCGTCGTTGCCATCTGACCAGCCGTACTCGTAGTTTCCGAGGCTATCTAGCTCGGGGCGGTCGATG
>Ga0209444_10000114_pt1 | contig 41774 bp, 34 predicted proteins | sample LauGreFaBDMM15DN_2_FD_188215 | JGI IMG/M metagenome (GOLD analysis project Ga0209444, IMG submission 188215) | Freshwater lake microbial communities from Lake Michigan, USA - Fa13.BD.MM15.DN (SPAdes) (version 2) | ecosystem: Environmental > Aquatic > Freshwater > Lake | place: Lake Michigan... | reverse complement strand
GTGTCCCCAGAAACGGTTGCTACAGCGACATCAACAGCAGCTGAACTAAAACTTCCAGCCTCTAAAAACACACCAGAATCATAAGATTGATCCCCCACATTTGAGATAGCCAATTTAATGTGATATAGTTGATTACATTGAACGCTTGCAGCAGCAGTAAGTTTTACGGTTGTTCCATCATATTGAATCGCATCTCCATAAGTTAATGTGGACGAATTTTCATTGAAGACATAATAGCTTGTGTTAGACACATCGCCTACATTGTTAATAGTTACAGGAATCCCGCCGGGAATGGTGGCAATATTCACCCCGCCATTTGGATATCCAGCTTGAACGTAAGAACCAGTAATACCGGGACCCCATAAAAACAATCCAAAGGCATCGTTGAATGTGGAGGGTGAAAACTCTGGATATTCATCCGAACCAAACATATAGTTGAAAATAACTGAATCCCCTTGAGGAATGAAGTCGAATTCTAATACCACGCCATTTGTAACAGATCCAGCAGCAATGTCATTCAAGTGCGGATCCGTAGTAACCAAGGGTGTTGGTGGATTGTTATTTGTAGCAGAAGTCATCGTATTAGGGCCAATAGCACCAATTGCATTTCCTGTAGTTAAAATCAACCCACTATCGATTGGAAAGGCAGGGTTGCTATTCGTGAAAAACGCAACATTTCCTTGAGGCGTATTCGCTAGAAGCGGATTTCCATTAATGGTAACATTTAATGCAGTTACTCCGAATCCAAGCAGTACGTTATCAACAAGTTGTTGCGGTGTTTGAACAGTAGAAACGGTAATGGGCTGAGCAAATGACAGCGTGTTTAACAAGGTAAATGCTCCGACAAAAAATAGGCGTAAAGAGTTCATCATAATCTATTGAATTGACACTAAGACCACGGGTTTGTACTTATGGTTGCATCACAAAATTAATATAATGTTTCCATAACTAAAAATCAATGAATTTTCGCAACTTTGAAGCTCAATATAACCGCATGAAAAACACACAAGCCTACATTCAAGAAAACAAAGGTAAATTCCTTCAAGAATTGCTCGATATATTGCGCATACCATCGATTTCAGCTGACCCGTTCTATGCAAATGACGTGGCAACATGCGCGAATAAATTAGCAGAACATATGAAATCAATCGGGTTAGACAAGGTGGAAATTTGTCCTACCGCAGGACACCCCATTATTTATGCTGAAAAATTCATAGACGAATCTTTGCCAACCATTTTGGTTTACGGTCATTATGATGTTCAACCAGCTGACCCAATCGAGTTGTGGACTTCTCCTCCATTTGAACCCGTGATTAAAGAAACACCGATTCATCCAATGGGAGCTATTTTTGCTCGAGGAGCATGTGACGACAAAGGTCAAATGTTTATGCACGTAAAAGCCTTTGAAGCGATGTTAGCGACAAACGAACTTCCGTGCAACGTAAAATTTATGATCGAAGGGGAGGAAGAAGTCGGAAGCCCGAACTTGGCTATTTACGTCAAAGAAAACAAAGAAAAACTCACAGCAGATATTATCCTCGTTTCTGATACAGGAATGTTATCTAACGATGTGCCATCGATTACTACCGGCTTAAGAGGATTAAGTTATGTGGAAGTAGAAGTTGTCGGCCCGAACCGCGACCTACACTCCGGACTTTATGGCGGGTGCGTGGCAAACCCAATCAATATTCTCACAGAAATGATCGCCTCCTTACACGATGAAAACGGCAAAATCACCATTCCTGGATTTTATGACACTGTGGAAGAACTTTCAGTAGAAGAACGAAGTGAAATGGCAAAAGCGCCTTTTTCACAGGATGCGTATTGCCAAGCATTGGAAATAAAGGACACCCATGGCGAAGCAACATATTCCACGATGGAAAGAGGATCTATTCGTCCAACATTAGACGTGAATGGAATTTGGGGAGGATACATAGGAGAGGGAGCAAAAACAGTGATCGCCTCCAAAGCACAAGCGAAAATTTCCATGCGCTTAGTCCCACATCAAACATCAGAAGAAATCACCGAATTATTCGTAAATCACTTCAAATCCATTGCCCCGAACAGCGTTCGTGTGAAAGTAACGCCTCATCACGGTGGAGAACCAGTGGTAACACCCACGGATTCCATCGCATATAAAGCGGCAAGCCTTTCTTATGAAAAAACCTTTGGCAAAAAACCAATTCCAGTCAGAAGTGGAGGAAGCATTCCCATTATTGCGATGTTCGAGCAAGAACTCGGATTAAAAACCATGATGATGGGCTTTGGTTTAGATAGTGATGCTATACATTCACCGAACGAGCATTTTGGCTTGTTTAATTACTACCGTGGAATAGAAACCATTCCATATTTCTTTGCCAATTACACCCAATTAATGACGAATGAAAACGCTTAGTTTTTTCTTTCTCACTATCCTCTTGACTTCATGTGCTTCCTTTGAAGACCCGATTGAATTTGTTAGTTTTGACGGTTTCAACGTGGAGAGGCTAAACATGGATGAGGCGTCCTTTCGAATACAAAGCACTGTACACAATAATACAGGGCTTCCGATTAAAATTAAACCCTCCATGTTGGAGGTGTATGTTGACGGAAAAAAATGGGGAGACCTTTATTTGGATGAAAAAATACGCTTAAAGTCGAGAAAGGACAACGAATTGAACACCTTGTCTCACCTCGCTTTTGAAGACGGAATCATGGCCAAGTTACTTGTCTATCGTTTTAAAGAAAGCGCACAACTTCAATTGAAGGGGAAAGTCAAAACAGGAATTTTGTTTATCCCCATTAAAATACCCGTGAATTACACAAAAACGATTTCACCGAAAAACCTCAATCTTAATCTAGACAAACCATAATGCTTTCTGCTGACCACCCGAAAAAACTATTTTTACTTGATGCGTACGCCTTGATTTATCGAGCGTACTTTGCCTTTTCCAAGAATCCAAGAGTCAATTCAAAAGGACAAAACACTTCTGCTGCATTTGGATTTACCAATGTGCTCATCGACGTCATTAAAAATGAAAAGCCGACACATTTAGCCGTTGTCTTTGACCCTCCTGGTGGATCAGCGCATCGCCGAGAGGAATTTGCTGCGTATAAAGCACAACGGGAAGAAATGCCCGAAGACATTCGCTCGATGATTCACCCCATAAAACAAATTGTAGAATCGTTCAACGTGCCCATTTTAGAGGTCCCTGGATTTGAAGCGGATGATGTCGTGGGGACAGTGGCAAAAATGGCTGAAAAACGCGGCTTCACGACTTACATGATGACCCCAGACAAGGATTATGCACAGTTAGTGAGCGAAAATATTTTCATGTTCAAACCAGGCAGGGGAGGAAATCCACCGGAAATTTTGGGGGTAAAAGAAGTATGTGAAAAATTTGAAATTGAAAGACCGGAACAAGTAATCGATATTTTAGGACTTTGGGGCGATGCCTCTGATAATATTCCAGGAATTCCAGGAATCGGAGAGAAAACCGCAAAAATACTCATTGCTAAATACGGTTCGATAGAAAACCTCATCGATCATGCTCATGAGTTGAAAGGAAAACAACAAGAAAACGTCATCAACTTTGCCGATCAAGGTCGGGTTTCTAAAATGCTTGCCACGATTATTTGTGATGTCGATGTTGAGTTCAATGAAGATGAATTAATCATGTGTGATGTCGATCCAGAAAAAGTATTAGACATTTTTACAGAACTCGAATTTCGCACCTTGGCGAAACGCGTCATCGGAGAAGAGATTGTTGTTTCCTCTGCCAGCGCACCAACGGCAAAAGCGCCATCAGACATATCACAATTGGACTTGTTTGGCATGCAAAGTATGATTGAGCCGCAAGAAGCTACTCCAACGGCGAATTATAAGACGATTGTTACCGAACGCCCAAGTTACCATTTGATTTCGACAGCGGAAGAGCGTAAAGAACTCCTTGAAATATTATTGAAACACGCGCAAGTCTGTTTTGACACGGAAACGACTAGCATCGACGCCTTGCACGCGGATTTAGTTGGGTTTTCTTTTTCCTATAAAGCGAGAGAGGCTTTTTACGTTTCTGTACCATCAGATTTTGAAGCAGCGAAGAAAATCGTGGAGGAATTTAAACCATTTTTTGAGGACCCATCGATTGAAAAAATCGCCCACAACATCAAGTATGATCTAAAAGTTCTACAACGTTATGGAATTGAAGTGGCCGAACCGTTATTTGATACGATGATCGCTCATTATTTGATCAATCCAGAAGCGAAACAAAGCATGGACTTCCTTTCCACATTTTATTTGAATTACCAACCCGTTTCTATAGAAACTTTAATTGGAAAGAAAGGGAAGGGCCAAGGAAACATGCGGGATTTAACACCAGAGGAAATATGTGATTATGCATGTGAAGATGCCGACATCACCCTCCAACTAAAACAATTATTCGAGCCAGAAATTCAAAAACCGCATTTGTCTGAGTTGTTTTACAAGATGGAAATGCCTTTGGTAAAAGTGTTGAAGGATATGGAATTTGAAGGAATTTCAATAGATGTTCCTGCGCTTGTTGATTATTCAAAAGAATTGGACAAAACCCTTATCCGCCTAGATGCTGAAATTAAGGCAGCTGCCGGGGAAGACTTTAATATTGACTCCCCAAAACAATTAGGAGAAGTGCTTTTTGAAAAATTAAAGATTTCTAGTAAAGCAAAGAAAACGAAAACCGGACAGTATGCTACGTCTGAGGACATTCTTCAAAAGCACGAACATGACCACCCCATTATTCCAATGATTTTGGAATACCGTCAACTCCGCAAATTGAAAAGCACATATGTGGACCCGCTTCCTACGATGTGCGACCCAGTGGACGGGCGCATTCACACCAATTTCATGCAAACAGTAACGGCAACCGGACGCTTAAGTTCGAATAATCCGAACCTCCAAAACATTCCTATTCGCTCAGCGAAAGGACGCGAAATTCGACGCGCATTTGTTGCGCGTGGGGCCGACTATAAATTAATGGCGGTCGATTATTCGCAGATTGAATTACGCATCATCGCGGCTTTAAGTGCGGATCCAAACATGATTGAGGCCTTTCAACAAGGACACGATATTCACGCGGCGACTGCGGCAAAAGTGTTTCACACGCCTCTTGAGGAAGTAACACGCGACCAACGTAGTGCGGCAAAAGCAGTCAATTTCGGAATCATTTATGGACAATCGGCCTTTGGTTTAGCACAAAACTTATCCATTTCCCGCACCGAAGCAAAAGGGATCATCGACGCGTATTTTGAGCAATATAGCACGATTAAAAAATACATGGAAAACGTGATATCTCAAGCCAGAGAATCAGGGTATGTAGAAACCATCATGAAACGCAGAAGGTATTTACCAGACATTAATTCTGCGAATGCCGTTGTTCGAGGTTATGCCGAACGGAATGCAGTAAACGCCCCCATTCAAGGTTCAGCCGCTGACATCATAAAAATGGCCATGATTGCTGTTCATAAAGCGATGCACAAAGAAAACGTTCAATCAAAAATGATTTTACAAGTGCATGATGAGCTTGTTTTTGATGTGCATGTTTCGGAGGAAGTTCGCATGCAAAACTTGGTCAAAACAGCTATGGAAGACGCCATTAAATTGGTGGTTCCGATGGAGGTGGAATTAAAGTTAGCGCCCAATTGGCTCGAAGCGCATTAACACCTGCGCTTCATCGGCAAAAACTAGGTGTATTATTAAGCGTATATTTGTTATTCATAAAATAGAAACATGGATTTTTGGATTAAAGCAGCACAGTTATTTTTATCATTGGCAATCTTAGTGACCCTACATGAATTCGGTCATTTTATTCCCGCTAGACTATTTAAAACACGTATTGAGAAGTTTTATCTCTTCTTTAATCCGTTCTTTTCTGTATTCAGAAGAAAAAAAGTAAATGGCGTTACGAAAACAGCTTGGTTTACCAAGGACTCCCCAAAAGAATGGAAGGAAGATCCAGACACCACTGAATGGGGATTTGGTTGGTTGCCGCTAGGAGGGTACGTAAAAATTGCCGGGATGATTGATGAGTCCATGGACACCGAACAATTGAAACAACCAGCTCAAGAGTGGGAATTTCGCTCGAAAAAAGCATGGCAACGATTAATCATTATGGTAGGCGGAGTAGTTGTCAACCTCGTACTGGGATTTGTTATTTACATAGGCGTTGTATTTACTTGGGGACAAATGGAATTGAAACCAGTTAATTTGGAGCATGGATTAAGTGTTCATCCATATTTGGAAAAATACCACCTGAGTTCTGGTGATAAAGTGATGACGATTGAAGGGCAAGAAGTTTTGAATTTAGACGAACTGAATAAAGGAATTATGTTCCGTGGAGCTCGAAACTTGACGGTGCTTCATCCAGATGGAACAAAAGAGAGCATTCAACTTCCGAAGGAAATTGATCGCACCTTATTTCAAGTTGGGGCATTACCTGCTTTTGGTTTAAGATCAAGCGCACACAGCGTTGGTGAAGTCGTGAAAGATTCTCCGGCAAAAGCCGCAGGATTGAAAAAAAATGATGTCATACTAGCTGTCGGAAATCAACAAGTGACTTATTTTGATGAACTCTCCAAAGGACTTTATGAAGCGAAAGGAAAGCGTACAGAGCTAACCGTTTTACGAGGAATAGATACGCTTGAATTAATAGCTAAAGTAAAACAAGACGGAACGATTGGCTTTCAAACTAGCGGTAAAATCCTGATTGATTCTGCAGCTATTCAAACCAAGTATTATGGTTTAGGCCAAAGTATTGCGATTGGAATGTCGTATGGCAAAAACACACTGTCAGACTATATTTCACAGTTTAAATTTGTCTTCACGAAGAAAGGCGCAACTTCTATCGGTGGATTTGCCGCGATTGGAAATATGTTCCCACCCGTTTGGGATTGGGAATCGTTTTGGTTGTCCACCGCGTTATTGTCTATCATCTTGGCATTCATGAACATTCTTCCAATACCAGCTCTTGATGGAGGACACGTAGTTTTCTTATTGTATGAGATAATAACCGGTAAAGAAGCTCCTCAAAAAGTGTTGGAATACGCCCAAATGGTTGGAATCGTTTTATTATTAACCTTAATGGTTTATGCCAACGGAAATGACCTCATTCGTTGGATAACTTCTTTGTAAATTTTCATTTATGGTGACTTTTCAAAATTACATCCTTGGAAATTGGATGGATGGTGACGGAGTAGAAACGCAATTGTTTCACGCCGTTACGCATGCTGAAATCGGAAGCGTTTCTAGTGCAGGAATTGATTACGAACAAGTATTTGATTATGGCCGACGAGTTGGCGGTAGATCCTTGCGCAAAATGACCTTCCAAGAACGCGGAAGAATGCTAAAGGCATTAGCGCTTTATTTAATGGAACAAAAAGCACGTTATTACGAAGTAAGCGCTTGGAGCGGAGCCACAAAAGTGGATTCTTGGATTGATATTGAAGGAGGAATTGGAAATTTATTCGCCAACGCATCCCTTAGAAAACAGTTCCCTGATTTACCGTATTATGTGGATGGAACCGCAGCCCCACTATCAAAAAATGGAACCTTTATCGGCCACCACATTATGGTTCCAAAAGAAGGCGTTGCCGTTCATATCAACGCTTTTAATTTCCCTGTTTGGGGAATGTTGGAAAAAATCGCCGTGAATTTAATGGCAGGTGTTCCAGCAGTGGTTAAACCCTCAGAATATACGTGCTACTTAACCGAAGTGGTTGTACGCGACATCATCGCGTCTAAAATACTGCCAGAAGGATCTCTACAATTGATTTGTGGTTTGGGAAGAGGAATCCTCGATCATGTGGATGCACGAGACATCATTACGTTTACCGGGAGTGCTTCCACCGGAAAAATTCTAAAAGGATTACCGCGTATTTCTCAAGAAAGTGTTCCATTTAATTTGGAGGCAGACTCCTTGAATGCGACCATTCTTGGAAAAAAAGCGGTGCCTGGAACTGTCGAATTTGACCTTTTTATTAAGGAAACAGTCAAGGAAATGACGATTAAGGCCGGACAAAAATGTACGGCCGTTCGAAGAATATTAGTGCCGGATGACTTAATTGATGAGGTTCAAGCGGCGATCTCTTCCAGATTGGCAACGACCATTATGGGAAATCCTTCGGAGGAGGGAGTGAGAATGGGACCGCTCGCAACACGCCTGCAAGCAGAACGTGTTCGTGCATCCGTGGACGAATTAGTGAAATCTCAAAAAATTGTTTTTGGAGATTTAGATGGTTTTGAAATCAAAGGAGCATCTGCAAAACGAGAGGCCTTTTTCCCGCCAATTTTGTTCAGAAATGATGACCCGTTCCATCAAACGGCGTGTCACGAAATTGAGGCATTTGGTCCAGTTGCGACCATCATGCCGTATAAAGATTTGGACGATGCGATTGAATTAGCGAAAATGGGTAAAGGCTCATTGGTTTCGTCTATCGTCACTCCAGACAATCAAGAAGCGCGCGACTATGTTGTCGGAGCGGCAAGTATGCACGGACGTATTCTCATCTTGAATGAGCAATGTGCCAAAGAAAGCACAGGACACGGATCACCCATGCCATTGTTAACTCATGGAGGACCAGGTCGTGCAGGCGGCGGGGAAGAAATGGGCGGAAAACGCGGCGTTTTGCATTATTTACAGCGCACCGCTATTCAGGGACATCCGACAACGATAACAGCGATTACGAAGCAATTCCAAGTAGGCGCAGAGATGCCTGAGGCAAACCCACACGTCTTTAGAAAACACTTTGAAGAATTGGTCGTTGGAGAAACGGTGTTTACGCACAAACACACGGTAAGTGATGCAGACATCGTCAATTTTGCTAATGTATCCGGAGACAATTTCTACGCACACATGGACGCTACGTCCTTAGAGGGGACTATTTTCGAGCAACGTGTTGCGCACGGTTATTTTATCCTCTCAAAAGCGGCTGGATTATTCGTAGACCCTAAAAAAGGACCAGTTCTTTTGAATTATGGAATTGACGAAGCTCGTTTTACAAAACCGGTTTATCCAGGTGCAACAATTGGTGTTCGTTTTACAGTGAAAGAGAAAATCGACCAAGAGAAAAGATCGGAGGATGATATTCCTAAAGGCATCGTCAAATTCTTGGTGGATGTATATGATGAAACAGGAGACACTGTTGCATTAGCTACCATTCTGACAATGGTGAAGAAATTACAAGACTAAGCGAAATTTATATTTACTAAAAAAGCCAGCAATTAGCTGGCTTTTTTTATGTCCTTAGGTATGTGCCTAGCCTTCAATTTCTTTACGAATCCCTTCTATTTCCACTTCTAATTTATTCGTATCATAATCCGTTTCCTCGTCGTAAATATCAAAATACGGCTCCTCGAATGACTTCACAAATGACTTCCGTTCAAACGTAAGCAATAGGGAAGGAAGGATGATTAAGTTCGTGACCATTCCCACCAAGATGGTGATCGAAACTAATAAGCCGAGCCCTTTTGTTCCGCCAAATTGTGAGAAGATAAACATGATAAATCCAAAGAAAAGGATAACGGATGTATAAAAAATACCTAATCCAGTTTCCCTTAAAGAAAGTAAAATGGCATGTTGCACATCCCAAGAGTGCGCGCGCAATTCTTGGCGGTATTTTGCTAGGAAAAGAATAGCATTGTCGACGGTAATTCCTAGGGCTATGCCAAAAACCAAAATAGTCGATGGTTTCAAGGGTATGTGAAAATACCCCATAATGCCTGCCGTGAATAACAAAGGAATAATATTTGGAATCATGGAAACCACAATAATCTTGAATGAACGGAATAAAAAGGCCATCAGAATAGCGATGGAAATAATGGCAAACACCAAACTTTGGAGCAGGTTAACAAACAGGTATTTTGTTCCTTCAGAAACAACCACGGCTGTTCCCGTAAATGTAGACACATAATATTCTTGGTCAATGGCTGCGCGCAATACTTTTTTAAAGTTAGGTTTACTCAAGTATGGACGCAGATTTTCAGGGTCGAGATCGAAGGACATCTGAACGCTGTTATTTCCTTTTGAAAGCAAAGCGGTTACATTATTATAGATGCTAGAATAGTTGTAAACCAAGGAATCTGCGGCTGACGTATTTCCTTTAGTGTATTTCGTGAACAAGCGTTCATAATCTGTCTTTTCAGGATTCAAGATGCTATCAACTTTCAGACGTAACAAATCCACTTTTTCTGAAACCTTATACGAGCCTAGTTCGCGCATTTGCATACGAATACGCAAGGTTGTTTTATTTGTGTCGATGAGGTTTTTCAATGAAATATTACCACCATTCAAACTACTCACATCAAATTTATCGAAGTAGCGTTTCAAACGTAATTTATCCCGCGAAGAAATCAAGCGGTAAAATTCAGGGTTATTCCCATGGTAGCTCATATTGATGGATTTCAAGAAATCCACATAAGATAGGCTTTTCGAAAACAAGGTGTCTTGCGCAAAGGTTTGCTGAATCTCTTCTACTTTTTCCAGTGTTTTTTGCGAAAACAACCTAGCCTTTTGTTTGTAATCCACGGTTACTTCAAATGGAATAGATCCCCCAAAGTTTTTCTCTATGAATTTCAAATCGATGAGTATTTGATCGTCGTCTGGAATATCTCCAGTAATATTTCCCGTAGCAATAATCTTGGTCATTCCATAAAGCCCGATGACAACAAGCGCCACTGAACATACGTAAACCCAGCTGCGGTATTTGGTGACAATGACAATTACAAACTCCAAAAACCCTTTTGAGTAAACCCGGAATAAATGTTTTAAATGTCGAGGGTTTGGTGGTTTCGAATAAGAAGCCATGATTGGGATAATGCACAAAGACAGAATAAATACCACCATGATATTGATACTAGAAATAATCCCGAATTGCGCTAATTTTTCTGAGCTAGTAAAAGTCATAAATCCAACCGCCGTAGTCAAATTCGTTAAGAAGGTCACAGATCCAATGCGACGAATCATGATGTATAAGGCCTTCGTCTTCATGTTCGTTCGAACATATTCCTGGTGATATCGGGTAATTAAAAAGACACAGTTGGGAACACCGATAACGATTAATAATGGCGGAATCAGCGCCATCATAATCGACAATTTATACCCAAACAGCGCAATGCTACCCAGGGCCCAAATCACCGAGACAAATACGACAATATTACATTGGATGACCACTCGGAAGGAACGGAAAAACAAATATAAAAGAAGCGAAGAGGCGATGATGGACAAGGCAAGAAAAATATACATTTCGCTGACAATTCTTTTCCCCATGACCACACGAATGTGAGGGAGTCCAGCGAAGTATGTTTTTCCAAAATAGGGTGAATATGTCTCAGCTAGTTTTTCAATTTCAAAGACAACCTTCGATTTCTTTGGATTGGAAAGGCACTTTTCATTCATGCTAATTAGCAGCAATGAAACGTTGGTTGAATCATTGTAAAGCATCCCTCTGTAAATGGGATTGTGTCTGATCTCTTTTTTCAGGGAATCGATGCTTTTCTCTTGAAATGCCGTTTTAGGATCACCGAAAATCTGATAAGGATCAAACTTTTGTTCTTTCAAGTTGTTTTTTAAGCCCCAAAGCGTAGCCTCGGAAATAACGTTTTCCACCCCATCGTACTTAAGGATTTTATAGGATAATTCCCGCCATTTAGTGAAGTTGCGTTTGGTATAAAGTGAATCCGTTTGAATCGCTACAACAATCGTTGAGCCATCTTCTCCAAACTCTAATTTGAATTTTTCGAAGTCTTTTTGAACCTGACTATCTTTAGGTAGCGTATTCCCAACGCGGTTATCAACCTTTAACGAAGTAAAGGCAAAGTAGCCGAAGAATACAGTCAGCAAAGTAATAATTGCCAAGATGTATAATCGATTCCTTAAAATGATGCTCGCAAATTTACCCCACATAGATAGTTACCATAAAAATCAAGGGGTGAAGTTAAGAAAAATATAGGATAAACAGAGAAAACCACCCGTTGAACGCGCTTAAATTACACTTCGCTGTAAACCAAAGTTGTGCAACAGTGTTTATCCTTTAACTTAATTTGATTCATTAACACGTGAATAAAGACTTATTTAGTGATTTAAAGGAGTTACCATTCCAATTCGAAAAGCATTTGCTTGTGGATGCAGAATATTGGTTTGTCCGAGATTTTTTAAGCGATGATCAGGCACTAGAATACACCTCTTTATTGCTGAATACCATTGAATGGAAACAAGAAGAAGTCTTCGTTTTCGGTAAGAAATACCAGGAACCTAGAAAAACAGCTTGGTATGGAGATGCAGACTGCGTATATTCATACGCTGGTAAAACGAATCATCCAACACCATGGACAGCAGACTTAGCCCGATTAAAAACGGACATCGAAGCGCTCATTCCTGACACAGCCTTTAATAGCGTTTTATTGAACCTTTATAGAGATGGAAATGACAAAATGGGCTGGCATTCGGACAACGAAAAAGAACTGGGAAAGAACCCGATTATCGCTTCTTTGAGTCTTGGCGCCACGCGTTTCTTCGATTTAAAACACAAGCGAATAACATCGCTCAAAAAACGCCTGGAACTTCCATCTGGCTCACTGTTAATTATGTGTGGTTCCACGCAAGAAAACTGGTTGCATCAAGTACCTCAGCAAAAAAGAGTCAAGGATTTCAGGATAAATTTGACGTTTAGAAAGATTGTTCCTTAAAAACGAAAAATCCCAAACAACCGAAGTCATCTGGGATTTAACTTTCTCGTGAAAGGTGGAAGCCAATTCACAAGGTTTTCAAAAACAAAAAACCCTGACTTTAACATCAGGGTTTCGTACTCGAGGCGGGACTTGAACCCGCACGCCCAAAAGAGCACAGGATTTTAAGTCCGGCGTGTCTACCGATTCCACCACTCGAGCATAGACGAGCGGGAGACGGGATTCGAACCCGCGACCCCGACCTTGGCAAGGTCGTGCTCTACCAACTGAGCTACTCTCGCTTATGTATTCCTAGAAAACCGCTGTTTTCTTCCTCTGCTAAAATCATTTCTGATTACCTGCTTGGGGTGGCAAATTTAAAGTTTTTTTTCGTCTTACAAAACACTTAGCAAAAAAAGAGCGGATTAGAGTTCCTTTCCACGAAAGAAATAAAACAACCAAGTGAGCGGAAGTAATAGGTCGTAATTGTAAAATAAATCTTCAAATGGAATGGTTCCCATGCGCCACCCAATGATGTGTTGTTCTGAATACCACACGATTGGATCATCTGTAATGGAACCCGTTAGAATGCTATTCACAATAAAAAATGGAATCAAACACACCAAATAGGAAAAAACAAAGTCGCTATACCATGCTTTTTTATGCGCAAGAATGGTCAATATAAATGCAACGAGTGCTGCTGAAATCGTATAGTAATTGTAGGTGTCTAACGTTGAAAAAAAGAATTGCCCACCACCGTAAAATAACACCATCATCAACGAACTAACTCCAATCAGCCATTTGAATCCTTTTCCTAAGAATTTTGTTTTTATCCTCGGAAAATAAGCTTGTAGAACCAAGTAAATAAAGGTGAAGTTATAGGGGACAACAAGGAAAAACAAAACCTCTTCAAGCGGAAGGTGTCCTAGGTAAATTCCAGCTAAATACTTCGGGGCAAATCCCCAAACTCCTATCCGAGTAAACAACTCATCCCACATCAAAAAAGCAATCCCAACAAGGAGTAAACTAGGGAAAAGATACCGCCATGAACGATAAAATGCAACTTTCTTGTCAAAACTGAGAAGAAAGGGACCTATAAAAGAACAAAGGATGACCCAGCCGTATGCGCTCATTAGTTTCCTTTTTTACGGTAAAATGCAGTACGTGCGTCTTGGTAAAATTTTGGAGAAACAAATAACATCCCAAAACTTTCGCTGCGTTCTTTTCCCAAATGTTTATGGTGAACTTTGTGTGCTTTTCGAATGGCATAAAAATAAGGGTGATCGATATCACGTAACCATTTGAATCGTCGGTGGATGTACACATCGTGTATTAAAAAATAACTCAATCCGTAAGCAGCGATTCCGAAACCAATCCAAACAGGAACATAGGCTTCATTCATCATCCCCAACATAATACATAACCATGATGGAATGGCATAAATCAGAAAGAACACATCGTTTCTTTCAAAAAACCCAGGTTCTTCTTGATGATGATCCTTGTGAAAGTACCACATGAATCCATGCATCACAAACTTGTGCGTAGCCCAAGCCATGAACTCCATGCCCATGAAACTAGCTAATAATACGAAAGGTCCCCACCAATACATGATTACAACATTAAAAGGGTAAAAAAGATGAACATCATTAAAAACAAGGATTCCGCTACTTTGTTCACTTCTGGTAATTTCATTCGCTGATAAATCCATTGCAACAAGTAGGAAACACCCAGCCAACAAACAAAATTATACACAGGAATCTCGCCATTGCTCCAATGCCAATAATCTAATTTCATGGCAACAGGTTCTAAAATATAATCAAACAATACCATAAGTACGGCAGAAATCAAGGCTCCCAAATGCTTATTCAACTCAAAGCGATGAACTACAGCCGCAGATGTAACGGCCAATATTCCCCAGTTAGCCCCGATAATCAAGGGCACCCCGTGCCATTTTAAACCTAAGTTATTTCCGTAATAGTAGTTGCCAAATAAATAGGAGGTATGTACACCTATCAGTTCAACAGCCACACCAATGACGAAAGCGATTCCTAAGAATAAGATAAAATGAAGATGTTTGGATTTTCGGCTAAATACGATTCCAATAAAAGAGATAAAAAGATTCAATGCCGATAATTGAACAAACCACCATCTTGTTGATGGAACGAGCATTCCAACAGCGCCCACGATGTACAAAATCAATAAAATAATACGGATCCAACGCTCACTCATGTAAGACTGTTTTTGGTAATCAATTTGCTTCCTTGGATGACATTGGTAATTGTCTCGTCCAAGGTATAATACGTTTGCGGAACAACTTTGTCCAATTTTTCTCGGAGATAGCTAATGCTTTTGTATCCCGAATGAACAGATTCAATGCTCACACCAGCTCTTTTCCCCGTTATATGCCCCATTAATTCATTGATTAACGCATAAAACAAGGCCACGAATTTTGGCGCTGTGAATGCGGGGGCTTTTTTACCAAGGGACTCACAAAGCGTGGTAAATAATGTGTGAAAACGAAGGTTCGGACCAACACATAAAAAGCGTTCTTTGGAAACAGTGGATTCCATTAATTGAATCATAGCATGTACCACATTTCTCACATCCACAATGGCATTTGCGCCAGGGGGATAAAAAGGCATTCCTTTTCTCGCTGCTTTAAAAATGGCCAATGAACTGCTATTCCAGTCGCCTGGGCCAAAAATCACACAGGGATTAATCATCACCGCGTTTAATCCTTCTTCTATACCGCGCCAAACTTCTTTCTCAGCTAAAAACTTGGAAACAGAATAACCACTTACTTCATTACCTGGCTCCCATTTCTGTTGTTCACTTGTAGCGCCATTTGTATTGACACCAATTGCCGCTGTCGAACTCACGTAACACATTTTTTTAACCTGATGCTTCAATGAATAATTGACCATATTTGCCGTTGCAACGCGGTTGTTTTTAATACAGGATTCAAAATCTGCTTTGAAAAAGGAAACTAAAGCCGCACAATGGTAAACATAGTCTACGTTATTCATGGCTTCGTCCACCTCCATGAGGTTCAATAAATCGCAGGAAAACCACTGAATGGCCTCCCATTTATCTGTGGATTCTTCGGGAAAATAGTAGAAATAGAGCGCTTTTACGTCTTTGATTTTATGTTCGTTTCGGTACAACGCTCGACAGGAATGACCTTGCTGTGTCAATTGAATCAACAAATGACTCCCCAATAAACCCGTTGCGCCTGTAACTAAAATCATATGGTAAAACTAGGTATTAAACTCCTTTATTGGTAAATGGCGGTCAGCCCCTCTTTAATTTGATCTGCTGCGAAGGACAATTGTGTGGAGCTATGTGCGCTCGAAATAAATCCAACTTCATAGCCACTCGGCCCAAAATAAACGCCTCGGTTCAAAAGAAAATGGTGAAGCTTATTGAATGAAGTCATATCAGCGTCAATTTGGTCTGCGGCAGCAATGCGTTTTTTTCCGTTAAAAGAAAACCAAAATATCGAGCCAATGCTTACTAATTCAACTGGTAATTCATGCGTGTTGGCGTAGTTGTTGATGTCGTTGACAAAGTCACTTGTCTTGCTTTCTAGGTCTTCGTAGAAGTTTTCTTGTGCACACAACGATAATTGCGCGAGTCCTGCGGCCATTGCCACCGGGTTTCCAGATAAAGTCCCCGCTTGATAAACAGGCCCTTCAGGCGAAACAAAAGACATAATCTCACGTTTTGCGCCATATGCCCCAACGGGAAGTCCGCCACCCATGATTTTACCATAAGTTACAATGTCCGGAGTAATGTGGTAATGTTCGGCAGCCCCACCAAACGCCACGCGGAATCCAGAGATGACCTCATCAAAAATCAATAGTATGCCATATTCTGTGCATAAAGCACGCAATGCAGTCAAAAAACTTAAGTCTTGTAAAAGCAATCCGTTATTTGCTGGAATCGGCTCAATGATGACACACGCGATTTCGTGGGAAAGTGTTTTAAAACAGGATTGTAGCGCAGCCAAATCATTTAATGGAAGAACAATCGTTTCATTTGCAAACGCTTCGGGAACTCCAGCGCTCGATGAGGTTCCAAAGGTCACCAATCCACTTCCTGCCTTCACTAATAGCGCATCAACATGTCCGTGGTAACACCCCTCAAACTTGACGATTTTCGATTTATTTGTATATCCACGCGCCAAACGAATGGCCGACATGACAGCTTCTGTTCCGGAACTTAGAAACCGTAACTTATCAATAAATGGTATTCGATCCAAAATGAATTTTGCTAATTCACTTTCTTTTCTCGTTGGCGCACCAAAACTCGCCCCATTTTGTAAAGTGTCAACAACAGATTGAAAAATATGCGGGTGATTATGGCCGTTAATTAAAGGCCCCCAGCTCCCACAAAAATCTAAAAACCGATTTCCATCTTCGTCCCAAATTTCAGCGCCATTTCCTTTGGCGATAAACAAAGGCGTTCCTCCAACGGACTTAAATGCTCTAACGGGAGAATTTACACCCCCTGGAAAATAAGTTTGAGATTCTTGAAAGAGTTTTTCAGATGTGCTTCGATTGATGGAATGTTCGATCTTCATTTCTTACGTATATTTGTCGTGCTACAAAAGTAACAATAAAGGATGGATAAGGTTTTTGAGAACAACTTAGAATTTGCACAAAAGATGGATCAACAAGATCCCCTTCACGGTTTTCGTGATGAATTTTTACTCCCTACTTTTCACAGTGAAAACCCGATTTATTTCACGGGGAATTCCCTCGGGCTTCAGCCAAAAAAGGCGGCGCTTTATTTACAAGAGGAACTAGCAGATTGGGCAAAATTTGGTGTGGAAGGACATTTTTTATCCAGAAGACCTTGGTTTTCCTACCACGAACAATTAACCGAAATGGCCGCAAAAGTAGTAGGGGCATTACCAATTGAAGTTGTCGTTACTCATTCGTTGACCACGAATTTACATTTGTTGATGGCGAGTTTTTACCGTCCAGAAGGAAAGAGAACAAAAATTTTGTGTGAAGCGAAGGCTTTTCCAAGTGATCAATATGCCCTGGAATCACAATTGAAAATGCATGGACTAAGCATGGATCACCTGGTCGAGGTTTTTCCGAGAGAAGGGGAACAATTACTTCATGAAGATGATATTTGCGCGAAAATCAAAGAGCTGGGTGAGGAATTAGCCTTAGTGATGATTGGCGGCGTGAATTACTACAGCGGACAATATTTTGATTTACCGAGAATTACAAAAGCCGGGCATCAAGTGGGCGCATATGTTGGATTCGATTTAGCACATGCGGCGGGGAATATTAATTTGCAGCTACACGATTGGAATGTTGACTTTGCCGCTTGGTGCGGTTATAAATACCTTAACTCATCTCCAGGCGGAGTGTCAGGAATGTTTGTGCACGAAAAACACGCATATAACAAAGACCTTCCGCGCTTGGCAGGTTGGTGGGGACATAATAAAGAAGAACGGTTTTTAATGAAACCAGGATTCGACCCGCTTCCCGGCGCAGAGGGATGGCAGTTAAGCAATGCGCCAGTGTTGGGGATGGCTGTTCATTTAGCCGCCTTAGAATTATTCGAAGCAGCAGGCATGAAACAAATTGGCGCCAAAAGAGACCAAATGACGGCATACTTGGAGTTCGTTATTCAGGAAGTTTCTTTACGAAATTCAGAAAAATGCACATTTGAAATTATTACGCCAAGTGAAATTCATCGAAGAGGCGCCCAGCTATCTATTATGGCACATGGTCAGGGCCGAAAACTATTCGATGCACTATCTGATTTAGGGGTCATAGCCGATTGGCGAGAACCGAATGTTATCCGCGTAGCACCGGCGCCTTTGTATAATTCATTTGAGGATTGTTACTGGTTTGGCGTGCATTTAGAAAATGCTATTCAATAAGAGAACCGCAAATCACCGATTCGATGACGATTGGAAAATGTTTCAACTCCAATTTTCGTACTTCCGCCTCGATATATTCAGGTGAGTCTGGGTTATTTAGCGCAACAGCAAATTGAGCCAAAACTTTTCCTTTATCAAATTCGGGGTTGACCAAGTGAATGGTAATACCTGAGAAATGCACATTCGATTCAGCTACGGCTCTGTGAACATGTGTTCCATACATGCCCTTTCCTCCAAAATTTGGCAGCAAAGCAGGATGAATGTTGATGATCCGACCAGGGTAAGCGTCAACAAAGGCAGCGGGAATCTTTTTTAGAAATCCCGCAAGAATGATCCAGTCGATTTGATTTACCTGACAGATACGTAAACAGTCTTCAAAAACAAGGTTGGAATAACTTTCAAATGCGATTTGTTGTGCTTGACAAGCGACTTCCATCTCCGGGTTTGCTGAAGAAGAAAGGACGAGTGACACACAAATATTTTCATGATTCTGGAAATATTCCATGATATTTCGGGCATTACTGCCTTGCCCAGAAATAAATACTGCAATTCGTTGATGTTTCATTCTAAGCGCAAAGTTAAACATCTGTTGGGATTCACGTGTAATGAAGACTTTTAAGTTGATAAATATTACTGATTTAGTTTTGTTAATTGGATGTTTGTTTTTTTCTTTGCAGGCATTAACCATTAAATTAAGAAAAGATGTCTGAAATCAAAGCTAAAGTTATCGCTATCATCGTGGATAAACTGAATGTTGAAGAAAGTGAAGTAACTAACGAAGCGAGCTTCACAAATGACTTAGGAGCCGATTCATTGGATACCGTTGAGTTAATCATGGAATTCGAGAAGCAATTCAATATTTCCATTCCAGACGATAAAGCAGAAGGAATCCAAACTGTTGGAGACGCTGTTGCTTATATCGAAAGTAATGTGAATTAATATTTACTGAATCCAATTTAAACAGGCATGCAATTAAAACGAGTAGTCGTAACTGGCCTTGGTGCGTTGACACCAATCGGTAATAATTTGCAAGAGTATTGGGATGGATTGCTTGCCGGCAAAAGCGGCGCTGCACCCATTCAGCAATTCGATGCTGCTCTATTTAAAACTCAGTTTGCCTGTGAGTTGAAAGGATTCAATGTAGAAGATCACATTGATAAAAAAGAAGCCCGTAAACTCGATCAATTTTCGCAGTATGCCATAGTTACCGCAACGGAAGCTATGGCGGACTCTGCATTGATGGAGTCTAACCCAAATTGCGACCGCATTGGTGTCATTTGGGGCTCGGGAGTCGGTGGACTTAAAACATTTCAAGAAGAAGCGCGCGAATATTTCTCGGGCGATGGAACACCTCGTTTCAATCCGTTTTTCATTCCAAAGATGATTGCGGATATTGCAGCAGGACACATTTCCATTAAATTTGGATTGCGCGGACCGAACTACGTGTGTGTTTCGGCTTGTGCGTCTGCAACAAATGCCATTATTGATGCCTTTAACTTAATTCGTTTAGGCAAGGCTGATGCCATCGTAACAGGTGGATCAGAAGCCGGAGTAAACGAAATGGGAATGGGTGGATTTAATGCACTTAGAGCATTGTCTACAAGAAACGATTCTCCAGAGACGGCTTCTAGACCATTTGATTTAGACCGAGATGGATTCGTTTTAGGCGAAGGCTCGGGCGCACTTATTTTAGAAGAGTACGAACACGCAATTAAACGTGGCGCTAAAATTTATGCAGAGGTAATAGGTGGCGGGATGTCCGGTGATGCATATCACATGACCGCTCCACATCCAGACGGAATCGGCGCTCGTAACACGATGTTAGCCGCTCTTGAGGATGCAGAAATTACTCCCGAACAAATTGATTACGTAAACGTACACGGAACATCTACTCCATTAGGAGATATCGCCGAGGTTAAGGCGATTCAAGCTGTTTTCGGAGAGCACGCATACAACATGAACATTAGTTCAACAAAGTCCATGACAGGACACCTTTTGGGTGCTGCCGGTGCGATTGAGGCCGTTGCTTGTGTGATGTCTGTCATGCATGACATCGTTCCTCCAACCATCAATCATTTTACGGATGATCCAGGACTAGATCCAAAATTGAATTTCACATTCCATACTCCTCAAAAACGCACGGTGAATATTGCTCTTTCCAATACCTTTGGTTTTGGTGGACACAATACGAGTATCATTGTCAAAAAGTTTAACTCATAAGCGCTTTGAAGCTTCCTTTGTTTTCATCGAAAAGAACAGAGGATGAATTAAAAATCATTCGGTTCATACTCCAGCAATTTGGGTATAAACCCGTAAATGTGTCTTATTTTACGCGCGCCTTAACTCACAAATCATTTTTACCTGAAGAGAAGCACGATTTTGCAAATGAACGCTTAGAGTTCTTGGGGGACGCTATTTTGGACGCTGTAGTTGCTGAATTCCTTTATACAAAATATCCAGAGGATGATGAAGGGTACCTTACAAAATTAAAGTCACGCATTGTTAATCGTAAATCCCTTGCAGCAATTGGAGAAAAAATGAATATTCGCAGTATGCTAATTTACAATCAAGCGAGAAGCGTCAACTTAGCCACCCTTGAAGGGAATGCATTTGAAGCCATAATAGGCGCCATTTATTTGGATGGTGGATTTGAAAAAACCAAGTTAGTACTGATTAAACATGTGTTTCGTAATTATTTGAATTTTAATCAATTGCTTTCCGAGGAACTAGATTTCAAATCAAAGTTATTCATCTGGTGCCAAAAGAAAAAACTACCCCTAGACTTTCAATTAGTTCAGGAGACCCATCTAAACGGACAGTGGAATTATGAGATGGCCGTTCTCGTGAATCGCACGGAATACGGCAGAGGAAAAGGATTTTCAAAGAAGGATGCGGAACAAGCCGCGGCACGAGAAACCTTGCAATTAATGGGAGAAATTTAATCAGATACTAGCTTTGCGTTGATTTTTATTTTACTTTTGTTTCACAAAGTTCAAGATCATGACAACTACAGAAATTATTTATGCAATTGGCGACCTATTTCAATGGTCTTTTGGTTTTTTCGAATTCATAGGAAATAACTTTAATACAATGTTAATTCTTTTAGGATTTTTCGGTTTCGGATATTGGATGAATTTACAGCGCAAAATGAGTGCAAAATCAAACGTTCCTGTTGATGTGAAAGATAATGCGGGATGGTACAAAAAAGAAAATCAGAAACTGAAATAACTATTTCATCATACCTATTGAAATGTCCGCTCAAAGTGGACATTTTTTTTGTCCAAAAAGTTTTACTTCAAAAAAAAACAGCCTCAATTGAGGCTGTTTTTATATGTTACAAAGATTCTTTACGCTTTCGTTAAAGCACCTTTTAAAAACTCTCTGTTCATGCGAGCGATGTTCTCAATCGAAATTCCTTTTGGACATTCAATTTCACATGCTCCAGTATTCGTACAATTCCCGAATCCTTCTTCGTCCATCTGTCGTACCATGTTTAATACACGATCTGTCGCTTCTATTTTACCCTGAGGCAATAATGCATACTGCGAAACTTTTGCTCCAACAAACAACATTGCTGAACCGTTTTTACAGGAAGCGACACATGCGCCACATCCAATGCATGCTGCAGCTTGAAATGCCTTGTCTGCATCTGCTTTAGCGATTGGAATCGCATTCGCATCCATTGTGCGTCCAGATGTGTTCACGGAAACGAATCCACCAGCCTGCTGTATGCGGTCAAATGCACTGCGATCAACCATTAAATCTTTGATGATTGGGAATGCGCGAGATCTCCATGGTTCAACATAAATGGTATCCCCATCTTTAAACATACGCATGTGCAATTGACACGTTGTATTACCTGAGTCTGGACCATGCGCACGGCCATTGATGTATAGAGAGCACATTCCACAAATTCCCTCGCGACAATCATGGTCAAATGCAATCGGGGACTGTTTCTCATTAATCAATTGTTCATTCAATTGATCTAACATCTCTAAGAAAGAACTATCCGTAGAAACACTATTTAATGCATAGGTCTCTAATGCCCCTTTGGCATTTGAATTTTTCTGTCTCCAGATTTTCAATGTGATATTAATGAACTTAGAAGCCATAATCTCTTTCTTAATTATTTGTAATTTCTGTCTGCTATTTTGATAAACTCGTAATTCAACTCTTCTTTATGAAGGGTAGATTGTTTAGAGTCTGATCCTTGGTATTCCCAAGCGGCTACGTATTTGAAATTTTTATCGTCACGTAACGTTTCTCCTTCTGCGTCTTGGTGTTCTTCACGGAAGTGACCGCCACATGATTCTTCACGGTGCAGTGCATCAACTGCCATTAATTGTCCTAATTCAATTAAATCTGCAACACGCATGACTTTTTCTAATTCAGGATTCATTTCATCAGAGCTACCAGGCACATAAACATCCTTGTAAAATTCTTCACGCAATAGTCCAATTTCTTCAATTGCTTGTTTCAATCCTTGCTCATCTCGAGCCATGCCAACTTTGTTCCACATGATTAATCCCAAACGTTTGTGGAAGTGATCTACAGATTTGGAACCGTTGTTATTTAAGAAACGATCAATGCTTTCTTTTACTTCGTTTTCTGCTGTCTCAAATTCAGGACCATCGGTTGAAATTTTTCCTGTGCGGATTTCATTTGCGAGATAATCTGAAACAGTATATGGTGCTACGAAATAACCATCTGCTAATCCTTGCATTAATGCTGACGCACCAAGTCTATTTGCTCCGTGCTCAGAGAAATTTGCTTCTCCTGTAACAAAACATCCTTCGATGGTACTTTGTAAGTTATAATCAACCCAAACGCCACCCATTGTGTAGTGAACAGCTGGATAAATTTTCATCGGTGTTTCGTATGGATTTTCATCGGTGATTTTTTGATACATCTGGAACAAGTTTCCGTATTTTTCCTCAATCCATTTTTTACCTAATTCAATCATGCGTTCTTCAGATGGATCATGATCCCCTAAAGCGTATGCTGTCTGCTTCCCTTTGCTTTTAATTTCAGAAGAAAAATCTAAGTAAACACCTTCATTAGTGTCGTTCGCTTCAATTCCACATCCGGCATCACAGCGTTCTTTTGCTGCACGAGAGGCTACATCACGCGGGACTAAGTTGCCAAATGCAGGGTAACGTCTTTCTAAGAAGTAATCTCTCTCTTCTTCGGATATTTGAGTCGGTTTTAATTGTCCAGCTCTGATTGCTTCTGCGTCTTCTTTTTTCTTAGGAACCCAAATTCTCCCTGAGTTTCTTAAGGACTCAGACATCAAGGTTAATTTAGATTGATTTGTTCCGTGAACAGGAACACATGTTGGGTGAATTTGAACAAAACATGGATTTGCGAATAACGCGCCTCTTTTGTGAACCTTCCATGCTGCAGAAACATTACTTCCCATCGCATTAGTTGAAAGGAAATACACATTGCCATATCCACCAGAAGCAATCACCACTGCGTGTGCAGAATGACGCTCTAATTCTCCAGTTACTAAGTTACGAGCAATGATTCCACGCGCTTTTCCATCAATTTTAACCAAGTCCATCATTTCATGACGGTGGTACATTTTCACTCGACCCAAGCCAATTTGTCGCGACAAGGCCGAATAAGCACCTAACAATAATTGTTGTCCAGTTTGTCCCGCTGCGTAAAACGTACGTTGAACTTGTGTCCCGCCAAATGAACGATTATCTAGCAATCCGCCATATTCGCGTGCAAAAGGAACACCTTGAGCCACACATTGGTCGATGATATTACCAGAAACTTCCGCTAAACGGTGAACGTTTGCTTCACGAGCTCGGTAATCTCCTCCTTTAATCGTATCGTAAAATAAACGGTAAACGGAGTCACCATCATTTTGATAATTCTTTGCTGCATTGATTCCGCCTTGTGCTGCAATAGAGTGGGCACGACGTGGGGAATCTTGAAAACAGAACGCTTTTACATTATATCCCATTTCACCTAGGGATGCAGCAGCAGCAGCTCCGGCTAATCCTGTTCCAACAACAATAACGTCAATCTTTGGACGATTGTTAGGAGCAACCAATTTCATGTGATTTTTGTGGTTTGTCCACTTCTCAGCAATTGGTCCTTCTGGAATTCTTGAGTTTAATTTTGACATAATCCTGTTTTTCCTAATGGTTCATGTAAATAATGACGGGAATAATTGCGAATAAGAAAGGCACAACAATACTGAATGCCATTCCAATTTTCTTAATAATCGGCGTATACAATGGGTGATTCAATCCTAAGGATTGAAAAGCAGAGGCAAAACCATGCCACAAGTGGTAACCCAAAACCAACATGGAAATCACGTAAAAAAGCACCCCAAATAACGCGCTCGAATTCTTTTTGTCAAAGAAAGTCATTACGACAGTATGTAAATCTTCGTATCCGTCTCCGATTTTCACGCCAGAGGTAATGTCGTAAAATTCGTGTTTGTTCTTAATTTCAAATAATTTCTGTTCTTGTCCTGTACTAGGATCTTTCACTTTAAATTGTTGGTATGTACCATTTGTATTTAAATAATGCGTGACTTCGATTGGTTTCGTGATCATTTCACCAGTTGCTGGATTTTGTCCAACGGGATAATCAACCGTCTTTACTAATGAATGCAATGGAATCTCTTCGGTAATTTTCGCTTTCCACCAAAAATTAGCCATGTGCGTTGCAAGGAAAACCAAGATTAAGGTCCCTAAGATTGCCATGTTTCTGGAAGCCGTTCCTGAATTTGCTTTTGGATTATTTTTTGCATAATTCACGGGGCGTGCTTTTTTGTTTTGAATGGTCAACATAATTCCGTCAACAGCATGTATAATCAATGCAATGTACGTGACATAAGACAATACTTTAATGAATAAGTTATGCCCCATAAAGTATGCGTATTCATTAAAGGCACGACGCCCTTCCTCCCCTGTTTTGAAAATTAGTTGTAGGTTACCGAGCAGGTGGCCCACAAGGAAAGTACATAAGAACAATCCCGTCAACGCCATGAAGTATTTCTTAGCGATGGATGATTTAAATAATACAGACTTACTCATAATTGTTAACCATTAATGTGGTGCAAATTTACATCTAAGCAACAATAAAAAAGGAATTTTGTTTCTATTTAGAATGAATTTAGATAGCACAACTCAGCTGTCGACTCATCTACCGTTAATTTCACTTGTGCTCCAACGATAACGGCACGATTATCTGAAAAATGTCCAATTGGAAAATGATAACAAATGGGAATTTTGGAATACGTAAAATGGCTTGAAACAATTTCTTCTAGTGTGAATCCTGTTGGATTATCCGTATCCTCTAAATCCGTCATTCCACCAATAATTAATCCCTTTATTTTCGACAATGCACCGGTTTTTTTAAGCGCGAAAAACATGCGATCTAAGTGGTAAAGTTGCTCAGCAATATCCTCAAGAAACAAAATGGAATCGTCGAATATGTAGGTATCATCCGTTCCAAGCATACTAAACACGATACTTAAATTTCCACCAATTAAAACGCCTTTAGCCACTCCATGTTTGTTGGAATCATTTGCCGGACATGTAATAACGGGGTCTTCGCCACGAAGAATTTTTAACATGGAATCCAATGCTTCCGAAGTGTTTTTTTCAAAATTAAGCGGCATTGAGCCATGTATACTTTGTACGCCTAAACGCATTAAACGGTGATGAAAAACTGTAATGTCACTAAATCCAATCAACCACCGGGGCTCTCTTAACATGTTCGCCCAATTTATCTCATCAACAATCCGTACACAACCATAGCCTCCTCGCGCACTCAAGATTGCTTTAATTTCTGGGTGATCTATGCCAAATTGCATGTCTGCCGTTCGTTCTTCATCCGTTCCAGAAAAATAACGATACTCGCCTAAACAATGCTCACTTAAAAGAACACGAAATCCCTTTTCTTCCAAAAAGGTTTTCGCGTAAAAAACGGATGCTGAATCTGTTGCTTTCGCAGGCGCCGTGATGTAAATTAAATCACCTTCTTTTAATTTGGGCGGAGTGATCATCTCGTTCATCTATAGTTTAAGGAATGCTTGTGCATACGCAAGGTCACTCTTGGTGGTGATTTTAATGTTTTCTTCGTTGCTTTCGACGAAATAGGGTTCTATACCCATCAATTCTACTACACTGGCGTCATCGGTTATCCCGTCTTGAAAACGAGCTTGGTACGCTTTTTTTAGCGTTTTTGCCTCAAAACATTGTGGTGTATGAACCAATTTGAAGTCACCTCGATTGACCATTTTTGACCCATCAGCAGAAAACAATCGTAAGGAATCTTTCACATCCAGCACTGGAATTACACTGACTGAATGCTGCAGCGCCGCTATGCAACGACGAATCGTTTCGTGACTAACCAATGGACGAACGCCGTCGTGTACCATGATATAATCGCCTTGACAAGAAGCTAAGGCTAACTGAATAGAGTGAAATCGTTCCACTCCACCTGCGACAACGGCATGCGGTATTTGACAGTTGAACCGCACGACTAATTCTGCCCAGTAGGAAATCCAATCAATCGGCAAGGTGATAACGATCTGTAATGTTGCATCATACGAATGGAATTTTTCCAAACAATGAAGTAAAATAGGCTTGCCTTGGACCTCAAGAAATTGCTTGGGTAAATCAGCCCCCATTCGCATTCCAATTCCTCCCGCGGTAATGATGACAGATCCGTTCATAACGAGTCAAAAATAAGAAATAGGATGGAATTAATACAGAAGAATTTTTATTCTTTGTGGCAAGATGGAAATTTCGAAACGTGTACCACTGAGATATTCCCCATCCGTTTCTGCATGAAGTTTTGCTCCTTTGGTTTTTAGCACCAACCCATTACTTTCAAAATAATGCGCCTCTGGATGCTTAATACGCTTCCCTCTTTTCACTTTCATCACGTTCAGCAGGTAATCTAACAAGGAAACTTTTCCTAAGACGGTCATATTTAGCTTCCCGTCACGAATGGATGCACCTGGGTGAATGTGAAGCCCATTGCCGAAAATCGCTCCGTTGCACGCAGCAGCTAATAACAACTCTCCGCTGTATTGATAGGACTCCGATTCAATGCGCACATGTGGTCGCTTGTAAGTAAAAAAGGTTTTTAGAATAGCTAAACCGTAGGAAAAACCTGGCCCAAATTGTTTTCGAAATTGATTCAAAGAAAGAACAACATCCCCACCAAATCCAATATCTGCAACATTTATGAAATAACGTATTTCTTTGTCCGTTAGAATTTTCCCAATGTCACATGGCATGGTGTTTTTATCCAATAGGGCATTCATAAATGTTTGAATTTTAAAGGAATTCAATCTAGCGCTTTGAAAAAAGTCATTCCCTGTACCAATTGGAACAACCGCAATGACCGGCAATTCGTCATGGCCGGAAGAGATAAGGCCATTTATGATTTCATTTAAGGTTCCGTCACCGCCAATAGCAATAATAATATCCACTTTGGAAGCATGCGCTCGCGCGATGTCAACCAGGTCTTTTTCAAACCTAGATTCAATCACTTGAAAGTCACTGCTCCATTTTGTTTGACATTGTGCAATAAGTTCATGGATGACAGAACTTTTTTTCTTGCTGCCGTTTAATAAACAAAGTGTTTTTGACATCTACCAAAGTTAATGAAATAGACGAGTATCTGCCAGTATATTAAAACGCAACTTGTTAGTTAAAGAAAAGCAAAGCATTATCTTTACCAAATGATTATAGGTGTAGATTTTGAAAAAATAAGTGTGAACTGGAGGGGCTTCATCGTTCTTGAACCCAATGTGTTCCTGACGGACGCGCTGTTGTCTTTCACGTGTATTTACTTAGCAATAAAAATTTGGAAAGGACATTCAAAAAACCCATTTGTTAATTGGTATATGGCTTTTTTCTTCATGCTCGGAGTGAGTACATTCACGGGTGGACTCGGACATGCTTTTTATCACTACTGGGGTACACCGGGCAAGTTTTTCGGTTGGTTTACAGCAGTATTGGCGATCTTCTTCATTGAACGAGCCATGATTTCTTTTGTATATAACCAGAAGCTTAAAAAAGTGTATAAGAGCTTCTCCTGGCTGAAAATGTTCACTGTTTATGCCTTGGTGACATGGCTTTGTCTAACAAAGAACGTAATGGAAAAACCAGAGATTGCATTTTTACCCATAGCGATTAATACCATCCTTGGAACTATTTTGAGCGCGGGAATCTTGGGCCTTGTTTTCTACAGAAAACACGCTGCACCATTCCATTTTTTTGCGATAGGCGTACTTACCATGTTGCCGGCAGCAGTTTTCTTCTTATGGAAAATAAACATACACCCTTGGATGGATAAAAACGATGTGTCACACATTTTAGCGGCGATTGGAAATGTGTTTTTTTATATAGGGATAGTGAAAGTGGCGCCTGAGTTATACGGAAAGTTTAATACTCAATACGAAGCGTAGAATACTTTGTAATGGTTTTTCCCGTGTCCGTTTTCCCCGTTAAATAGTAGACGTAGTTTCCTTTTGGACAACGATCACCATTCATGTTTTTTCCATCCCAAATTTCTTGTGTTAGGGAACTTTTGAAAACAAGTTGATTTGTTTTATCGAGAATCACCAAACTGTAATCCACGAACGTATAGGAACCTAAGTCAATGCTGAATACGTCGTTGTTTCCGTCTCCATTTGGAGTAAAGACATTTGGCAAAATGATGTCCGCTTCTTGGATGTTTGAAACCGGCATTTCCTGCTGCACTAAAGTATTGTTCTGAACAGTCGTTAAAGAATTCGTTGTGTTGGATTGCTCAAAAGTAGGTGGCGGCAACGACAGCGCAGGATCAAGCACTGTTGGGTTATTGCTCCCGGCAATTCCAGGTCTAAATGCGGAGATTTCTTCTTGAAAATCCGCCATAGGGATTGGCTGTATTTTTACAGGAGAATCTGTATTTAATTTATTATTTGAAGCTGCTGGGCTTTCTGTTTTGGTCGTCTCTGTTTTTTCGATTGGACGTTTAACATTGTTTAATGGTTTTTTTATTGAAGTTGATGCCGGTTGATTCATAAACCAAACACTTCCAATAAGCGCAGCAGCACTTAATCCAGCAATAAGCGATTTGGTTAAAACTGATAAGCCGCTACTAACAACCGTTGTCCCCGTTGAAATAGAGGAAGAAACGGAAGACCATAATTCTGGACTCACCGGCGACTGATGTTGTGCCAATTTCTCTTGGAATAATTCTTTTATGAAATCTTTTTCTTCCATTTTATCTTTTTTCTATACGGTCTTTTAAGTATGCCCTTGCTCTTAAATATTGTGATTTGGATGTGCTTTCTGTAACGCCTAATTCTTTGGCAATTTCTTGATGGGAATATCCTTCTATTGCAAACATGTTGAAAACAACACGATAGCCATCGGGTAAAGATTGAACGAGTTTCATCAAATCATCAGCCATGAGTTTTTCGACAATGAATTCATGTTGTTCAATTCGATAGGAGACCTCCTCCACTTGAATATCTTTGAGAAATTTTTGATCTTTCCTCAATTGATCCAAGCACGTATTCACAACAATACGACGAATCCAACCCTCAAACACCCCTTCGAATTTATATTCAGGTAGTTTAGAGTAGATTTTTACCAATGCATCTTGGAGCACATCTTCCGCACGCATTTTGTCTTTTACATAACGCATGCAAACGGATAACATTTTTGGGGCAAACATGTCAAATAACGCTTTTTGAGCCCTTGGATTCCCATCAATACACTGTTTTATTAATGTAACTTCCTCCATGCTCAGAATATTTGACTGCTTTCGTTCTAAAATAGTTGCATAGCGCAATTAAATTCCTACGAATTAACGTATTTTCGTTTGCTTAAACAAATGAATATGAAATCCTTTTTATCCGCGACTCTGATTATGGTCTCTCTCCTTTCTTCTGCTCATACGAAAATGAAAACGGGAATGTGGCAGGGCGAATTGGCCATGAATGACCGTCTCTTTATTCCATTTCAGTTAAAGGTCGAACAAGACGGTAAAAAAATCTATGTTGTCAATGATGTAGAAGAAATCTTGATGATTTCACACACAAAAAGGGATAGTATTTATTTGCATTTTCCCATTCAGGATGCCGAGGTCATTTTTCAATTGGATGAAAATGCTCAGTCGGCGAGGGGATATTGGATAAACCACAACAAAAAGGTAAAACAAAGAATTCCGTTAACATTATCCTGGAATCTTGCCCTCAGATTTCCAAATATGCATCCAACAAAACCCATAGAAGCTCTTTTCGATGGAACATGGGAGGTGACATTTCAGCCTGGAACGAAAGATGAAGAGAAGGCTATTGGAATTTTCAAAGCGGGGAAGGATACCGATATTGCCGGCACTTTTTTAACGGAGACTGGAGATTATCGTTTTTTAGCTGGAAATCGATCCGGACAGAATTTCTCCATGTCCACCTTTAATGGTTCTTGGGCAATGCTATTTGAAGCAGAATTGCAGTCAGACACCTTAAGAGGAAAATTTTACAGTGGTGCTTCTTATGTTTCAGAGTGGATAGCTGTGCGTAATACAGAAGCAAGATTGAGAAATGAAGCATCATTAACCTATGTAGTCAATGATCAAAAAGTCAATACTGCGGAAATGTCGAAATTGAATGGAGCAGCATTTTCACTCAAGGCATACGAAGGAAAAGTCATTGCATTACAGATTATGGGAACGTGGTGTCCGAATTGTTTGGATGAGGTCCAATTTATGAATCAATTGCATGAAAAATATGAGCAATTTGGACTAGAAATCATCGCTTTGGCCTATGAAGTGGGAACAAACGAAAAACAGATTCGCAAAAAACTAAAAACTTTCAAGAAAAAAATAGGCATGGAATACGATATAGTGCTAGCTGGAAAGTCGTCGAAAGAAATGGCTTCAGCTCAATTTCCCATGCTAAACGGCATTATGAGTTTTCCAACAACCGTTATAATTGGAAAGGACGGAAAAGTGCTGCACGTCCACACTGGCTATAGCGGTCCGGCTACTGGCATTGCACACAAACAACTTACCGATAAAATTCAATTTGAAATTGAAATGGCACTGGACTTATTAAAGTAAAGCGCAACAAAAAAGGGCTGTGAAAACAGCCCTTTTTATAATTCTATTCGTTCTAATTAATCTCTAATTAAGAACTGGTATTTATCGATATTTTTCAAGGCAATGCTTGTTCCTCTGGCAACTGCGCGCAGCGGGTCTTCAGCAATGTGCACAGGTAATTTGGTTTTTGCAGAAATACGTTTGTCCAAACCTCTTAACATGGAACCACCACCTGCTAAATAAATACCGGTTTTGTATATATCAGCAGAAAGTTCAGGTGGAGTTAATTCCAAAGCACTTAAAATGGCTTCTTCAATTTTTGAAATGGTTTTGTCTAATGCGTGAGCAATTTCGACATATGAAACCATGATTTCTTTTGGAATACCAGTCATCAAATCTCGTCCCCTTACGGCAAAGTCTGGTGGCGGATTGTCAAGTTCAGGCAAGGCTGCTCCTACTTCAATTTTTATTTGTTCTGCTGTTCGCTCTCCTACAAGAATGTTGTGTTGACGACGCATGTATTCTTCTATGTCGCTAGTAAAATCATCACCGGCGATACGAATGGATTTATCACAAACAATTCCACCTAATGCAATGACAGCAATCTCGGATGTACCACCACCGATATCGATGATCATATTTCCCATTGGTTCTTCTACGTCAATCCCGATACCAATAGCGGCAGCCATTGGCTCATGAATCAAATAAACTTCTTTTGCTCCAGCGTGTTCAGCAGAGTCACGTACTGCTCGTTTCTCAACCTCTGTAATCCCTGAAGGAATACAAATCACCATTCGAAGTGTGGGGTTGAAAAGGCTTTTTCCGGGATTGATCATTTTAATCATTCCGCGAATCATTTGTTCCGCACTTTGGAAATCCGCAATCACTCCATCTTTCAATGGTCTTACTGTTTCAATCAACTTGTGGGTCTTTCCGTGCATTTGTTGCGCCTTTCGTCCAATGGCAACTACCTTGCCTGTTTGAATGTCTTTAGCTACAATAGACGGCTCGTCAACCACCACTTTGTCATTCCAGATGATAAGTGTGTTTGCTGTCCCTAAGTCAATCGCAATTTCTTGCGTCAAAAAACTGAAAAATTTCATGTTGAGTCCAACTAGTGATTAAGTTGTTCCTTTTTCGAGATATTCGGAGAAAAGGTTACAATTTAATGTAAATATATGCAAAGTTAATGTTTAAAGTGCCGAACGCCTGTAAATACCATGCGCATTCCGTGTTTATTGCAATATTCAATGGATAGATCATCCTTTACGGAGCCTCCGGGCTGAATGACCGCATCAATCCCTTCCAAATGTGCGATTTCTACACAATCTGGAAAAGGGAAAAAGGCGTCGCTAGCCATTGCCGCTCCTTTTAAGTCAAATCCAAACGTTTTTGCTTTGTGAATGGCTTGATTTAATGCATCAACACGCGACGTTTGACCCGTGCCACTCGCGAGAAGTTGTCCGTTCTTTGCCAAAATAATGGTGTTGGATTTGGTGTGTTTCACTAATTTATTCGCAAACAATAAATCAGCCACTTCTTGTTCGGATGGCGCCAGGATAGTTTTCACAACTAAATCAGCTTTTGACTCCGATTTTGCGTCCCGATCCTGAACAAGAAAACCATTTAAAATCGAACGAACTTGTTGTTGGGGTAATGCAGCATCCTTTTGAACCAAAACAATCCTATTCTTCTTGCTTTTTAATAGTTCTAATGCCTCCGCTTCGTATGCTGGCGCAATCAGCACTTCGCAAAACAACTCATTTATGAGCGTTGCTGTATCTATATCGATGGTTTGATTCGAAATCAGTATTCCACCAAAAGCACTTACTGGATCTGCTGCTAAAGCAACTTCGTATGCTTCTTTTAAACTTGGACGTGTTGCCAAGCCACACGCATTATTGTGTTTTAAAATCCCAAAAGTTGGACCATCATGTTGAAATTCTTGCAATAGACAAACTGCGGCATCAACATCTAAAAGGTTATTGTAGGACAATTCTTTTCCATGTAGTTTGTCAAATAAAGCGTCCAGATCTCCAAAAAACCGTCCTTTTTGATGCGGGTTTTCACCGTAGCGCAAGGATTCACTTGTCTCCACGCTTAATTTTAAATAAGGGCCATTATTCTGAACGAAATACTGATGAATCATCGTGTCGTAATGTGAGGAAACATGAAAAGCTTCGCTTGCAAAATGTTGTCTCTGTGAGAAGTTAGTCCCTCCGTTTTGGGTCTGTAGAATAGCTAAAAAGTCCCCGTACTGTTTTACGGATGCAATAATGACCACATCTTGGAAGTTTTTAGCCGCCGCACGAATTAATGATATCCCACCGATATCAATTTTTTCAATAATGTCCTCGTGACTAGCGCCTGACGCAACGGTTTCCTCAAATGGATATAAGTCAACAATCACTAAGTCTATGGATGGAATGCCGTGTTTCGAAATGGCATCTTGATCTTCTTGCAATGCCCGTCGATTCAAAATACCACCAAAAACGGTTGGATGCAACGTTTTTACTCTTCCGCCTAGGATTTCAGGGAACCCAGTTAAGTCCTCGACAGCGATTACAGGGACCCCTAATTTCTGAATAAATGCCAATGTTCCCCCAGTGGAGTAAATAGTCACTTGGTGTTTGTGCAATTCGCGCACAATCTCGTCTAATCCGTCTTTATAATAGACTGAAATTAAGGCGCTTTCAATGTTTTTTAAGTCTGTCATGTGGTGTAAAAGAAAGCGCAAAATTAGTATATTTTTTTCGATTTATTTGTTAAATCGAGCGATCATTTCATAAATACGAATTAATTTATGGCCATAAAAAAACCTCGTATAAAACGAGGTTTAAATAATTTTCTATCTGTTGCTTGGTCTCACGAGACTAGCCCGTGAATTTACGTTCTGTCTATAACCGACTAACGTCGCTTCTACCCAGAACACATTTAGCGAGACTAGCTCGTGAATTTACGTTCTGTCTATAACCGACTAACGTCGCTTCTACCCAGAACACATTTCACAATTATCTGGGTTTTCAAGAGAGCAAGCAATAGCAGCAGCTTCTTCTTCCAATGATTTCGCAGATGGCTCTTCAACAACCGTTTTTTCAACCGTAAATTTAATAGCGTCTGTTGCAGCTTTCGTACGCAGGTAGTACATTCCGGTTTTTAATCCTTTTTCCCAACCGTAGAAGTGCATAGAAGTTAGTTTACCAAAGTTTGCGTTTTCCATGAAGATATTCAAGGATTGACTTTGACAAATATATGCTCCACGATCTGCGGCTTGATCAATAATGGCTTTTTGAGAAATCTCCCAAGCTGTTTTATATAGATCTTTTAATCGTTGAGGAACTTCGTTGATGTTTTGAACAGAACCATTCGCAGTCATGATTTTTTGACGCATATCCTTGGTCCATAATCCTTCACGAACTAAGTCTTTTAATAAATGCTTATTGACAATAATGAATTCACCAGAAAGCACACGTCGCGTATAAATATTCGAAGTGTATGGCTCAAAACACTCATTGTTTCCAAGAATTTGTGCAGTAGAAGCAGTTGGCATTGGCGCTAATAATAAGGAGTTGCGTACACCGTGTTTTTTAACTTCTTCTTTCAAAATATCCCATTCCCAACGGTTTGTTGGCGTAACACCCCACATATCAAACTGGAAAATCCCTTTTGACACTGGTGATCCTTTGATTGTTTCATACGGACCATCTACCTTCGCAAGGTCTTTTGATGCGGTCATGGAAGCGAAATAAATCGTTTCGAATACGTCACGGTTTAATGCGCGTGCTTCATCAGACTCGAATGGAAGCCCCATCATAATGTAAGCATCTGCCAATCCTTGAACACCAATTCCAATAGGACGATGGCGCAGATTAGAATTTTTTGCTTCTTCAACAGGATAGAAATTCTCATCGATGATGCGATTCAAATTCAAGGTCGCTTGATAGGTAACTTCAAATAATTTGTCATGATCAAATTGCCCATCTTCCATTACATATTTTGGAAGAGCAAGAGAAGCTAAGTTACAAACAGCAACCTCATCAGGCGCTGTATATTCGATAATCTCTGTACAAAGATTTGAAGACTTGATGGTTCCTAAATTTTGTTGATTTGATTTGGCATTCGCCGCATCTTTGTACAACATATAAGGAGTTCCTGTTTCAATTTGGGATTCAAGAATTTTAAACCAAAGATCTTGTGCCTTGATTGTTTTTCTTCCTTTTCCTTCTTTTTCGTATCTTGTATATAAGGCTTCAAATGCAGCACTGTGTGTATCGGAAAGTCCTGGACATTCGTGCGGACACATAAGCGTCCATTCCCCGTTTTCTTTTACGCGCTTCATAAATAAATCCGGAATCCAAAGCGCATAAAATAAATCTCGAGCGCGTTGTTCTTCTTTTCCGTGATTCTTTTTCAAGTCCAAGAAATCGAAAACATCAGCATGCCAAGGTTCGATATACATTGCGAATGATCCTTTTCTTTTTCCGCCACCTTGATCAACGTAACGCGCTGTATCATTGAAAACACGTAACATTGGAACAATGCCATTGGAAGTTCCGTTTGTTCCTTTTATGTATGATCCTGTTGCACGGATGTCATGAAGTGCTAATCCAATTCCACCTGCGGATTGAGAAATTTGCGCACATGATTTCAAGGTGTCGTAAATGCCTTCAATACTATCTGATTTCATCGTAAGTAAGAAACACGATGACATTTGAGGCTTAGGAGTCCCGGCATTGAAAAGTGTTGGAGTCGCATGTGTGAACCAACCCTCTGACATCAAGTTATATGTTTTAATTGCAGAAGCAACATCTTTCTTGTGAATGCCAATTGCAACACGCATTAACATTTGCTGTGGGCGCTCTGCAATTTTACCATTTAAACGCATCAAATAAGAACGCGACAATGTTTTAAATCCAAAATAATCATAGCGGAAATCACGGTCATAAATAATGCTGGAGTCAAGTAGTTCTTTATTTTCCTGGATGATCGCATATACGTCATCTGCTACCAACGAAGCATTTTGGCCCGTTTTTGGATCAATATAATGGTGTAAATCGTCTATTACATCTGAAAACGTTTTTTTCGTCTCTTTGTGTAAGTTGGATACAGCAATACGAGATGCTAACAACGCGTAATCTGGGTGGTCAATCGTTTTTGCTGCCGCAACTTCTGCTGCTAGATTATCCAAGTCCGTTGTGGTTACCCCGTCATAGATTCCTTCGATCACCTTCATGGCTACAGCCTCTGGCGATACTAATGGATCTAATCCGTAACACATTTTAATAATACGAGCTGTGATTTTATCAAATTTCACAGTCTCTTTTCTATCGTCTCTTTTTACTACGTACATCTTAATACCGCAATTAAATGATTAAAATTCTTCGTTCATGCTGAACTCTTTGTTCGCGTCCCCAGCCAATACACCAGCTTTTTGGTATTCACCGACACGTTTTTCAAAGAAATTTGTTTTTCCTTGAATGGAAATCATTTCCATAAAATCAAACGGATTTGAGGTGTTGTATACACGGTCGTTGCCCAATTCAACTAAAAGTCGATCGGCAACAAATTCAATATACTGTTGCATAAGATCGCTGTTCATTCCAATAAGTTTTACTGGTATTGCGTCCGTGACAAATTCTTTTTCAATTTCAACAGCGTCCATGATAATCTCACGCACCTTGTCCTTGGAAAGTTTGTTCACAAGGTGATTATTGTATAACAAACATGCGAAGTCGCAATGTAATCCTTCATCGCGAGAAATTAACTCGTTGGAGAATGACAACCCCGGCATTAAACCGCGTTTTTTCAACCAGAAAATAGAGCAAAATGATCCAGAAAAGAAAATCCCCTCAACGGCTGCAAATGCCACCAAACGTTCTGCGAAGTCGCCTTTCTCAATCCAGCGCAACGCCCACTCTGCCTTTTTCTTCACACAATCAAGTGTGTCAATCGCATTGAATAAATGGGTTTTTTCAGCAGAATCCTTAATGTACGTATCAATCAGAAGCGAATAGGTTTCTGAGTGAATATTCTCCATCGCAATTTGATTTCCGTAAAAGAATTTTGCCTCCGTGTATTGTACTTCGGACAAAAAGTTCTCTGCGAGGTTCTCGTTGACGATTCCATCGGAAGCAGCAAAAAACGCAAGAATGTGCTTGATGAAATGACGTTCGTCATCGTTCAACTTATTCTCCCAGTCAATTTGATCTGGTGATAAATCGATTTCTTCAGCCGTCCAAAAACTAGCCTCTGCTCTTTTATAAAAACTCCAAATGTCATCATGTTGTATCGGAAATAAAACAAAACGGCTTTTGTTTTCTTCAAGAATCGGTTCGCGTAAAGGTGTTGTCATAAGCTGGTAAAATAATATATAAACTAAAAGGGGCCTAATAAACGGAATGAAAAATATCCATTCTTGCCCAGATTTCGTTAAATTGTTTTTGTGTTGCTCAAACCACTTTTTACGCTTGTTAATGAAAACTTAACGTTAGCAAAATTTGAGACTACAAAAATTGTCAAAAAACTCTCTTAAATCAATTAAAGAAATGAACATTCTTGCGATGTTATTAACACCGAAAATCGCAATCCTTTCCCCAATAAACCCCTCAGCTATTTTCAACACTCGCCGGAAAGATATTCACATCAACAGCGCGGTAATTTTAATAACTATTCCTTCGAACAACACCCAATAAGTCAAATAAATTTCCTATGAGATTAAGAACTCTAAAGTTACGCAAGAAATAAATTTTCCCATTTATACAATCAATGAGTTTTTGAACACGTTAATGTTCAAACTAAACAAACCCTAGATGTACTTAATAAACACCAAGATAACTAAAAGTATTGGGCGTTATTTGGAGGGATTTCAACACCTCGTATTTCCAAATGTTTGCCTACAGTGTTCGCACGAGTTGTCGAGATTTGAAATACATATATGTGCCTTCTGTTGGGACAAACTGCAGCGTACTTATTTTGAATCATACGAAGAAGCTAGTGGCATGGATCAACTTTTTTGGGGGCGAATCGAACTGAGCGAGACCTTTGCCATGTATTATTTTGAAAAAGAAAAACCTATCCAGGAAATCTTACATGCATTGAAGTATCAATTTAAAGCACCGCTTGGACGTCACTTCGGTGAATCCATGGGAAAAGCTATTCTGAACAGCCAAAAATACAAACGAATTGAAGCGTTAATTCCTGTTCCGATCCATGCTCAAAAACGATTTATAAGAGGATATAATCAAAGCGAATTATTGGCAGAAGGCATGGCAAAGATTTTAGAACTTCCAGTTTTATTGGATGCGGTTGAAAAAAAAGCAAATAGCGCGAGTCAAACTAGAAAAAATAGATTCCTACGTTGGGACAATGCGAGCGAACAGTTTTGTTTAGGAAAAACCGTCATTACGTATCGACACATTGCCATTGTAGATGACGTGATTACGACTGGATCAACCCTTGAAGCAATGGCTCAACTGTTGCGAGCGAAATACCCAGATCTTCAAATAAGTTTGCTTAGTTTCGCCATAGCAAAATGAAAACGGACTTACAAAACATTTTAATTATTGGCGCAGGTCTTGCGGGAACAAGCTTGGCTCATCAACTATTAGGCAGAGGACATCAAGTTCACTTGATTGATAGAGGAATTAATCATTCTACAGCAATTGCAGCAGGAATGGTAAATCCAATGGTGTTCCGAAGAATGAATAAATCTTGGCGCTTGGATGAATTCATGAAAGACGCCACCTCTTTTTATCTTCGCATAGAGAAAGAATTGGGACAAACATTATTTCATCCAATAGTTATACGTCGGATGCTCTCTTCCGAACAGGAACGCAACTATTGGGTAGAGCGCTCCAAACTACCGGAATACCAAGCTTATTTAACGGAACTTACACCAGAAGACGAAACGTATTCCCATGCCGAAAATCACTTTGGTAGCGGACGTTTGAAATCCTCTTTTTGGGTAGACGCCAAAGCATATTATGAGCGCAACCTGGAATATTTTGAACGAAAAGGAAAGCTGTTAAAAGAAGATTTCGACCCCTCTGGTTTTGATGAAAACACCCTGAACTATAAAGGAACAACATACGATAAAGTAGTTTTTTCGGTTGGATATCAACAGATGAATACGCCATTTTTTCAGGAGTTGCCGATTCAACAAACGAAAGGACAAACACTGCGTATTCAATCGGCAGAAATTCCTGAAAATGAATCTCTAAATCGAAAATGCTTTGTCCTACCATTAGGAAACCAGATTTTTCGAATAGGAGCAACGTACGAGTGGGGTAATCCAGATTTGACCCCGTCGGAAGAAGCAAAACAAGAATTAGTCGAACACCTAAGTGTTTTGGGGAATTATCAGTATAAAATCCTTGACCAACAAGTCGGTGTTCGTCCTACCGTTCTAGACCGACGCCCTATTTTAGGGGAACACAAAACAATCAAGAACCTGTATCTTTTCAATGGACTTGGAACAAAAGGTTATTTAATGGCTCCAACATTAGCTAGGGAATTATGTGATTTCATGTTCGAAGGAATTCCATTAGACAAGGAGATATCAATCGAACGATTTTACAAAAAATAAAGTGCGTCCATGAGCTGATTTTACTTTTCTCAAGGCTCAACAAATATTTCTAGTGAGAATCCTTAAGATACCTCGTGTGTAAGGATTGAAATCAACGGGAAAGTCGTATTTTTGTTTCCGTTATGAATCACATTAGAAACTTCTGCATAATTGCACACATCGATCACGGTAAAAGTACCCTCGCCGATCGCTTACTTCAAACTACAGGAACGATATCCGACCGAAACATGAAGGCGCAGGCTTTGGATGACATGGACCTGGAACGCGAACGTGGAATCACCATAAAAAGCCACGCCATTCAAATGAGCTATAAGTTTGAAGGGGAGGATTACATTTTAAATTTAATTGACACTCCAGGACACGTTGATTTTTCTTACGAAGTGTCGCGTTCAATCGCTGCGTGTGAAGGAGCCTTATTGATTGTCGATGCATCACAAGGAATTGAAGCACAAACGATTTCAAATTTATATTTGGCATTAGAACATGATTTGGAAATAATTCCTATCCTTAATAAAATGGACTTACCAGGCGCAATGCCAGAGGAAGTCTCAGATCAAATCATGGAATTAATTGGCTGCGATTTAGATGACATCATTCAAGCATCGGGAAAAACAGGACTTGGTGTCGAGGCGATTTTATCAGCTGTTATCAACCGCATACCAGCTCCAAAAGGGGATGAGTCCGCCCCGTTGCAAGCCATGATATTTGACTCTGTTTTCAATCCATTTAGAGGAATTATTGCCTATTTCAGGATAAAAAATGGGGTGTTGAGAAAAGGACAAAAAGTTCGTTTTCTGAATACAGGCAGGGATTACAACGCGGATGAAATTGGAATTCTTAAAATGGAGCTTTCTCCTCGCAATGAAGTGAGAGCTGGAGACGTGGGATACATTATTTCTGGGATTAAGCAAGCAAATGAAGTTAAAGTTGGAGACACCATTACCGATACAGACAATCCATGCGAAGTGCCAATCAAAGGATTCGAGGATGTTAAACCAATGGTTTTTGCAGGGATCTATCCGGTTGACAATGAGGATTACGAGGAGTTACGTTATTCCATGGAAAAATTGCAACTCAATGATTCATCTTTGGTTTTTGAACCAGAATCATCGGCTGCTTTAGGATTCGGATTTCGTTGTGGGTTTTTAGGCATGTTGCACATGGAAATCATCCAAGAGCGTTTGGAACGTGAGTTTAACATGACCGTGATTACAACAGTTCCCAATGTATCCTACAAGGCGTTCATGAAAAAAGACCCGGAGGATGCGATGATTGTAAATAATCCATCTGAACTTCCAGATCCGTCCGGAATGGAACGAATCGAAGAACCTTACATAAAAGCACAAGTCATCACGAAAACAGAATATGTTGGTGCAATTATGACTTTGTGCATTGAAAAACGTGGTGAATTACAAAATCAAGTGTATTTGACACAAGACCGCGTGGAAATTACCTTTGAAATGCCGTTGGCAGAGATTGTCTTCGATTTTTATGACCGCTTGAAATCCGTTTCTCGTGGCTATGCTTCCTTTGACTAT
>Ga0209444_10000113_pt1 | contig 42120 bp, 36 predicted proteins | sample LauGreFaBDMM15DN_2_FD_188215 | JGI IMG/M metagenome (GOLD analysis project Ga0209444, IMG submission 188215) | Freshwater lake microbial communities from Lake Michigan, USA - Fa13.BD.MM15.DN (SPAdes) (version 2) | ecosystem: Environmental > Aquatic > Freshwater > Lake | place: Lake Michigan... | reverse complement strand
CCTATTTCAGAGCAACTTTTTTTCGTTCTTCCCCTCTGAGTAAGCAACTAAAAAGTGCTATTTTGCGTTAATACACTACCTAAACTGACGAGTAACGCTCATGCGCTTTTTTATCACGGTATTTTTCTTTGTGTCCGCCTTTATTACGAATGCGCAAACACCCACCGCAAACTTTACTGCTGCTCCGTTAGTGGTCTGCGTTGGAGTGCCGGTTAACTTTACAAATACCTCTGCACCAAATGGTACGAATGCCATCGTTTCCAATGCATGGGATTTCGGTGACGGGGCATTATCTACGCTTACGAGTCCTTCGCATGCATTTAGTACCGCTGGGACATTTACCATCACATTGGTAGTAACAAACGCTGTTGGAACGGTAGATGCCGAAATCAAAACAGCATATATCACCGTCAATCCTTTGCCAATCGTAGCGTTCTCCGTAAACGGACTCGGTTGTACGGTTCCTTTAACAATCTCCTTCATCAATAGCTCTTCAAATGGAGCAAATTTCAGTAATGCATGGAATTTTGGAAATAGTCAAAATTCAAATTCCGCAAACCCACCAAATATCACCTACAATACAGCAGGGAATTACACCATCACCTTGAATGTCACGAACACGAGCACCTCGTGTGTTGCCTCAAGTTCTCAAAGCATTCAAGTAGCAAATTTCCAAGCTGGAATCAATGCACCTACGTATGGTTGTGTTGGTCAGCCCGTAAGCTTTCAGGACAACTCTACGGCTGGAGCCAACTCTTGGAGTTGGAATTTCGGTGGACAAGGAACTAGCAGTTCAGAAAATCCTTCTTTTGCATTCATTGCTCCTGGTACGTATACCGTTCAATTAACTTCGCAAAATACGAGCTCCGGATGTACTTCGACTATCACCCAGCCCATCACCATTCAAGCCAATACAAACCCGATATTTAGTGCAAATCCAACTGCTAATTGTGCGCCTGGATCCATTCAATTTACGAGTAATACAACGATTCCTGGAACGTATGTTTGGAACTTCGGAGATGGTCAAACCTATACAGGATTAACTCCTCCACCTCATGTTTATACGCAAAGTGGCTTGTACGATGTCACGCTTAGTTTAACAACTGCAGCAGGATGTACTGGTTCAACTACCTTAAATGATTACATCAACATGACCAATGTCGAAGCTGGATTCTTCGCTTTAGACACCGCAGGATGTGATCCACTCGTTGTCAATTTCATAGATACCTCCTTCACTCCCTCTAATCCGATTGTTTCTTGGCAATGGAACTTTGGAAATGGACAAACCTTCAACGGACATTTTCCACCAGCACAAACGTATCAAGTCGGAGTTTACGATGTTACCTTAATCATCACCACACAATCTGGCTGTACGGATACGATCATTAAAAATGATTACGTGACTGTCGGACACATCGACTCTGTGAATTTCACCTACACCCCATTGATCGCCTGCTCTAACGATGATGTGATATTTACAAGTTCAACGTACATCTCTGTTCCGCATAATACAAATGAAGTCACTTACTTTTGGGACTTTGGTGATGGAACTTCCATTGATGAGAATCCAACACACCAATTTGAATCGGACACCGGATACTTCGATGTCATGTTTATTGCTGACTTTAGAGGTTGCAAGGATACGTTTATCGTCGAAGATGCCGTATATATTCTCGCGCCGATCGCCCAATTTACGCCAAGTGCATTTCTATTTTGTAATCCGAGCTCCTTTCCAGTGAATGTGGCGATCGATGACAATTCCATTCATGGCGTTCTTTCGGATAATGTCGACATGCATTATGAGTTTTTTGACAACACCCCGAATGTAAATTTCACCAATGCCCAACTCGATGTCCCCAATGGCGGAAATACCAGTCATACCTATTCAACTTATGGGACCTACAACATTGAACAGGTCATCCATAATTACACTACAGGCTGTTCCGACAGTATTACGTCAACCATAACCATATCACAGCTGGCTAGTCAGTTCACTATGTCGAACGACACAGTTTGCAATGGAACGGCGATTAATTTAACTGACATCAGTACTTCTTGGAGTGGCGCTGCGGGTTCACATCCGGTAAGTAATTGGTTTTACAACATGGGCAATGGTCAGTTTATTAATAATTCACCGAATATTTCCTATACCTACCCTGCTCCTGGAAATTATACCATCTCATTAATGGTAGTAAATAGTGTCGGATGTTCTGCCACTGCCACTCAGAATGTGAAGGTCGTCAATAAACCAATCGCTGGAATTTTTGCGGATAGTTACAATGGCTGTTCACCATTTACTGTTCCGTTTACGAATACGTCATTTAGCTTATCGAATGGACTACCACTTAGCTCATTCAGCACGAGTTTCTCAGATGACAATACTATTTTGATTACCAATAATGTGAATCAAGCAATCGTTCATACGTTTAATGGTGTTGGCACATATTCCGCTACCATTGTCGCCACAGATATTTTTGGCTGTACTTCTCAACCTTCTGGAGTAAGCATCACTATTACAAAACCGACTGCGGACTTTGATATTGACAGTATATTCTGTGATTTGGATACGAATCAAACACTCAATGCATCATCAGGAAATGGCACACTGAGTTACGAATGGTTTTTAAATGGGAACAGCATTAGCTCAAATACGAATACCGGGGTTACCTTGACAAATCCAAACAATGGACAATTATCCAATTCACATGTGTTGTCATTGGTTACCACAGATGGAAACGGTTGTAAAGACACCTTGAATCAGACCTTGGTTATGTCCACACCATTAGCCATTCCGAATTACTACTTCACCGGTGCCGTTCCAAATGCAAACGGAGCGTATGATTGTCCACCAATCTTTTGTCTTTTCCAAGATTCATCCTTCTCTTATGGAACGATTACGGGATGGAATTGGTCCTTTGGAAATGGAAATAACTCCATTCTTCAAGATCCATCTAACACGCTCGTGACGAATGGAACATTTGACTTAAACTTTATCGTCACAGATCAATATGGTTGTACGGATGATACAACGGTACTAGACTACATTTCGATTGGCGGACCGATGGGAACACCAAACTGGCTTCAAGACGCCACCATTTGTTCGCAGGGAGCGCAATTTTATTTAAGCAACATTTCCAATATCGATAGTTTGGTGTGGAATTTAGGTGATGGAACAAGCTACTCGGATTCCATAGATTTTAATTACATATACGCCACACCAGGTACGTATCAGCCAAGCATTACCATCTTTGACTCCGTTGGATGTCAGATTCTTTTACCCTTGGATCCAATTACCGTCAACGATGATGATTTGGACGCCTTTTTTGTGCCAAATCCAGTTTACGCAGATATCAATGGCATCATTAATTTCAATGATCAGTCCACCTTTACGAATGCGCCGATTGTCAGTTGGACCTGGAATTTAGACACAGATACTTCCTTCACTTGGACTTCGAACACCGCACCGACTACTTCCTTTTCACAAGGAGGTCCACATATCATCACACTCACGGTTGTAGATCAATTAGGCTGTATTTCCACTTACGAAACAACCGTTTACGTCAGTGATCCGGACATTTGGGTTCCAAACGTATTTACACCAAATGGCGATGGAATCAATGACTTCGTTGTACTTCCCTACCCTGCATTTAAGTCGTATGACATTTCGATTTTCAATCGTTGGGGAAATCTAGTCAGCATACTCGAGGATCAAACTGGAGTAGCAGCTTGGGACGGACTCTCCACGGATGGAAAACCACATACTGACGGCGTTTATTTCTACCTATTGACAGGAGTAATGCTCGGCGGAACAGAAGTGAAGAAACAAGGGTTTGTTACGTTGATTCGTTAACTCGATTCTCGCTGCGCTACAGTTGTACCCTGCTTCGCTTAAGTTGAACTGCTGCGGAACAATTAGAAATAAAAAAGTCCTGACGTTTCCGTCAGGACTTCTGCTAGTGGTGCCTCCAGGAATCGAACCAGGGACACAAGGATTTTCAGTCCTTTGCTCTACCAACTGAGCTAAGGCACCAGCTATTGGTGGGGCAAATTTAATACTTTTTTTCATTTCTATCCAAAACTCATCTAATTTTCTTAGAAAGGTGCTTAACTTTGTCCGATGGAGGACGAAGTAACAGCCTATATACTAGATGCTGGAAATACACACGTAAAGCTTGGATATGTGAAAAACAGAGTAATCGCTCAGGTTAAACGCTTCGACATGAGCACATTTCCTTGGGGAACACTTCAAGGTAACATTCCCGTTTTGATTTCGTCTGTGATCACAGATGAATGGAAACGTTCATTGGAAGATTTCTTTCAAAACTTGGTTTATATTTCTGTTCACATGAAACTCCCTTTTCAACTGGCTTATCAGACACCTGAAACTTTAGGAATAGATCGACTTTGCAATATCGGGGGAATTGCTATGAAAAATCAAGGGATGTCCAGATTGATTGTAGACCTTGGGACATGCATTAAATTTGACTTTTTAGGAGCGAACCAAGTGTATGAAGGTGGATCCATTTCCCCCGGATTAAACATGCGTGCTAAGGCTTTAAATGCCTTCACCGCCAAATTGCCGCTGGTACCACTTTCTGTTTCGACAAAATTAACAGGAAAAAGCACCCGGGAATCCATTGAAAGTGGCGTCTTTCATGGTTGGGTGGCCGAAATCTCGCAAATGATTCAATATTACCAAACACAATTTCCTGACTTAGTGATTTACATCACAGGAGGAGACGCCCAATATTTTGATTTCGACCAAAAAAGTAACATCTTTGTACTCGAACACTTAACCCTAGAAGGAATTCTAGAAATTTACCGTCTGAATGAAGATTCTCTTTAATTTCCTTATCCTTTTTGTATGCTTTCAAACTTGGTCGCAATCAAGCACCAATCAACCAGCCTCCTTCTATGGACTAGGTGAAAGTGCTGCACAAAATCATGGGATTTTCGATGCGCTTGGAAAGAATACCATCAATGTTTTCGATTCAACCATCCTGAACTTTTACAATCCGGCAACCTACAATACGATGAGTACCGGAAATACCCTCTATTCGTATGGGATTCAAACAAGAATTTCTAATTATTCTGAACAAACGAAAACTCAGCTCGGATTTGCAGGGATGATTGATCATATCGCAATTGGAGTGAAAATTAAAAAAAACATGGGACTTGCTTTCGGATTGAAACCTTATTCATCCCGAGGATACCAAATCACTGACAAAATATTTACAGGAGTTGACTCTTTGGAATATACATATAAAGGTAGCGGAGCAATTCAAGACTTGTTTATTGGATATTCATATGGACTTGTCTATCGTCCAAAAACAAAACTTTCCCTCGGTGCAAATGCATCATACCTATTTGGGACAGTGACCAACGAACGTCAAGCAAAATTAATCGCCCCCGGATCCAATCAAGGTGGCCTGAATAAAAACTCCATGATCATTCGTTCGTTTCATTATGAAATTGGCGCTTATTTCCAACAACAAGTTGGAAAGAAACAATTAGTGAGCATGAGCGCCGTTTATATTCCTTATCAGACCATTAAAGGTGATTACCAAGATGAATTTTATACCGCCTCCAATATTAATTCGAGCGCGACCTACGATACCATTGCATTTAGTAGAAGTCGAATTCACCTATTAAATTCATCCACGCTTCAACTTGGACTAAACTATAGTATTTTATTGCCTAATATGAAACGTCAGACAAGGGAATTACATCCAAAGCTAAGTTTAATGGCATCCTATAGTCAATTCGGCGCGTTGGGGCATAATGATCCGGATTTAATTCCTGATTTTGGAATGACAAATTTTCAACGCCTTTCCTTTGGTGCTCAATTCAATCCGGAATCTCGTTTAATGGAGAATATTTCCACCTTGAAAGGATTGGAAAAAATGACTTATCGCTTCGGTTATTACACGCAATCACTACCGTACACAACCAACAATATTCAATACCAAGAGTCTGCAGTGAGTTTTGGTTTGGGACTTCCTATTATGGCTCAAATGTCTGCATCATCAGTGAACTTCAGTGTGAACTTAGGTACACGTTCTAGCAATCAAAGTTTCGGGATACAAGAAAAATTTGTTTCCGTAAATCTAGGTTTCATCCTTGCACCTTCCAATTTTGACAAGTGGTTCAGACAACGAAAATTGGATTAATCACCTTGCTAGGTCTTTTTCTTGCAGGAATCACTTCCTGTGAAAATGATCTAGATGCCATCGAGCGAATCAGTTTTGATGCGCATTCTCCTGACGAAACAACCAAAAATCTCAAGATGATTTACGCTGAAGAAGGATATGCTCGCGTAGAGATTTTTGCCGCATTAGCAGAAACGTTTCGAGGAAAAGAGGAAATCACGAAGATAAAGGATAGTTTAAAAGTTCATTTCTTTAATGAAAAAGGTGAAATCGTCTCCAAGTTGACCGCTTTGTATGGCGAAATAAATAACACAAAAGGAACTCTCATGGTGAAGGACTCTGTTCGACTTTATAATTATGAGAAGAAGCAAACTCTTGAAACAGAGGCACTGTTTTGGAATCAAAAGGACAGTTCTATTTACACCAAATCTTCGGTGATTGTTCGTTCTCCAAAAGGAACACTATTTGGAGAGGGCATTAGAACAAAGCAGGACTTTAGCAAATACGAATTAATTAAACCTGTTGGAAAGTTCCAATTGGAAAATGAATTAGAATTTAAATAACATGAATCTATACAACACCATCATGAGCTACTTCTGGTTAGCAGTAGCAAGCGTTTCTTTCGTAACAGTTACCTACTTATGCTTTACAGAGGGATTTGAAAAATACGCTTCCAATTATGTTTTCTCGATCATTGCACTAGCAACTTTCTTCGTCAAACGATGGATGATGAAACGCGTGGGAAGTCACCAACAATTCCTTAAGGATAAGTCAAACGAAAAAGAAGCGTAATTCACGATTTTCGTGTAACAAAAATGGACAAAACAAGTCTTAGTACTGTATGAAATTACTTTCTTTCACCCTATTCTTAATCCTTAGCAATACACTTTTCGCTCAGAATTTTGTGCGTGGAAGTGTCGTGGACGAAAGAAAATCACCTATCCCCTTTGCGAAGATTTATGTGAAAAACACAGCGGACCAGCGGACGGTAGCAAGTGTTGAAGGATCATACGAGCTTTCACTTATGCCTGGTGAGTATTTCTTAGTGATTTCTGCACTAGGTTATCAAGATCGAGAAACATACATTTCAATTACTAGCACAGATCTTCAGCGTGATGTTCAATTATTCCCGGAAAAACAACAGGATTACAAGGAAATCGTTGTAAACACAAAAAAAGGAAATATCGGCCGAGAAATCATGCTGGAAGTCGTAAAGCGAAGGGAGCGAATGAATCCGTGGAATTATGCGCATGCGGTAGATGTTTATATCAAGGCAAGTGAGCAAAAGGACATCAAAGTCAAAGAGCAGAGAAAGAAAAAAGAAAACGAAGACGAAATAGAGAACACAGCAAATGACGCTGATCCACTTGAGGCGAGCCTACCGAAAGCACCATCTTGGGTTGACAACATGAATCTTTTGGAGGTGCAATTAAAACGAAATTATGCGCCGGGAAATAAGGTAAAAGAAATCCGTAACGCGTATACCTTGCATGGCTCAGACCGTTCCTTGTATTACACCACAACGGTAAAATCCAATTTCAACTTCTTCGAGAATCTTCTGCACCTGGATGATTTGCATCAAACGCCTGTCAGTTCGCCAATTTCTGTACCCGGAATATTATCTTATAAATACCGGCTAGAAGAAACGTATGTAGAAAATGGACACACCATTTGTAAAATTAAAATCATCCCAAGAAATACCGCTACGACCACATTGGAAGGCTACATCTACGTCATTGACTCCTTGTTTCTTGTGCAGAAACTTCAATTGTCCATGAATAAAGGAAACCTTTTGATTTATGATCATTTTGAAATAGACCAAACCTTCTCCAGCATCGGTGATTCGATGTGTGTCTTAGACAAACAAGTATTGAGCTATGGCGTCAAGTACAAGAATGAAACTTCCGCTTGTCAAACAACCGCACTTTTTACCAACTACAATTTCGACCCAGAATTCAGTAAAAAGTTCTTCAGTACCGAATTAGCAGTTACGACAAAAGAGGCGTATGAACGTGACACCAATTATTGGTCAAGCACTCGTCAAACAAGTCTTAGTCCGGAGGAACAACGCTTCATTATTATCAAAGATAGTATCCGTGATTTTTATAACCGCAAAGAATACCTTGATTCCATTGATAAAGTGTTTAATAAAATTACGGCACTAAAAATTCTTTGGTTTGGTGTTGATCACCGCAACCGCGAGCAAAAGATACAGTGGTCTTTGGGATCTGTGGCAACACTCATTCAACCTTTTGGCTTAGGTGGACCTCGATTAAATCCAAGTTTCGATTATTTCAAAAAGTGGAAAGACGAACGAACTTTAGAAACATACTCACGTATTTCATATGGCTTTTTGAATAAAGATGTGAAAGGTGATACCTGGTGGCGTTACCGTTTTGATCCATTTCATTTTGGCTTTGTGCGCTTCGCTATCAATCACGATTTCGATGTCATTCGTGGCTACGATGCCATCACCCAAATTTACAAACGCGATAATTTCATTGAAGCGACAAAAATGACATTGTCGGCAGACTACGAACTTTTTAATGGATTCTACGCCTACTCTTCCTTAGGTTTTTCTGAGCGAAGAAGTCTTTCTGATTTTGAATTTCTCAATACCATTGACAACATTATTCCGAATAACGACCCAACTGAATTTAAACCTTATCAGACGCTCATTGGCTACTTAGGATTCAGTTATACGCCCAAACAAAAGTACATGAGGGAGCCATACAGAAAAGTGGTGTTAGGATCCGCTTGGCCGACATTTAGCGTGAATTATGAGCGAGGTATCCCAAAACTATTTGGCAGCGATGTGGATCACGAGTATTTACAGATTGATGCGATGCAATCTTTTAAAATTTCTACCTTAGGAACCATGAATTACCGACTTTCCGTTGGGAAATTCCTCAGTGCACGTCAACTATACAATCCTGACTACAAATACCAACGCAGAAGTGATCCAATTTGGTTCTCTAATCCACTTTATTCCTTTCAAGGCTTAGATACCACGCTACCGACGATAGACTACGTATTTCAAGCGCACGTTGTACACCATGACAATGGGGCCATCCTGAATAAGATTCCTTATTTCAAAAAAACACGCATAGGCTTAGTTGCTGGTGCTGGTGCGATGTACGTTAAAGAATATGATTGGCAACATTACGAGGTCCTTGGCGGACTTGAGCGAAACTTCAAAATGTCGAGAAGACGACTTAGAGTCGGTATTTACGGAGTAATTTCTGATGGAAATCAAATCAAACCAACCTTTGACTGGAAAGTCTCCTTTGCTGTTTTAGATGACCGAAATATGAAATGGAATTTCTAATCCTCGGATTTTTCTAATTCTTTCTTCTTCGGGAAATAAACTTTTTGTCTAATTAAAATCAAAATGACGCCAGTCGAGATGCTTGCGTCCGCAATGTTCCAAATCGCTGGAAACACTTGCTCTCCCCCTACTCCAGGTACCCATTTCGGCCAATTTACATTGAACTGAAACATGTCCACAACACTCCCAAGCATGAATCCTTGATGTCTGAGCTCGACCGGATAATTAAACCCGTAGTCCGTGCAAACTCCCTTTATTCCTGATCCGGAAACATGATTAAACGAATCACACGGATTTAAGGTAAATAAGTAGTCATAAAACATGGAATCTAGCAAATTTCCTGTTGCTCCTGCTAGAATTAAACCGAATACAAGCAAAAACTCTAGCGAAGCACCTTTTTTAGCTTGCTTGATCAAATAATAGACGAGAAAACAGATCGCAATAAAACGGAAAATACTCAAGGTGAGCTTGTGCCAAACACCAGTCCCAAAAGTTGTCCCAAAAGCCATTCCTGGATTTTCAATGTAATGCAGAACGAACCAGTCTCCCAATAACGCGTGCGTTTGACCTGGTTCGAAACTTGATTTAATATAAATCTTTATAAATTGGTCGATGAGCAAGAGAGCAGCAACCAACAGAAAAACATAGACTAGTTTTTTACGCACTATTTTTGTGCGTTTTTCGCATCAATACTCATAGTGGCATGCGGTACTAATCGAAGTCTTTCCTTTGGAATCAAGGTTCCTTTCACACGGCAAATCCCATAGGTTTTGTTTTCAATGCGAACCAATGCAGCCTGCAAACTTTGGATGAATTTCTCTTGACGAGCAGCTAACTGAGCAACTTCCTCTCTGGAAAGTGTTTCAGAACCATCCTCCATCATATTAAATGTTCTTCCAGTGTCATCCGTTCCATGATCGTCATTGTGTGACAATGAACCGACCAACAAGGTATAATCCACATGAGCTTCTTTTAATTTATGTAGAATCAACTCTTTGAACTCTTCGAGTTCAATATCTGAAAACTTCATTCTTTCTTTACTCATACGTGTAGTTTTTCTAAGTGCGTTCCTTTTTTTGTATGAAAGCAAATATATCATTTTTAGTCAAATTCAAAAACCTATTAGGAATTAATTTATCGTTAATTAAGTCATTTTGAACAAATATGCCGAGTTATTCACATTCGTACAACATGCCCGCTAGAAAAAAGTACCTTCGTTCTATGATTCGACTGTTTCTAGACAACCGAACAGCGGTTTTATTAATATTGCCTTTCCTTATTGGCCTTTACATCCTTGGAGGTGTTTTAGGAATGGAACCTTTAGTTGCGAACCGTGTTAACGGACTCTTCTTCAGTCAATACACCACAAGCGAGTTTTGGAGTTACCTTATCCAATCATTTCTTCTTTTGTTAAATGCGGTATTTTTAAACGCTGTATTCAATAGTCATGAATTTCTAGATAAAAACACCTACATCATCAGCCTCATTTATGTGGTGCTCACACCGATGTTTGTTCCCTTAAACCAATCCTCACCAGTACTTATCGCCCATTTCTTTGTCATAGCAACCCTTGGTGTCCTTTTTCACCTAAAACCAAATTCAGATGGAAAGATTACCATTTTTAATGCGGGCATTTTAATGAGTATAGCACTTATTTTACTTCCCTATTTGACAGCACTGATCCCCATTATGTTGGTGATGATTGTCATCATCCGTCCATTCAACTGGAGAGAATTCTTTATCTGTTTGGCCGGATTAAGTGTTCCATTAATTTACTATTTCAGTTACTTATTTTTAAACAATCAGTTTGAATTCACTTGGGAATTTCCTGTATGGCAAATGCATGATTATCAAAACTCACTTCACCTTTACCCCGTAGTCATTATTTACCTCATCCTTTTATTTATTAGCCTTCTGAGCCTAAGCGCTAGGCTTTTAAAATCATCATTGCGTCTCAAAAAGCAAATCCAGATGCTTGGATTGTTTTTATCCTTCCTCTTTATACTCGGTTTTGTCGATTTTTACTTTTCTGGTTCTATATACTATTTGTCCTTGGCAATTATCCCCCTAAGCTATTTTCTAGCGTATGCATTTTTAAGCAAACGATCGGGAATTCTTGCCAATATATTTTTTTATATAGCGCTGCTCTATTCTTTTGTGAAATTTTTCCTAATATTCGAATAGTGATAAGCGGTTTAATTGATTAATTTTGAACGATAATTTAAGATAAAATGAAATTTGGAGTTGTAACGTTTCCCGGGTCCAATTGCGATCAAGACATGATTTATGTTTTGAGCGATTTACTCGGTCAACAAGTTGAAAATTTGTGGCACAAGGACACCGATTTAAAAAAGGTAGATATGGTCATTATTCCAGGCGGATTCTCCTATGGTGACTACCTGCGCTCAGGCGCCATAGCGAAATTCTCACCAATCATGTCCGAGGTCATTCAACATGCTAATCGCGGCGGTTATGTCATGGGGATTTGTAATGGATTTCAAATTCTAACCGAAGCAGGATTATTGGAGGGAGCCTTGCTACACAACAATACGCAAAAATTTATTTGTAAAAATGTGTTTTTAAATCCGGTAAGTTCAACAGCTGCTCCAAGCATGGACTTAACAAAAAATCAAGCATATAAAATTCCAATCGCACATGGTGAAGGACGTTTCTTTGCAAGTGATGATGTGCTAAAGTCTATTCAAGACAATGATCAAGTTTTGTTCCATTACTGTGACGAAAACGCGGTGGTTTCGGAAGAAGCGAACCCTAACGGATCCCTTCATTCCATCGCTGGAATTACCAATAAAAGTAAAAATGTATTTGGAATGATGCCCCACCCAGAAAGAGCAGCAGATGCACAACTTGGTAACAAAGATGGATTAGCGCTGTTTGAATCGATATTAAAACATTGTTCATGAAAGTACTCTTACTAGGGTCCGGTGGACGCGAACATGCCCTGGCTTGGAAAATTGCGCAAAGTTCTATTCTTGACGAACTTTTTATCGCACCAGGAAACGCAGGAACAAAAAAACACGGTAAAAATGTAGATTTATCGCCAACGGATTTCGATGGGATAAAAGAATTTGTTGTAGCTCAGCACATTGACATGGTCATCGTTGGACCAGAAGAACCACTAGTAAACGGAATTTACGATTACTTTCAAGCCGACGAACAACTAAAAAAAGTTGGAATCATCGGTCCAAGTAAATTCGGAGCTCAACTCGAAGGAAGCAAAGATTTCGCGAAAGCGTTTATGTCAAGACATGCCATTCCAACGGCTAAATACGGCACCTTTACCGCTGAAACCATCACTCAAGGATTGGCTTTCTTAACGTCCATGAAAGGTCCATATGTACTAAAAGCTGACGGACTAGCCGCAGGTAAAGGCGTTTTAATCCTTTCCGATCTTGACGAAGCCAAAAGCGAACTCAAAAGCATGTTGATAGATGAAAAATTTGGTGCCGCAAGCAGCAAGGTTGTCATTGAACAATTTCTTGATGGAATCGAACTCTCTGTTTTTGTCTTAACGGATGGTGAATCATTTAAATTACTACCAGAAGCGAAAGATTATAAACGCATTGGGGAAGGTGATACCGGACTAAATACCGGAGGCATGGGGGCCATTTCACCCGTTCCATTCGCCGATGCAAGCTTCATGGACAAAGTACATAACCGAATTATTGTCCCAACAATCAAAGGATTAAAATCAGAGAAAATCACCTACAAAGGATTTGTGTTCTTTGGATTAATTAGTGTCAAAGGTGATCCATATGTCATTGAATATAATTGCCGAATGGGTGACCCAGAGACAGAAGTAGTTATTCCTAGATTGAAGTCAGATATCCTTGATTTATTTGAAGGAGTGGCAAGCAATACACTTTCCGAAAGAGATATTCAATTCATCGATAAAAGCGCAGCTACCGTTATGATGGTTTCTGGTGGTTATCCGGGAGACTATGAAAAACGAAAGTCGATTTTCGGATTGAATAGCATCGTAGATAGCATGGTGTTTCACGCAGGGACAAGTGCGGATGGACCATCCGTTCTGACAGCTGGTGGACGTGTGTTAGCGGTTACCTCATATGGGAAAAACCTCACGGTAGCTTTAGAAAAATCGTACGATTCTATTTCGAAAATAACGTATGACGGAGCTTACTATCGAAAGGATATCGGACAAGATGTACTTTAAGACAAGGATATTATTCCCCCAAATATGAATGTAGATCTAATCATCATTCTCTTTTCGATTCTCGCCTCTGCTTTCTTTTCAGCAATGGAGTTAGCGTTCCTATCTTCAAACCGTTTACGGATTGAAGTAATGAAGAAAAATCGCTCACTAAAAAGTCGTGTTATCGGCTTGTTCTTTCACCGCGAATCGACCATGATTGCTTCCCTGTTAATGGGAAATAACATTGCATTGGTGATGTACGGAATTGCTGCAGCACGGGTATTAAATAAATTTTTCATCGGATTTGGGATTTCAGATGAAGTTCTATTATTAATCCTTCAAACGGTAGCTTCAACGGTTATCGTTCTCGTTACTGCGGAGTTTTTACCAAAGGCGTTAGTTCAAATTAATCCGAATCGATTTTTAGATGTAACACTCGCTCCTATGTTGGTGCTCTACATCATTTTATATCTACCCACACAATTTGTATTGTTCTTTAGTTACATCATTTTAAAGATGTTTGGATCCAATCAAGAACAATCGGCTCGTGTATTTTCGAAAGTGGATCTAGAACATTATGTGGATGAACTGAGTGCGCGTATTAAGGATGAAGAAGAATTCAGCAATGAAATGCTCATTCTTCGAAATGCACTTGATTTTTCCCATATTAAAGCACGTGACTGCATGATTCCTCGAACAGAAATTATAGGTGTTGAAATAGAGGACGACATAGAAGATGCGAAGGAATTACTCATCAACAAAGGACTCTCTAAATTAATCGTTTACCGAGATGATATTGACAACATTATCGGATACGTTCACTCCTTCGATTTATTCTCCCAACCAAAATCCATAAAAGAAATTTTAAAGCCAATCAGTTTCGTGCCTACAGTGATTTCTGGAAAAGAACTGCTAGAGAAATTCACGAAACAAGCAGGTAATCTCGCAGTTGTAACAGATGAATATGGCGGGACAGCTGGAATCATCACCCTAGAAGATGTAATTGAAGAGATTTTTGGCGAAATTGAAGATGAACACGACAAGGAAAACTGGCTTGAAGAAAAAATCAATGATGCTGAATATTTATTTTCTGCTCGAATCGATATCGATTATTTGAATGAAACCTTTAAACTTTCCTTGGATGAATCTGAGGATTATGACACATTAGCTGGGCTTGTCATTTACCACATTGAATCAATTCCTGCCCAAGGTGACAGTGTTCAACTAGACAAATATAGACTTGTTGTGGAGGAGGTTAGTGACCGTAAAATTGAAACTGTTCGACTTTTTATTGAATCGTAATGAGACACTTACTTGGACTTCTTTCACTCTTTTTAAGTTCAATCGTCTTAACGCAAACTGACTTCATCCTTCCCTCTGAACTATCTGAAATTTCGGGATTAGAAAAATTAACAGATTCTCTCCTCGTAGCCATCAATGATGGAGGTAATGAACCCCTTATTTATGTACTTGATTTTACTGGAAAAATAATCGCGAAAAAAGCGGTAACCAATACAACAAACATCGATTGGGAAGCATTGGCAATCGATCAAAAATATGTGTATATCGGTGATTTCGGGAATAACCTCAATGAACGTAAAGATCTTTGCATTTACCGGATTTCGAGAAACAGTATCTTAAATGAAGAGCCGCTCATCGCTGAAAAAATGACCATTCACTACAGAGAACAAACCCAATTTCCACCCGAACAAGCCAGCAGATACTTCGACGCAGAAGCAATGACATTTTTTGAGGGACAACTTTGGATTTTTACAAAAAATAGCACCAAACCATTTGATGGGATTTCTTATATCTATACCGTTCAGTTTGAATCAAATCAATCAAAAACACTTTCGAAAACAGCTGAATTGAAATTAAACAAAACTTCTTACTTAAAAGATGCCATTACAAGTGCATGTACGGTTGGGACGACAATCGTACTCACTACGTATAATCGAATGATTGAACTGAGTTTTCCAAAACAAGGACTAACTAAATCAAACCTATTTTTCTATCCTCACATTCAACAAGTTGAGGCATGTGTGTCCATTGGTCAAGATACATACTTCATTTCCAATGAGAAAAACAAATTTCTTGGTCCCGCTAAATTCACAAAACTTCATCTACCATGATTCAATTAACTGATTTCGAAGCTGTGATTTTTGATATGGATGGCGTTTTAATTGACTCCGAACCACTTTGGAAAATCGCTATGGAAGAAGTTTTTCATTCCTTGGGTTCTAAACTGACCAAAGCAGATTTTCAGAAAACGGTCGGACTCCGAATTGATGAGGTTGTCCACTTTTGGAATCACCATGAAAATTGGGGTGTGGAAAATGAACAAGAAGTTGAAGAATCCATCATTTTGAAGATGATTGAACTCATTTCTGAAAATGCTCAGCCACTGGAAGGAGTGATCGAAACATTGACTTTCCTCAAAAAAAATGGGATGAAAATTGGTTTGGGAACCTCATCCTCAAGTAGACTTATTCACGTTGTTTTAACGGAATTGAATATCGCACACTATTTTGACTTTACCCATTCAGCAGAGACCGAATCTTTTGGCAAACCTCATCCAGCTGTCTACCTCACAGTTGCTGAAAAATTGAACGCGAATCCAAGCAAATGCCTGGTCATTGAAGATTCATTTAATGGTGTAGTTGCTGGACTTGCCGCGAAGATGAAAGTCGCATGTATCCCGGAAAAAACACATTTTCCAAACCCGCGATTAGCAGTTGCTGATTTTCAGTTTCGTACCATGACTGAATTCTTATTGGAAATACAGAAATAGAACTGAGCGCCGTTTGGAATGCTTTTGTATTTTTGTAACTAGATGGAAGATTCTTTTGATTACAGAGACGAAGCAGAACAAAACGGTGAACAGGAAATTGATAAAGTCCTGCGTCCCAAAACACTCAGTGATTTCGCTGGACAACCTCCCGTTGTAGAAAACCTTGAAGTCTTCGTTCGTGCAGCACAATTAAGAAATGAACCACTCGATCACGTGTTATTGCATGGGCCTCCCGGACTGGGAAAAACAACCTTAGCAAACATTATTGCGAATGAGTTAGGGGTTGGATTTAAAGTGACCTCTGGACCCGTGCTTGATAAAGCCGGAGATTTAGCAGGACTATTAACCAACCTTGGAGTTGGGGATGTATTATTCATCGATGAAATCCATCGCTTGAGCCCCGTCATTGAGGAATACTTGTACTCTGCAATGGAAGATTACGTGATTGATATCATGTTAGATTCAGGAGCGAATGCCCGAAGTATTCAAATAAACTTAAATCCATTTACCTTAATCGGTGCAACAACACGCTCTGGACTCCTCACCTCGCCCCTACGTGCTCGATTTGGAATTAATTTACGCTTAGAATATTACGATTCGAAAACACTTACTTCCATTGTTGAACGCTCCGCTCATTTGCTGAACATCGAAATAAATGAAAGCGCTGCCTTTAAAATTGCAAGTAGAAGCCGCGGGACTCCCAGAATTGCGAATGCACTGCTCAGACGGGTACGCGATTTTGCGCAAATCAAAGGAAGTGGAAAAATTGACGAAGAAATCACAGAATTCGCCCTAAAAGCATTAAATGTGGATGAAAATGGACTAGATGAAATGGACATTCGTATTCTAAAGGTGATCATTGATAAATTCAGTGGTGGTCCGGTTGGCCTTACAACAATAGCCACCGCCATTGGAGAAAATGCTGGGACTTTGGAAGAAGTTTACGAACCATTCTTAATTCAAGAAGGATTCTTGATGCGCACGCCACGTGGACGAAAAGCAACCGAAAAAACATACCGTCATTTAGGTAAAGATATCGGGTGGACCCAAGGTGGACTTTTCTAAGTACCATGTCAAAGCTTCCAGTAAAACAATTGATTACACAAAAAGCCCGAGATTTAGGCTTTTTTCACATTGGATTTTCAAAAGCAGAATTTTTAGAAGAGGAAGCGCCACGCCTAGAACAATGGCTTTCCAAAAATTACCATGGTGAGATGTCCTACATGGCCAATCATTTCGACAAACGCCTAGACCCTAGGCTGCTAGTAGATGACGCGAAAACGGTCATTTCCCTGCTCTTCAATTATTACACAGACCAAAAACAGAAAGACCCCGAAGCGCCAAAAATATCACAATACGCTTACGGAGAGGATTACCACCATGTCATTAAGAATAAACTCAAGGAATTAATCGCGTTTATCCAAGAGGAAATTGGTGAGGTAAATGGACGTGGATTTGTAGACTCAGCACCCGTCATGGATAAAGCATGGGCTAAAAAAGCGGGACTCGGTTGGATTGGGAAAAATGCCAATTTAATTACACGTGAACAAGGAAGCTTTTTCTTTATTGCCGATTTAATCATTGATTTAGAAATTGAAGCAGATGGACCCATTACCGATTTTTGCGGAACCTGCACACGCTGTATCGATGCTTGTCCAACAGATGCCATCGTTCAACCATATGTAGTTGACGGATCCAAATGTATTTCCTACCTCACAATCGAACTAAAGGACGAATTACTCCCAAAGGAATTTGCTGGAAAAATGGATAATTGGATGTTCGGTTGCGATATTTGTCAAGATGTTTGTCCATGGAATCGATTTTCTGTTCTGCACAACGAAGAACGCTTTCAACCCACTCCTCAACTATTAGATTTGAGCAAAAATGATTGGCATAACTTACAAGAAGAAGGATTTCAAGTGCTTTTTCAGCGTAGTGCAGTCAAACGAACCAAATATCAAGGCTTAAAACGCAACATCACCTTTTTAAAAGGAAAATAGTTTTCCGATTTTACCTGTTAAAAATTCTAGGTCTTTTGGTCGATTCATACAACTTAGTTTTTAACTTTGCTTACTGTCAAACGAGACGATTTACTATTAGCACTACCTTAATTAGCAAGAAATGGAACAAAAAAAAGAAGTCGTCATTATTGGAGCAGGATTAGTTGGATCACTTTGGGCAGTATATATGTCCAAAGCTGGATATAACGTCACCATTTATGAGCGTCGTTCGGATATTCGCAAAGCCGAAATAAGCGCTGGTAAATCCATCAATCTTGCATTATCCATTCGTGGTTGGACAGCCTTAGACGCTGTAGGTGTTGGAGATGAAATCCGTAAAATCGGTATTCCAATGTATGGAAGAATGATGCATGACATGCAAGGAAACTTGAGCTATCAACCATACGGCAAAGAAGGACAAGCCATTTATTCTATTTCAAGAGGTAAGACAAATGCCGTGATGATGGATATGGCAGAAAAACTCGGAGACGCAACCATTCATTACAATCATGATTGCAATAAAGTGGATTTGAAGGAAGGAATCGTCACGCTAACAAATACCTTGACGAATAAAGAGCTAAGCGTTAAAGCGGATTTAGTATTTGGCGTGGACGGCGCATTTTCAGCCGTTCGCTACAACTCCTTTCAAAAGTTAAATCGTTTTAATTACAGTCAAAATTACATTGCAGACGGTTACCGAGAAATCTTATTGCCAGCCAATGAAGATGGTTCCCATAAACTAGATAAAAATGCTTTGCATATTTGGCCTCGAGGTCGTTTTATGTTGATGGCAATGGCAAATGAAGATGCTTCATTTACGTGTACCCTGTTTATGCCACATGAAGGAGGTGAAAATTCATTCGATAAATTGACTTCTCGAGATGCCGTGAATAAATTCTTCTTGACTACATTCCCTGATTTTTATGAAATGATGCCTAACATAGCAGATGCATGGGAAGATCATCCATTGTCCAATTTGGCAATCATTCGTTGCTATCCTTGGACAAATGGGAAAGTCGCTTTAATGGGCGATGCCGCGCATGCAACCGTGCCGTTTTATGGACAAGGAATGAATGCTGGATTTGAAGATTGTACGGTGATGGATCGATTAATGAAAAAGCATAATCACGATTGGGATGCTATTTTTCAAGAGTATAGTGTGGAACGTAAACCGGATGGTGATGCATTGCAAGATTTGTCGGTCGACAACTATTTTGTCATGCGAGATTACGTAGCTGATCCTGCGTTTATTTTACGCAAGAAAATTGAAGCGAAATTTAGTGAACTTCACCCAGATCGCTGGCTGCCTTTGTATTCACAAGTTACCTTTAGCAATATCCGTTATAGCGATGCCTACCGTCAAGGAAATATTCAAAGTGGCATCATGGACGAAATCATGGAGTTACCAAATATTGAAGCGGAGTGGGACTCCAAAATTGTGATGGATATTTTATTGGAAAAAAGTTCGGACTTTAATTTCTAATTATGCAAAAATTCTTGTTAATTCTTCCAATAGTTCTCTCATCAGTTGTCTTGGGACAAGGTGGATTCGTGAAATCGGAAAAGAAAGGAAATGATTACATGGTTGTTAGTAATCATGGCATACAATTTTCTATTGGACCGACTTACTCTTTTCACACAAAACCAATTGCAGGGGAGTTGTCAACCTTAATTGGAACAAGAGGTGATTATACCATTACTCCTAAAAGTAAATTAGGTTTTTACGCTGAATTTGGCATGGTTCACTTTCCGAAATGGAAAGGGACACCCATCAAATCATTGAAAAAAAGCCGCATCATTGACTACTTCGATTGGGGACTTGGATATAGCCTCATTCGTGGAACCGAAGAAACGGAGATTATCAATAAAAATGCTTTCGGTGAGGTAATTAGTACCATTTCTGAATCTGGACAAGTGAACAACGGCTATCTCTATGGACGTTATAGCGCGCACTCACTGGTGTACTTCGGTAAGAAGAAAATTGTAAAAGTGAGAAAACATTTTGTTGACAACAGCATCGGTTTTCAATTTTCATATTGCGCTTCTCCTGGGGATACGACGTATTCAAACGTGTTTAATCCGAATTTAGCACCTCGTTACTTTCAAGGATTAAACGAAGAAAAATTAGCGGCTCAATTCGTCTACAGTTTAGGAGTGGGCATTCGATTAAATAAGGCTTGGATGTTCGTTCCAAGTGTCACACTTCCCATTGTAACTGTAAATAACTGGGATGGATTCAATGCGTATTTTAACTGGTATTCCTCCGGTTATTGGCCTATTCAAGCCCAAGTAAAATTTATCAAATTATTTGAAAGACCGAATAAATGTGGTGTGTATAGTACTCCCGAGGACAAGGAGATGCAAAAGCAATATGAAATGCAGAAATAAGTCGCTAGGACTTCCAATCCTTGATAATCATCTTTGGTAGTTTTTTACGAAAGCGCTTCATAACAGAATCACGGTCAGAAACATTCCCGCATTTCATTAAACTACGTCCAATTAACTGATTGTTTAAGTCGAAAAAGGTGAATTCAAAAGTTACCGATGTCGCTTCATCTCTGTAAATATGATAAATACTGGTCATATCCAACATATCCTTCAAAGTCGTTTTCGCTTCTGAAGATTTGAACCTGCGGTCATAGCCTCGAACATTCAAAATGACATATGAATCAATCCCCTTTAATTTCAATAATTTTTGGGTAGAGTCATTCAATAAGTTTCCCAAATTTTCTCCTTGTTTTAATACGTTGAAAGATGGCATTGCCTTGTATGAATTTTGCTGTAGAATTTCCACTAAATTTAGCTCCATCGCATACCGATCTTCCGACTTATCGAACTGACCAATAACCAACGCATTTTTAAATTTAATCTGTTGCCCCAAAGCTGAAAACCCAAGAAATAACACGAAGAAAAATACTGTTTTCATAGTAAGAAAATTAAAAAACTTCACGAGCGATTTGTTGAACAGAAGTTGAATTGGACATTGTGTAATAGTGAATACATGGGACACCCTGCGCTTTTAATTCTTTCGATTGCTGAATACCCCATTCAATTCCAACCTGCTCCACGGATTTATTGTCCTTGCATTTCATTAATTCATCCGACAACTCAACAGGATAGTCAATATGGAAGAATTTTGGCAAGAACGAAATATGCGCGAGTGTTTTCACTGGCTTCACTCCTGGGATGATTGGGACCGTAATGCCAGCTGATCGACATGCATCGACAAAGCGGAAAAACTTTGTATTGTCAAAAAACATTTGAGTAACAATGTACGAAGCGCCAGCGGCAACTTTGCGTTTCACGTTTAATAAATCCGTATCCAAATTCATTGCCTCATAATGCTTCTCTGGATATCCAGCTGTTCCGATGCAAAAGTTTGTGGGTTCCAGTTGGATGTCATCCATCATGTAATTCCCTTGATTCATGTCACTAATTTGATGTATCAAATCCACTGCAAATTCGTGTCCTTCCTTATTCGGACGAAATGAACTTTCCGTTTTTATGGAATCTCCACGAAGTGCCAATACATTATCAATTCCTAAGAATTGCAAATCAATTAAAGCATTCTCCGTTTCTTCCTTGCTGAATCCACCACAAATTAAATGTGGAATGGCATCAACGTCGTATTTATTCATAATAGCCGCGCAAATTCCAACTGTTCCTGGTCTCTTGCGAATAGCTATTTTCTCTAATAAGCCATTCTCGCGTTCTTTATAAATAAATTCTTCACGATGGTAGGTCACGTTGATGAACTTAGGCTTAAATTCCATCAATGGATCTATTCCTTCATAAATCGATTGGATACTTTTTCCTTTTAATGGAGGTAATATCTCAAAAGAGAAAAGTGTTTCTTTAGCGTTTTCTATGTGATCTGTTACTTTCATCTTTTTTCAGTGTCTGCAAAGATAATGCTTTCGTAAGAAAAGCGCTAATCTTATTGCGTATAAGCGATGGCTGATAAAATTATATCGGCCGCCAAATTCAATTCGTCATCGGTGATTGTTAAGGGTGGAGATAAACGGAAACTATGCGGATGCGAAAGAAACCAAAAAGTCAACAATCCTTTTTCCATACATCGAGAGACTACCTTTTCCACACGCTCCGCACTAATCATATCAAAGGCAAACATCATTCCGACCCTACGGATCTCCATCAATTCAGGATGATCCTTAAAACGCAACTCAAAACGAGCCGCTTTATCTTCCAGTTCTTGCCAATTAATCTCCGTTTTCAATACCTGAACAGCAGCAGCGGCAGCAGCACAAATAACGGGATGTCCACCAAATGTAGTAATGTGTCCAAGCATTGGAGCATGAGTGAATTCCATCAATTTCTGCTGTGATGAAACCAATGCTCCTATCGGCATACCTCCACCCAAAGCTTTTCCTAACGTCAAAATATCTGGGATAATAGCAAAGTGTTCAAAGGCAAACATTTTACCGGTGCGTCCCATGCCGCATTGAATTTCGTCTAAAATCAACATTGCCCCTACCTCATCACATCTTTGACGCAGTGCTTTCATAAACGTTACACTTGGACGACGAACACCGGCGTCACCTTGGATTGTTTCCAAAATCACAGCGGCCGTTTTCAGGGTAATCCGATGTAAATCATCTTCTTTATTCAATTGTAAAAATTGAACATCTGGCAATAATGGACGAAAAGCCTGCTTTTTAACTTCATTACCTGAAACACTCATCGCTCCATGCGTACTTCCATGATAAGAGCCGCGAAATGAGACAAGTTCGGTTCTGCCCGTAACTCGCTTAGCTAATTTCAAAGCGGCTTCTATTGCTTCCGTTCCTGAGTTTACGATGTACACTCCATCCAGGGACTTTGGTAAAACTTCCAACAATTCTTTGACCAATAATTGTTGTGGATCTTGGATAAACTCTCCGTAAACCATCACATGCAAATATTTGTCAATCTGATCTTTTAACGCCGAAACAACTTTTGGATGCCGATGCCCAATATTGTTTACCGCGACACCAGAAATCATATCCATGTAGGCTTTTCCGTTCTTGTCATAAATATAAATTCCTTCTGCCCTTTCAACCTCAATTAAAAAGGGAAAGGGTGTCGTTTGACCAAGGTGGGAGAGGAAAAAATCGCGTGCTGACATACCTTATTTCGAAAATATTTCCATAATTGGTACTCCGGTCATTGCACCTGTTCGCTGTAGATTTAACAAATGAATGAGCGTTGGTGCAATATCAATAATCTGTATGGGACGATAGCTATTTCCCACTGGGATATTTACTCCATACCAAAGAAGTGGAACATGTGTATCGTAATTAAAGGCAGAACCGTGAGAAGTTCCCGTATGTGCTTTTGGTTCATCAATGGATTTCGTTAAATAACCAGGTTGGAGCATAAAAATCACATCCCCACTTCGTTCGATATCAAATCCCTTCTGAATCATTTGTCCCCATTCGTCCAAATTTTCCATTCCTGAAATTAATGATGTTTGCGTAATCGCTAATTTTACTTCAGGCCATTTTCGCACTTGATCAGCAATGAAATTACAAATGACCTGTTTGTTTAATTGCAAGGAATCCATTCGATGCTGATTCAAATAAATGTTCTGATTTTCTTCGGCTTCTATCAAATCTGCACCAAATTTTTTCATTAATTCACTGCGTAAGTTTGTCATGCGCTCATTTAGAAATAAATATCCACCAGGCATTTTTCGATCGACTAGCATCTGAGGAACCGGCACTACGGCATGATCAGCCGTTAGAAAAACAACATACCCATCTTTACCATACCTGGAGTCCAAATGCGAAAGTAATTTTTCAATTTGTCGGTCCAATCTCGCATACATATCCTCCAATTCCAACGAATAAGGTCCAAAAGCATGTCCTGCAATATCCGGTGTTGAATAGGAGATACAAAGCATATCTGTTTTAGTATCTAATCCCAATTGTTCTCGGGACATTGCCTCCATTGCTAGGTCCGTAAGAAGCTCATTGGCAAATGGTGAAATCGTAAATAACTGATTGCCATTATTTGCGATTTTCGACATTTCTTTGAAGTCATAGGGAAAAGTCGCACTCGTTTTTCCACCTAAAATCACTTCATATGGACTTACATCAGCAGACGTATAATTTGTTTTCGGGTACAGTAAATCCCATTTTGCTAAATATTTACTGGCATTCTTCGATTCGTTAAAACTTTGCAGCCACTTCGGTAATTCTGTTTTAAAATACGTGCTTGTAATAAATTTACCACTAGAATAATCGTACCAATAAGACCCATCACTTAAATGTCCACCAGGTAAAATCGCACTTCGGTCCTTGATGGAAATCGAAATTACCTTTGACTCAGGCGAGGACATCTTTAATTGATCAGTGATGGTATACGTTCGTAAATTTCTCGGTGAGGCTTGTCCTTCCGAGGAAGTACTGCCAATCGTTTGAACTGTTTTGTCTGACACACAATTCACCGTCGTCTTTGTCTGGCTTTGATACCATTCATTCCCTACAATTCCATGATTGGAGGGCGTAGTACCTGTGTAAATAGAGGCATGTCCGGGGCCAGTGTACGTTGGAACATAATTATAGAGCGTATTTCGGCAATTCAAGCCTTTGTTTAGAAATCGATTGAATCCGCCCGGACAAAAATGATGTTGAAAGCGATATAAGTAATCGTAACACATTTGATCCACAACGATTCCCACGATTATTTTTGGTTGCTTTTGTGCAAATAATGAGTTGTAAGATAAGCTCAAAAGGAATAAGAAGATAAGGGCCGTATTTTTCATGAATCAAAATTACACAAATAGCGAAGATTAATAAGCAACCTTTTCGAACATAGATGCGTCTAACTGAAAAATTTAATATGAAAATTTCCTTAATTTTTAGTCTCATTTTCACTGGTTTGTTCGCATTCGGCATAAATGCTCAAATTACTGTGAACGTAAGCAATGAAAGTGCCCCCGGAATGTGTGATGGTTCTGCCTATGTGGACACGAATAATTTTGTCACATCTGCCAGTTTAACGTGGATGCAAGGAAGCACAGTCCTCCAAAATGGTGGATACATGATTAATAACCTGTGTGCAGGTCAGTATAGCTTAATTTTTATGGGCGGTGGAATTACCTATACATCACTTTTCACGATTACTACGAGTGCTTCGAATCCTTGCGCTGGATTCTCCGTTTTTTGCGGAAGTACTCCGACATCAGCAGCCAATGTTTGTGACGGATCAGTTTCCGTAACAGCTGTTGGAGGAACCGCACCTTACACCTATCAATGGGCTAATGTCGGTGGGATTATTACAACAAATACATTGTCCAATTTATGCATCGGCACTTATTCAGTAACCGTCGTGGATGCAAATGGTTGTTCAGGGACAGCTGCTGCGACAGTAGTAGTTGATTCGAATGCATTGAATCCATGCTTTGGATTTAACGGAAACATAACAAGTACGAATGCAAGCGGAGCTAGTGCCTGTGATGGCGCGGCTACCTTAAGTGTCAGCGGAGGAACGAATCCATACACCTTTCAATGGTCGAATGGCTCGACTTCGCAAAATCTTTCCAACTTATGCGTTGGAACATACACGGTAACAGTTTACGACAACAACCAATGTCAATTCACTTCATCTTGCACTATTGGAAACAATTCCGTTAATATTGATTCAGTGACCGTGATTGGAAATTTAGCTACCGGTTCAAATGTAGTTGGCACCATGAGTTCAAGTTGGATCTACAACTGTACGATTGATTTAGGTGCTTTGGATACGGCTTACATGGTATCTGCTTCATTTGGTAACTCCTTGTTCACGCAAGATTCTTTATATACGACATGGTATTTAGTAGATACAAACGGCAACTCAATGTATGTAAATTACACGTTTTCTGTTCCATTTGGAACGACGGGATTGTATAATCTGATTTTACAGTTGTATTGTCCGATTAAATCACAACCGGTATATTACAACATCATTTCTGTACTTAATTTGGCGGAAGCAGGTGTGGAAAACAATAACTTCACACAAATGAACGTTTATCCTAATCCAGTTCAAACTGTTTTGAACATTGGAAATGTAACAACTACGTTTGACTATACCTTGACAAACATGGCTGGTAAAATTATCTTAAGTGGTCAGTTGAGTGAAACGAATGCCACCATTGATTTGACAACTGTAGCTAATGGAACGTATATCGTTCAATTGAAAAATACTCAAAACGCGTTTGCCTACCGAGTAATCAAATAGGGTAAACTCTTATCGAGAAAGGACAGGAAGCAATTCTTGTCCTTTTTTTTTGGCATAAAAAAAGGGGTGATAACATCCCCTTTTTTTATTTATTGAATACGGATTATCCTTTACCTGATTTCACTGTTGGAACACTTGGTTTCACAGGACTAGGCGTTGGCGAGTGAGGTGGTTTTGATGGACTAGCAGGCGCTGATGGACGTGCTGGATTCACTTGTGCTGGAGAATGAATAGCAGGTTTGTTGACTTGTGTTTCCGGTCGACTATTGAATCCACTTGGTCTTGTTTCCGTTTCTCGTTCCGGTTTCTCGACAGATGTGTTTGTATTCTCTCTGTTCATCGTTGGTTTTTGTTGGTCTATTGGTAGTGGATTGTTACCACTTGGCGCTAAATTTTCCTCTGGGAAAACGAGTTGATTGGTATGTAAAGCAGGACGATTAATCGTTCCCAATACAGTTTCAGTTGGATTTGGTTTAGAAGGCAAGGGAACCTGATTCGGAGGAATATTTAAATATCCTTGGTCAAAAATACATCCACCCATTTCATCTGCAGGAATCCCCATTGCTTGGCAACGTGCACGCGCATTATCACGCTGTGTCTGATTCAAATCAGCAACCGTTAAATGAACCATTGGAAAACGTCGGTCGGTATAAAATTCGGTGGACGTTCCCGGAGCATAATCAAATAAAGTAGTCTGAGTTGTTACCCTCCAGTCCTCGGCAAAATCCTTCGCAAGAAAAGATAAATACTCTTTTTCTGCTAATGTTGAAGCTTGTTGTAAGGATGAATTGCCAAACGTTGAAAAAGCCATGTAACTCGGACGAGGACGATCGCTATTGCGTCCTTGAAAATCATCCTCTGCAATGCCATTTGCATTTCCCATCAATCCCTGAAAAGTTGATCGATCACACTCAAAAACATGTACCGTTGTGTTGACAAAACCAAATCCACCGGAGGAACGAACATCAAGAATAACCATTTCACCTGTTGGCCAAGCAATGGTATAATTTCTCCCTTCAAATCGAACCACACCGCCATTTGGAAGAAAATAAGTTCTCCCTTGTAGTTGAATCGGCATTCCATTTAAGCGTAAATTACCATTCATCTGGTCTGGTTTCGTACTTGCATAATAGCAGACACGATCTCCTGCAACATTCATAGCCACAGCGGCATTTAATGAAAAATTGTCGGATTGTGCTTGTTGACGGGTTTGAACCTCAAACGAATTTCTCTCCGATTTTGACAGAACAAATTCGCCCACTGTTTGAAAAGAATACGTCGCTTGATCAAAAGACTTCAAGTGAGGGTCTCCGTAGCTGCGTCCAATAATCTGACTACACATCGAATGAGTAACGATTAAATCGACTAGTTCCCACTGGCTATTTGCAAAAGATCCATTTGGAGCACGGTTTTGCTGTATCATGCTTTCAATTTCTTTGCGTTCCGCAAGTGGAACCATGGTCAACATTTCGTATGGAGTGAAATCCTCAGGAAAGGTACGGTCCGGAACGTTTTTATGCTCCGAAATCGCAAGCATGGATAAGGCTAGCCAAATTCCTCGAATGGGATCCCAACGTTCCAATTTTTCGCGAACTGGTTTAAATTGATCTTCAAAGGTCTGTGCATGAATCGATTGAGCTACGAAAAAAGCAGCTAGAAAGTAAATTATTTTCATGGATTGTGTTTTTTAATAAAGTAAACAAAAACTGAACCAAACTATCGATTGAATTTATACCCAATTCCTTTTACAGTGGAAATACAGTGTTCTCCTATTTTTTCGCGCAATTTACGAATGTGCACATCAATTGTGCGATCGCCTACTACGACTTCAGTGCCCCAAACCTGTTCTAAAATAACTTCACGTTTAAATACAAAATCAGGTCTTGATGTTAATAATGCCAGAAGTTCAAATTCCTTACGTGGCAATTGAATTTCCATTCCATCCTTTTCAACAAGGTACTTATCTCGATTGATTTTTAATTCCTGAGAAATCGCCTCCTTAACATCCATTTTTGACTTTCGGCGCAACAAGGCATGAATCCTACTAACTAAAACTTTTGGTTTAATTGGTTTGGAAATGTAGTCATCTCCACCTGCTTCGAGTCCGGCAATCTGACTGTAATCTTCACTTCGTGCCGTTAAAAAGCAAATGATAATATCCTCGTTTTCTGGATTATTTTTTAATACTTCACATACCTCAATGCCATCCATTGCCGGCATCATCACATCCAGTAAAATGAGGTCTGGTTTTTCTAATTTCACAGCAGCTAAACAAAGACTACCATTTTCAAAAGTAGAAACTCTATGTCCGTCTTGTACTAAATTGTAACGCAACAATTCTCGAATGTCTTCCTCATCGTCAACTATAAAAATAAAAGCCATGTGTTCATGTATTTTTATCAAAGATACAACTATCATATGAAGCATTTACACAGCAAAAGAATCAAGTTTACATTAATTAAGAAAAATTTAACATATGTTATGTAACCAAGAAGGTGAAATTGAATTATCTTTGCATGAACTAGTAGTAGGTTTAGGTTAATAGTCGAGAGCTTTGGTTTATTCCAAGGCTCTTGGCTTTTTAAGACGTTACCATGAAAATAAAAATCCTCATTGTAGAAGACGATATCAATCTTGGAATCGTTATTTCCGACCAATTACGTTCAGATGCTTACTCAGTAACGCTTTGCGAAAACGGATCTGAAGGATTACGTAGATTCAATGACGAACCGTATCATCTGTGTATCTTCGATGTGATGTTGCCGATAAAAGATGGGTTTACCTTGGCTCGAGATATTCGAAAAGTGAATTCAGATATCCCAATTCTATTTCTATCTGCAAAATCCATGACCGAGGATAAAATCGAAGGATTTAATGCGGGAGGTGATGATTACTTAACAAAACCTTTCAGTGTCGAAGAGTTACAATTACGTGTTCGCGCATTATTAAAACGTGTGAAAGTTCAAATGCTTCAGCCGGAAGAAAAAATTGTTAAACTCGGCATCTTTTCTTTCGATACAGAAAATTTCACCTTGAACTCTCCCACCACAAAACAAACCTTGACCAAAAAAGAAGCAATGATTTTGCGGACATTATTTCGATTTAAAAATCAATTATTGGCACGCGATGTCATTTTAAACACCGTTTGGGGTCAAGATGATTATTTCGTCGGAAGAAGCTTAGATGTATTCATAACCAAATTGAGAAAATACCTCAAAGAGGATCCTAGCATTCAAATAACGAACGTACATGGCGTTGGATTCAAATTTGAACTTGGGAATGAATAAATACATCCTTCACATAGAGACGGCAACGAAAGTTTGCAGCGTTGCTCTTTCAAATTGCGGAGAATTAATCGCATGTAAAGAATCAATCTCAGATGGATTCATTCACAGTGAGGCGTTGACTTTATACATCGAGGAGGTATTATCCGAAGGGAAAGTTGGAGTTTCTGATTTGTGTGCCATTAGTATTTCTAGTGGGCCAGGATCTTACACTGGACTTCGCATTGGACTTTCAACCGCAAAAGGATTGTGCTTTGCATTAAACATTCCTTTAATTTCTGTCGATACACTTTCTGCGTTAATGGAATTGGTTTCGCCAAATGAACGAAACATCATACCGCTTTTGGATGCACGAAGAATGGAGGTTTATGCGCAAGTATTTAACTCAACAGGAACGGTAATCCAATCCATGGATGCCATTGAAATAAACGAGGACACTTTCTCAGAATTTGAACCATTTCATGTTTGTGGAGACGGTGCATCGAAATGCAAAGAAATATGGTGTAATCGAGAAATTTACTGGAATGATGCTGTTGTTTCTAGTGCCCGTGGACAAATTCGTTTGGCTTTTCAGAAATTCGAAAATCATGAGGTAGAGGACTTAGCATACTTTGCACCTATTTACTTAAAGGATGCTAATGGTGTTCGTCGATAATATTCATCTCTTTTAACCATGTTTGAACGTTTCCGCAACGGTCCGTTACGCGAAATTCCATGGATAAAACACCTTCGGATTTCGTGCCAAAAATCATCGCGCCTCGGTCATTTTTCCAAGTAACTAAATTACTTTTCTGATCAAAATACACTATGTTCCACTCCCCATTGATGAAAAGTTCATAATGGGCTATTCCAGAATGTCCGTCTGTAATTTTCCATGAAAATTGACTCGGCACAGCAACATTGCTCGACACAGGCATGAACAGTATCGATGGTGCAATGGTATCCACTTTAATGGAAAACGTTCCAAGTTGCTTTGACTCTGCTGCTAACCAATCGTTTTCACGTGTTGTCTCCAAAGCATCACCGTTAATCGCTATGTATTGTTTTGCTAAGGAAATATGGCTTTTTCCTTTCAGCTCAACACAAATTGGCTTTTGAATGACGGTTTTAGAACTCCCGAATTGACCAATACTTAACTTTATTGATTTCTTAACTGGCTCATAAAATGTTTGTGCATCAATCATGATTTTCATGTCTTTCGACTGAAAAGTATAAATAGAATCTGGGAGGAAGTAATTTTCTGAATTGAAAAAAGGGATAATCGTTCTTTTCCATTCGAATGGATACTTTAAAACCAATTCATGTTGACTTACATTCCCATTGACATCCTCCAACATCAACGAGCACGCAATCGAATCAAATCCATTGAGGGAAATCCCGCCAAGTGATTGAAGTTGATAAATCGTTAATGGATTGTTTGTGTTCCGAAACAATTTCTGGTATTTGATTCCTTTGGCTTTGTATTCATCGTAATCCATGTGGTTGTTGACATACCTTGAATCATCAAAAGAAATCTCTGCTAACTCAAATCCAAATTGTTCATGGTTTGAACTCCATATTTCTGCTGAAAACAAACCAAATCCGTGTCCACCAGGTTTCATTGGATCTGTTGCAGAAATACAAATGCCTATTTTCTCGTTGCCTTGGATAAAATCCTTAGGAATTAGTACTTGATGTTTGGATTTAGTTAGCGGAACAACAAAGGATTTACTTGGGATGACATATCCGTTTACATCCATCGCAACTATTCGAATTCCGTGTAAAATAGGCCCTACTTGATCACTCACATGAAAGCCATGCAAAAGTGGATTTAACGCATGTTCGGTTTTCGTGTCGCGCAGCTCAAAATGAAGATGAGGTCCAGTCGAGTTGCCACTGTTTCCCGAAAGTGCGATTTGTTCACCCTTGCTAACTGGTAATTCGCCAGGGATAAATTTCCAATCAAGTTCATTTTGTTTGAATTGAACTTGGGTTGGTATGACGAATGAGTTAATTCGATCGGAAAATTCGGAACAATGAGCGTATACAGAGGTTTGTCCATTGGCATGGTCAATGTAAATAACCCGTCCATATCCAGTGGGGGAAATCCGAATTCGAGAAATATATCCATCGGCAATCGCATAAAGAGGAAAACCTTCTTGACCCTTCGTGCGAAAATCCAAACCCATGTGAAAGTGATTGGGACGCATATCCCCAAATCCAGCACTTAACTCAGGTGCTGAAATCCCAATGGGTAAATGCCATCTTGAGTCAACCGTGATTATTTGAGTCCAACAAGAAACATTTAAGACAAGAACAAGAAAGAATGTAAGTGGTTTAAACATAGACAAAGATAGTCTTTCAAAAAAAATGTAAAATAGATTGCTAAAAATGATAAATGTAATCGAATGCTTGTTAACTTTGTACAAAGTCAAAAGTAATGACTGAAAAGATTCAAGACACCATACAAGAAATAAGTCGAAAAGCGGTACGAATTGGGGAAGCCCTTCGTTTAGAGCGTTCGAAAAACGAGATTCTTCAAGAAGAAATCGATCGTAATAAAGAGCAATTAGCCTTAGAATTAACTGCTGTTTCCTCCTTGAAGGTTGAAATTGAATCCTTAAAGTCAGCTTTGCATTTGGCTGAAAATAAAGTCGTTGAAGTTCCTGCTCCTATTTCAAGGAGAACTGAGCAGGAAGTTGATGAACTTGTTAAAGAAATTGAATTCTGTATCGAACAGTTGAAGCAATCATAATGAGCAAAGTATCACTTAAAATTACCATCGCAGGACGAACTTACCCACTAAATGTGCCAGTAAGTGACGAGGAGAAGGTAACAAAAGCTGCTGCGGATATTAATAAAGCAGTGGAAATGCTGCGTAAGAATTATGCTGTAAATGATAATCAAGACTTGATCGCTATGTCGGCGCTGCAATTATTAACAAAGTCGATAGGTGAGAATGCACCAATAGCACAAGTGCCTGTAGACTATAGTGAAATCGAGGAGGCGTTGGAAAACCTTTCTACTGATTTAGACGGAATTCAATAATTTACGTTCGTTTCAACGACCAATATTCATACATAATTAAAAGAATATGTGGTCAGTAGGATTATTAATAGGTTTATTAGGAGGAGCGGGAGCAACGATTGTTGTAAAGCGTTTCTTTATCAAATCTAAAAGTCAAGAAATCATCAAAAATGCCGAAATCGAGGCCGAAAACATTCGTAAAGAGCGTGCGCTACAATCCAAAGAAAAGTTTTTAAAGCAAAAAGAAGAACACGATGAATCCATACGTGAACGAGAAAAACGCATGCAATCTAATGAAGATCGTTTCCGTGCTAAGGAAAAAACACTTGATCAAAAGCTAGAGGAACTGAACCGTAAGGAGAAAGAAACGGAAAAATCTAAAATTGATTACGACGTAAAAGCAGGGGCACTTGAGGTTCGTCAAGGAGAATTAGATAAAATTCAACAAAAACAAGTGGCTGAATTATCTAAAATCAGCAACCTAAGTCCGGAAGATGCCAAAAAAGATTTGATGACGGCTTTAACCGATGAAGCGCGCACAGCAGCGATGTCCACCATTAAAGAAATCACAGAAGAAGCCAAACTAAACGCAAATAAAGAAGCGCGTAAAATTGTCATCCAATCCATTCAACGCGTGGCAACCGAACAAGCCATTGAAAACGCGGTTTCTGTCTTTAACATCGAATCTGATGAGGTAAAAGGTAGAATTATTGGACGAGAAGGAAGAAATATTCGTGCGCTAGAGGCAGCAACAGGTGTGGAAATCATTGTTGATGATACTCCTGAGGCAATCATTCTTTCTTGTTTCGATCCTATTCGCAGAGAAATTGCACGTTTGTCCTTGCACCAATTGGTTTCTGACGGACGTATTCACCCTGCTCGTATCGAAGAAGTTGTAGCAAAAACACGCAAACAATTAGATGAAGAAATCGCTGATACTGGACGTCGTACATGTATCGATCTAGGTATTCACGGTTTGCATCCAGAATTAATGCGTATGGTTGGAAGAATGAAGTACCGTTCTTCTTATGGACAAAACTTGCTGCAACACTCGAGAGAGGTGGCGAATTTATGTGCTATCATGGCAGCTGAACTTGGACTGAATGTGAAATTAGCGAAGCGTGCAGGATTACTTCATGATATCGGTAAAGTTCCGGATGAAGAGCCAGAATTGCCACATGCCCTCTTGGGTATGAAAATCGCAGAGAAATTCGGCGAAAAAGGAGATGTGTTAAATGCTATTGGTGCTCACCACGACGAAATCGAGATGACTACCTTAATTTCGCCTATCGTTCAAGTATGTGATGCCATTTCAGGTGCGCGCCCAGGTGCTCGACGTGAAATTGTAGAAGCATATATCAAACGTATCAAAGAACTGGAAAACTTAGCCCTGTCATATGAGGGCGTTTCTAGTGCTTACGCCATTCAAGCTGGACGTGAACTTCGTGTTCTTGTAGAAGCAGAAAAAGTTTCGGATCAACGATCAGATGAATTGTCTTTTGACATTTCTCAACGTATTCAAACAGAAATGACTTATCCCGGACAAGTGAAAGTGACCGTCATTCGAGAAAAAAGATCAATCAATTACGCTAAATAAGTGAAAGGGGAATTCGTTCCCCTTTTTTTATACAACAATAATATGATTCCAGTTAATTCCATGGTGATTTCTGGTCCGTGTAGTGCGGAAACTCGAGAACAAGTACTAGAGACTGCTCGTGGATTATCCGATGTTGGGATTGATTACTTTCGTGCTGGTATTTGGAAACCTAGAACCCGTCCCGGTGATTTCGAAGGAATTGGTGACATCGGCATTTCTTGGATGTGCGAGGTGCGTGAAACCTATGGATTGAAAATCGCTACAGAAGTGGCAAAAGCTGAACACGTTGAATTAGCACTGAAAAATAAATTTGATATGATTTGGATTGGCGCTCGTTCCACAGTTAATCCATTTACCGTACAAGAAATTGCAGAATGCCTTCAAGGAACAGGGATCAAAGTCATGGTGAAAAATCCCGTGAATCCGGACTTAAAGTTATGGATAGGCGCCATTGAACGCATCTTAAAAGCAGGAATTACAGATGTTTCCGCCATTCATCGTGGATTTTCGGTTTATGAGAAAACACGTTACCGAAACGATCCAAATTGGCAAATCCCCATTGATTTAAAACAAGAATTACCCGATATTCCCTTGATGTGCGATCCTTCTCACATTGGTGGAAGAGCACACCTGCTTTTGCCTTTAGCTCAGAAGGCGATGGACTTGAATTACGATGGACTCATGATTGAGTCACACGTGAATCCGACTCTTGCCTGGACAGATGCGAAACAACAAATTACGCCTCAAGAATTAAAACAATTGCTGCAATCTTTAACCATTCGAAATAGAGCAGAAATTGATGAAGATGCCATGATTGCCTTTCGGGAGCAATTAACTTTGACCGATGAATCTTTGATTCAGTTATTGAAAAATCGCATGCGTATTTCTGAACAAATTGGAAAATTCAAGAAGGATAAAAATCATGTGATTCTGCAATCAAATAGATGGGAAGAAGCCTTGAGAAAAAATGTTATGAAAGCAAGTTCAGAAGGAATACCCGAAGAATTTGTTACTCAACTATTCAAACTGATTCATCAAGATTCCATTCGAATTCAATCTGAAATTCTATCCCAAAATGAAAACGATTAGTCCTTTTCGTTTAAATCACCAGATCCAAGCGAATGCATCGAAAAGCGACGCGCAACGATGCCTCATCTTAGCGGCGTTCAGCGCTTCACCTACAGCTATTTTTGGAATGGATCGTTCAGAGGATGTGCTTTCCATGCAAAGATGCCTCGAAGTAATGGGCGCAAAATTTATTGGAACGAACCCCATTCAGGTCCAACCAATAAATAAACAACTCAAAAAAACCCTGGTGCTCAACGTGGAGGAAAGTGGATTTGCACTTCGCACACTTGCATTCATGAGTTTAGTGTGCAGTGAGGATGTGACGATTAACGGTTCTGGGACCTTGCTAAACCGAGAGCAACACCAACTGATCACGATATTGAAACAACTGGGATTAAACGTTGATTCAAATCAAGGAAAACTCCCATTGCGCATTCATGGAAACGCATCCATTTCAGACTTAATCATTGATGGATCCGCAGGGTCACAAGCAATCAGTGGCTTATGTTTACTTGCCCCTCACCTACCAAATGCGCTGAACATTCGTGTAAACGAGTTAAAAAGCAAACCATACTTAGCGATGACCATTCAACGCATGCATGCGATGGGAATCAGCATAGAAGAACTTGGTGACGAAACATTTTCCATAGCCGGAAATCAATCTTATCATACGAAGACATGTCACATTGAGGGAGATTGGAGTGGCGCCGCAAATCACATCGTTGGAGCCGCAATTTCTGGAATTGTTCAATTAACTGGACTTCGGACAGATTCGCTGCAAGCGGATCGTCAAATTTTAGAAATAATCACGGAATTTGGTGCAGCGGTGGAACAATCGGAAAGTCAATTGATGGTTAAGCAATCATTCGAAAAAAGAGCGATTCACACCAACATTGAAGATTGTCCGGACTTGTTTCCGATTTTAGTTGTCCTCGCTTGTGCAGCAAATGGCACCTCCATTATTCAAGGTGTTCAACGCTTGAAAAACAAAGAGTCAGATAGACTAATTGTCATGTGTGAATTATTAAAAACATTTGACGTGTCCTATGAACTTCAAACGAATGAGATTCACATCCACGGTAAAGGAAAAGTAGTAGGGGGGGATGTGAATACACATCACGATCATCGCGTTGCCATGGCAGCTACAATCTCAGCGTCCATTTCTACACATGAAATCGTCCTATCTGATGAAACCTGCGTATCAAAATCCTATCCGAAGTTCTTCCAAGATTTAGCTTGTTGATTTACTTTCCGTTCATTCGAAATTGACTGTATTCGAAAAAATCCATCTCGATATGTGCCAAGCGATTTTCAATGTCCTTGCGTTTAGTTGGCTTTAAGTCTTCCTTCAACAAGATTTCATAATAGAAACGCACTTTTTCCTCTTCTCTCGGCTCTATGAGTACATCATATGTACTGGCAATGCTCTCTAACAAAAAGTCTTTGTTTTCGAATTTCGGGAACAACTGCAAAAGCGTATCACCATAAGCTACTGAGAGCTCATATGCCTGTAAATCACTGTATTTAATATGCGTCTTAAATAAACATAGAGCAGCATATTTGTCCTTCGGAAATGCATGGTAATAAGCTAAAAGACGGTTAATCAATTCGATATTCGTCAAACTAGGCATTTTAGCCGCTTGCATCGGATCCTTTTGAATCGCCATAATGGAATCTTCCATTTGCTTGATACTGGCTTTCAATTCCGTTTTTTTATCTGTTGCTGGTCCACCACAAGATTCAACAAGGAAAGAGAAACTCAGAATGAGTGATAAAGCGTAAATTGATCTCATATCATTTTTGGTTTTTTAGAGCCAGAGAAGGACATTTTGTAATCGATGTCGATTTTTCCAGTCGAAATATTTTGCAGGCGTTTTGTTAACATTTTCTTTTTTAGCGGAGTAAGGTGATCCGTGAAGAGAATGCCTTCGATGTGATCATATTCATGTTGAATAATTCTAGCCGCATATCCATCAAACGTCTCCTCATGGAATTTCCAATTTTCATCGAAATAAGTAATCAATACTTTTTCCTGTCGAAAAACGTTTTCTCTAATTTTTGGTATGGAAAGACATCCCTCCTGAAAGGACCATTTTTCACCTGTTTCTTCCTCAATAATTGGATTGATGAATACTTTCTTAAAGTTTTCGATTCCGGCCGCTTTCGGATCCGGTTCTTCACCCTCTTCATCTGCAAATGGCGCTCCATCTACAATAAACAAACGAATACTCTTAGCTATTTGAGGTGCCGCTAATCCAACACCTTTAGCGTGATACATCGTTTCAAACATGTCCGCAATTAATTTAGACAAGTCTGGGTATTTTTCATCAATTTCTTCAGCTTCTTTTTTTAAAACTGGATCTCCGTATGCGACAATTGGTAAAATCATAGTGCAAAATTAATGAATTCCTATTTGACTTTACTGTTGAGAAAGGTAATCTTGTAAAATCAAGGTCGCAGCGAGTTTGTCTACCAATGATTTTTCTTTCATTTGCTTCTTTTTACCGGCCATATGAATGGTTTCCATGGCGCGTGAGGAACTGAATCGCTCATCCTGTAAATCAATTTTTATCACGGGAAACTGTTTTTCTAAAACGCCTTTCAATAATCGGACATTTTCCGTGATGTGGGTATCTGAACCGTCTAACCTTGTTGGGAAGCCTAGAACCATAGTAGAGATAGATTCCTTAGAAGTTAATTGAATCAAAAATTCCATTAATGACCCTGAGTCAACGGTAGTTAATGGACTTGCAATAATGGCATTATCATCTGTCATGGCAAGTCCTGTGCGCTTCAATCCGAAATCAATTGCTACTATTTTAGACATAAAACAAATTTACGAAACAATATCAGATTCTTAAAGATTTTGCAGACTGTACTAGAAATTGAAGATGATTGCTTAATTTCACGAAGCTTTTGAGATTGACCATATGAAAACCCATTTCCGTTTTCCTTTCCTACTTTTTTTCCTGCTGTTCAGCTTGGTGAATTGTGAAAACGAATCTACCCCAAGCACTCCAAAAAAAGAAAAGAAACGCATTGCATTTTCAGAGGAATTTAAGGACTTGCTTGTTTTTGAGAAATACGTCAAAAAAATAGATGAGAATAAAAAGTTAGCAAAAATACAGGGTTTGATTTATATGGATTCCGAAGGAAACACAAACGAAGCCTCCGCTTGGTTGGATCCAAATATGAACATCGTGAAAATCAAACAGGTGGAAATTTTAACCAGCGGAAAAAAATATGAACGAACATTTTATTTCTGTGAGGGATTAAAAACAATAAGTCAGCAAATTATTTCGCATTACGAACTCAAAAAACCTTATTTCACAGAGGAACGCTCTTATTACAGCACGAGCGGATCAGTCATCGCTACATTCCAACGATACGCTAAACAGGAAGATGTTTCATTGACAGACCTTTCTGAAGGAGAAAAACATGATTGTCCACATCGCATCGCTTTAGATTTGATCAAACGAACCGGGGAATTCGAAACGCGCTTTCGTGGATTCGATGAGGCTTTTGGACGAAATTTCATTGTTTTGGGGACAGAGGATCAAAGTACTACCTTGGCTTTCAATGTGGAAAGTCCGCTTTTAAAACAACTCAAAAGCAGTGAAAAATCCTTTAAAAACAGCTATTTAGAAGTGGAATTCTCTCCAATTACAGAGCCAGATGGATTCACGTTTCAAGCGTTAGTAAACTTAAGTCTCGTAAAGAATGAAAAACGGTGAACTTTTTTCTCGTTTAAGCGTATTAAATTGGCATTCAAATCATGAACGAATTGATGAAAAATAATTACTCTCCCTTATTACGACCGTGGAAGGCAATCCTCCTTCTTGGATTCTTGGCTCTTTCAGGACTCCAATCGAGTTGGTCACAGCAAATGAAATTAACCGGAACAATTTACGACACCTCCAACGTAGTTCCACTGAGAAACGTATCTGTGATGGCCTTGCGTCTCAAGGATTCCGTATTATTAAGTTTCACTCGAAGCAATCAACTTGGAGAATTTACCTTGACTGGTTTCCCCATCGATACGTTCCAATTAATCATTGAACATCCGAAATTGGAGACACGCACCTTCTACATTATTGGAAGCCAGGATAATTACGACATCAAAGTTCCACGGATTCAATTGTTGCAGAAAACCCAAAATGTTCGAGAGGTTACGGTACTTACGAATAGAAATGCGATTTACTTCAAAGGAGATACGCTGGTATATGTCGCCGATTCCTTTAACGTTGGACAAAACGCGGTCGTAGAAGATTTATTGAAAAAACTTCCCGGAATTAAAGTCGCGGATGATGGAAGTATTACTTCTCAAGGAAAAGAAATCAGTAAAGTACTTGTGGACGGGGATGAATTCTTTGGTTCTGATCCTACAATTGCTACCAGAAATCTCGGTGCAAAAGGAGTGGAATCTGTTCAAGTATATGAAAAGAAAAACGAAGATGCAGCAATTGGTGAGGACGATAAAATTCAAGTGTTGGATTTAAAACTGAAGGACAGTGCCAAGAAGGGCTATTTTGGAAAAATATCTGGCGCTTCGGATTTTGGTATTATTCGGGATAATCCATTTTATGAATCAGAAGTACTCCTAAACAACTTCAACAAAAAACAGAAAATTTCCGTTTTTATGTTGACCTCCAATACACCAAAATCGAATTTTGGATTTGGTGACATGAACAAATTTGGATTAGAAAACGAACAAAACAATAGTGGAATGACGATGTGGGACCAATCCAGTAGAAATAATACTTCGGGTATTCCACAGACCATGAAAGCTGGAATCTACTATTCTGATAAAATTGGGAAAACGGGTAAAATCGGATTTAACTATTCCTTTAATGAAAATCGCTTGAATGCAGGTACAGTTAGTCAATCACAATATTTCCTTCAACAAGACAGCTCTTATTTCACCCAAGACTCTTCATCCAATGTTTCAAAAAATCAATCACATCGTTTCAACTTAAATTATTCTGTCAATTTAGATTCTTTGACTTATCTGGAAGTACGTCCGAACCTAAACTTCGACTCTGGCGAGTCCAATAACTTTAGTGAAAATACGTTCTTGACGGAATCACTCAATCCCTATCTAAGTACAGGTGTTCGCAATGTAAATAGCTCCAAAGGAATCAGCAGTAATTCCCAAGCCATTTTGAGAAGAAAATTCAAGAAAGTTAACCGTGAATTAGAATTAAAGTATATTCTTAATTTGAGCGCCAATGAAACGGATGGTAGTTTATATACCTTGAAAACAGGTGCCTTATCTGATACCATCGACCAACAAAAGATCAATGATAACGGAAATGCGACGAATTACGGAATCTTAACCTATACGGAACCATTTGCGAAAAAATGGAAATTCCAAATGGAATATTACTTGGAATCTGGGAAATCCAATCAAAACAAGCAAACGTATGAAAAAGATGTCCTTACAGGTAATTACACGAATCAAGTGTCCCTATTTACCAACCAATTTGACAATACACGCTTTCAAAATCGGGCAACGGGATTGTTGATTTTTGAACACCGTCAACATACCTTCACCGGTGGACTCGGAATTAGAAATATAGAAGTACAAAGTACGAACTTGATTACAACCTTGGTTACTAATCAAAACATCAACAACTTCCTTCCGAAATTCTCCTATCAGTTTAAACCAGGAATGAGTAAACGAATTTCCTTGAATTATTCAACGGCTTCCTCTCCGGCTTCCATCAATGATTTACAACCGGTTCAAGACAATACTAATCCAAACAGAATTCAAATTGGTAATCCGGATCTTAAACCGAACTACGTGCACAATTTACGTATGAATGCCAATGTATGGCAAGCGCTGTCTGGTCGTTATATCTGGTCAGGAGGTAATGCTTCATTAACAAACAATGCATTTGCCACTTCAACAACGTATGACCAATATGGCCGGACCGTTGCTAAAACGGTGAATGTGGACGGGAATATTTTTGCCAATGTATTTGCAGGTGGTGGATTCCCAATCTTAAATAGAAAACTAGAATTGGCGCCAAATGTAAATGGTTCATATAACAAGTACACGAACTTCATCAATGGACAAACGAATGTAACGAAAACGACTGCTGTGACAGCAGGATTAGATATTGAATTGAAATTAGACTCCTTGAATATTACCATTGGTAATTCTTATACCTACAATAACCCCGTCAGTTCTTTGTCAAGCGTTTCCAATCAACCATACGCGACGCAGAAGTACTTTATCGATGGTGAATGGCGATTGCCACTACATTTTCAACTAAAGTCAGATGCTACTTACACCATCAATACTGGTCGAGCGGCAGAATTTAATCGAAACATATTAATTATTAACGTGGAATTAAGCAAAGCCTTTCTTCCAACAGAGAATGTGATTCTTGCGCTATCGGCAAATGACATCTTGAATCAAAACCTAAATCTTCAACGCCAAATTAACGGCAACGTCATTACCGATAATCGAACAAACATTATTTCGAGGTATTTCTTAG
>Ga0209444_10000111_pt1 | contig 42474 bp, 41 predicted proteins | sample LauGreFaBDMM15DN_2_FD_188215 | JGI IMG/M metagenome (GOLD analysis project Ga0209444, IMG submission 188215) | Freshwater lake microbial communities from Lake Michigan, USA - Fa13.BD.MM15.DN (SPAdes) (version 2) | ecosystem: Environmental > Aquatic > Freshwater > Lake | place: Lake Michigan... | reverse complement strand
TAATTTCTCCCAGACAACACTCAGGGAACATCCAGACTAAATAGAGCATCTAGTGGCACATTTAGAGCATGAAGAACCCAAAGGTATTAATCGTCGATGACGAAAAGAACATCAGAGACCTACTAGAAGCTGGTTTGAAATTTGCTGGCTTCAGTGTCTATTCAGTTGGTACTGGAACCGAAGCTGTTGCCGTAGCTGAAAAAGCTAAGCCAGATATCATGGTGCTCGATGTGATGCTGCCAGATCAGTCAGGCTTCAGCGTCACTAAGAAGCTGCGTTCAATGAATCTAGACCTACCGGTACTCTTCCTTAGTGCTAGAGATGACCGTGGTGACAAAGTCACTGGTCTAACTGTTGGTGGCGATGACTACATGACTAAGCCATTTAGCATCGATGAGGTTATTGCAAGAATTAACGCCATCCTCAGAAGAACTCGTAAACAGGATGTTGAAGAGAGCATATTCGAAGTTGGCGAGATCAGAATCAACCAGGACGCCCACGAGGTATTTGTCAATGGTTCTGAGATTGACCTATCCCCTACCGAATACAAGCTATTGAGATTCCTAATGAGTAATGCCAACCGTGTGATGAGCAAGGACCAGATTCTGGACCATGTTTGGGAATATGACTTCAACGGTGAACAAGGAATTGTTGAAAGTTACATCTCTTACTTACGCAAGAAAATCGATCCTCTAAGCAAGAATCAACTTATCCACACAAAACGTGGTGTTGGTTACATGTTCCGCACATTCAAGAACGAAGAGTAAATGCCTAGATCAGCCCCAGAACCTAACTTGCTAAGTAAGCTATGGGGTCGAATCTCCCTTAGAACAAGACTTACCGCTTTGTCGGTAAGCATTGTTGCTGTTCTTTTGGGTGTGAGCCTGTTTGGAACAGTTGCTGTTCTGAGAACCTATCTTCAGCAGAACACCGACAGGCAGATTACTCAAGCAGCTCTAAAGCTTGCTAATGAAGATCCTCTGACTGTCAATGAAAGAATTAACGCTGGACTTGTAACGGTTCCTCCCCTACCTGGAGATTATTACATCGCTTTCCTAGACCCTCAGGGTCGTATCTATATCGGTATGGTCGGTTCACCGATCCGCGAGGGTGATGTTCCAAATCTTTCTGAATTCAATGTTTTAGCCGTTGAAGCAACACAGGGACTTCCTTTCTCAGCCGATATCACCATCGGAGATCCAGGCCAGAACAAAGAACCTGAGGAATGGCGCTTTGTTGCTATTGCTCAAGAGTCTCTTGCTGGATCTGTTGTGGTTGGTATTCCAATGGAACAAAGCCAAGGCATTATCAACCAGTACCGCTCCATTGCCTTCGGCTTCAGTGGTGTTCTATTGCTCATCAGCGGTTTCGCACTATGGCTAACCATTTCCTCAGCGCTTAGGCCACTGCGAGAAGTTTCAGCAGCAGCTGATGCTGTGAGACAAGGAAAGTTCGATAGACGTCTTCCTAATGTTGAAGGCAAGACAGAAATTGCCCGTTTGAACAACTCCCTAAATGAGATGCTCGGATCCATTGAAGGATCCATCCAGTCTAGAAATAAGACTGTTGTTCGCATGCGTCAATTTGTTTCTGATGCTAGCCATGAGCTTAGAACTCCCCTGGTAACCCTTAGAGGATATGCGGAGCTCTATAGAAAAGGTGCTTTCAAGTCCAAGGCTCAGGTCGATGATGCTATGTCTCGCATTGAGAGTGAAGCAATCAGAATGTCTTCCCTTGTTGAATCACTATTGGCACTGGCTCGTCTAGACGAAGATGCGAAACTACAGATTTCTAGAGGTGATTTAGGAGCTGTCGCAAAAGAGGTAATCAGAAACGTTTCTGCTGGATTCCCGAAAACCAAAATCTCTTTGACCGACCTAAAAGGCGAACCACTAAAGGGTTCAGTCGAAGCTGCTTTTGACCAGCCAGGCATTATCCAGGTTCTGACTAACCTACTAGCCAACGCTTGCAATTTTGCAGGAGATAAGGACATTGAAGTTTCTCTTGGTAACCAAGAAGAGAAGACAGTCATCAAGGTTATTGACCACGGTGAAGGTATTCCTAAGCAACTCAGAACCAAAGTCTTTGAACGTTTCTATAGAAGTGATAACTCTCGAAACAGAGATACCGGTGGTTCTGGTCTTGGACTAGCAATTGCTAAGAGTATCGTTCAGGCACATATGGGAACTCTTGTTGCTGAAGAGACTAAAGGTGGCGGAGCTACCTTCAAGATCACTTTGCCTAACTAGTTATCCCCAACTCATCAGAGTTACACACAATTTAGAAACTACTTAACTATTTAGTCTCGTTTGCTGTGAACATGTTTACCGAAGGAGGTAAACACATGGCACAAATTCAAGTAGACAGCGAACACGTATTAGCTGCTAACAGCACCATTCAGGCAACCATTGCAAAACTACAAGCAGAAGTTGATGGACTACACGTTCAACTAATCGGCTTGCAAGATGTTTGGCGTGGATCTGCAGCAAGCAGCTTCCAGGAACTAGTCACTCGTTGGAAAGTAACAGCAACAACTGTTGATGCACAGTTAGGTGAACTTGGTCAAGCTCTACGCTTGGCAGCAAACCAATACAGTGAAATCGAACTAGCTAACCAGCGTCTTTTCCTCGGCTAAAGAGGTTAAAGGTTAAGGGGTGGAACTTGAGAAACAAGTTCCACCCCTTTTAGCCGGAGCGATTCTGGCTAAGTTCTAGTAATCCATTCCGCCACCCTGAGGCATAGCAGAACCTGCAGGCTCTGGCTTGTCAGCAACGACAGCCTCAGTGGTTAGGAAAAGACCAGCGATAGATGCAGCGTTCTGCAGAGCAGAGCGAGTCACCTTCACAGGGTCATTGATGCCTTCAGCAAGCATGTCAACGTATTCTCCAGTTGCGGCGTTTAGACCGTGTCCTGAAGGCAGGTTGGCTACCTTCTCAGCAACAACACCAGGTTCTAGCCCTGCGTTGATTGCGATCTGCTTTAGCGGAGCTGAGATTGCTACGCGAACAATGTTTGCTCCTGTTGCCTCATCGCCTACAAGCTTTAGAGTCTCGAAAGCAGCCTTACCAGCTTGGATAAGTGCAACTCCACCACCAGCAACGATTCCTTCTTCAACAGCAGCCTTAGCGTTACGAACAGCATCTTCGATGCGGTGCTTACGCTCTTTTAGCTCAACTTCTGTTGCTGCACCGGCACGGATAACAGCTACACCACCGGCTAGCTTGGCTAGACGCTCCTGTAGCTTCTCGCGGTCGTAGTCGCTGTCTGTGTTTGTGATTTCGCGACGGATCTGCTCAACACGTCCAGCAATCTGCTCCTTGTTGCCAGCACCATCAACGATTGTTGTTTCGTCCTTGGTGATAACAATCTTGCGAGCAGTACCTAGCATGTCTAGAGTTGCGTTCTCAAGCTTTAGACCTAGTTCTTCTGTGATAACAGTTGCACCGGTCAAGATAGCGATGTCTTGCAACATTGCCTTACGACGGTCACCAAAGCCTGGAGCTTTTACAGCTACAGACTTGAAGGTTCCACGCATCTTGTTCAGAACTAGAGTTGCAAGAGCCTGTCCTTCAACATCTTCAGCAATGATCAGAAGAGTCTTACCTGACTGCATTACCTTCTCAACGATTGGAACAATCTCAGGAACCTGAGAGATCTTGCTGTTGGCAATAAGAACAAGTGCGTCTTCTAGAACTGCTTCCTGACGCTCTGGGTCAGTTACGAATAGACCTGAGATGTAACCCTTGTCGAAACGCATACCGTCGGTTAGTTCTAGCTGAATACCAAAAGTGTTTCCTTCTTCAACTGTTACAACACCTTCGTTACCGACCTTGTCGATAGCGTCAGCGATGATTTCACCGATAACGGTGTCACCAGCTGAGATAGATGCAGTTGCTGCAATCTGCTCTTTGCTTGAAACAGGCTTTGCCTGAATAAACAACTGAGCGATAACTGCTTCAACAGCTTTTTCAATTCCACGCTTCAAGCTGATTGGGTCTGCACCAGCTGCTACGTTGCGAAGTCCTTCGCGAACAAGTGCCTGGGCTAGAACTGTTGCAGTGGTAGTTCCATCTCCTGCAACATCATCAGTCTTCTTAGCTACTTCTTTAACTAGTTCCGCACCAATTCTTTCGAATGGATCTTCCAGTTCAATTTCTTTAGCAATCGAAACACCATCGTTGGTGATAGTCGGTGCACCGTACTTCTTTTCAAGTACTACGTTGCGACCACGTGGGCCAAGGGTGACCTTAACTGTGTCAGCAAGGATGTTCAAGCCACGCTCAAGACCGCGTCGTGCCTCTTCGTTAAAGCTAATTATTTTTGCCATGTTGGGTTACGCCCTCCTGGACGGATAAGTAATGGATAGTTAGCACTCTCCTAAGGTGAGTGCTAATCCATTTTGGCACTGAAAAGACTTGAGTGCAAGTCTCGCGGTTAAAGAACTAGAGCCACCCCAAAGGGATGGCTCTAATTTATGAAACTTGTTATTAGATAACGTGTACGTTGTCAGCCTGAGGGCCCTTGTCGCCGTTCTTTACTTCGAACTCAACGCGCTGGTTTTCTCTAAGCTCCTTGTATCCTTCTGACTGGATAGCTGAGAAGTGTACGAATACGTCTGCTCCACCGTCCTGTGTGATGAATCCAAAACCCTTTTCAGAGTTGAACCACTTTACGGTTCCTTGTGCCATTTATTGCTCCTATTACTTTTTGAATCAGATCCGGTACTTCCTTCACTGCAGTCTCACCTCAAGATTTCTCTAGAAGTTTGATTCCGAGTGTTGTAGCAAACGAATCTTTTTCGACTTCCTTTAGTCTAGGGCTGTTTTGGTGTATCTGTGCAAGTCAATATTGGGCAGATAACAGGACTGTTATAGAGGGGTTTATTCCTTAATTTCGAAGCCAACGCCAAGTCTTACCTCGATCGGGTATTTGGCTTCTGCGTTCAAAACAATGTCCAATTCACCAATAATCCGCTGGATTCTAAGGGCCAGAGCTCTGTACTCCTCTTTCTGGATGGTGATCGAGGTCTGAGGAAAGGTAATGTCCAGGGTTCTTGAGTAAGGGACAACAAGCTTGGCATTTTGTAGCTGCTGCCCAATTCTCATTGCAAACTTACGAGTTCCTGAGCCATCAATAACAGTGATTGGGGTACTCAGGTCAACTCCATTGACAATGCTCTTGGTTGGAGCTGGGGTCGTCAAAGCACTGACTGCTGATTGAAGGCCTAGATACCCTCCAGCACTTAGAACTACTGAGGCGATGGTTAGAACAAGGAAGGAAGTCCATCGATCTTTAGATGTCTTTCGGGCTCTGTGCTTCCCAACATGCTTGTAGTCTGGCTTGAGCAAATCAATTGCATCTGCACTCTTTGACTTAGGCATTTAGCCGCTCCCTGTTTTTGAACTAACTGTTCTATATTAGGTTTCTAACCTGTGATTTACCTAAGAAGGCAAATAATGACCGAACGTAAAGTTGAAAAGACTGAAGAACAATGGCGTCAGGAACTAACTGATCTCGAATACCTTGTGCTACGTGAAGCAGGAACTGAGCGTGCCTTTACAGGTGAACTTCTAAATGAAGAGCGAAAGGGCACCTTTCGCTGCAGAGGTTGCAGTGCTGAGCTATTCACAAGCACCACCAAGTTTGATTCCCACTGTGGCTGGCCAAGCTTCTATGAACCTAAAGAAGATCACGCTGTTGAGCTAAGAGAAGACAACAGTCACGGCATGAAGAGGGTTGAAGTTCTATGTCGAGCATGTGGATCTCACCTAGGACACGTCTTTGAAGATGCTCCTCAGACCCCGACCGGTGATCGCTTCTGCATCAACTCGGTAAGCATCACATTCGAAGCAGAATAAGGGCAGTAGTTCCAATCCCAGTTTCTAGAGCTTCCATTGGTATCTTGGAAACATGAAAGAATTCGACGGCGAAAAGCTGAAAAAGAAGATTAAGAAAAAAGTAAAGAAGAAGATGGGCAACGTCAACGTTGAAGTCAACAAAGGATCTTGGGGCTTCCCCTATTTCCTTGGCTTCATCGGAGCAGCCATTTTCTATGTCTCAACAGCACCAGATTTCTGGGCTGGAGCACTAGGTCTACTCAAGGCAGTTGTATGGCCAGCGTTCTTGGTTTATGCAGCACTGAATGGTCTAAACGCCTAACTTAAACAGATAAACCTCCCTTTCGGGAGGTTTTCTGGGGCCGACCAGGGGACTCGAACCCCTAACCCTCGCATTACAAGTGCGATGCGCTACCAATTGCGCCAGGTCGGCTAGGACACAAGGTCCGAAGAAAAGTTTAGCGTTGATTAGGCGGCTGTTTTGCAAAAATTGTGAAAAAAGTGGCCGACTCATTAGAGTCGGCCACTTTTCTTATCTAAAGTTGTTGCCTACTTCTTGTGTGTTTCAAAGAACTGGGCGAAACGAGCTGGGTTAGCTAGGTTCTCTAGCTTGCCTTCCCAGTCGTAAAGGTTTCCGTTTACAAGAACGTATGGAGTTCCACCAGGAACCTCTGTGCCTGTTACAGCTGGCTTGCTAAATGCATCAGCGGTTGTATTCTCAATGTATTTTGAATAGCGCTTCTGGTCGATGCAACTAGTAATCTCTGAGGTTAACTCAACTCCTGCAGCACTTAGGGTTTCCTTCAACTTAGTGTCATTAGGACCTGCAGTGTTTTCTTCAGGCTGGTTATTGTACAGAGCAGTGTTCACATCAAAGAACTTGCCTGGCTGTGAGTTAGCTACACAAAGTGCTGCGTTAGTTGAACGTGATGAGTACTCGTTCAAAGATTGTCCATCCAAGAATGAGATTGGGTGGAACTCAATGGTTGCCTCACCTGAATCAACCCAAGACTTGATCTGGGTAGCGTTTGGCTCTTCAAAGTATTTACAGATTGGGCACTGGTAGTCCTGGTAAATGACAATCTGGTTGCCCTTTTTAGCTTCTTCAGTTGTAGTTGGAAGCAGCCCCTTACCTAAAATAATGCCGCCAAAATCAGTGGTGTTTGCTGGCACCTTCTTAGCGTTCTCAGCATTGGTGTTTGTTGTGTTGGCAACCACGAAGCCACCGGCGATTACACCAGCAACTACGGCTGCTCCACCAACGACTGATCCAATAGTGATTAGAAGGCGCTTGCGCTTCTCCCCTTGAGCTCTCTTTTCTCTGAGCTCACGAGCCTTGGCTCTAGCTTGTTCACGTTGTTCTGACCTAGTTGGGCGTGGAGTCTGGTTCATATATTCACCTTTAGCTATATCTGGACAAATTGGGTAAATACCCAAAAGCATAGGTTTTCTAGTCTAAACGACTCCTCGGCAATGTAATAATAGGAACAGCCTGAGCATCCGCTCAGACCACTAATTCACTACGGATCGTGCGGCTCGTTCCTGCCGCTGAAGGAGTAATACCATGGCATCAGTGACTTTTGAAAAAGCCACCAGGATCTACCCGGGCGGAACTCGCCCAGCAGTTGACCAAGTTCAGTTGACTGTTAAGGACGGAGAATTCCTAGTTCTCGTCGGTCCATCAGGTTGTGGAAAGACCACAACACTACGTATGCTCGCTGGCCTTGAAGAGGTCAACGAAGGTCGCATCTTGATTGGTGACCGTGACGTAACCCAGGTTCCACCAAAGGACCGCGACATTGCGATGGTTTTCCAGAACTACGCTCTTTACCCACACATGACCGTTGCAGAAAACATGGGCTTCGCTCTAAAGATTGCCGGTGTTAAGAAGGACGAGCGTGCAGCTCGTGTTCTAGAAGCTGCGAAGCTTTTGGATCTTGAGCCATACCTAGACCGTAAGCCAAAGGCTCTTTCTGGTGGTCAGAGACAGCGTGTTGCTATGGGTCGTGCGATTGTTCGTAAGCCAGAAGTATTCCTTATGGATGAGCCGCTATCAAACCTTGATGCAAAGCTTCGTGTTGCAACTAGAACTCAGATTGCTTCACTTCAGCGTCGTCTAGGTGTAACAACTGTTTACGTTACTCACGACCAGGTCGAAGCTATGACCATGGGTGACCGCGTTGCAGTTTTGAAGGACGGTGTTCTTCAGCAGGTTGACACCCCTCGTGCACTATATGAGCGTCCAGCTAACGTATTCGTTGCTGGCTTCATCGGTTCACCTGCGATGAACCTACTAACACTAAACATCACCGCTGGTGGAGTTAAGTTCGGTAACTCAACATTGAAGATTGACTCTGCAGTTCTTTCAAAGACTAAGGAGAAGACAGTCACTGTTGGTCTTCGTCCAGAGGATCTAGTTATCACTAAGAGCGACGGTATCGCAGTTGAAGTTGACGTAATTGAAGAACTAGGTGCAGATGCATTCCTATACGGTTCAGCAGTTATCGAAGGCAAGAAGACTGACGTAATCGCACGTATTGGTTCAATCAGCTCACTTCGTTCAGGTGACAAGGTATTCCTAAAGCCTCAGGGCGGAATCACCCACCTATTCGACGTGAAGAGCGGTGCTCGTCTAAACAACGACGTTCCTGCAACAGCGAAGAAGGCTGCAGCTGCTAAGCCTGCTGCTAAGAGCGCTACCAAGAAGGTTGCTGCAAAGCCTGCTGCTAAGAAGGTTGCTGCTAAACCAGTAGTCAAGAAGCCAGCAGCTAAAAAGCCAGCTGCTAAGAAGACTAAGTAGTTTAAAGAAAGATGCCCCGGCCTATTGGTCGGGGCATCTCTCTTTAAGTTCTTACTTGATGTTCTTGATTCTTGCCTTTGATACTTCGTATAGAGCAACTGATGCTGCGATACCAGCGTTTAGAGATTCGGTGTCTCTAGCAATTGGAATAGAAAGAATTGCATCACAGTTCTCTTGAACAAGTCTTGATAGACCTTTACCTTCGCTACCAATAACTAGAAGAAGTGGTTCATTACCTAGCTTGAATGTTGGTAGCGACATATCTCCCCCACCATCAAGACCAACAACGAATAGTCCACGCTTCTGGAACTCTTTGATAGTTGAGTTTAGGTTGGCTGCAAGTGCTACAGGAACTCTTGAGGCAGCTCCAGCTGAAGTCTTCCAAGCAGATGCAGTAACACCAACAGATCTTCTCTGCGGAACAATAACTCCCTGGCCGCCGAAAGCAGCAACTGATCTAATGATTGCTCCGAGGTTTCTAGGGTCTGTAATTCCATCTAGGGCAACTAGTAGTGGCTTCTGACCTCTAGCCAGAATCTTGTCTAGCAATTCACTTGGGTGCTGGTAGTTATATGGAGGAACCTGCAGAGCAATACCTTGGTGAACTGCATCGTGACCTGTCATACGATCCATCTCTGGGCGAGTAACTTCACCAACTGAGATACCTCTAGAGTTTGCGAGCGAAATGGCTTCCTTAACTCGATCATCCATTTCAATACGTGCTGCAATGTATAGAGATGTTGCTGGAACCTTTGCTCTTAGAGCTTCTAGAACTGAGTTACGACCTGAAAGAACCTCACCAGATTCGGCAGCCTTCTGAACTCTTCTTCCTGAACGTGCTGCCCCTCCAGCGTTACCCGCTGTCCTTGAACCAGGTGCTAGGAACTCACCCTTCTTGGCAGTTAGTGCAGATCCTGGCTTAGCCTTAGCAACTCTTGGTGTTACAGCAGCTTTACGTTCTCTAAGTGCCTTAGCTTTAGCAGCTGGATGATACTTACGGTCTTCAGCCTTCGGGGTTGGGCCACGACCTTCTAGTGCCTGACGACCCTTACCTCCGGTGCCAACCTTAGGTGCTCCTTTAGAGCCACCCTTCTTAGCCTTTGCTGCGCCTGGACGGCCTGGTTTCCTAGCCATTGAAACTCCACATCGTTATGTCTTTCATGTCTTTGAGCGTTACGCCCAACTCTTCTAGCTCAACCCTGATTTCATCGGCTCGAGCAAAATCTTTAGCCTGCTTGGCTTCATGTCGTTTTTGAATCAGGTCTCCGACCTGCCTTGAGAATTCTTCGCTGTAAAGAGGTTCTTGGTAGGCAAATGTCAGCCCTAATACCGAAACCATAGCTTTTACTTGTTCAACACATAACTTTAGAGCATCTTGGTCATTGCTATCAAAAGCTGTGTTTCCGGCTCTAACTCTCTCATGTATTACCGCTAATGCACCCGGAACATTTAGATCTGAATCCATGGCTGCCCTGAATTCCTCAGGGATGTAGTTGTAATCAACTTCAATTCTTCTTGTTTCGGTAGTTCTCTTTAGGAATCCAGTGATTCGATCGAGAGCAGCTTGAGCATCTCTGATGGATGTCTCTGAGTAGTCAAGGTTTGATCTGTATTGAGCAGATAGCAGCCAATATCTAATAGCTCCCCAGCTACCAGCTTCAGTCAGCTGTTCAACATATACTCCATTACCTAGGCTCTTAGACATCTTGTTGCCATTTATTGTGACTAGGGCATTGTGTAGCCAGAAGTTGGCAAAGCGATCACCAGCAGCAGTTGATTGAGCTAGTTCATTCTCATGGTGAGGGAAACGTAGATCTAAACCACCACCGTGAATATCAAAAGATTCACCTAGGAAATGCTTTGCCATAGCAGAGCATTCAATATGCCATCCAGGTCGAGCTAATCCCCAAGGAGTTTTCCAGGCGGCTGTTTCTGGTTCTTCAGGCTTATGTGCTTTGAATAGAGCAAAGTCATTTGGAGATCTTCTGCCATGGCTGACTTCTGTTTCACCTTCCATGTTCTCTAGCTTCTGGTTGGTGAGTTCACCGTAGTTAGGCCAAGAAGAAGTATCAAAGAAAACATTCGCACTGCCATCTTCAGCTTGGTAAGCGTGACCTAGTTTGATGAGCTTTGCAACAAACTCAATCATGTCTTGAATGTGCTCGGTTGCATGAGGCTTATGAGTTGGTTCTAGAATGCCTAGCTTTTCGTAAGCATCATCGAAGGTTGCTTCAACTTCTTTAGCAAACTCACGCCAGTCACGATCCCCTGCGTTGACTAAAACTTTGTCGTCAATATCAGTTACATTTCGAACTAGAGTCACGGTGTAGTCAGATGCTTCTAGCCATCTTTTTAGAATGTCATAAACTAGAGCACTTCTAAGGTGTCCTAGGTGAGGAGCTGACTGAACAGTTGGCCCACAGACATACATCTCCACATGACCTGTGGTCAGTGGAGTAAACACTCTAAGTGCTTGGGATTTAGAGTCGAAAAGTTCAAGGGCCACGACTAGAGCCTACCTTTGGAGCTTTCAATTAGAGCGGTGGCAACAGCTCCAACTCCCTCTGAAGAGCCAAGGAATCCAAGGCCGTCGGTAGTTGTTGCTCCAACGCTGACAGGTGCTCCAACCAGAGCAGATAAGGCAGATTCAACTTCTTCTCTTCTAGGTGAAAGTTTTGGTTTATTGCCAATTAGTTGAACGCTTACGTTCACTACCTTCCAGCCTGAATCACTCAATAATCTAAGTGTTTCCTTGATGAATACAGATCCGTTAGCTCCTGCATACTCAGGCTTATCAACACCAAAGTTAGAACCAATGTCCCCTAGGCCTGCTGCTGCTAGCAATGCATCAACTACTGCGTGAGCTAGTGCATCGCCATCGCTATGTCCTTCAAGGCCAACCTCACCTGGCCACAGCACAGTTCCCAGAAACAGTGGCTTATTCAGATCATCAGAGAACTTGTGAACATCGGTTCCAATACCTGTTCTTTGTTCTGGCTTGTTTCCTAGAAGTAGTTCAGCATATTCAAGATCTGCTTGAACAGTTATCTTGAATGCCATTGGGTCGCCCAGAACAGATGTGACAAGGACACCTTGAGATTGAAGCAAGCTTGCATCGTCAGTAAAGTCAGCAGTAGCCGTTGCATATCCCTTAACAATTTGTTCTCTGAAGAAACCTTGAGGTGTTTGAGCAATTCGTAGTTCATCTCTGTTTACTGTTTCAAGAATCACATCTTGGTTCACTGACTTAATGGTGTCAACCACAGGAAGAACTGGAATAACTGCAGAGCCTGTTTCGATAACAGCATTCGCTACTCTTTCGAATACTGAAGTTGGTGTGAAGCATCTAGCAGCATCGTGGATTAGAACTACTTTGGCCTTATCGCTTACCTCTTTCAAGGCATTAGCTATTGAGCCTTGTCTTGATAGACCACCTGGAGTAAATGAAAGATGGACTCTGTCTCCTGCAAATTCTCGAGCAATCTGTTCAAACTCTGAAACTCGATCTTCGTGAGAGGCAACAACAACTTGAACTAAACCTTGGATTGGCAAGATGTTTTCCAGAGCATGCTCCAGTAGTGTCTTTTCAGATATTTTGACTAGGGCTTTAGGAATGCCTGCCTGTAATCTGCTTCCGTCGCCAGCGGCAACGAGGATGACAGCTATTTCACTCATCTGATGCCTCCTAGTTGGGCTGTGAGGTTTAGTGAACTCTAACGAGCTCCCTTAGCCAGAACTTTAAGGATGTGCGCTTCAGCACCTGGGTCATCAGTCTTTAGAGCTAGAGCTAGCTCAGAAACTAGAATCTGCATAGCCTTAGCCAACATACGCTTTTCACCAGCTGATAGACCGCGGTCCTGCTGACGTCTCCATAGGTCACGAACGATCTCAGAGACCTTCATAACATCACCAGATGCTAGCTTTTCCTGGTTGGCCTTGAATCTTCTAGACCAGTTGGTTGGCTCTTCAATGAATTCTTCTTTGAGCTTGGCTTCAACCTTCTTGACACCCTTGGCATCAATAACGTCTCTAACGCCTACCTCTGATTCGGCAGTCTCAGCAGGAACCCAAATGATTAGGTTTCCAGCCTCTACCTTGAGCTTTAGGTATAGCTTCTTCTCACCGCGGAATTCCTTCTTAGCAACTTCTAGAATTGTGGCGGCTCCGTGGTGCGGGTAGACAACTGTCAGTCCCTTTTTGAATTCCATGGATAGCTTTCCCTTCGCAAACCCCCAGTTTACCACAGGTTCGATTTTTTCAGCGGGTAGAATAGAGGTGCATTCATCAGGAGGAAAATTGCTAGTTCGTAGAGCTCTTTTAGCATCAAGCATCGTTATCGCCCTAGGTTTAGGAACAGCAGGCTGTAACTTCATCTCTCCAGTAGCATCTCTTGACTACTACGCACCTAGCGATGGTGCTCAAGCTGATATCGGGCAACTTAAGGCTAGAAACCTCATATCTCTTCAGGATAAGGATGCAAACTCAGGTTTTGTTGGTGCTTTTGCCAACTCAGGTAGCAAAGAAATAACTTTTGCTATCAAGTACACAACCGCAGCTGGTAAGACTGGATACCGCGAGTTCACTGTTGGAGCATATGAAGTCTTGAACTTTGGCTACCAAGACACTGAGTTCCTAGATCTTGACCTAGGCGGCAAGCCAGGAGATGTGAGAACAATCTTGGTCTACACAGACACTGACCAGGCAAGTATCAATGTTCCAGTTCTAGATGCAACCTTGGTTGAATACGCTGACCTAGTTTCAAAACTAGGTAAGAACTAAACCTCGTACTTATAGCCCAAACCGCGAACCGTTAACAGGTGCACTGGTCTTGACGGATCTTCTTCAATCTTTGATCTAAGTCTCTTGATATGAACATCAAGGGTTTTCGTGTCACCGAAGTAGTTTGAGCCCCAGACTCTATCGATAATCTGACCTCTGGTTAACACTCTGTTTCTGTTTTCTAGAAGCAATTCAAGAAGCTCGAATTCTTTTAGCGGCATGTTGACCTTCACGTCATTGAAGAACACTGTGTGTCTTTCGATGTCCATGCGAATAGGACCTGCTTCGAGCATCCCATTCTCGGCTTCTCTTGGTCCAACGCTTCTTCTAAGAACAGCCTTCATTCTGGCTAGAAGCTCGTTCTTTGAATAAGGCTTAGTGACATAGTCATCAGCACCAATCTCAAAACCAATGACTTTATCTATTTCAGTGTCTTTAGCAGTGAGCATGATGATTGGAACATCAGAAGTTGCTCGAAGGTCTTTACAGACATCTTTGCCATTGAGCTTAGGAATCATGAGATCTAGTAGGACCAGGTCTGCACCTTCTTTGTTGAAGATGCTTACAGCACTCTCCCCATCCTCTGCCTCAATGACTTCATAGCCTTCACTTCTCAGTAGATAGACCAGAGGGTCTCTCATGCCTGCTTCATCTTCAACAACTAAAATCTTGGTCATTTGTCGTCCTCTTTATTGGTGATCTTGATGAATAGGAATTCTAAAAGTAAAAGTTGAACCTAGATTCGGCTTAGAGAATAAAGTGACTTCCCCACCGTGGTTGTTTGCAGCGTGTTTCACAATGGAAAGACCGAGACCCGTTCCACCGGTATCTCTAGACCTTGAAGGATCTACTCGATAGAAGCGTTCAAAGATTCGCTCCTGGTGTTCAACTGGAATACCAATGCCCTTATCAATTACAGCGACTTCTGCGAATCCATCAACAACAGAAAGTCCAATTCCAACATTGCTATTCGCTTCACTATATAGAACAGCGTTTTCAATCAAGTTCTTTAGAGCCATTGAGATTAGTTCTGAATCTCCATCAACCATGATTCCGCTAGGAGTATCGCTAGAAATTCGAACACCCCTTGAATCAGCTAGGAACTGATTTAACTCAACTGCTTCATCAATCACGTGACCTAGATCAAATACTGCTATTTCACCCTTTAGGTCACCAGCTTGAATTCTTGATAGTTGAATGATCTTTGTAACAAGCGAGCCCAGTCGCTTAGATTCTCGTTGAAGATTAGCTGCAAACTTTTTTACCTGTTCAGGATCATCAAGGGCAACTTGAAGAGCTTCTGAAAGAAGTGAGATGGCGCTGATAGGAGTCTTTAGTTCGTGAGAAATGTTTTCAACAAAGTCACGTCTTGTCTCATCAAGTCTCTTTGCTTCTGTTCTGTCTTCAACAAGAAGAATGACAAGTTCTTCAGAGAGCAGAGTTGCTCTGGCTGAAATGTATAGTTTCGGAGAACGGTTGTTCTTAGCAAAGTAAAGTTCCGCGGATACGCTCTGACGAGTCACCCTAGCCTGAGTCATAAGCTCAACTAATTCTGGGCTTATTACCTTGTCATACTCAACCAGACCGATATCTTTAGCCTTAGAGCTTTGGTCGATTACCTGATTTGAGAGATCAGCAACAACACCGGCTGTGTCAAGAACCTCAAGAAAAGCGACGGCATCAGAGGCCACCTTCTTTACCTTGTGAGAGCCAACCATAATTGTTTGCTTCCTGGTTCATCCGGACATTGAAATGTTTGTTTACCTTCTTAACACTAGGCGATAGGTATCCGTCGTAAACTAAGGGACATAGCCATACTGCTAAATGTTCAGGGTTGTTTACCGAATTGTTGGTATCTGTTAACCCTTTGGTGGGATGGTCTAGAAGGTAAGAGAAAGAAGAGATTAATGCGCGAACTGTTTCAGAAGGATCTATCCGAGGTCCAGGAACGTCTAGTTGACCTGTCAGTTGCAGTAACTGAGATCATGGCCAAGGCAACCACCGCTTTCCTTAGCTCAGACGTTAAGAAGGCCGATGAAGCCATCGCTCTTGGTGAAATCAATGAAGAACGTGCTCTAGTCATCGACGAGATGGCAATCCGTATTCTTACTACCCAAGCTCCTGTAGCCAGAGACCTTAGAGTCCTTGTAGCAGCCCTTCGAATCAGTGCATCCCTTGAACGTATGGGTGCTCTAGCTGGACACATTGCAACAATTGCAAGATTTAGATACCCAGAATCAGCAGTGCCAAAGTCACTGGTCAAGACCTTCACAGAAATGGGGGAACTTGATGTTGCATTGGGAAAGAAACTAACCAAACTTCTAAAGAACACAGACCTTGACCTAGCGAGAAGCATCCAGGCTGAAGATGCAAGAGTTGACGAACTACACCGCTCTGTATTTGATTTAGTTCTTTCACCAAAGTGGAAAGAGAATGCTGTTCACACAGTGGACGTAACTCTAGCTAGCCGTTACCACGAAAGATTTGCAGATCACGTAGTAGATATCTCAGCAAAGGTTGCTTACCTGACTACAGGTGAGTGGTCTGAGCTAGAGAGCTAAGACCTACTTCTTACCTTGATTAGCAACAGCGGCAGCACCAGCTGCAGCAGCCTCAGGATCTAGATACTCTCCACCTTTAGCCAGTGGCTTGAAGTTTTCATCTAAACGATAAACCAATGGAATACCGGTTGGGATGTTTAGTTCAGCAATATCTTCATCACTCACACCGTCTAAGTGCTTTACAAGAGCTCTGAGTGAATTACCGTGAGCAGTTACCAAAACTGTCTTGCCTGCAATTAAGTCTTTGCTGATTTCGTTATCCCACAGTGGCATCATTCGAACTAGAACATCCTTCAGACACTCTGTCTTAGGAATGTTTGCTCCTAGATCTGCATATCTCTCATCTTTAGCTTGTGAGTATTCGCTCTCATCAGAAATCGGTGGTGGTGGAACATCAAAAGATCTTCTCCAGATTTGGAATTGCTCAGGACCATATTGAGCAAGGGTCTCTGCCTTGTCCTTACCCTGAAGGTCTCCATAGTGTCTCTCATTCAGACGCCAGTCACGCTTCACATCAATCCAAGATCTCTCAGCTTCAGCTAGAGCAATGTTTGCTGTGTTGATAGCTCGCTTTAGACGGCTTGTATATAGAAGGTCAGGCTTTAGCCCTGATTCAGCAAGCAGCTGACCTGCACGCTTAGCTTCAGTGCGACCCTGGTCGCTTAGATCAACATCAACCCAACCAGTGAAGCGGTTCTCCTGGTTCCAAGTGGAATTGCCATGTCGTAACAAGATAAGTGTGTATTCAGCCATGGCTCAAGTTTATCTAGTTAGCCTAGAAGGCATGGCTATAAAGAAACCAGTTGGTGCAATCACTCGAGGGACCACCAACCCCAACAGACTCAGAAGAGTCGATAGGTTCATAGCCAATCTCCCCCAGCTCAAAGCAGCCCATCCAATTGTTGTAGACCTTGGCTTTGGAGCAACCCCAACTACATCAATAGAGATGCTTCAACGATTAGCTAAGACAAACCCTGCGGTAACAGTGGTTGGCATTGAAATAGATAGGGAAAGAGTCGAACGAGGAGTTCCATTCCAAACCAAAAACTTGTTATTTGGCTTGGGAGGCTTTGAAGTTCCATTGCCTAAACCTCTGGCAGGTAAAGAAGTAGATGTCATCAGAGCGATGAATGTTCTAAGACAGTATGACGAATCAGAAGTATTTGCCTCCTGGAAACTCATGCAATCGCGACTGAAAGATAATGGCGTGATAGTCGAAGGAACTAGCGATGAACTAGGTCGTATCGCAAGCTGGGTGACCTTGTCGAAAACCAAGGTAGAGAGTTTCACAATTGCTCTAAAACTAAATGAAGTAGAGAGGCCATCTAAGGTTGCTGAACGCCTGCCAAAGATTCTCATTCACAGAAATGTTGAAGGTGAAGCAATTCATACTCTTCTCAAAGAACTAGATGAAGCATGGTTTAGAAACTCTGCGTTATCAACATTCTCTGCTGCTCAACGTTGGATAGCTACATGCAGGGATCTCAAGAACTCAGGTTGGCCAATTACGAACAATCAAAAGCGTTGGGCTCTTGGAGAATTGACTTTAGATTTTGGAGCAGTTGCTCCCCTACACCTCAGGTAGCTCAGCTCTAGCAGCATCCTCGGTCATACCTGTTGCACACAACAAGTCAACAAGTAGTGGTCTAAGCAATAGCAAGACGCTTGCTTCACGAATCTGGTCTGCTATTCCAAACTTCTTTGGATCTAGCTGCTTAATGATTTCAAGTAGCTGCTCTCTGGCTAGTTCTAGTTCCTCATGTTCAGAGAGACCTTCTTGGATGTTGGTTACAGCTTCGGCAATCTGTTCACAGAGATCAGCAAGATAAGGCCTAGCAACATCATCTTTCAGAAGGAAGTTCACTCTTCTAACAATTACTCTGAGGTTCCTAGTTGCCAAGTCCATAGCCCGCATAAGCCCTCTTTGCTTTCTGAGCTCTGACTTATGTTTCATCAGGAAGGGACTGATACGGCTAATTGAAAGAGCACTGTCTAAAGACATTCTCCAGTTATCAATTAGTGGCTGAGAAGCACGAGCGTTCTTTAGTGCTTGATTAGAAAGACTCTTGTTAGCATCTCTGAGAGCAAGCCTTAGCGACTGAAGAGTTTCAGTGAAGAAGTCAAAGAGTTTGTTTGCATCGGATCTAGCAATTCCTCTTGGGTCTCTCGGAATTAGTGCGGTTACGAGAAGTGCCATCACACCACCGATAAGTCCATCAAGAGTTCTGAGAAAAACTCCACCATCAGGTTCAGGAAGTATTTGCACAAGCATTGCCTGAATAGCTGCTGTTACAGCAAATGCTGAACTAGCAGAAATAAATCGTGCTGCGATCAAGACAAGAAGAAGAACCAGAGCGATCTGGATTATTCCAGAGCCAAAGTAGATAAGTGCAATTTCACTTATTGCAATTCCAACAACCATTCCAATTGCTGTTTGCAGAATTCGTCTCGGTCTTGCATCTCTAGAAAACCCAAGGGACGTAATACATACCGTTACAGCAAGAAGAGGGTTGACATGACCAAGAGCATAGAAAGCTACTGAGTAAGCAAGTAATGCTCCAATAGTTATTTGAACTGCAGGAGCAAGAGAGTCAACAACTCTTCCTAGAGAATCTTTAGGACTCCATCTCATTTCTTGCCCCTAAGACCACTCACATCAACTACAGATCCTGCATCCACTGGAACAATAACTTCCTGGGTAGAACTCAGTGATTCACCGGTTGCAGCATTGACTACCTTTAGCTCAATATCTATCGGAGTATTTCTCTTTACTAGTCCAAGAGCAATTGGCCCCATCTCATGGTGTTGACCTACTGAGGTAACCTTACCGATAGCAACATCATCTGCCCCAAATATCTCATCACCTAGATCTGGAAGAGCATGAGCAGAACCATCAAGGTGAAGAAATACCAGTCTTCTAGGTGGGTGCCCTAAGTTATGAACCTTAGCTACAGCTTCTTGTCCTCTGTAGCAACCTTTGTTCATGTGAACAGCACAAGATAGCCAGTCAAACTCATGAGGCAGGGCTTTCTCATCTATTTCATTAGGACCTGTCGGTCTCATAGCCGCTACACGCAAGGCATCTAGCGCCATAGTTCCGCAGTGCTTGAAATCTTTCCAAACTGAGACAACTTCAGATGCAGGAACTAAAGATTCTCTGTAGTTCCAAGGTTCAGTTGGGCCTCCACCATAGCGCCAACCACCTACTGACACTTCAGGCCAAGGATCTTGCCAAGACATAAATGACCCTGCAACATCTTTAGACCAGGTTGCAACTACTGCATAATCTGACGACACATCTTCAACTGTTACTTTTGCTCTGAAGACCATTCGTTGAAGTTGAGTAACTAGGTTAGCTAGTTCAGTTGAGTATGTAATGAGCCAAGACTTCTCACCGTCATCAACGATATGGAAATCTCTAACGATTCTGCCTTGGGCATCAAGCCATAGAGCTTCAACAGAGACACCAGGCTTTAGATCATCAAGTTTTTGGCTAAAGAGATCGTTCAGCCAAGTAAGTCGATCTTCTCCAGTTACAACAATTACAGATTTGTCTTCAAGCAACACAGCTGAAGAGCCTGCAACAAATTCTCTTTGTTCAACCAGCGGATTGGAATAGCTTTGGGTCATTAGATTCGATCTAGTTCAACAGATACAAGAGGTACAAGTTCGTCTCTCACAGAAGCAGCAACTTCCATCACCCAAAGAAGCTTGACTACACCTTCTTTCGTAAGAGTTCCATACATGCGCTCGCCATAACCCCAGCCTTTGCCTGCATCAATAAGATGCATTGGCATATGGCTTCCAGTTACGGTTCTCATGTCAATTCGACCTTTTAGAACCTGTCCCGCATAAAACTCATATGCTCCGCCTGGATGAATGATTGAAGCTTCAATATCAAAGCCACCGCGTTCATTTCGAAGAGTCTCTAGATCTTCGGCAGATTTAATCTTTCTATCCCCTGAACCACCTAGAACCAAAGGTCCGAAATCTGCTTCTTCGGCTTCTTTAGCTAAACGCCAAAAACCTAGTTCAGCTGGAAGTTCAACATCTTTAGAGCCATCGGTTGCATCACCTAGGAGTCTTGAGGTGGCGTGATAGGTGAGGTAATTACCTTCACCAACAGAGAAGGTTACTTTCTGCTGAAACTTTTGTTCAGTTGCATCTTCTTTGGATACGTATTTATTGCTAACAACACCAATTCCCTCCCAAGTGCCAACTAGAAAGGCAAGGGGGGTTAGTTCAAGTGGTAGACCTTCGGGTAGAACGAACAACTATCGCTGACCCTTGAAGAGCTTGTAAAGCACAAGGAAGCTGATTCCACCAATGGCTAAACCAGCAAGGACAAGTAGGCCTAAAAAGAAGATTTCAATGAACATCAACATGGGTCAAGTCTAAGCCTTGAGCAAAATATAGAACCCTGCGAGAGCCAAAATTGCGTAGGTTCCGCCAGCAACGTAAATCAAACGCTCAACTATTCCCTCAGTATGAGAGGTGACTAGGTGGACTAAAGAAACTACGGCCAGTGCTCCAGCAGCTAGGACTCCAAAGCCACGAATAGCCTCGCCCTGATCCATGGTCAAAACCACGATTACCGCCCCCACAGCAACTAATGCCCAGACCGAGGCGATTGGTATCCAAGCTTTCTTCATAAAATCCATCATGCCCTATGCCAAGGCTTAGAAGGGTAGGATTTAAGGACTAAACAGGAGAAGATTGTGGCTCATTTGCTTGTTTTGTCTGAGAATCCAGACAAAGGCCTACTTCCTTCGCTAGCCCTGCTCAGCCATAAAGTAAGACACATTCCAGCTGAGCCTGCAGCCCTGATCAATGCTCCTGGAGCAGACCTCATTCTTCTAGATGCACGTAAAGATTTAGTAGTCGCAAAATCACTTGCCAGCGTTCTAAAAACAACAGGTTTATCTTGTCCCCTCTTTCTTGTCATCAGCGAAGGTGGGCTTGCAGCCATATCCGCTGAATGGGGAGCAGATGACTTCTTATTGGATTCAGCAGGACCTGCTGAAATAGATGCACGCATCAGACTTGCTCTAACAAAAAACAATGCCAAAGAGTCTGAAGGCAAGATTCAAGTTGCCGGAGTAGTTATTGATGATGCAGCATATTCGGCCAAGGTCAATGGCAAGGCTATGGACCTAACTTTCAAAGAATTTGAATTGCTAAAGTTTCTAGCCCAGCACCCTGGAAGAGTCTTTACAAGAGATCAGCTATTGAGTGAAGTCTGGGGTTACGACTATTTTGGAGGTACCAGAACAGTTGATGTCCATATCCGAAGACTTCGCTCTAAGTTAGGCGATTTGGATAGCTTGATTGGAACTGTTCGGCACGTTGGTTACCGTTTCAATGCTCCAAATGATGAAACCATTCCGGTATCTCAGCGGTAACTAGGAATTAACCACCCGTCAATAAACATCTGCAAGGATTAGAACTATGTCTGAAGAGACCATGGCAATAACTCTCCCGCCTAATGGGGGCGACTTGCCGCACGATCGTTTTCTAGATCGTGAACTCTCTTGGCTTGCATTTAACGAGAGAGTTCTAGAACTTGCCGAAGATTCTTCTCTCCCGCTACTTGAGCGAGTGAACTTCCTTAGCATTTTTGCATCTAACCTTGACGAATTCTTCATGGTTAGAGTTGCTGGACTAAAGAGAAGACTAGAAACTGGGATGGCTGTTACATCTAGTTCTGGTTTTGAACCTGCAGAAGCACTAACCCAAATCAGCAACCTTGCTCATACTCTTCAGGAAAGACATAGCAAACTCTTCATCAATGAAATTGAGCCTGCTCTTGAAGAAGCTCGCATCAATATCACTAGCTGGGAAAAACTAGCGGCTACTGAACAAGAGCAACTAACTGATTACTACCGCAAGCAAATCTTCCCAGTGTTAACTCCTCTGGCTGTTGACCCAGCTCATCCTTTCCCATACATTTCAGGTTTGTCTTTGAACATTGCTGTGATGATCAAGCACCCAGAGAATGACTCGAGGCTTTTTGCTCGTGTAAAGGTTCCACCAACTCTTCCTCGGTTTATTCGAGTTCCTGGATCTAGTTCAGGTGTGAAGTTCATAACCATTGAAGAGGTAATGGGTCAACACCTACAAACCCTGTTTGAAGGTATGGAGATTCTTCAATTCCACAACTTCAGAGTTACCCGTAACGAAGACCTTGATGTTGATGAGGATGATGCCGAAAACCTACTCCAAGCTCTAGAAGCTGAGTTGGCTCGAAGACGTCTTGGTCCTGCAGTTCGTCTTGAAGTTTCAAGCAGTATTGATCAAGTTGTTCTTGAACTTCTCATGGAAGAACTAGACATTGAGGCAGAAGATGTCTACAAGTTAGATGGACCCCTTGACCTAACCGGTTTGGCAGATATTGCATTCCTAAAACGCTCAGATCTTCACTACACACCTCATAAGCGTGTTACCAACCGCTACCTGCAAGCAGCAGCTGATGAGGGCATAAGCATCTTCAGCGCTCTTCGCCAAAGAGACATCCTGCTCCACCACCCTTATGAGTCATTCTCAACAAGCGTCCTTGCTTTCATTGAGCAAGCAGCAGCTGACCCTAAAGTATTTGCAATCAAGCAGACTCTGTATCGCACCAGCGGTGACTCTCCTATTGTTGATGCTCTTATAAGTGCTGCTAAGGCAGGCAAGCAGGTTCTAGCTCTTGTTGAGATCAAAGCTAGATTCGATGAGCAGAACAACATTGGATGGGCTAGAAAGCTTGAGCAAGCTGGAGTTCACGTTGTTTATGGAATTGTTGGTCTCAAGACCCACTGCAAGTTAGCTCTTGTTATTCGTCATGAAGATGGAAAACTAAAGCGCTACTGCCACATCGGAACAGGTAACTACAACCCGAAGACAGCTCGTTTCTACGAAGACTACGGACTACTAACTAGCCGCGATGAAGTTGGCGAAGATATTGCCAAACTCTTCAACCGTCTATCTGCTTACGCTGAAGATCTTTCATTCAATGAGGTATTGGTTTCACCAGTTGGAGTTAGAACAGGGCTAACAGCTCTTATTGAAGCAGAAGCAAAGAATGCCAAAGAAGGTAAGCCTGCAGGTATTCAAATCAAACTCAACTCTCTAGTTGATGAGCAGATTATTGACTCTCTGTATCGAGCGTCTAAAGCTGGAGTTAAAGTAGACATTCTTGTTAGAGGTATGTGTTCACTAAAGCCTGGAGTCAAGGATCTAAGTGAAAACATTACTGTTAGGTCTATTCTTGGCCGCTACCTTGAGCACTCAAGAGTGTTCCGTTTTGTCAACGGCGGTGACCCAATGGTGTTTATAGGTTCTGCAGACATGATGCATAGAAACCTGGATCGAAGAGTTGAGACTCTAGTTCGACTTCGTCAAGAAGATCACCTGTATGAAATACAGAAACTTTTTGAATTAGCAATGCATCCAACCGCTAGCTCTTGGCAGCTTGGCCCTGATGGCTTATGGGTCAGAAATGGTGCTGTGAGTAACGAACTAGGATTCTTCGACTTCCAGGATCAGATCATGTTGAGAACACTTACTGCTAGAACCGGTGGCAACTAATGGCGGTCGTTGCAGCAGGAGCAATTCTGTGGCGTAAAGAGAAGAACACACTTAAGGTGCTACTAATACACCGTGGACGTTACGACGACTGGAGTTGGCCTAAAGGCAAGCTTGATAAAGGTGAAGGCGTAAGCGAAGCAGCGGTTCGTGAAATCAAGGAAGAAACCGGCATCAAGATTTCTCTTGGTCCAAAACTATTTGAAAGCAAATACACGCTTGATAATGGTTCCAAGAAGATTGTTCACTACTGGTCAGCTAAGGTATCTGACTCAGCACTGAAGAACCAGAAGTTCACACCTGATGAAGAAGTCAGTTCTTTCAAGTGGGTTACTGTATCCGAAGCTAAGAAGATGCTTACCTATGAACACGACAACGATCCATTAGATGCATTAGTTCAACTTGATCAGACAGACAGCTTGGACACCCGCTCAATCATTATTCTTCGTCATGCTAAAGCAACTCCTAGAGAACAGTGGAAGAAAGGTGAGGCTACCCGTCCCCTACTTCCCGAAGGCCTTATTCAAGCAGCGTCACTTGCAACAACTCTGAAAGCGTACTCGCCAAAGTTAGTGGTGACATCCAGATGGAAGAGATGCATGGATACCGTTCTTCCTTATTTGAACAAGCACAAATCTAAGCTTTTAGAGAGATCTCAGCTCAGTGAACTGGGTGCTAAGAATGGCCCTAAGCGCACCATAAAGCTAGTCCACAAGCTAGTTGATACGGGTAAGAGTGTGGTTATATGCAGCCATAGACCAGCCTTGCCGACCATCGTGAAGGCCATCGGGGAGTATGGCGATAAGACTCAGCGTAAGGAACTTGAAGAGGTTCTGGCTATGAAACCAGGCCAGATGTATGTTCTGCACTTCACCAAGAGCAAAGGTAAGAAGCCAGGCAAGATTGTTGCCATTGAAACTATTACCCCTGCTTTTGGCGATTAGTCTTTCTACATGACTAATGCACCTAAGAACTGGCTTGATTGGAAGCAATCACGTAATCGAGTGTTTTCTAATCCAACTGGCTTCTTAGCCATAACTGACCTGGTCTGGCTCACTAAAGATCCTCAAGAAATTGGTGGCATCAGCGGTAGCTGGTATGCAGATGGAACATCCGTTTACGTCATCGATAGCTCAAGTGGTGAACACTCTTGGGACATAGGCAAACTAGGTGACACCTCTTTCCAATTTGATGGAATCATGGTGGAACTTGGCAATAGATCAGGCTCTCTAATTGTTAGACCAAGAGACCCAAACTCAGCCATGCTCAAAGCCTTTAGCGGAGTAAAGACTTTTGACTACAGTCCTTCATTCAACGTGACTGCAACTCTTGAAGTTGCCCCTGCTCCTAAAGAAGTTGTGGTTGGAACTGTTGTTGAAGGCCTAACGCAGGCCTATGTTTCGCCAGGTGTGCTTAGTTTTGAAATAGATGGCACAGCATGCCGTCTAACTGCCTTCGAACAAGCTGGTACCAAAGACCTTGTCATTCTTTTTAGAGATGCAACCTCAGGTAAGTCAAGTTATGGAACAGCTCGTTCAGTAACTGCCAAACATCAGACAGATGGCACTTACTCAATTGACTTCAATTTCTCTTCTAATTTCTTCTGCGCTTACACAGATTTTGCTACATGCCCTATTGCCCCAGTAGAAAATAACCTGCCGGTTGCAATTGCTGCTGGTGAATCACTTCCTGATGCACGAATTACATCAGAAGGAATTAAGGAACAGGTAGCCAAGTGAATCATGAAATAACAAAAGATCTTCCTCTGCTACTAAATGCAGAAGGTAAGCCAGCTCTTTGTCTGGTAACTGGAGCTACCGGCTACATCGGTGGACGTCTAGTTCGAGAACTACTCCACCACGGCTATCGCGTGAGAGTTATGGCTCGTAATGTTGATCGCTTGAACAGCTACCCGTGGTTCAACCAGATTGAAGTAGTTGAAGGCGATGCCAATGACGAGGCAGCTGTTGATAAGGCTCTACAAGGAATTGATGTTGCTTACTACCTTCTTCACGCTCTTCACGTTCGTGAAGACTTTGAAAGATTAGAAAAAGAGTGGGCAACCACCTTTGGCAAGATGGCAAAGAAGAACAACGTAAAGCGCATGGTTTATCTAGGTGGTATGGCCGATAGCCAGAGTGAACTAAGTGCTCACCTATCATCTAGAGCAGAAACCGGTGAAATTCTTAGAGCCTCAGGAGTTCCAACAGTTGAACTTCGGGCAGGAGTTGTAATTGGTTCTGGTTCAGCATCATTTGAGATGCTTCGTTATCTGACTGAACGTATTCCAGTGATGGTCACACCTAAATGGGTAACTGTAAGAATTCAACCGATTGCCGTTAGAGATGTTCTTCGATACCTAGTTGGAGCAGCTGGAATCAAAGAAGAGATCAACGATCACTATGATATCGGTGGACCTGAAGTTCTTACCTATAGAGAACTGATGATGCAGTATGCCGAAGCAGCAGGGCTTCGTAAGAGAATCATCATGCCATTACCTGTGCTGACTCCGAGACTCTCAAGTGCTTGGGTTGGACTTGTAACACCGGTGCCAATTACTTTGGCTAGAAGACTTATCGACAGTTTGAAAAATGAAGTCGTTTGCTCTGATGACAGGATCAAGAAGTACATCCCAGATCCTCCTGCTAATGGGCTAACTACATTCAAGTCCGCTGTTTCCTTAGCCCTTACCCGAATCAAGGAAGCTCACGTAGAAACACGTTGGTCAAATGCAGCGCTACAGGGTGGCCCTAGCGAACCTCTTCCAACTGACCCAACTTGGGCTGGTGGAACTCTATACACAGACATCAGAACTGAAATCACTGCTGATCCAGTTGACAAGGTATGGCCGAGAGTTGAATCCATTGGTGGTGACAACGGTTATTCAACTGCCACCTGGGCTTGGGAACTTAGAGGTCTGCAGGATCGACTAGTTGGTGGTGTTGGACTTAGAAGAGGTAGAAGAGATCCTTACTTCCTTATCGAAGGTGAAGCTTTGGACTTCTGGAGAGTTGAGGCCTTGGATAGACCGAGATTGCTCAGACTCAGAGCTGAAATGAAGATGCCAGGGCTAGCTTGGTTGGAATGGAATGTTGAGCCAACACCTGAAGGTGGAACAAAGGTCACTCAGAGAGCAATCTTCGTTCCTAAGGGTCTTTTGGGTCATATCTACTGGCTGACAGTGCTGCCTATGCACGGTCTTGTGTTCCCTAGCATGGTCAAACATGTTGCTCACGGCACAAGGATCAAACGCCGCAAATAGACTTGAGCCATGAAGAAAACAACTCTGGCCGTATTTGCATTGTTGTTTGTGACAATCGCTTGGGGAGCATCCTTCGTTGTGATGAAACCAGCAATGGAAAAGATTCCTGTTTATGACTTTCTAGCAATCAGATTCACGATTGCTGCTGCTCTAATGATTGCTGTTAGGCCTCAAGTCCTAAAAGCATTTAGAGGCCCAACACTTCTATACGGGGTAATTCTTGGCGCTGTCTTGAGCTTTAGCTATGTCACTCAAACCATTGGGCTAACTCTTTCAACCGCAGCTATCACAAGTTTCATTACAGGACTTTATGTAATTCTCACTCCAATCATTGTTTGGATTCTTTTCAAGAGAAGACCAAAATCTATAGTTGCTGTAGGTGCAATCCTTGCCACAGTTGGTCTGGGTTTCATCACCATCAAAGATGCTTCCTTCGACTTCGGACAAATCTGGACATTACTCTGTGCTCTTGGTTTTGCCCTTCACATTGTTGGATTAGGCAAGTGGTCACCAGGCAAAGATGTTTACGCTCTAACTGTTATTCAGCTTGTAACAGTTTCTGCGATCTGTTGGATCGGTGCATTACCTGATGGCTACCAAGAACCAGTAGATTTTGAAGTTTGGTTTGCTGTTCTCTTCACAGCTGTGTTTGCAACAGCTCTGGCTTTCTTTATTCAGACTTGGGCTCAATCGATTATGGATGCTTCGAGGGTAGCTATTATCTTGACCATGGAAGTCGTCTTTGCCGCTTTGACATCGGTAGCAGTCGGGCAAGAGATCCTCTCTCTTCAGGTGATCTTCGGTGGTGTTCTAATGCTCGCCGCCATGCTTTTGATTGAATGGCCTAGGAAAGACATGAAACCAGAAGAAGTAATCTACGAACCGATGGCTCACTAGGAACAATATGATTCTTGCTATCGATGCCGGAACTACTGGGGTAACTGCAATTGCCATTAGAAAAGATGGCTCAAGAGCTGCTCACGGCTACCAAGAGTTTCCTCAACATTTCCCGCAGCCTGGCTGGGTTGAACACGACCTTGAAGAGATATGGCAAGCAACGCTTTCTGCAGTGAAACAAGTTCTCGATGTTGTTGGGGATGTGGCATTTGCAGGTCTAGGAATTACTAACCAAAGAGAAACCGTTGGCCTCTGGAACAAAACCACTCTTGACTCCCCGACTCCAGCAATTGTTTGGCAAGACCGAAGAACTACTCAGGTACTCAAAGATCTTGAAAACCACCCGAGTATTTCTAAAGTTCAGAAACTAACTGGCTTACCTCTAGATCCTTACTTCAGTGCATCTAAGCTTCGTTGGATTGCCATCAACAAGCCAGAGATTTGGAATGAGGTAATTGAAGGCAATCTAGTTATTGGAACTATCGATGCTTACCTAGTTGCAAGACTTACCAACGGTAAGGCACACATAACAGATGCGACTAATGCTTCAAGAACTCAGCTCTATGACATTCATCAAGGTCAATGGGCAGAAGAACTTCTAGACCTGTTTGGCATTCCACTACACGCACTTCCAACTGTTGTTGATTCAAGTGGAATGCTTGCTGAAACTAATCCTGATTCTTTCTTTGGTCTATCCATTCCTATTTCAGGAATAGCTGGAGACCAGCAAGCTGCCCTCTTTGGACAGACTCAGTTTGAAGTTGGTGGAGCTAAATGCACATATGGAACAGGTGCCTTTATCCTGCAGAACATAGGTTCTGATTCTCTAGTGCTAGACAATGGCCTAATCACAACTGTTGCTTGGCAACTAAATGGAACAAGAACATACGCAAGTGAGGGTTCTGTGTTCGTGGCAGGTGCTGCTGTCCAGTGGTTGAGAGATGGACTAAAGATTATTAAAAAATCAGAGGACAGCGAGCGTTTAGCTAATTCAGTTCCAGACAACGGTGGTGTTGTATTCGTTCCTGCTCTAACTGGTCTAGGTGCCCCCTACTGGGAGCCAGAGGCAACCGGAACTATCTTTGGGATAACTAGAGGAACGACAGATGCTCATATAGCTAGAGCAACTCTTGAAGCTATAGCTTGCCAAGTAAAAGACATCTTTGATGCAATGGGTCAAACCGGAATCAAACTCTCAAAGCTACGAGTAGATGGCGGAGCATCAGCTAATGCTCTACTTATGCAAGTCCAGTCAGATCTTCTTGAAGTTCCTCTGCAAAGGCCTATCCACTTAGACTCCACAGCTCTTGGTGCTGCCTACCTAGCTGGTCTCGGTGTTGGGTTCTGGAGTTCACTAGAAGAACTAAAGAACCTAAATCCAATTGAAAAACACTTTGAACCAGGACCTATAAGTCCTGAACTCTTTGCCAACTGGAAAAAAGCAGTAGCAGCAACTATCTCCTTTGCTCATAACTAAATGAAAGACTTCTTCATGGCCAAAGGAATTACAACCTATATCTCTTTCAACTTAGAGAACTTGAAAGATAACTCTCCTGTTGCACTATTGCTTCACGGTTACGGTGCAGATGAGAATGATCTCCCAGAAATCATGACTGGAAACCTCCCTTGGGTATCTCCCAGAGCTCCACTTTCCTCTGGAGGTAATGGCTTCGAGTGGTATCTACTGACCATGAACAACTACACACCTCAAGAGGATATTGAGAGAGCGACCGAGAAGCTCTGGGAGTGGATTGACAACACCCTTCCAGCGACAACCCCACTAATACCTATTGGTTTCTCCCAAGGTGCTCTCATGGCAACTCAGTTATTGAGAACCAGGCCGGAGCGAATACAAAAGACAGTTCTCATGGCTGGTTTTATCTTGGATGCTAAGCAGCCAGCCGATGATCGCTTAGAAGAACTAAAGCCTGAAGTTCTCTACTGCAGAGGTGAAGCTGACACCAGAATCTCAGCAGAGATGGTTGAAAGAACATCCAACTGGCTTACAAAGCACACAAAGCTAACCGCAAAGGTCTATAGCGGTCTAGGTCATAGCGTGGATAACAGGGTAATCAGAGACCTCTCGGAGTATCTGACTAAACGCCCCTAAGCACTGCCCAGAAGTAATAAACTTGTCTAGCAACAAAGCACTATGGGCCTCTAGCTCAGTTGGTTAGAGCAACGGACTTTTAATCCGTGGGTCGTCGGTTCGATCCCGACGGGGCCTACAAAGAACCCCTTCCTCCAAGAAGGGGTTCTTTTCATTTTTAGCCAAATATAGGGACAAGAAAGCGGTTTCAATAGCCTGAGAGTTTCAAAGAATTTTAGGAATGATTAGGGTTCTGCCTAGAAAACTGTTGCTATATTCATAGAAAGCTTGAGGAATGGAGACTTGGAATGTACCGCAAGAGTTTACTTATTGCTGCCCTGGTTCCACTGCTAGTCACTAGTTTGCCTAGTGCTAGTAATTCTCTCTCCCTCCCTGCTTGCAACATCTCTGGAACAGCTTCTGCTGATCGAATTACTGGCACTCCAGGAGATGACGTTATTTGTGGTGGATCGGGCAATGACGTAATCAGCGGGCTTGGTGGAAATGACATTATTTATGGTGGCCCAGGTAACGATCGCATTCTTGGCGGCACAGGAAAAGACGTGATTTACGGTGAAGCCGGAAACGATAACATCGATGGCGGCGACGGCGCAGATAAGTTGGTCGCTGGTGATGGCACAGACCGAATCACCGGAGGCAATGACCAAGACTTGCTTCAAGGTGGACCGGGAACCGATAGTCTTTCAGCCGGATCCGGCGCGGACATCATCGATGGCGGCAAAGGCAAAGATACGATTACATCCGGTCTTGGCAATGACATTTGCAATGCTGATTCATCCGACGTGCGTCTTGACGCTTGCAGTTTAGACAGCAAAGGTCCGAAATTCGGACCTTTGCCAATGGTTGTTAGGCAGTTACAAGCTGGAACACTCGCCGTCTTCACTGTGAACGTCAGCGACATCGCTACAGTGGATGCGGTCTATGGATCAATTGGCGGTGCTCCTGGCTGGATCACCGAATGGTGCGGATTCCGCATTCCAACCGAATTAGTATCAGGCTCCGAAAAATCTGGAACCTACAAACTGAGCTGCACTATTCCTCCAAGTGCAGTGAATGATTACTACACACTGTTTCTGGGAGCTGTCGACATAATGGGTCACACCGCAGAACAAAGAATCGCGTTTGAAGTTGTCGGTGGATCGTCTGATAATCGCCCACCAACCGTAACCAAGCTCGACCTACCTGACTCAGTGAGTCCAGGAGAGAACTTTGTCATCCGTGTTGAGGTAACTGATGATTCAGTAGTCGCTGGAATCGACTTTTGGTTGATGCTCGACGTCGAGGCTGGCAGTTTCCAAGATGAAAACGGACCTCACGCAAAGGGGTCTGTTCCTAGAGTGATTAGGTTCACGCCTACCGATTCAATCTTTGAGCAAGACTATTCGTTCAGAGACAATGCTCGTGTTGGCACCTACAAAGTTTGGGTTGGCGTTCGCGATGGAGTCGGCAACCGTGACTTCTACGACACAGGTCGATCGATAGCTCTAGTCAAATAAAATACTTCAAGTTGGAAACCCTTCATGGTCACAGCTTGGCACCTAAAGGTACATATCAAGTCTTGAAGTAATCAACTTCTTGAGTGAACTAACGCTTCCCGAGAGCGCTTTTAGGTCTGTTGAGTCCAGGAACATAGAAATTGACTGATCTGGATACTCCAAGAGCATGCATGGCTCACGCCCTTCGGATGCTTTTGTCTCACACTCATTGCGTTCGTTGAGGTGAATCATTCGGACCATGATTCCGTGCTCCGAAAGTAAATGCTGTTCTAGTTCTTTAAAGGCAGCCTTCTTCTTGACTGGAGAGTGGGAAATGTCGCAAAGGCTGCAACTTCTAATGCCAATGAGGTGCCCTAGAACATAACTTATTTCGCCTACGATTCCCCCATCGGCGTTATAGACCCCAATCAGTGTTCCACGGATGTTTGTCATAAAGTCCTCAACGCTAATATCTTTAGTTTGTTTTCAGGCTTGCCTACGACCAAGTTTAGAACACGCTAGCTTGAACCCAACGCTCGCCTTGGCAGGCCTATTCGCATCTCGGGCATACGATTGTTCTCTTATGCCTAAAAGAGATGTGGTTCGTCGTGACCTGAATCAGCCACACCCTGACAGGTTGAATGAGTCGAATCCTTTCTACAAAGAGATAATTTTTGAGCACAACCAGTCCCTAGAGCTAGGTGAGCCTGGCTACCTAGATCCTGAAACTGGGTTTTTTGTATTCAATGCCAAGTCTCTTGCTGACGAAGGTAAGTGCTGCGCAAACATATGCAGACATTGCCCTTACAAACGATAAGAACCTTTGCTATTTAGCCAACGCACTCTGAATGTATGGGCTTAGGAATCGAGCCAAGGTTCTTGTGAAGGTACTTGTTAGGTGGTTTGCATCTCTGTAGACAATAGCGTTTCCAATTACTGAGAAACAATTTGACTTGTCACAGTAGACATCATCAAACTCAACCAAGCTAACGAGTTCACTATTTAGTCGTTCTACAGCTTCAATCTGAGGATCAAATAGGAAGGCTTCAGCCCTGGCTAGTGTGCAATCTTTAGGCGCTTTTATCTCTAGGCATCTAATTACCTTAGGGATTGGCATCGGGCTATCTTTGATAGCTAGCACTGGGATTCCTTGGGAAATCACTGTTGACCAAGATTCTTCTAAACCTTCGATTGCAGTCTCTTCTTGTGATTTACCAGAAGTAATCCACTCAACACCATTCTTCTGAGAGGTTATGACTAGGTCATACTTTTTTTCCGAGATAATCTTCTGCATGTTCTGAACATAAACAGTGCAGGCTTTGGTTAGAACAGTGTCGTCACGAGATCTCTCAGCGGTAGAGAAAGGACAACCGCCCTTAACAAATATTTCTACACTCCAGTTGTTCTTCTTAGCAAGATCCACAAATGCTGCCGCATAGTGCTTGGCATGTGAATCTCCTATAAGTGCAATTCTTGTTGTTGAGTTGGAATTACCAACTTCACAGGCAATAGGTTCAACATCTTCACGGTTAGTGACAACACATTCTTCAGGCCAGAAGTTATCTGCAGCAGCTGTTGCCAAAGATGGATAGAGACCTTTCAAGTCAGGGTCTAGACAAGGTGCTTTACCTGGAGCTCTTGCCCCTGCACCAAAGCAATCAAGCGAACCATTGACTATGTCGTCAGTCTTCTCTTTCTCTGATGCTATTACTGCGTTCGCGTGAGCAATACCGACTGCAAGAGAGCCAACCATGATTCCTGAAACAACTATCAGAGAACTAAAGACTGTTATCGGCTTGAAGGTAGGGATGCTTCCGCCTGGCAAGAATGGTTTCTCAATAAAAGCAGTAGTGATAGTTGCCAGCACAAGCGTGAGAGCGAAAGCAGCTAACTTGGTTTCAGTAGTTAGCTCTGCACCTATTGCATAAGGCAGAAGAATAATTATCGGCCAGTGCCATAGGTAGATTGAGTACGATCTCTCCCCTAGCCACTGGAATGGCTTGAATTCAAATACCTTGCCAAGTAATCCACTATTTGCTGATCCCACAATCACAGCTGCAGCTCCTAGGACTGGGACTAGAGCCCAGAGCCCTGGGAATGGAAGTGCTGATGTGAAGGTGAAACTTGCATAGGCAATTAGAGCAAGTCCTATTACAGAAGTAATTGCTGCGACCACTTTGTTCTTGACCGCAGGAGCAAATGCAACCAAAGCTCCAGCCCCAAACTCCCAAGCTCTAACTGGTGTTGAGAAGTAAGCGATAGCAGGTTCTGCTTGGGTTAGGTAGATTCCATAGATCAGAGAGCTCAAGGTTATTAGAACAAGGATTGCAAGCATTGAAATCCTCTGCACCTGAGGGCTTCTTTTGCGAACAAAGAGCAGTGCTACTGCAATTAGTAAGGGCCAAACAATATAGAACTGCTCTTCAACCGATAGAGACCAGAAGTGCTGGGTTGGCGATGCTTCGTTGGAGAGTGCTAGGTAGTCAACTGCATCTATAGCCAAAATCCAGTTCTCAAAGTAAAGGATGGAGGCTTGGATTTCCTTTAACCACTGCAACCAGAGTTGAACTGGGACAAAGACCAAAACAGCAATTGCGGTAGAAATCAAGACAGTGAAAGATGCTGGCAGAAGACGTCTGACTCTTCTCACCCAGAAGTTTGCGACCTTGAATGTCTTGTTTTCAACTGATTTGAGCAAGTGAGTGGTAATTAGAAAACCTGAGATTACAAAGAAAACATCAACGCCAACAAAGCCTCCAGGTAACCTTCCTGGCCATAGGTGGAAGATGACGACCGTAGTTATGGCTAAAGCTCTGAGTGCTTGGATGTCAGACCTGAGCACTTTGCGCTCAACTGAGATCTTGCCTGACATAATTCCCCTTGAAATCGGTCTTCACCAATCGTATCGCCTGAACCTGAAGGAGCCTTTGAACGAAGAAACCCCCTTCAAACGAAGGGGGTTTCTAACGCAAAAAACTACTTATTTAACTCCAAGCAAATCGATAACAAAAACAAGGGTTCTGCCTGAAAGACGATGTCCTCCACCTGCAGGGCCATAAGCCATCTCTGGTGGGCAGATCAGCATTCTTCTGCCGCCTACCTTCATTCCTGGGATACCTTCTTGCCAACCTTTGATCAGTTGGTTGAGTGGGAATTCGATGGACTCACCGCGACCCCATGAAGAATCAAATTCTTCGCCGGTTTCGTAGTCAACACCTAGGTAGTGAACATTCACTACAGAGTTAGCAGGAGCTTCTGCTCCATCTCCAACAATCATGTCTTTAGTGGTCAGCACCTTAGGTGCTGGCTCAAGCATTGGTTCAATTTCAGGGCGGTCTAAATTAGTCATGAAAAGAGCATACCTTTTAGGCGCACTACTGAAGCTCAAGGCGCTTGTTTAGAGCTCTGGTTGCCTATTCTTCGAAGAATGAAATCTGATTCAGCTCAGAGCTGGAAATGGCAATCACTAAAACAACTATCACGCCAACCAGCACTAGAGACTTTGCCCTTCCCAGAGAAACTGCAACTCCCCCAAGACCTGCTTTGCGATCAATTTCAATATCAGGCAAGGCATTGAGTAGGTGAATGATGACGCCTATAAGCGCGCAGATGAAATATAAACCTGTGGTTGGGTAAAACTCTCGAGACGCACTCTGTGCAAGGAATAGCGGATAAGCTCCAAAGGATATTGCATATGGCAGCCAAGAGAAACTAGTCCTACACAGATACCTGTTGTATACAAAGGCACTCGCTACAGCAACTAGGTGAGCAATGCCTCCAGTAAGCCCACCAGCAAGAAATGATGTTGGAACCACGACAACTAGGCTTACGATCATTGGAATTACTAGGTCACTCTTTGGCAGCTGATCTCTCACGACCGGTTTGGTTGTTCTACCCAAAGACTTATCCAGATCCGCATCTATGTAGTCATTAGACCAACCGATGAACGCCTGCCCACTGACCGCAGCCAAAAACAAATACAGCAGTCCGGTGTCCTTGACCCCCAATACATAACCCTGCAATACGGTGAATACGACCATAGCCAGAGCCTGGGGAAAGTGCGTAGCCATAACTATCGCAATTACTTTGTGTCTTCGAGCTTTCAAGGCTGGGCTTTCGATTCAGAGTTGTCTTGTTGTAGTTTCCCACTAAGTTCCCCACTAATCCAGCCTGGGATAGCGTGGGGCTAAAATTCGGCTACTATTTGGTCTTCAACTTTGCATAGAAGGTCATTGACAGTGCTTGAGCTGGAATCATCAACAGGCCTGCAAGAACGGCCATTAGCAAAATTGGGATCCCTGGAAAGAACTCTGAAACTAGATTCATCACACCCGTAACCAGAGTCGTGCCAACAAGCAGTCCCAGCGCTAGAGTAACCGTCAGAAACGCAGTTGAGATGTTTGCCCAACGCTTGTGTTGCTCACTAGCAAGTCCGGTTCTCTTAGCCAAAATGATTCCCTTGGCGGTAGTGATAGAAGCCCAAACAAATAGCACAAGAGCTCCGGGTATGACCCAATAGAAGATAGGGATTAGAAGGAAGCTAAGCACTGGCGCTAAAGCAATGAATGCACTGGGGCTCGTATAAAGAGATGCAACTGCCGCTAAGAAAATGACGATCCATTTGATTACCTTGAAATAGAAATTGGCGGTCTTTTCCCTTGGGCTTAATTCCTTTTCTTCATTAACCTCTGGAATTGCTTCGCGGAATCTAGCTTCTCTCCATGCCAAGAGAATGATTGGGAATGAGTAGGCAACAAAAGCTAGCAACAGGAAGGCCTTGAAATAAAATCCGAATGGATCCGCAGTGCTTAGATCTGACAAGTACCTTTCAAAAGCTCTCCAGGCCTTAACTGTTGGTCCGTTCCCTGCAGAGAAACTCACCATTTCATTTCCAAAAGTTGCTAGGAATGCAAAGATTATGGCAATTCCGAGACCGATTCTTCTCACGACAAGGTAACCACTTTTGAATGCCCAGTCTCGGTTTGTAATCTGAAGTTCATCCAAATACTCGTTCGGAAGTAAGGTAACTCTTCGCATTGAAATGCGAAGCAGAAAGAAACTCCAGATCAAAAGCAGAATTGCAAAGCCTTGAGTGGTGTCTCTAACTTCGTATATCCAGTTGCCTTGAATTGCCTCGTAGTCGTTATAGATTCGATTGGTTTTGCTGATTGTGTATGGAGTTGGAATAAGCAATGTTGCCATGACTGCATAACTTGAAATGATTGCAACCAGGCTGAGGGTTCTTCGCATCCAAGGTGAAGTCAGGAGGCGACTCTGCTTGGCTTCCAGAATGCGTTCAACTCGTGCATTTCTAATTTCTGCGAAAATGCTTGGCTTTTTCATTTGTTGCTCACTTTCAAATTGCAGGGTCAACTATCGCAATTAAGCAGTAGGTGTTGAATCTTTCAGCTGAACTTCTTTACTCAGCTTGGATGCAAAACTTACAGAGAGACTCTGTGCAGGAATCATAAGTAGGCCCAGAATAAGAATTACACCCATTGGATTAATCTGACCCGAGTTACCATTCCACTGACCAGGAATCACAAACAATATGAGTACAAAGATGGTTAGCAGTGACGCCCCTAGAATCTGAGTGATTACGAAGAAAGTAGTCGCCATAGTAGAGTTTGAAGTCTTTGACTTTACAGCCTTGAGGATTTCGACAGTCTTTATGCTGCTCCAGATGTAGACATATAGTCCGAACCAAGTGGTCAAAATTATTGAAAAGATAAACAACCCGTTCAAAAATGCGTAAGGAACAAAAAACCCAATGCAGATGCTGGCTATAAACCCTCCAACAATAATTAGGACTCTTTTCAAGTAGGACTTAACAAACACTGGGGCTTGCTTGAAGACTTGATTCTCAATTTGTGGAAGAGGTTCATTGAACTTTGATTCTCTCCAGGCCAAAAGGATTATTGGGAATGCATAGGCCACGAAAGTTAGCAAACCAATGACCTGAAAATAGAAGACAAAGCTGCCGCCATCGGTTAGGCCATCGAAGTATTTAGCTAGCCCATCCTCGATATCTTGAAGTGGGTGTTTAGGACCTGGCCACTCCCAAGTTCTTGGACGTGTGACATACAAAATGAATAAGGTGCTGAATCCAATAACAGTCAAAGCTAGGCCAACTCGTCTAATCACGAGATATCCGGTTTTGAATGCCCAGTCACGGTTAACTATTTCAAGTTCGTCAAGGTACTCATCAGGCAAAGAGGTAATTCTGCGCATTGATGATCTGAGCAAAAAAAGACAAGTAAGAAGGATTAGAGGAGAGAAGGTGCCAAATCCAGTGAGAACATTTGCAAGCTCATAAATAAAGTTTTCTGTCGCGTCCAGCTTGTCCAAGTAGAGAACACCGTCAGCGGCTCGAAGAGGGTTTTGTAGCATGTCGCTAATGGACACAGGCAGGAGCAAAGTAATTAGGTAGTAGTAACTAAACACAACTGATACAACGGAAAGTGTTCTTCTATAACCCTTTGAGATCCAGAAACCACTTGGTGGTGAGCTCAACAGCCGCTCAATCCTGGCATTTCGCTTGTTAGACAATACTGAACTCTGAGTCTTCATTAGATGCCCACTTTCAATTTGAATAGTTGTTCAACTTTGCAATCTAGGGCTGCGGCTAATCGCAGGGTAAGGGCGAGGGTAGGTGCATATTCCCCGCGTTCGATGTAACTCATCGTTTGATAGTGAACCCCTACTAAATCAGCTAGTTCTTGCCTGGAGATGTCTCTCTTCGTTCGCCATTGTTCAACGAAGTTATCCAGCTGGTCTTTATCTTGTTTAGGCTGTCTTCCCATGATTAGAGTATAAATGCTCTAGAGCATAAATGCGTAATCCGAGGCTCTTTGGAGTCGGCTTGGTCGGTTTAGGTTCTATGCAGTGCCAGGCTTAGGGTTGCGCTATCTTCGCTTTTCTGCTTATTGCTCTGTTTGGCTAGGAACAACCGCTCCAATTAGGCTCACTGCCCTTATCCTGCGGGGACTTTATGCTCTCTGGGCTAAAATATCAAAAAGAGAACAAATTGGTTCTCATCTTTTAAATCCAACTATGTAAGGACCCAAGTCCATGGCAATTCCTAAGGCTGTTAAAAAGTTCGTCAAGCGTTGGGGCCTCGTGTTTGCCCCTAAGCAGTTTGAAAAACTTAGAAACTTGATGAAGATGCAAATGGTTGCTGGCTACCAGGCCCAAACCATTGAGAAACTGCAAGGTATCGTCGCTAACCCTCCTGTTATCGGCAAAGTTGCTGCTGGTCTCACCATGGAAGAGGCTGTCTGTGACTATGCCAGAGGAGCTTCTACCCCTAGAGAGAAGCTTCTAGCTAGATCTTTCGTTCAGTCACTTTACGACAACTCAAGCCATAAAGAGATTGGTGCTCTTGGGTTTGGAGTAATGCTTACTCAGTTTGGTCTTTTTGAATCAGCTTTCCACTACTTCCACGAAGCAGGAGATGAGAAAGCTAAGAGATTTGCTCCTTTTGAATACTTCGAGAGCATCTTCTTTGTTGACTTGAAGAAGGGTCTTGTTCAGCTAAAGGAATACTTCGCATCTCACCGTGACTTGCTTCCACTAGAGACCAGAGTTGCATTGATGAAGGTATTGGCAAAATACAGCCAGGTAGAACTTCTTCGTGAAGAGACCAACATTATCTTTGCTGACAAAGCACTAATGTCTTCTCTAACAGCTGAAGACCGCGAAAACATTGAATGGTTCAACACTCAGCTAAACCACAACGAACCAGAAGTTAAATCACTTCCAGACACAATCAACATTGCTGTTATGGATTACAAGTTGCTAGACAAGTCACGTACTTCACGTAACCGTGGAGACTTTGTTCAGACACTTGCTGCTCTTTCAAACTTGCTACGTTTCCAGAACATCGACTACGTAGGTAACACCAAGCTTTCTAACTACTTGAACTCTCTAAAGAAAGAGATTCAGCCACACCGTCAGATCACTACTCATGCTGCAAAGGTTCAGCCTGTAGCTATCGATAGAGACTTCTCAAGCGGAAGAGAATACCCAGAGAACACTTGGCTCATCTCAAACGGTTGGTTCATGCACAGAAACTTCAAGGGTCCAGTTGACTTCCCGTACCCGAAGAACGTTCTGCCCCTAATGATCTCTTTCCACATCCAAGACCCAGATGTACTAACCCCTGAGGTTGTTACAGAGCTAAAGCGCATTGAACCTATTGGTTGCCGCGACTGGACTACTTTGTATCGCCTGCGTGACTTTGGCATCAAGGCTTTCTTCTCTGGCTGTGTAACCACAACAGTTGGTCAGGTTCTACCTCCTGCAACAGGCACCACAAAGAAGAAGCTTGCTCAGGTTGAAACAAAGATTGATGAAAGAAAGTACCTAGGTTGGAAGGTTGACCAGTTCATCCAGGTTGGTGAACAGGTTAGAAACTTTGACCTTGTTGAAGGTATTGAAGATGCCAGAGTGATGCTGGCTGAATATGTTGACTACCGTGAGGTTGCTACTAGTCGCCTCCACTGCTACCTACCAGCTAGATCAATGGGATTACCAGTTGACTTCAAGCCTAAGAACCTAGCTGATGTTCGTTTCGAAGGCCTAATCAACCTTGATGAAACTGCTTTCAACAAGATCAGAAATGGCATCGAAGACAAGCTTGAAGTTACCCTAAAGGCAATTCTTGAAGGTAAGGACGAGAAGGAAGTTCGTAAGCTTTGGGCAGAAATCTGTCAGGCCGAAGTTGAATTTGCTGACAAGTATGCAACTACATACAGCGCAGTAACACCATCAAACATTGATGTGCCACAAGCTGTTGCAGCTCTAGAAGCATCAAAGATCACAGTTGGTGACAACCCAAGAGGTAAGAATGTTGTTGAAACAGCTCTAGCTCTTGATCAGAACCTAGAGGACATGATTCCTGTTGTTCTCCAGTCACTTGTTGATCACACAAAGCGTGAGATTAATGCTCACGTTATGACTCGCGGTCTAGGAGCTGCTTTCCGTGAGCGTATGGGCAAGCTCTTCCCAGAGATCAACTTCACTTTCTATAACTTTGATGAAGTGGACTATGGAGAAGACATTGCTCTTCTTTCACACATCTCTGTATCAACCATGGACAGACTGTTCTTGCCAGAAATGCTAAAGAACCTAGACAAGGTTCTTTACCTAGACATCGACATTCTTATTCAAGGTGACGTTGGCGAGCTTTACGACCTAAACCTAGGAGACAACGTCTTCGCTGGTAAGCGAACCAGGCTAAAGACCTGGGCTAACATGATCCGTCCAATCACTAGAGCAACTCTTCACTTTGCTCCTGAGAAGGCATGGGACATCAGAAAGCGTCTTCACGACAAGGCTGATCTAACCTCTAGAACATTCAACGCAGGTATCTTGGTGCTAAACCTAGAACTCATGAGAGCAGAGAACTTCACTGCTGAGCACATGTATCTAGTTGAGCAGTGCCGCATGAATGACCAGGATGTATTCAACATCTACTCAAGAGACCGCGTATTGGAAATTGATTCAGAGTGGAACCACGTTCCATCTCAGGACTTCAATGCCAGCCCGAAGATTATTCACTGGGCAGGTCCAGCTAAGCCATGGAAGCCTGAATACGTGCTTCTAAAGGGTCGCTTTGAAGCTACCAAAGCAAAGGTTGAGTCAAGACTCTAAACCTTACAATTATTACCAAATCAGGGCTAGCTGGATTCAGCTAGCCCTGATTTGCATTTACTAGCGCTTTCTGGGGAATCTTTTGTCACTGGTAAGACTTATTCTTCTAAGGGAAAGATAAATACAAGTAACTGGAGGACCATGGACATCTTGACTCTAATCGCAGTGATCAACCTAGTAGGGCTTATTGGCCTTGCAGTTTTGGTATTGACCCGCAAATCCTCAGGTGCTTCCATCGACATTACAAAGGACCTCCAGGTTCACAGAGATGAACTGAGATCAGCCATTGCAGCGAATCACGACATTGTTGAAAAACGCCTCACTTCTTTCAGCGAAACCTCTCAAAACTCAGCGAAGCTTCAGCGAGATGAAGCAGGTAACTCTCGAGTTGAATTACAGAAGTCTCTTAATGAGTCCCTTAAAAACATCGAAACCAAGATTGCCGAACTAACTGATTCAAATGCCAAGAAGCAGCAAGAGCTACAGGTCACGATGCAGACTGAAATCGAAAAGATGAGCAAGGGTAACGAAGAAAAGCTCGAGAAGATGCGTGAGACTGTCGATGAGAAACTCCAGGGAACTCTAGAGAAGAGAATTACCGAATCCTTCAAGTTGGTTAGCGAAAACCTCGAAGCGGTTGCCAGAGGTGTCGGTGAAATGAAGAAACTAGCCAACGATGTTGGCAGTTTGCAAAAAGTTCTAACCAACGTGAAATCACGCGGTGGTTGGGGTGAGGTTCAACTGGAGCGTCAGCTAGAGGACGTTCTTGCACCTAGTCAGTATGAGAAGAACGTAAAGATTAAACCGGGTTCAAATGATCTAGTGGAATTTGCAGTGAAGCTACCTGGTCGTGCAGATGGTGAATACGTCTACCTTCCTATTGACAGCAAATTCCCTCAAGAGGATTACGAGAAACTTCAGAATGCCCAGGAGAGCGGATCTGCTGAAGATGTTGCTACAGCTGCGAAGGCAGTTGAGAAAGCCATCAAGACACAGGCGAAACTAATTTCAGACAAGTATCTACATGTCCCAGTCAGTACCGATTTCGCAATCATGTATTTGCCTACTGAAGGGCTTTTTGCTGAAGTTGTTCGACGTCCTGGTCTAACCAGCGAATTGCAAAACAGCTACCGAGTCCTAGTAACTGGACCTACTACCCTGATGTCACTTCTTAACAGCCTGCAGATGGGATTCAAGACACTAGCCATCGAGAAGAGCGCTTCCGATGTATGGAAGGTTCTGAGTGCCGCGAAGACTGAATTCGGTAAGTACTCAGCTGTCATGGATACCCTTGCGAGACAGCTCGAGACAGCTCAAAAGACTGTGAGCCAGGCAGGAACAAGAACAAGGGCTGTGAACAAGGCGTTGAGCAAGGTTGAAGACCTTGAACTGCCTTCTTCTTCAGCAGACATCCTTGGAATATCCCTGAATTCTGGCTTAGAAGAGCCAGACGAAGATTTCATTGTGCCTATAGATGAGGACGAATCAGACAGATCCTAGTTAGGCTCTTTTGCCCTCATCGCTCGGTAAAAA